>ERZ773042.935-NODE-935-length-18122-cov-7.342558_pt1 | contig 18122 bp, 18 predicted proteins | sample MGYA00511664_ERZ773042 | MGnify/ENA primary metagenome ERZ773042 (study PRJEB29015, sample SAMEA2737984) | human oral metagenome | biome: human oral; feature: human-associated habitat; material: dental | place: China | collected 2036 ... | reverse complement strand
TCAGGAGTTTATCGAGTTTAAGAACGAAGAGCTTTCCTATAGGCACACTGTCGGGTATGAGCAGGCCATGGAAACTGCTGCCAGGTTCATGAATTGGTTGGATTGAGATGAAGCGTTGGGTTGCTTGGAGTGTGTTATCTACCGTGATGACTTTTGGCAAACTGGGCTGCGTCTTCTCGTGGATGAATAGGCTTCAGCGATATGCAGATAGTTGATGATGCCGAAGAGGTGGGAAAGATCCTAAGAACCCGAAATCGGATAGCTGCTAGCCAATCGGTGTTGTCCAGGAAGTGGATTTCGGATACCGGGGTGTTTGTGATGGCTGCGGAAAATGCCGTGCATTTTGTGGATGGTGAGGATGATATTCTTGCTGATGCTTTTCGTGCTGAGGTACCTGGGCGGCTTATTGGGGTTCGGAATGACCATGACATTACCGAAGACCATGCGGTGATTGTGGAGCCGACCCCGGGGGATTTTGACTTATTGGGTCGAGAATTCATTGGCCAATTTTTCTTGCTGTTCTCCGAGGATGAGCGGCATGCGGTGCTGTTTACCGCTGCGGGAGAATATAAACTCATTGCCGGCCCACTGCCATTTCTTCGCCGTATCTTCCCTGATCTTTCCGCGCAGAAGCGGGAGTTTATCGAATTCAAAAACGAAGAGCTCTCGTATCCGCATACCGCGTGGGTTGAGCTTGTACTGGAGAATGCTGTCCGATTCATGGACTGGCTGGATTGAGATGAAGCGTTGGGTTGCTTGGAGCGCGTTATCTGTCGTGATGGCTTTTGGCAAACTGGGCTGCATCTTGTTGAAGCTAGATAAGCTTTGAGATTTTTCCGGAAGGAAGGTGTGTAAATGCGTCGCTACATAATGGAATGGGAACCGGAAAAACGGCAGGTTCCGTTACAAAAGATTTTGGATATTTATCATGAATTAGGTCAAGAGGAAGTGAAATGTTATGTGCTGATTAAACCACAGCATAAAAACGTTATTGAAGAGTTGAAATCGCGGGAGGGTTTGACTTTTTATTGGGAGGAAGACCTTGGATTAAGGGGGAGTATTTTCTATTCTCATGAGTTAATGCCGGCATGGATTGGAGTGTTCTCTATTGACAAATTGGATTCTGTTGAAGAATTTGACGAAATATTATTTAGGGATGACTACTACCCGGTTGGGACAGTAGTTTTATCTAAAAACATAATGCTTCCCTATAATATACGTAATCTTTATGCTGAGGTGTTGGATGGCACATTAAGGGCAGAGTTTTTTCATGCGATAATGCTGTTTGAGGGGGGTATTCTTGCTTATGATGTCACTCCTGATAGTGATTATTTTGAGGCTGATGAGGGATATGGGACAGATGAGTTCCTCTTTAAATGGAAGGAATTACTTCAAAGAGCAGATTTATTTGACTGGTCAAAAATAATTAATTCTTTTGAGGAGTCGTTGGTTTTTGAATAATTATTTGAATGGGGATGATATGTGGCCTTATGTAACAATGTGGGAATATGAAGAGAGAATTATTCCCCTGCAAAAAATTGTGGATATTTTTCATGAGTCATGTAATCAAAAACTCAAGTGCTATATTCTTACTTCTCCACTAGATGAAGAGCGTTTTAGCGTGTTGAAGGCTCATGATGATTTGGATTTTCATTGGGTGGAAAGGTTGGATAATCAAGATTCAAATAACCTAGTGGGGCTTTTTTCTTTTAGGGAGTTAGATTCTGCTGATCGTCTTGATGAGGTTTATTTTGGTGATAGTTTTTCACCGGTGGGAACAATATTATTATCGGTGCGTGCCCCGAAGTTTACGGAGTTGAAGGTTCCATATATAAATTATCTTCGTGATCCAACTGAAAGGACTTCGTTTTATGAGGCCCTTTTATCTGATGGTGATGTTCTTGCTTATGAGGTAGCTTACGGGGGAAGTTATCAGCCTCATGAAGGTTGTCGAACTGACCGGTTTGTTTTTTTGGATGAAAAGTTATTAGAGAAGCGTGATCTTTTTCTCTGGTCCAAAGTTATATCAGCACAATGGTAACGGGACTACCCGGGATAATGAAACTTGGGGTTGATCCAGCTGCTACTGGGAAAACACGATTCAGCTTACCAAGACAGATGCATGTGACCATTCCCTAGAGGTGTGGAAAGGCAAGCTAAAAGGTATGTTCTTTCGATTTATTCCCCGTTAGTGTGGCTGGGGTTGCCAGTAACTGAATAAGCTTCATTTAAAGGAGTGATGACGATGATGGATCAAGATGAGGAAAAATATCAAGGCTATTATTTGCCACCAGCTTTAGGGGAACAAATTAAAAAGGCTGTTGCGCAAGTGGGGCCCATGGTTTTTGTGAAGCAGATGTTGACGTTTCGGCTTACGGAAGTAGGGGTGCATGAGGGGGAGGTGTGGGATGCTGTGATGCGGTTATCGCAGGAAGCATATGAGGATCCGGAATATGTCGTCGAAGTTAATCGGCTGGCAGATAAGTACAATCTTCTTGCTGATGATGTATTTGGGTATCCTGGAGGTCCTAAAATGTGCATCGCATTTTTTGCTGTTTCTGATGCGTTAGTGATGGGGTTGGATGCGTCCCTTTCTGAACTGCCATATCTTGTTTGCGAAAGTCTGATTTGTGAAGTTTGGCCGGATGACAAAATGCATAAGGGTGTTGCGTGGATCATGGATCAGTAAGATTGGTTCCAAGAATTTATGGTGTACGTGATTACGTGGAAGCTGATCTAGCTGCTAAAAAACCTATCAATACCAAGAGATGACAACTTGGAAAGCACATGCCATCTACCTTGGTTTTCCGTTTCCAGAGAGTAGTCATGTGTGTTAATACCTTGGGTATCCAGCAGCTGGATAGGCTTCAAGTATTTTGAATAATTTTTATGGTAGAAAGTTGTTGACCTATGTATGTTGGTTTTTCTCCCGAACTCAATGCTGCTATCGACGCCGGGTTGGCGAAGTATGGCCCGTTGGAGTTGGCGAAGCGGTTTATGTTTCATTATATGCGGGAAAATGGTGTGACTTATGGTGACGCTTGGCAGTGTGTAATAGAGTTGTCGGAATCTTCTTTTGAGGATCCTGTGTATATTCGTAAGGTTGAGCAGTTTTATGCGAAGTACGCGGAAATTATAGACGAAGAGTCAGCAGCTACCTTAGGTGAAGATATCAGGGTCACGGCAAAATATGATGTATTACAGAGTATTTTAGGTGGTTCAGAGGATCCCATCTCACAATTGATCTATCATATCTGCTATAGCGTTAAGGGTTTTTGTTGGGATGAGGAGCGGATACAGGATAGTTTCGCGGAGTTAGACCGGGAGACGGGGATACCTGATTTCCGGCCGCCGGCTATTACGTTTTCTACTCCTATTGAGTCGTTGGATGATGCTCGTAAGGCTGTAGCTAGCCGGAGAGATTTGGATCGTCCGTTATCGTTGCTTGATACGTGGGGGTTTGAGTCACCTACACAGTTTTTGGTGGTGGCGATTTTGTTTCAGGATGAGCCTATGGAGAATCATTCGGTGCCTGGTCAACCACCCTATAATTGTATTGTTGATAAAACCGATGGCGGGGTGTACACGACCGATATGAAAAACGCGGAAGTGTTTAAACATTTCGGGGAAGACGGCATGCGGGTTGTGAGTATGACGGGTAGGGATAAGGTTTTATGGCATGAGTGGTCACGCACAATGCTGGAGACACTACCGCCATATCCAGGGGAAAACTGGTTCTGATATATGCCGCCGCATTGAGTTGACGGAAGGTAATCGAAACCCTGACATGACGCATTTGCCATACGAGGTCTATTCTCAGGCTTGCGCTCTCTCGATGTTTATGATGGTCTAGGGTTTGGGCTGATCTTTTTTCCTGTATGATGCCTGGAACTGTGGTTTTAATTAATACATTTGGCGGGCGACCATTATCATCAGGTAGAGCAGAATTATAGTCAATCCTGGGAACGATACTATGGCGGTCTACTTTGGTAATAAACAGCAGTAAGAAATGGTCCTTGAGCCCCGTATTCGTGCTAGCCGGTGCTGAATTATGGGGCGCAATAGGAATGCAAGTTGCGGTATTCGCTGTTCCGCTGATTGCTCTCGAAATGTTCCAAGCCACACCAATGCAGGTTGCCTGTCTCAATCTGATGGAGTCTGCCGCGGCGTTGGTCTTTGGTCTTGTAGTAGCGGGATCTATAGACCGTTTGCCGGGCGTTAGGGCAATAACAGTCGCAAATTTTCTTCGGCTGATTGCCTGCATTTCGGTCGCTGTTTTTCTTTTTACGCGACCATCTTTCTCGATTCTATTCGTTTGCCTATTTATCCTCGGCGTGTCAAGTTTGATGAACGAGGCCGGTGTCAACTCCACGGTGGTAGCTGTCGTCGGGCGCGGCACCAAATCCCTTAATAGGGTAAATTCGCTTCTTCGTAGTTCTGGAGTAATTTCTGAGCTAGGGGGAATTGCGCTGGGTGGCGTTGCATTAACCCTATTGACTTTCGGGGAGACGATGGCGATCGGTGCGTTAAGTTTCGGCCTCGCCTTGTTTCTTTCTTTTCGTCTTTGGCTTGTTCTGAGTCGTCAAAATAAGGATAACGATGTTGTTTCATCCGACCAGGAAAGTGCTGCTGAACCAGTCGGTTGGAAGGGGGAAGAATCAACTTTCAGTGGGCTCAAATATATATTCGGTAATAGCTTTTTAAAGAAGCTCACTCTTACCTCTTTCCACTTTAATTTTTTTAGCTCGATTTTTCAGGCCGTGTTTGTCGTCTTTTGTGTGCAGATCCTGGACTTCAAGCCCTGGGCGTTATCTATCGTCGGGATAGCAGGTGCGGTTGGGGGTCTTAGCGGAGCCGTGGCTGCAAGCACGTTGTTCTGTTCGAAGAATGCAAAGACTCTTTATGCGATCTCTATTACTCTTCCGGCTCTGAGTATCTCTTTAATGCTCTTTGCGCAATATAGCGGTTCGAACACCTTGCGAATTGGTTTAGTTGGGCTAGGTGAGTACGTCTTCGGTTTCTGTATGGTGTTATGCATTGTGTTATTTAACACAGCAAGACAGCAATGTTCGCCTGATTCTATGGTGGGCAGTATAGCGGCTACGGAACGTACAGTTGCTCTTGGAGGTGAGGTTCCGGGATTTTTGCTCGGGGGAGTTCTTGCCACTGTATTTTCCCTGGGGATAGCCATGTTAGTGGCGATTATAGGTATTATTTTCACTCCGGCTTGGCTTTGGCAGCTGAAGACATGGCCATCTGGAGATGAATTCAGTAGTTCAGTGCAGACTTGATTCAAAGAGCGGACTTTCTTTACTGACTGTGTTGTCTCCCTTGATTTTTCGCTTTGCGACGTCACTGAAAGTAGTAAACCTGTAACAGCGAAGGACGGCGCAAGTGCAACAACGATATTTCTCGCCACCGTCTTTGTTGAAAAGAGACATCCCTATACCAGGGGCCCGCTCTCGATTGAGCAGAACTACGGGATTCTCACCAGCAATACCTGTAAAAAGCATATTTTTCATGCATATCACCTATAAGTGCCTATGTGCATATGGAAAGACTTGTCCGTAAACTTCCGTATAACGGATATAACGCAACGTGGAAGGAAACACATCATGTTGATCGAATATCAGGTTGCCAACTTTGGGCCCTACAAACAGCCCATTTCGCTCAACATGAAGTCCACAGAAGATGACAGCTTCTGTGGACGTATACCTCGATTTGAGTCCCCTTATCACATGTCAGTTAATCCTGTAGCCGCTATCTATGGGCCCAATTCTTCAGGTAAAAGCATTATTTTTGAGTCATTATCCCGACTAGCATCTACGATTCTGGGAGACAAACCAACGATTTGGCAACGACGATGTACTTTTGCTCTCGATCCATCTATGCAAGATGAGCCAACATTATTCAAGTTGGTTTTTATGCTTGATGAAAAAATGTATTCATATTTTTTAGCTATTCGCAATGGCTATGTGATCGAAGAATATTTAGCATCACTGACCGCAGACCAAGAAAAACTCTATTTCGAACGAACTGTAGATGGCACGGAATTCGGTAGTACATGGGACAACGACATTTTACTTACCGAAATAGTGAAAACATTATCTGAAAAAGGCACCCTTGCTGGTCGAATAGCTAAAATCCTCAGTAATAGCGAAAAATACACAGAAATTAACTCTGTCTATCGCTTTCTGGAAAAAATAACTTGGGTTTCATCCAATTCACTTGAAACCGGCATCTTCCCGGGTTTTTACGATGATGACAGCCTTAACACTATCCTTAGCACTCTAGATACTGGTGTCACTGGTCTAGATTTTACGCCTCTTACCATGGAGGAACAGCCATTTGATCAAGAGGAGTTGGATTCGAGTACTTCCATCGACATGCAGATGGGAGAGTTTCGCACCAAAAATGGAAAACTCTATGCCGTCTCTCATGACGACCACAGTGGGAAAGGAAACCCTGAAGTCAAATATGTCCGTTTTCGCCACCGTGGTAGTCAAGATCATGAATACTTTCTCGATTGGCATCAGGAATCACAGGGCACTCGAAAAATAATCATGTTGCTACCATTGCTATGGATAGCTGTAAGATCGCCCGGTGACCTCATATTATTAGTGGATGAATTGGATAATAGCCTCCACACGCAGTTAACCAAAACCCTTATCCAAGGTTTTCTACATACCTGCACAAATCGTACACGTACACAATTAATTTTCACCACACACGATTTATTACTCATGGATTGCAACGAGCTTCTTCGTCGGGATGAAATCTGGATCACAGATAAATCGATTGATGGCGAATCCACCCTCATTGGACTACCAGAATACCGTGGCGTCATGCACGATGAGGACATTCGCAAAAGCTATCTTGAAGGACGTTTTGGCGGCATACCCCAATTAGATAGTTTTACATTGGAGGAATAAAACGATGCCAAAAAGTAAAAGCTATCTTGGAAAGTTGGGTAGATCGCATGCCGCAGACCGGCTGGTTGGTACACGGGCAATAAAAAAGCTCTTCATCATTATCACCGAGGGTGAAACTGAGCGAGCTTATTTCACGATGGACATATTCAAGCCTCGAAGAAATAGCGATATAAGAGTAAAAGTCATCTGCGAGAAATCAAAAGATGGAAGCGATCCGAAACCAGTATTATCATCAATGGAAAACAAGCTCAAAAGCCTGAAACAAACCGATGAACTGCGATCTGGTGATTCTGCTTGGCTTGTTCTCGACGATGATGATTCTCAATCTGAAGAGTTTCAAGCTCTTGACACATGGGCTGCCGAACGACACGACAGATTTATTGCTTACACAAAACCCCAATTTGAATGGTGGTTGCTACTCCATTACCGCGATGGTACTGGGATAGTGACTAAAAATGAATGCCTGGCTGCTTTGCGCGCTAAGCAACCAAATTATCAAAAGGGGAAAGCACTGCCAATAACGTTAGATCAAGTTAAAGCTGCGCAACGCAACGCGAGGAAACGAGAAGAACAACGTGATACTCCGATTGCTGAACTCCATGAAAAAGCCGGAGCTCTCACAACAGTTCATTTCTTAGTTCATGATCTCCTGACGGCAATAGGCGTTCAATAGCCTGCCGCCCCCACCCGGCGTCGAAAAGCACGAGCAGGTTATTGAAATCCGCACTACATACTGGGGAAATCCATCTGCACCAACAGATCTCCACATGGAAATGTGGAGATTTTCCGTACATTACAGAACCAACGCATGACATCATCACTGTAAGAAACATTGGTTTATTCAGTTACATGCCACTCTTGACATTGCAACGCAGACAAAGGCTATGTGGGGCTTGGATACGACACACCCTTCAAGAAGATACCAGGTAAAACCCTGCTAGAACAGCAAAAACAGTTTAACGAGAGAATCAACCAGTCTGCTATTTAGTCGAACAATCAAAAACTCGTCAAATCTTGACCACCCCTTGCAAACTCCCCAAAACAGGGCTATTCGGACAATTAATGTAGTGCTTCTACCAACCATCACCCAATCCGTATTTTCCCAGCAAATAGATAGGTTTCATCATCCCTTGTTCTCTTTCACCAGAAAATAGAAATTATCTATGCCATAAATCATATAAAAAATCTTCCATCAGATATGATATCTTGAATCTATAAAGCTTATTCGGGAGTATTTGCGAGAAGCAGCCACACCAATCGAAGTGAATCATTAAATATATATTGTTTAACTTGCCTTTTCGATCTCCAGGAAGCGGTTATTCACCGTGATGGCTTTGAGTAATTAAACATTATTTCCCAACAGCTGAATAAGTTTCTATAGATATTCAGGATAATTTGAATCCCCTAGGAGTTGAACCTGTGAAAAGTTCCATCTTTATCAAATCAGCTATTGCAATGGTGGCCGCCGTGGCCCTTGGAGCCTCAAACGCATCTGCCACAGTGGTAAGCAGAGAGAAAGTTCTTCTTGAAACAGTGATCAGTGCAGAAGGTAATGTGACGCAAAAAGGTATCATCCAACGTGTCAAAGTGTCTCAACCTGCAGAAGCAAAGAAAAATGACAAGGGCGTGACTGGAGAGACTGGATTTGGTGAAATTTCTGTATCGTTTAGTGAACCCGTCAAGCTCAAAGACGTTACGCGGACGGAATACGCTACAGACACAGAAGCAGGTGCTGCCGTAAAGACAACTTCTGAAGTTGGTATGCTACTACAAACGGAAGAAGTCGAAAAACACGAGCAATTTGTTAAAAACAAATGGGATTTGTCTCTGCCCAGAGACGTAAAACCTGTTTCTTTCGATGACGGGTCAATTGGATTCCGCACGGACACCGAAAACGGTGTATCCGCGGTATCCGAAACGAGAATCTCCACACCATGGGCCGTTGATAAGCACGGAAATCCTCTTGAAACATGGTATGAAATCAGCTCCGACGGTTCTTCCATTACACAAGTTGTGAACACTCAAGACATCGAAGGAGAAATTGTTCTCGATCCTCGGATTACCTACGGCCAAGGTGTATACTATAACTGGTATGGTTCAGAGCTGCGTACCCTAAAGGCCGCAAGTGCTGCTTCCTTTGCTTTGGCAATATCATATGGGTGTGTAAATGCTGGGCGACTACGTCAGCCAGCACTTGTTGCAGTCGTGGGACTCATGTGTATGGCTACTGGATCAGTAGTAGGTATCGATGCTCTTCGATTTGCCCTCGACAACTTCAAAGAAAGCTTCAAGGACCACAGCTGCTACCAATGGAAACTTGGCTCCCGTCATATTACCCCTGTTGCAGCAAAAGGAAATTGTAGTCTATAAAATGAAATCACTTCGGTTTTTCCTGGTCCTGTTACTGGTTTGGTTAGGAACCCAAATTGTTATCTGGGGCTGGTCAGAATTCATCTTGAAAGGCAGCCAGTTAGAGCGCATGCTAGAACTCGAAGACGTAGAGCCCTACCTCAAAATCCCTTTCTATCTCCTTTTCCCGGTACCCTATGCTGTAACAGTCACGCGTCGAATAGTGAAGAAGGACAACGCATAACTCGCACTACAATTGGGGCGCAGTCGCATTCATGCCTGCTGCCTTCGCTCAATGAAACCCAGGCGTCACCACCCACTCCAAGTTTCGTGTTTGATTTTTCGTCACTTTGACTAGAATAGTCTTTGGAAGCAAGGGCGCTTGATTGTTGCCAAGATGCATCAAGAGGGGGCCTGGCTTGTGACCGTGACTTTTGAGTCACAGGGCTGCGGCAGGCGCAAGCTGCTTCACATCCTTTACCTCCCTGAGATCAACCTCTTGGGGAGCTTTTATTTTTCTGCGCCGAGTCGCCAAGCCCCACCGTGAACAAACGCAAAACTCCAGCCATCATGGCCGGTTGCTAATCCGCGTACGTATCGCTACCCTGTTCTACAGACAAGTTTGCAGACAGCTTAGTCTAAAATTTTTAGACCGTTACCATAAGTGCCGTAAGGATACGCATGTCGAACCATAAGCTCTGGGATATAGCCACCAGCCTGCGCAATGATTACCGCTATGTTGACCTCACCCATTCTTTCTACCCTGGCCAACCCAAATTCAGCATGTTAGAAGACCAGGTAACCACAAGGCTCTTCACCGTGGCCGAACATGGTTTCGAAGTGGATCGTTATAATATTGTGGGCCAGTGGGGCACCCACGTCGACCCACCCATCCACTTCGTGGAGGGGGCGCGCACGCTCGACGAGCTGCCGGTGGAGGAAATGATCCTGCCGCTGGTGGTGCTGGACCTGCACAAGGAGGCGGAGGAGTTCCATAATCTTGCGGTGACCGTGGATCACATCAAGGATTGGGAGGCCCGCAACGGCCGCATTCCCGAGGGGGCGTTTGTGGCGCTACGGACCGACTGGTCGAAGCGGTGGGTCACGGATGATCTTTATGGCATTGACGCCGAGGGCAAACGCAACTGCCCGGGCTGGTCGCTTGAAGCGCTGGAGTTTTTGCGCCACGAGCGGGGCGTGGTGGCCATTGGGCATGAAACCACCGACACGGATCCCGGTTCGTCTATTGATGCCGGCAGTTTCGCCTGCGAATTATATTGGTTGCGGCAGGACCGGTGGCAGATTGAGCTGCTCAATAACCTTTCCGAGGTTCCCGAAACCGGCGCCCTGATCTGCGCCACCTGGCCGAAGCCGAAGGACGGCACCGGGTTCCCCGCCCGGGTGTTCGCCATCGTCCCCCGCTAGATTTCCCCGATTATCCCTGTTGAAAAGGAGTTTCTGATGTCAGTGTCACAACCTGATCCATTGCTGCCGGTGTTACGTGACGATGAGCTATCCGAGCGGGCCGCGGCGGTATTCGCCGATATTCGTGCCACCCGCAATACCGATTTTGTGAATAATATTTGGCGGGTGTTGGCCAACGATCCGCAGCTGCTGGAGCAAACCTGGGCAGAGGTGAAAGGCGTCCTCGGTGCGGATGGCGAGCTCGATGTACTCACCAAGCAGCTCATCTATATTGCGGTGTCGGTGGCGCAGGGCTGCAATTATTGCATCCGCTCCCACACCGCGGCTGCGCGTAACCTGGGGCTTACGGATGCGCAGTTCGCCGAACTCCATGCGGTCATTGGGGTGGCGGCAAAGACGAACCGGCTGGTTCAAGGGCTGCAAGTCCCCATTGATGATGCTTTCCTATAAAATTTGAGGAGTTCTTATGGATCTTGGTCTTACTCATCGGCGCGCCATTGTGACCGGTGGTAGCAAAGGGCTGGGGCTTGCCACGGTCACGTCGCTTATCGACGCCGGGGCCAACGTCGCGTTTTGTGCCCGCAAAGCCGACGAGGTGACAGCGGTGGAATCCGAGTTGAATGCTCGGGGCGCCGGCACCGCCCACGGTTTTGTTGCCGACATCATCGACGCCGAGCAGGTGGAACGATTCATCACGGATGCCGCCACCGCCCTTGGCGGCGTGGATATTCTGGTCAATAATGCTGGTGGGGCGCACCCAGGGACGGGCGAGTCCATCACCGATGAGGCATTCCAGGCCGACTTCAATATCAAGGTATTGTCGTGGCAGCGAACGATTCGGGCCGCACTGCCCTACCTGAAGCAGAGCGACCAGGCCCGCATCATCACCATTGGTTCCGTCTACGCGCACTCCCCCTCCCCGGCGTTTTTCTCCACGTCCGTGCACCGGGCGGCCGGCGTGAACCTCACCAAGGCGTGGGCGGTCGAGTTGGCGCCGGCCGGCATCCTGGTCAATGGCGTCAACATTGGGGTGATCGAAACCCCGCAGTGGGCCAATATTCGGGACAAGCGCGCCCCCGGCGCGACCTTGGCGGAGTTTTTCCAGGATACTGTGGATGCGGATATTCCCCTGGGGCGGATTGGTCAGCCGCAGGAGTTGGCGGATGTGGTGACGTTCCTGGCCAGTGCCCGGTCGTCCTATGTGACGGGCACGATCATTGATGTTGCTGGCGGTATGGGAATCAGCTAAAGCCCCTACTGGATACAGGCAGCCCACCGCGAGGTGGGCTGCCTACGTCGTAAAGCTAAGTATGAATAAAAATATGGCCAGATGATTTGGGACTGCAAGTGTTGTATGACTATTATCACTAGACAGATTAGTCTAAGAAAAGGAGACAACACTGTGGGTAAGAAACTCGGCAATTTTGGGGTGCAGATCACCATTGGCCTCATTGCCGGCATCATCCTCGGGCTCATTGCGCGCAATATAGGCTGGTTGGGTGGCACACTGTCCTGGCTGGGCGATACCTATGTGCAGCTACTCAAGGTGATGATAGCGCCGCTGATATTCACCGCCGTGGTGACGTCGATCGCTAACCTGAGGCAGGTCACCAATGCTGCTCGGCTGGCCGCGCACACCCTCATATGGTTTGCTGTCACCGCATTCCTCGCCGTGAGCTCGGCTATTATTCTCGGGATCCTCATCCAGCCAGGCGTGGGCGCCGGTGTGGACGCCAGCGCCGCCCAGGAGCCGGCCACCACCGGGTCGTGGCTCGGGTTCTTAAACTCCGTTATTCCCAGCAATATTTTGGGGTTGGGCGCCAAGCTCAAGAATGGTTCCGTCGCCCTGGATTTCAATGCGCTGCAACTCATTGTGATCTCCATGGCCATCGGCATTGCCGCGCTCAAGGCGGGCAAGGCCGCCGACCCATTCCTGCGGTTCACCGAATCCCTGCTGAAAATCGTGCAGGTGGTGTTGTGGTGGATTATCCGGCTCGCCCCCATCGGCACCGCCGCCCTGCTGGGTAATGCCGTGGCTGCCTACGGGTGGGAAGCCATTGGGTCGCTCGCCAGCTTTGTGCTCGCCATCTACCTGGGGTTGGCCGTCGTCATTTTCGGCATTTACCCGGCGATCCTGGCGTATCATCGCATCCCCGTGCTGGGCTTCTTCAGGCGGGTTTGGCCGGTCACGTCGCTGGGGTTTGTCACCCGCTCCTCCATGGGGGTCATGCCCGTCAACCAGCGGGTGGCCGAACAGTCCATGGGTGTGCCGCCCGCCTATGCTTCGTTCGCCCTGCCGCTGGGGGCGACTACCAAAATGGACGGGTGCGCCGCGGTGTTCCCGGCCATTGCCGCCATTTTCGTGGCCAACTTCTACCATGTGGACCTGACCATCACCCACTACCTGCTGATTATCCTGGTGTCGGTGTTTGGTTCGGCAGCCACCGCCGGCACCACCGGCGCCACGGTCATGCTCACGCTCACGCTTTCCACGTTGGGGCTGCCGCTGTCCGGCGTGGGCCTGCTCCTGGCGGTCGAACCGATCATCGACATGGGCCGCACCGCCGTGAATGTGACCGGCCAAAACCTGGTGGCGGTCATTGTGGCAAAGCGGGAAGGCATCCTGGACCAGGACGTGTGGGATGCTGCCGAGCACGGCCATTCGGCGTTTGACGAGGCACCCGCCGGCGCCGAAGCCGTCGAAAAGCCAGCGGCACCGCAACCCACGGTGGCCGGTTAGCGGGTTAGCTCATCGCCGCGGATTCCACCACATCCAAATATTTGTCCAACCCCCACGGGATGGACAGCGGCGACGGGTTGGCCACGGCCCCCACCGCGCCATTGTCTAAAAACGCCACCTTCCCCTGCTTAATGGCTTTAATCTTGCCGAGCAGGGGATCTTTTTGCAGCTTCCCCAACCATTCCTGGTTAGCCTCGTCGCTATCCATGCCGTAGGCGACGATCATGTCAATGTCGTCAAAGACCGTGGGATCCTCGGCGGATACTTCCACCCAGGCGTCGTTGCCGGATTTTTTGGATTCCTCCGCCACCACGTTGGGTATCCCCATGCCCACGGAATCGTAGAGGAAGCCGGCACGCGGGTCGCTGGAACGGTAAAAGCCCAGCTTATTAAAGCTGTTCTGCGGGCCAAACGCGGTAAACAGCACCTTCTTGCCCTTGAGCGCGGCATGCTTCGCCACCGAGGCTTGAATCTGCTTCTTCAGGTCGGCGGCAAGCTTCTTCCCCTCGGCCTCCTTGCCCATGGCGGTGGCGTTCATTTCGATCATTTGTTCAATGGTTGTTCCCCATGGTTTGTCGGGGTAAGCCACCGTGGGGGCGATAGCGCTCAGCTTGTTGTAGTCGTCCTGGCTCATGCCGGAGTAGGCGGCCAGAATCACATCCGGGTGGGTGTCGGCAATCTGGTCAAACGGGATGGAGTCAGTCTCCTCAAACAGCTTCGGGGGTTCGCCGCCGAGTTCCTTCACCTTGTCCGCCACCCACGGCAGCATGCCGGTCGTGTCACTCCCCCACGACACGTATTGCATGCCCACCGGCACCACCCCAAGCGCCAACGGCACCTCCTGGTTTCCCCACGCCACGGCCGCAATCCGCTCCGGTTTTTTATTAATCACGGTCTCGCCGAACGCATGCTTAATCGTAATCGCCCCAGGGGCTGCCGATGTGCCCTTGCCGCTTTGCGACGCCTTACCGCCGCCCGCCTTGGGTTCGTCGGCAGACTTCGAACAACCAGTGAGCACCAGGCTCACAGTGGTAAGAATGGCGGCAATCCGTAGAAATTTCATAATATCCTTCCCGCTTGTGGAGGTTCATCTTATCCAAAATCTAACACCACCGCCGGAATGGGGGCTAGCGATAACGCTACTGGTAGCTGATGAACCAGGGGGTTGGTTGCACACCGAGCGTCTGGCGGGGATCGAACATAGGTGTGTCTTCATCAATGAAATTCTTCCACGCCATGAAGATCTGCGGCTGAAGCCCTTCCCGCATCTTGTCCCACGTGGCCATTTTGTCGTGGGCGTCACCATGACCATCGGCATGCAGCACAAACGACAACTCCGGGTGGTTAAGGTTGAGCTGTTCCCGATCACGGATCATTTGCAACTGGAACTGGTGCATGATGAATATTTTTTGGGGCAGCTTCTTGGTTTTTGTGAAATCCGCCAACCAGGCCGACACCTCATTCACCTCGGCGGCGGTGGTGTTGCCGACCCGGCCCAATGGTTTCTCATCCTGCCCAATCTTCCACTCCGGGTCCAACGCCAAACCCACATAGGGCAGGGCGAGCAGCTCCTGGTAACGCTGTGCCTGGCTTAAAAAGCTGGCCCGGCCGGGCTGGAGGTCGAGGACGGCAAACCCGCCGGCCTTACCAATGGCCTCCACATAGGGCCGCAGCTCCTCAACCGTACCTTCGTTCGAATAGTCGCCATCGTCCCCGGGGGAAGAAGACGCCACGGTGGCAATGACCTCAAACGCCGGCACGGTGGGCGTGTCCGGGGTGAGCTCCTGGTATTGGCGAACCAAATCATTGACCCGCTTCACCGCCTCCTGCGGCGGCTGCTCCCCCATCACACCCAGGGCCGGCCCAGAGGGGTGACCGTAGAGGGCAATAATGCGCCTGCCTGGGAATACCAGCCCGGTTTTACCGCTGGGCACTGGGCCGGCATCCGCAAGCTCTAGGCGGGTGGCAAAATCGGCCTCCGTCCCAAAGTCGGCACCGAGGGCGTAGTAGGTGGCGGGTTTCTTCGCCATGAGGCTCACGCTGGCGCGGGGGTCGGCGGCGGCGAGCCGCTCAACGGTGAGGCCGCCCGCCATGGCCGCCAGCACGCTGGGGACGTCGGTGGTGTCGGTGACCAGGGCGATCGTGGTGTCGCCACCGGGGGTGTAGCCGTCCAACAGTTGGGCCACGGTGGGGCCGGCATTGGCCGAGGCGGCTGGCGCGGAAGTGGGTGCGCCCGATGTGCTCGGCGCGCTCGGGGCCGCAGATGTGCTAGGTGCCGCGGACGCGCCGGGGTCAGCATCCGCCACCCGTTCTTCCTTGGCTTTTAACCGTTTGATTTCGGTGGCGATGGCGTCGGTGTTGGTGCCGTCGTCAATGAGCAGGGGTACCCGCAACTCTTTGGCTTTTTGTGCACCAGCGCCCGAATTAGTTTTCGATGCCACCACAACGGTGTCGGCCTTATTCACGAGTTTCTGCACGGCGGCAACCCCGGTGTTATCGGTGGCGATAAGTTGCGGCGGTGGGGATGTTTCCGTGGCTGCCGGACTCTCTGCGGCGCCGGCGGCATCAGCCGGCGCGGGGACATCGGTGGTGTTTGAATGAGTAAAACCACCAAAGCCGCAGGCAGAAAGCAGCAGGCCAACTGGAATACAGACAGCGAGGACGACACGAGTGAGGGGGCGTTTCATTTTGGGATCCTTGGGATTAGTAATTACCTGAATGGGACTTCGGCAACGGTGCGCCGCAGTTTTCTGGTGCGCAGTCGGTGCGGGGATTCGGCGAGGTTTTCTACGGCTCGCACGGCGCACATCACGTGCGCCTCCTTGGAGGATGAATAGAAAGCTTGTGCGGCTGCGGGAAGTTTAGGAACCGCGTGCAACGGCAGGTCAGAGACACTCAATAACGTACCATAGGGGATTCGATACCGATAGCCGTTGGCGGCCAGGGTGGCGGATTCCATGTCGCAGGCAATGGCGGTGGAGCAGCGCAACCACTCCCACAGGGCCTTGGGCGTGTGCCATTCCCAATTGCGGTCGTCGGTGGAAATGACAGTACCGGTGCGCATGAGGGAAAGGTCGGCGCCATACACCTCGGCAACCCCGGATTCTAGGGCGCGCTGAACCTCGGGGACGGCCGGGATGGGAAACTCCGTGGGGATATGTGTGTCGAGCAAATGATCGCTCCGCTGATAGGCGTTTCCTAAGATAAGGTCGCCCATGCGCATGCGGCCATCGAGGCCGGCGCAGTGGCCAATCATGATCCACAGGTCCGGCCGCAGCACTGCCAGGCAGTCGGTAATGGTTTTCGCATTGGAGGGCCCAACCCCAATATTAATCATGGTAATCCCCCGGTTACCGGGTGAAATCAGGTCGTACCTGGGCATTTGGTAGTGGGATTCCATGGTGAGAGCGCTGATGTCCATGGTGGCGGCCTGGGTTTTGGTGATGGTTCGGCCGTCGGCAAGCACGAGTGCGGTGTAGCGGCTATCGGTGTGCAGTTCGGCAAGCCCGTAGCGAAGGAATTCATTGGTGTGCATGCCGTAATTGGTAAAGAGAATATATTTCTGCACGGTTTCCACGGGGAGCCCGGTGTAGTGTTCGATGCGTTCGCAGGCAATATCGAACCGTTGGGGGGTGAAGTGGAAGAGGGGTTTTTCCGGCCCGTGGAAGGCGTCCCAGTCGCCGTCGATGATGGCGTCGTCGACGTCGTCAAGCGTGGGGCGGGGGATTTCGGGGGCGCGTTTGGCACCGACCGCGCCGGCAAGCCCGTCGATAAATTCGGGCGGGATGCGCACACCGGAGTCGCCGACGGTAATGGTGCAGTCATAGTTGCGCGCGAGTCGTTCGAGTTGTTCGACGAGGTAGGGTTCCATGAGCGCGGGTTTACTCAGGCAGGCGGTGTAGGTTCCGGCTTCCTCGACGTAGCCGAAGGGTTCGGTGCGGTCGACGGGGTGCCAGCTATGAATATCAACAATAAGTTTTGGGTAGGTTACCTGCGGGTATTTATGGGGTTCGTATATGGCGGTGCGTGCAATGGCTGTCACGGTGTCATAGTGTTGCTTGAGCTTTTCGACGGCTGCCGCCGGTGTCAACCCGCTCACGGAATCGTTCTCCTTCCCTGTTTCTTATGATGCTACTAGGGAAGTCGTATGTTCGGGGTTGCTACTTGGTGAATTTCCGAAAAAATTCGATGCTGCCAGCGCCTACCACGGAACCGAACCCCATGTTGGGTGGTTCAACACCGAAGTCTTGCCATGTCACATCGGCCTTCCCGGCGGTTTCCAGGCCGGCATCGGTACGGGCCATATCCAGTTCGGTCACCAGGTAGCCGGCATAGAGTCTTGGCGCCGAGGACGGCGGTAATTATGTATAATAACTATCAAAAAAGGACAAATATGATACTCTACGACCTGGTTTTCTCGTTCGGACTACTGTTGGCAATCCTGCTATTCATAGGGTTTTTATTCACACTGTCCCGCTCTGCCGAGACACCAAAGATGAAAACGGTGTGGGTTATCATTGCCCTGTGCGTCCCCATTGTCGGGCCGATCTGCCACTTTATCGTCTACCGGGGCCAGCGGTCGTGACCGGCGAATGGCGGCTATCCTGCGGCGACGCCCTCAATTTCTACGACACCTGGGACACCCCCACCACCATCATTTCCGACGGGGCCTACGG
>ERZ773042.930-NODE-930-length-18206-cov-3.118230_pt1 | contig 18206 bp, 15 predicted proteins | sample MGYA00511664_ERZ773042 | MGnify/ENA primary metagenome ERZ773042 (study PRJEB29015, sample SAMEA2737984) | human oral metagenome | biome: human oral; feature: human-associated habitat; material: dental | place: China | collected 2036 ... | reverse complement strand
ATACAGACGGAATGCGAGCGCGAGCCCGACGGCAATCTCCGAAGCTGCGACCGCAACCGAAAAGAGTGCCATCAGCTGCCCCTCCGTATTGTGCGCGTAGAAGCGGTCAAATGCAATGAGGTTAATATTGACTGCATTCAGCATAAGCTCCACGCACATCAAAATGGGAATGATGCCGCGTCGCGTGAGAAGCCCATAAAGACCAATAGATAGCTGATAGATGCCATGATGACAGACCCAACAGCGGCACCGAGTACGGAACCGACTCCTCCCAGAAGGCTCACTCCGCCAAGAACGCATGCTGCAATGGCTTTCATCTCGTAACCATTGCCGGACATCGGTGTCACAAAACCAATACGACTGCAGAAAAGGACTCCTCCCACTGCAGCAAACACGCCGCACAGCACATATGCCAAAATCTTGGTACGAAGCGTCGGAATGCCCACGAGTGTAGCGCCGTTTGCATTGTCGCCAACCGCCGCAAACCAACGGCCCCGACGAGTCTTGGTGAGTGCCATATGGATAATAACAACAAGTGCAATAACCGCACAGTAATAGACCGTAAGGTCACCAACGCCCGTTACCGCAGAGAAATCCTTGAAACTTTTAGGCAAGTTTTCAACCCACGCACCATTGGTATACACATATATGATGCCGCGAAGGATTCCATTCACTCCCAGCGTAAAAATAAGTGACGGAGCCTTCATGACAGCGACACCCCATGCATTAATAAGACCGATAGCCGCTCCAATGGCAATGCCAACAACAACCGCAGCGATAAGAGGCTGCCCATCACGAAGCATCGTTCCAACCACGGCAGCAACAAGTCCAAGATTTGATCCAACGGACACATCAATCTCACCGATAAAAAGCGTAAAAGCTACACCTACCGCCACCAACGTGTAAACAACCGAAGTGTTGAAGCAGGCAGCAATGGTAGCCGGTGTCAGAAAAGCAGGATTGATGGAACCCACTACAAAAAAGAGAGCAATCAAAAAGATCAAGCTACTGAGTTCGCGAGCTTTCATGAGGCGTTTTACAATATTCATCGGGCACCTCCTCACAGGCCAAATGCAGCGGACATCAAATTGTCCTGAGTAATCGCTGATTTTTTAAACTCATGGTTAATGCGTCCGCGATACATGGTGAACGCACGGTCGGCAAGTTCGATGATTTCTTCCATATCAGAAGAAATCAAGAGGATTGAAACGCCCTGCCTGCGAAGCTCCTGAATTACCAGATACACATCGGCTCGAGCAGCTGCGTCTATCCCTCGTGTTGGTTCGTCCAAAATGACTACCTTTGGTTTAATGGAAAAAGCTCGACCGATAACAATCTTTTGCTGATTGCCACCCGAAAGGCCGCCAACTTCTTGAGTAAGGCCGGTAATTTTTGTGCGGAAATTCTCAACATAAGTCTGAGAGATTGTCTGCTCTTTCTTTTTGTTAAGAAGCATTCTTCCTAAAACAGTACTCCCCAACAGGGAACTTGTTGTATTCTCGGCAACATCTCGTATCCTGAAAAGACCGTCATTGAAGCGATCTTCCGGAACATAACTCAGTCCGGCGGCAATGACTTCCTTTGTTGGCTTGCCGGTAATGTCTTTACCGCCTACCGAACAGGTACCTCCCAGGGCTTTATCCATACCATAAATTGTTGTCGCCATCTCAGAACGACCCGCTCCAACAATGCCGGCAAGGCCCACGATCTCACCGGGATAAATGGAGAGGTTGATATCGGCAAACCCATATCCAGAAAATCCTGACAACTCAAAAACAGGCTCTGCCGTATAGTCAATTTGCGCACTTTCCCGAGCCGTTTCGCGTCGAATCTCTGCGGCATCCGGCGGAAGCAGTCCACGCACAAGATCTTCTCGCGTAAAATCTTTCACATCCCCGCGCATAGCCATGACACCATCACGCAAAATACCAACACTGGTGGCAATGTCAAATACCTCCGCAAGACGATGGGTAATGTAAATGATACCGATGTTCTTTTGCTTTAGCTCATGAATGACCGAAAAGAGGCTTTTAACTTCATCAAACGTTAATGCAGACGTAGGCTCATCCAAAATCAATATTTCAGAGCGACGCATAAGGCCTCTTAGAATTTCAACCATTCCCTGCTCAGCGATGGAAAGGGTTGACGCTTTACGCTCCAAATCAAGCTTCCATCCAATATCTCTCATTGTCTCGTCGAGAAGTGCTCTAAGCTCAGATTGGGAAGCTTCAAAACCAATGGTGATGTTCTCGCGCACACTCATATTCGGAAAGAGCATGGGCTCTTGCGGAACCATATAAATGCTGTGTGCCAAGGCGGATTTTGGATTTGAAATATCAACCTTCACGCGATCGATGGATATCTCTCCGGCATCTGCCGAGTAGATACCCATGATAATTTTCATGAGCGTTGATTTTCCAGAACCGTTGCCACCGATAAGTGCAAGTACCTCTCCAGGCCTCAGATCAAGGTCAATTCCTTTAAGCACTTCATTGGAACCAAATGACTTATGGATTCCCCGCACAGAAAGAAGCGTATCGGATGCATCAAGCTCCTTGCTCTTTCCATCAGCTTTACACGCTCTCACCGCAGCCGGATAACCTACATCCGCACTAGCATTGGAACGCTGGATGTTTGAAAGTTCATCCATTGATTCTCCCACCTATACAACCGGCAGTTACACGTAACTACTCTTTTGACGATATAGGCAATTTTTTATATGTCATAGCTTTTGCGGGCCGAGCGGTCGTAAGTTGCCGGTGAACGGTATTTTGTAATATGTCTGAACTATTGTTTTATTGTAATACGCGTCCTGAAAGTGAATTGTGGTATATCTAACTGTAGTTACTACAGACAAAGGATTACATTTTTTCCATAGTGAATTGTTACTTTTGTAACTATAATAAACAAAAGTAACAACTAAGGAGGATATGTTGGACGAGAAAACTTATACCCTGGCTACAAAAGCAGCATGGTTCTACTACATGGAAAACTATACTCAGCATCAAATTGCAGAAGCCATGGGCCTCTCTCGAGCAAAAGTAATTCGCCTTCTTGAAGATGCTAAAACTGACGGCATTATCCAATTTAATTTCAGAAAAGACGATTCCACCCGCGTGAGTCTGGAAAAGAATCTTATCGCCGCATACGGCCTTAACGATGCCTTTGTAGTTCCCACTCCTCTCAATGAGGCCGCGCTCACTCACACCATCTCTCGAGCCGCTGCACTCTACGTCAGCGACCACCTGCGGCCCGGTGGATATCTCAATATCGGCTACGGAGACACCGTAAGTTCCATGCTCGGATATCTTGCTAAAGAGCATGAAGATCCCATCAACGTTGTAAGTATGACAGGCGGAGTCAGCTATTACCTTCCTTCCGTAAGCTCTACCGCCTATGCCATGCATCTCTTTCTTATACCATCACCTCTCATCGTGTCTTCTTCTGAAGTTCGAGACGCTCTTCTCGGCGAGAAGAGCATTCAAGAAATCTACGCCATGACCGAACACGCAGATATGAGCGTTGTGGGAATCGGCGCCGCAGTTGAAGGGGCAACGGTTCTGAGAAACGGCATCATTCGTGAATCAGAGCTTGCCATCCTGAAAATGCAGGGGTCTGTAGGAGATGTGCTCAATCACTTCTACGATTCCGAAGGCAACCCTATTACTACTGAAATAGAAAACCGCACCATCAGCACTGATATTGAGAAACTTCGCACCATGAAAAATGTCGTTGGCGTTGCGGGCGGATCGGAAAAAGTTGCTGCAATAAAGGCAGTTCTTCGTGGCGGCTACCTTAATGTCTTGGTTACAGATTCAAAGACAGCAGAGGGACTTCTTCTTTCATCAGCGTCTTCATCTCACTCATCAGACCTATAAGTCAGGAGGCTCCTATGGATACCTATCTTCTTGCACTTGATGCGGGCACCGGAAGCATACGCGCCGTTCTTTTTTCCGTCGAAGGAGAGCAAATCGGCGTTGCTCAGCGTGAATGGCAACATCGGGAAGACCCGCGCTGGCCGGGAAGCATGGATTTTAACTGGAGCTACAACTGGGAGCTTACCATCTCTTGCATCCAAGAAGTTCTAAGCAAAACCGGCATTGACCCGCACTCCATCGCAGGCATTTCTACCACATGCATGCGCGAAGGTATCCTTCTCTACGATGCTCAAGATCAGGAAATTTGGGCCTGCGCAAACGTCGATGCGCGAAGTGTTGACGAAGTATCGCAGCTCATTGCCTTAGATCCTGATTTGGAACGCGAACTCTACCGCATAAGCGGTCAGACGTTTGCACTCGGAGCGCTGCCTCGTCTTCTTTGGGTTAAAAATAAGATGCCCGAGGTATACGAGCGCGCAGCTCATATAGGTATGTTTAACGATTGGCTGGCATATAAACTTACAGGCATTTTAGCAGTTGAACCCAGCAACGGAAGTACTACGGGCATCATGGATCTCAGGAGCCGCTCTTGGAAGCCCGAAATAGCGCAACGTTGTGGCCTTCGCGACAACCTTTTTGGTAAAGTACGCGAATGTGGACAGATTCTAGGTACTGTTTCTGCTGAGGGGTCTCATGCAACCGGCCTTGCCGAAGGAACGCCCGTTGTCGTAGGTGGCGGAGACTGTCAACTTGGAATGATTGGCGTCGATGCATGTGAGCCAAACCAAGCCGGTGTGTTTGGGGGCAGTTTCTGGCAATACGAATTCAATACTGCCAGCGGAGCCACCGACCCCGACTGCCGCGTTCGGGTTAACTGCCACGCCATTCCTGACGTTTGGCAATACGAGGCTCTCGCGTTTAAGCCCGGTCTTGTCATGCGCTGGTATCGCGACGGTTTCTGTCAGGCAGAAAAGGCAGAAGCCAAGAAGCGCGGTGTAGATGTCTACGACCTCCTAAACGAGAAAGCAGCCCAAATCCCAGCAGGAAGTTATGGCACGATATGCTGCTTTAGCGACGTCATGAACTACATTCACTGGACTCATGCGAGCCCAACCTTTACAAACTTTGAGCTTGATCCCGAGCGCTTCAACAAATACACCTTCTACCGCGCAATTCTTGAGAACACCGCACTTCTCGTCCGCGGACATATCGAGCTTGTAAAAGATGCAACCGGAAATGAACCCGATGAATTGGTATTTGCGGGAGGTGCTTCAAAAAGCCCTCTTTGGGCACAGATTCTTGCGGATGTCTGCCATAAACGTGTTCGCGTGCCTCAAGTTAAAGAAGCTACCGCATTGGGAGCCGCAATCCTTGCCGGATATGGAGTCGGCCTCTATCCCGGCATCGCCGAGGGTGCTCATCGTGTTGTCAAATGGGAGCAAACTTTTGAGCCGAATTCTGAGGTTTTTGACGTATACGACAAACTCTATGCAACGTGGAGGGAAATATACGACACTCAGCTGACTCTTGCCGAGACGGGAAAGACTAAGGGATTGTGGAGAGCACCCGGTATATAAACTCCACCATCCGATATGTCTTGACATACATACGGTCGTCCACATAAGCATCAACATATCTGCAGCGTACCTACTTTATTTATGATTTGCACACGAAAGGATATCTCTATGTTTGTAGTAAACGAAAATGATTTTTCCTATCGATTTGGCGATTCCGGTCCCAAATACCTTATGAAGGGCCCTCGCATGAACTATGCCGTCGTACAGTTTCAGCCGGGGCAAAACTTCCAAGCACACTATCACCATGTCATGGAGGAGAACTTCCACATTCTTAAGGGAAAAGTCGATATCGTTGTTGACGGCGAGGTACACACCCTCTCGGCAGGCGACTTCATTCACATTGAGCCCGGAGAAGTTCACTATGTCAATAATCCCTATGACGAGACCATGGTTATGATCTCTACCCTTGCACCTTTTCAGGAATCTGACAAGGTAGAGGTGGAGAATCCCAAATATTAATCTATTGCCCTTCCGCCAAGCACTGCCCTACAACGTCTTCAAATACCGCATGAAGTTCTGCTTGTTCTCAAGAGCGGTCGTTGTGGGACGTCCCAGATCATCGCGAGACCCAATAGAGCAAGGTACTTCAATGAACGAAAGCTCTTCTCGCCCACATGCCTTTGTGAGCTCAGCATCTAAGTCTTCAAAGGTATTCACCCGTACCGCATGGATATATCCGCAGGCCTTGGCAACGCCCACCAAATCAGCCGTACCGGCAACCGTTGGCATACCGCCAACCGTCTCGTGAGCGGCATTATTGATGACAATGTGCACGAGGTTGGCAGGCTTTTGCGCACCGATGACTGCCATAGCCCCCATGTGCATGAGAGCCGCACCGTCACCGTCGATACACCACACTTTTTGCTCCGGCTTGCTCAGCGCCACTCCCAGAGCAATGGAGGACGCATGCCCCATGGAGCCCACGGTCAAAAAATCACGCTCATGATTCTGACCGGCGGCTTCGCGGATCTCAAAGAGCTCTCGACTTGCCTTGCCGGTCGTTGACACGATGGGGTCATCTCCGGCAGCACGCGCAATATGGCTTACAATATCCTCGCGCACCATTGCGTTGTTGTTTTTATACGCAACCGTACCGTCAAAGGTCAGCGCACCTTTTCTGATGACAAACGCTACGTCATGCCCCTGCTTAAGCAGCTCGCGGAACTCCCCCATAGCAGCCGTCAGGTCGTCTGCCGTTGTATCCGGGCCCACCACAAAGGAGCGAATCCTCATGTCCTCAAGCAAGCGCAGTGTTACTTCTCCCTGATAGATATGCTGGGGTTCGTCATGAACGCCCGGCTCTCCACGCCAGCCAACAACAAATATCATCGGAATGGCATAGACCTTCTCGTTCAGAAGAGAAGCCACGGGATTGATAATATTGCCCTCTCCACTGTTCTGCAGGTAAACCACCGGGACCTTACCGGTTGCCAGATGATATCCGGCGGCAAGAGCCGTACAGTTTCCCTCATTGGCGGCAATGATATGGTGCGCGGAATCAATGCCATACACACTCATAAGGTAATTGCACAGCGCTTTAAGCTGGGAGTCCGGTACACCGGTATAAAAATCAGCGCCAAGCGTATCAACAAATGTTTTTACCTGCATAGATTTAACTCCTCTAAATCTAACTCCTCAAAAGACATTCGTAGCCATGGTCAAACGCCGCCAATTCCGCAACGCTATCAAGCTCCGCAATTTGCCACGCCTCAACGGGGCGAATTGAAAGATCTAATTCGGCAATATGGTTGTTTACCACGTCATCCCAAAAGAGCTGCTCGTGGCCGGTCTCTTTGTAGGCATCATGCATAAACTGTGCCAAACGCCGCGCGTCAGGTGCCGAGAAGTACGACAGTCCCACCATGGCATACGTATTGCTGCCACCTTTGCCAATCCGGACAATCTTTCCCGAACCGTCAAGGTCAAACACCCAGTCGTCCGTATGGCCGGAAAACTCACGGCCAAAATAGCACGACCGAGAAGGCCATGGTTGGAAAATATGCTCATCTGAAATAACCAGGTCAGCCTCGCAAATAAACGTAGCCCCCTGCTCAAGAACGTCAACGGCGGCATATATTGATGAGATGTTATTCTTCTCCAAATACTCCGTGTTCTCAACAAGCACTACGGCCGGATAGCGCTCCTCAAGATAGCAAAACTGCTCTTTGAGATACCCGACAACCACAGAGATCCTCTCAACGCCGGCCGTAACCAGCGCATTGATGACCGTTTCAATCATCGGCGTTCCGTTGACCGAAATCAACGGCTTAGGTGTGGTTTTGGTGAGAGGTGCCATGCGCGTTCCTAATCCCGCCGCCATTACAATCGCATTGGTCTTCTCGGCATTTAAACCTTTTACACAAGCCATCTCCGTCACCTACAGCTCGTCAATAAGGCGGATGATGTCCTTAAACGGAAGAAGCTGCTCGTCAACCTCAAGTGCGCGGTGTGCCCTCAGGATACCGCGAGCCGTCTCTTGCATGGCGGGGAACGCTGCGCGGATCAACTGGTTGGCGTAGATAACGATGTTGATGCCATGAGACGCAAGCTCTTCCTCCGTTGCGCCGTTAAATGACGTGGGCACAACAACAATCGGCGTTGTGGCGTCCTTCTCGCGGAAACGATCGCAGAACTCATAGATCTCGGCAGGATCTTTTTTGCGACTGTGAATCATAATGCCGTCGGCACCGGCATCTCTAAAGGCAAATGCTCTGGTGAGGGCGTCCTCCATACCACGCTCAAGAATGAGGCTCTCAATGCGCGCGATAATCATGAAGTCATCGGTCAGTTGAACCTTTTTACCTGCGGAAATCTTTGCGCAAAAATCCTCAATGGGTGCCTGCGTCTGTTTGACCTCGGTGCCGAACAGGGAATTCTTCTTAAGGCCGGTCTTATCCTCAATAATGACAGCGGAAACGCCCATGCGCTCCAGCGTACGCACGTTGTAGACAAAGTGTTCCGTCAAGCCACCGGTATCTCCGTCAAGAATGATGGGTTTGGTGGTGACTTCCATAATGTCATCAACGGTGCGCAGGCGGGCGGACATATCCACAAGCTCAATGTCGGGCTTGCCGCGCTCCGTGCTGTCGCAAAGCGAGCTGACCCACATACCATCAAACTGATCGAGGCGACCGTTATGATCCACAACGGTCTTCTCGGCAATAAGGCCGGTAAGCCCGTCGTGAGCCTCAATAACCTTAACCGTCGGTGAAATGGCCAAAAGCTGCCTCAAGCGACGGCGGCGGTATTCCGGCATGGCCAGTTTCTCGCGGAGCTGCTGGTCAACTTTGCGCGCCTGCTCGCTTCTGGTATATGGCACCTCTATGAGCGTTCCGCCGTATGTGGCGAGAAGCCCCTCGATGTTGTTACGGATGGCGCGTTCGGGACCGTTTTGCCAGTTGTCGCCATGTACTACGTAATCGGGCTTGAGTGTTGCAATCACGTCATCGTAAAGATAATCATCCTGGATAATGACGCGACTCACACCTTCAAGAGACTCGTAGAGCTTAACGCGCTCTTCCTGGGAAACCGTCGGAAACCGACTGTATCGAATGAGAGCTTTGTCACTCAAGGCTCCTACGACCACGGTTCCGTATTCTTGCGCGTGCTTGAGAATGTTCAGATGCCCCTCATGAATAACGTCGGTACCAAGGGCGGTATAGACAACTGGCATAACAACTCCTTTAGAACGTGCTCTATTCTGTATAGGTTACCGGTGTAGAAACGCCGATTGCGGCAAGCGCCTGCTCAAAGACTTCCCAAAACGCGACGATGTCTTCTTCGTCGAGAGCGCCAAGAGCACAGAGTCTAAACGTGCCGGCTCCTTGCATCTTACCGGGATAGATGGTAAACCCTCGCTCATAGCAATAGTCGTGAACCTTTTCAAAGTCCCAGGCAGAATCATCGGGGTAACGCACCGCAGCCACCAAACCTGACTGCACTTCTCGCTTCAAAGCCTCTTTCAAGCCCAAACGGTCAATACCCTGCCTGATGGCAGCCATCACACGCTGATGACGAGCCCACTTTGCGGCCTCGCCTTCCTCAAAGTACTCTTTGATGCCCTGACGTGCCGCATAAATGGTCTGAACGGGAGGTGTAAAGTGCATCTCACCGGTAGTCTCAAAGTACTCGTACTGCAGATACAAATTGCAATAATACGACCGTACGGGGAAGTCTTTAGAAGCTTCAACGATGTCGCGACGGCCAATAACATACGACAGGCCCGTCATGGCCTGGATTCCCTTTTGCGCCGACGCCATGCAAAAGTCGATGTTGTCCTCGTACACGTTAATGGGAATCATTGCATACGCCGAGGTAGAATCCGTAATAAAGAACGCACCGTACTTGTGCGCAAGCGCGCCTACCTCGCGGACAGGATTCAAAAGACCCGAGCCCGTCTCATGGAAGGTCATATACACATATCCCACATCAGGATTATCTTTAAGCGCTGTTTCAATAACGTCGAGGTCAGGCGTAGTATCAACCGGCTGCTTCACCTCAACAAACGGCATGTGGTACGCCGTGAGTACATCGCAGGCACGCTGGCTATAAGAACCGTTATTCACAACAAGCGCTCGCTTGCCCTCTGCAAGCAGCGAATTCAAGACAACGTCAATACAAATGGTTCCTGAACCGCAGAACAGCACTGCCGTATATTCTTTGGGATCTCCGTGCACAATCCGCACCAGATCATCGCGCATCGGTGCCATAATGGACGCAAATTCCTTCTCGCGCGGGCAGATATCGGGAACAACCTGTGCATACTTGACCGAATCGGTCGTCGTAGATGGACCGGGATTGAGCAGAACGTTTCTCTTTACGCTTTCTTGCATGAGATTCCTCCAAATGGTGCGGAATGATATGTTGTCTATGATAGCACTCACACTTTCATGCTTTGATTCCTACATGGACAGTGAGAACCGCGTGTGTATGAGAAAGCTCTCATCCAAGCGGTGTAAACCTGTGAGGTAGATTCTGAAACCTGTGATGTACATTCTGAAAGCTGTGATGTACATTTCTGCTCCAAAATCCTAGGCTGTGATGCACATTTGGCGAGAAAACCGCTCTTTTCAACACATTAAAGTACATCACAGGTGCGGAAAAGTGCATCACAGGTGAGGGGTTGCCCGGCTCAGATATTAATGCCCCTTCCAAGTAGAGCCTATGGACGCAAAGCAGCAAGGCAATGAACTGCGTACAAGGGTATGTTTGTCATCCACGACTCCTCGCGATATCCTGAAAGCGAGAAGCGCACGGCATTTGTAAGACCGTGTGTCTTGCAGAAATTGAAGCGCGTCGTCGAGCTCGCGTCCACGAAAACCCTTCTTGAACACTCCGTATACAAACTTTTTATTCTCTTTGGCAAGATGGCGCGGTAGGAATTCAAACACCATCCTACAGCACTCTCCTACCACGTTGCCTGCATGTTTAGCGAAATTTCTCCGATACGCAGACAGAATATCCTCTTGGACTCGGCGAACTTGCACAAAATCGGAATTTTGCGAAAAAAGAGAAACGGCCTCAGGCATACCTCCTACAAAGTAATACGTGCGAAGCAGGTCCTCAAACCGCTCGGAAAATATTGACCCTTTTTCGACCGAATTTTGTGTATAGTATGTCCCTTTTTCGGCCGAATTTTGTACACTATAAGCACATTTTTCGGCCGAATTTTGTGCTTATCTGCGGAATAAGCCCCGTTTCGATTGTTTGAGCTGTCTGGGCTGTTTGAACCTGTTGGGGCTATCAGTCCTACAACCGCATTAGAGAAGCACGTGCCTAAACTCACCGTTCTCGTACATACCGAAGCTGTAGGTATTATCCTTTGGAATCCCGACAGATCCCGGATTAAATACGACTACGCCAGGATGACCGGCAAGTACCTCATTAACTTTCTTGTGCGTGTGTCCGTAAAGGAAAGCTGAGTTTTCGGGAAGCTTTGGCCATCTGTCAACGCTGTTATGCAAACCCGGGCCATATATATGTCCATGGGTTAAAAAGAGGGTCTTCTCGCCAGACGGGCAGGAAGGGTCAACCAAAATGTTGTAGTCAGCCATACACGGGAAATCAAGGACCATTTGATCCACCTCGGCCTCGCAGTTGCCGCGCACGGCAATCACCTGATCGGCAATGCTATTGAGCATCTCGATAACCTGTTTTGGAGCATAGTCCTCAGGGAGATTGTTGCGCGGCCCGTGGTAGAGAAGGTCGCCGAGAAGAAGCACGCGATCAGGCTGTTCTGCCTCAATGCGGTCCATAAGTTTGCGCGCCCAACCGGCAGCGCCGTGTATATCAGAAGCAATAATAAGTTTCATATATAACCTCTCTCAAAGAGTACCCATCTGGCGCATATCTTGCGGAATAAGTCTCCGTTGTTTTTATTTGAGTCCTATTATTTTAGACCGTGCGACAACTTTAGACCGTATGACAACTGTCTGATCTCATTACTCCACCGTATGGCAACTGTCCAACTCTATTACTTCAATTTGTTATATTTTTGCCCTTCGCTACATCAAATGTGCAGAAACGATGTATTTACCATAAGTTTTGTTGTAAACATTTATTAATATTTATCATGGTACAGATGGGCGAGAATTACTGACTATTGGCTACTGGGGAGTGTCATGTTCTGTACCAACTGTGGAAAAGAAAATAAAGACACAGACTTGTTTTGTAAGTATTGCGGCACTCCTTTAAAAAAGCCGCAGCTCACCAGCCAATCCACGACACCAGAACAGCAACCTGATTCCCAGCTGGCACAGCAACCCGCCTCCGAGCCAACACAACAAGCGGCGTCAACACAGCAGCCCATACCAACACCGGAGGCTACAACGCCTCTGCAACCTGCAGTGCCATCATCTACGGTTGCAGACGAAACCCAACCTCAAACCCAAGTACACCCCCAGCACCAAAAGCAGTCTCGTACCAAAAAGCCTATGAAGACGGGAACGAAGATTGCGATTCTCGCTATTGTTGCCATTCTCGCCGGCCTTCTTATCGGCGGTACAGCCTTTGCCATAGCTCAAGGCTACATCCAACTCCCATGGGAAAAACACGAGGAAGCTCCAGCTGAACAGCCGGAAGAAACACCCGATGAGAGCGCTGAGGACTCCAAAGACACTCAAGAGCCTGCTGAAAAAGATGATAAAAACTCCGAGCCGACCATCCCAAACCAACCCGCAAACCTTAAAATCGGCCAGTTCTACAAGAACTACCTTGGCAACTTCAATGCGGATTGGCTGCTTGCCAGCACCACTGACGGCGTAAAGTCAAAGGGAACGGCTCAATACGCACTGGGAGATGTCAACGGAGACGGCATCACCGATCTCATTGTCAGCGTTCCCACTAATAGCGGCGACTACGCATACGCTTACACGTGCGACGCCGATGGTAAAGCAATGTCTTTTGTCAGCAATAAGCCAAACGACTTTACCATGCCTGGCGGCCTAGAATGGCACCAGGTAAATGACACCAAAGCCGTAGATACCTTTGCCGACTTCAAGGGTTATAACGCCGAGCTCACAAAGGGTCTTAAAGGTGCTTCACAAGGTCAAAAGCTCTCGATGCTCTATACGGACCGGCTCAAAAACTTTGACGCAGCAAGCCTCATCTATTCTTACGATCCGTCCTACACCGTATTCCAGCCAACCTTTGGCACCGTCCAATACGCACTCTTTGATGCAAACGGCGATGGTGCCGATGACCTTATCCTCAAAATCCAAACCCAGTTTGGTGCCGAGAGAGGCAAAATCAAGACAGGAACCGACTACTATACATATGTTGCGTATTCAGCAGGCAAGGGTTCCTATGCGGCTCCGTTTACACAACCGCTGGTTTGGAACTCTCCAACCTCGCACTACTTCTTCAAGAATAAAAATGGCAGTGGTCTTCTCCGCGCACAACCACAGAAAAACAGCTCAACGCTTGAGTTTTACGCAATTACCGCAAAGAACGGCAAGGTCGCTCACAACGACAAAAATCCCACAAAGATGAGCCTTACCACCTCCGCCAGCGAGGACGATGTTATGGCTCAGATTTCGGGTGCCGAAAAAATTGAGTGGCACAACACAGACGACCTCAAACCTCTTGAGGATCTGGCCAACTCAAAATAGTGCGTTCTTCTCACTCAAACGTTGCAATAAAAAAGTTCCATAAATATTGCAACACTTGACGAGAACTGCTCGTCCTTTAGGACGTACATACAAAGTGGCGAGAAGTTCTTCTTGCCTCTACGTCTTTGGACGGCACACGTAAGGAGTCTTGATGTTTTGTCCTAACTGCGGAAATGAAGTGCCTCAGTCAGCTCGCTTTTGTAAATACTGCGGGTGCAAGCTTGCTCTGCTTAAGACAGCGCCTTCACGTGAGACTGACATCAAGGCGGCTTACGAGAAAAACATCGACACTCTTGCCAAGACGATTGCGGCCTTTAAAGAAACCCACGACCAGAGCACGTTTTCTTCACTCTTTGAGCAGACCAAGGGTATCGTAACTAAGGCAATCTGTGACCAAGGTGTGGACGGTCGCGACGTTGAAGACGTGGTACAGCAGGTATATCTGACGGCCTACCAAAAGCTTGACTCGCTGGAAGATAACCGTGCGGCGTTTGCGTGGTTCAAACGGACGGCTACCAATAAAGCCATCGATCATATGCGAAAATCAGACAATGCCCCCATACTCAACGCAGATTATACAAACGATACCAGCGACAGCTCAGACTACATTGAGTCTCTTGCAGACGATACGCTTGAGCTTCCTGAAGACGTTGTAGAAAACACCTCTACGCAGCAGATTATTCGCGGATTTATCCAGGAGCTCCCTAAAGATCAACAGAAGTTTCTTGTTGCGCGCTATTTTGCCGAGATGAATGCAGCCCAGATTGCTGAGACGTTCGGTATTCCTGCAGGTACGGTTCGCAGTCAGCTCAGCCGCGCACGCAAGACGCTTCAGGAGAGCATCCTTGCCTACTCCGAGCGCACCGGCGTCAAGCTGGCATCCTACAGCAGCGTACCTGTCTTTGCACTTCTTGCCAACGCCGATCTTGCTCCCGTCCCGCTTGCGCTCAATGCACCGTCGCTCTTCTCGACTATCCAAGAGACCATGCAAGGCCTTGGTGAAGTCACTAAAGCTCTTGGCGAGAAGGGCCTCTCAGCGCAAGGAGCTCCCTATACAAATCCTTTCATTGACGAGTTTGCTAAAAGCACGGCTACCCATACCTCTCAGGCAGCACAGACAAGCGCCGCACAAGCAGCAGGTGGTGCTGGAACTTCTGCGGGCAGTACTGGAACTTCTGCGAGTAGTGCTGGAGCCACAGCCACCAGTACCGGCAGTGCATCTGCCGGTACCAAAGGAGCGTCCACAACCACAAAGGTTGCTTCTACTACGGCAAAGACTGCACAAGCAGCAGGCACTGTTGCCAAGATGAGCATAGGTGACAAGATTGCTGCCGGTGTTGCTACTGTCGCCATTGCAGGAGCTACTGCTGGCGGGGTGTACTTTGCAGGCACCAACGGACTCATACCGTTTATTCCAAAACCATACGAACAAACGGCCCAGACGCAACGGCAAGCAGATGATTCTCCTTCTCAAACTGATGTTCAAGACAGTTCCAATGAACCAGAATCTGTATCAGAAGAAGATCAGATGAGACAAGCTATGTATGAGCAGTATTCAGAGATTATTGATAATGCATCAAGCTATGTCCCCGAATTAGAAATTCCAGGCATGTCTGCCCAGTATGAATATTCATTGGTATATATAGATCCTGACAATCCTCAAATTCCACAACTGCTCTTAAAACAAAAATATACTGGCGAAATGGATCGCATTTCTATATTTAGCTTTGATAAAAACGACAGCCAAGCGTTTGTGATCCAAACACAAGCACTTTCCGAAGGTGTTGCACACGCCGGCGGTTCTAGAGCATCCTTACAAGCAACAAGCAATGGAAGTGGATTGATAGAAATAAGCTGGAACTCTGGGAGTGGTCAAGCATGGATTAATCGTTATGTAGTCTCGGAGCATGACCTCTCATCTACCCCTGAGTGGGAGGGGAGAATAGACCAGGCTCCCAAAGATCCTACAGCAATTGATATAGATTGGTATGAAGCAACGGACAAGAGTGGTCTTGAACAAATTGCCCCAAGTAACAATTAATTGATATGAAATAGAACGCATGTTTATGATCTAGGGAGGAAGTAAGATGTTTTGTACTAACTGCGGCACACAGATGCCAGAAGGCCAGAAGTTCTGCACTAATTGTGGCACAGCACTTCAACCAACTGAACAGGTAAGCCAGCCATCTCAGGCAGGAGCTTCCAACACTGGACAAATAACCCCCAAGCCCAATCAGGTAGCGGAAGTAAAACCTCAGAAAGCATCAATATCGCAGCCAGCTACACAGACGCAAAACAATTCTGCCAAACCTAGTAGCCCTCAGAAACCTCATAAACGCAACAAGAAGATGGTCGCCATTGTTGCACTTGTTTTGATTCTTGTTGTCGGTGGGGTTGGCGCTGCCACTTATTTCACCAATGGTTTTGGTCTTTTAGACAAGCAAGGCGGACTCGGACAAAACACTGATACTGCGTCTGGCTCAAGCGATTCTTCCGCAGCAGATACAAAAAAGAAAAAGAAAGACGCCGATGAAAAGCCTACGGTTAAAGTAAGTGACATCTCGTTTGATACGACGCAAGCTGTAAGTGCTAGAGAGATACGCGATGTCTATAGTATTAAGGGCACTATCGAAAATGCCACCGATAATTATGTAGAAGCATCGCCCTCTTTTATCTTTAAAGTAAGTTATAAAGACAAGTATGGCGACGAGCAAAGCGGTGACGCGATTCTTCAGTCTCAAATGGAAACTCCAGATGGATTTGAAAACGAGACAATATTTCTCGCCCCTCATGAAAAGAAAGAGTTTACCTACTATATTTATGGTTCTTCCTATAATGAGAACTCTCATAAAGAAGAGGCAGACGCAACATTTAATATCGTTACCACAAAACAATCTAATAGCACACCCAATGATCTTTCTTTGGCCAAGGGCGATATAACTGTTGATTCCGTAGAGCTCAAAGAATGTCCTTTTAAATCGTTCACAAATGAAAAAGCTCTTACCCCAGATGATGCAAAGGTAAGCCTCTCTTGTACTTTTGAACAATTTAGTTCTACCGTCACGGGAACCGTCACTAACACCACTCAAGACAAATGGTCATCTGCAACGGTTTATTATCACACTGAAATGGATGGGTATTATGTACTCAGGTCATCAAATTCAAGTTCGGTAAGTTATGTAAAGCCTGGCGCAAGTATAGATATTAAGGAAGGCACAAATTTTGGTTCTAACCAAGACGGCCATACCTATGAAGTAAAACCAATCGCTGTTACTTATCAGGTTGATAAAAACTAACCGATTCTTACATATATGGGTAATCCCCTGAGACAACAAGGTAAATGTCCCAGGCTATTAATTAGAAAGGAACATTATGGAAACCCAAAATCAAACGCAACCGCAGGTTCAAGTGCAACCTCAAGGTCAAATGCAGCCGCAGCAAAACTTTGACGTCAAACAAACTCTTTCAAAGTTTGATAAGTACAACAACACCCTTCTTGCTACGATTCTCGTTGCGATTGGTGTCATCTCATGTATCTTTTATATAGTCCCTCTCTTTGACTTAAATGTTATGCAAAGACCAATAGGTCTATCGCTTTCTGCTCTTGCAGCATTTGGATCGCTCGCCAGAGCAATATATCAATATAGCTCCAGCTCAAATGCAGGAGCCGGAGTTCTCGTTGGATATATTTCATTTTCTCTGATCTTCTCACTTGCTATAACTCTGCTTCCTCTGATTAAACAGACTAAGAAATACGCTGGCTTTGCATGCATTCCTGCACTGATAAACTGCATTATTTTCTTTATGACCTATAATGCCTTCTCGCCCAGCAACCCCAATTCCAGCTCTTCTGCTATTTTTGGAAGCAGTAGTATCTTCGTTTCTATCAACTTCTTTGGCTATATCTACATTATCGGACAGATTGCAGCAATTCTCGTTGGTGCCCTTATTCTGTACCGTAACAATGAAGCAAAGAAGGCTGCTGCAGGTATGGCTATGCCTATGAATGCATATCAGGTTCCCGTGCAGTCAACAAACACTCCACAGTATCCAACCGTAAACTCCACACCTGCCGCAACCACATCAAACCAGCCACAGGTAGCAGAAAATCAATCTCAGGCTGAATCGCAACCTCAGTTCTGCCCAAGCTGCGGTAATCAGATTGAACCTGGAACCAAATTCTGCGGTAATTGCGGAGCTACGATCGAATAGGTTTCGCATCAGCTTCAATGCTCGTCTTGTCGGAATCTCCCGACCTTTTTGATCGGGAGATTCTTTATATTGGATGACAACGTTCTAGAAGAACTACTGATTGAAATAACCCTTGTAAATTCTAATTTTCTCCTAGTAACGAAAGTCGATCGAGTGTAACTAGATACACTCTTGGTAACAATCAGCTAAGCGAAGCCGAGAAGAAAAACGTCGCACATGTATAGACAGTTATTCTACAGTCTATACAGCATACCCGGATGCAGTTGAGCTCGACTGGCGCGATTCTGGTGATCTTTCATCATTTACCGAGATAAGCAATCCGTAACGGTAGTTACGTCGTTTGCCAAAAAGAATGACAAACTTTTAGGATTACTATTACAAGAGGATGAAAATGATTTGCACAAATTGTGGTTCGCAAGTTCCAGATAACC
>ERZ773042.925-NODE-925-length-18248-cov-5.940746_pt1 | contig 18248 bp, 26 predicted proteins | sample MGYA00511664_ERZ773042 | MGnify/ENA primary metagenome ERZ773042 (study PRJEB29015, sample SAMEA2737984) | human oral metagenome | biome: human oral; feature: human-associated habitat; material: dental | place: China | collected 2036 ... | reverse complement strand
CGATAAAATGATTTTTTTGCTTGGAAACTCAATAATATTCCATCCTTTTAAATTATAAGAAGTGACTAAATTTTCCAATCTATTAAGATTTTCTAATATAGACATATCTATAAAATTTCCATTTGGCATTGGTGCAGGTCCTCCAACTTTACATTTATAATATTTTTTAGTTAGTGCAGAATAATAAACATTCCCGACTACTGCATTTGTAATAGGAAAATCTCCATCATCTTTTCCTACTGCACTAGCAAGCCTATTTTCTAACTCTTTTGATTTATCCCCAGTATCTTTTTTTAATTTTAAAAAATTATCCTCAATCTTATCCCATAGTTCATTCCAAAAATCTCTAAACTTACCTTTATGATTAGCTTTCCAAACTGGTAATTTTAGTTCCTTTGTTACTTTTTCAACTTCTAGTCTTCCTTGTGGGTCATTTATCCATTCAGCCATTTTTACCTCCTTGAAATTTTAATTTTTTCAATTTCTTCTAAACTCATTTCTTCAAGTTCAGATAAACTATACATTTCAATATAATACTCATCTCTTGCAAGTGTAATTTTTTCAATTTCTTCTAGTGTCATTTCATGTAATTCAGAAATTAAGTAATCCTCTACATAAATTCCATTGATGACTTCTAAACCTACACCTGCACCCTTTATTTTTTTAACTAAGTTAAAAACTTCTTTTCTATCTAATTTTTCTGGGATACTTATAAGAATTTTCCCAGATAGTTCAAGTATTTTGAATTCAGTTTCATTTAATTTAAAATACTCTGATAGTATTCTTATAATTTCTTGTGGACTTCCTAAAAATTGTAATAATGCTATTTCAAACTTCAATAGTTTTCTGTAATCTACATCACTCAATCCATTTCTTTGAACTTTAAAATTACCCCCTAAAACATCCAACAAATATCCTTCTGACTTATCTATATCATTAAAATTAGAAATTAAATTATAAATATTTCTAATTCTAAGATGTTTGTTTTCTGCTATTTCAAACATTTTTTTTGAATAAATTGTATCGTGATATATATGTGGGACTCTACTAAGTATCATAAGTTCACCTCAATAGTTATGTCATTAGAATTAGCAACTGCAACTTCTTTTTTAGAAAGTTTATAATCAGCTTCAATTTCACTGTACTTAACATCTCCTAATTTTAGTTTTAAAGTTCTAATACCACTTGTATTTTTATAAATTTCTCCAATTATTTTATATAGATAAATAGTTCCAGCTGGCTCAACTTCATCTAAATATTTTAAGTAAATATCTTTTATTACTTTTTTAAAATCTTCTTTCCAAATCTCCTTAATAGCTTCAACTTCAACTTTCAAATATATAGTCTTTTCTGTTGGTCTTGTAAAACCTACTGAAATTTCATCAAAGTTCTTTGTAATATCTCCAACTGTTCTAATTCCTGCAATTTTATATTCATACAGTGCTTTTAAAATGTTATCATTAGTATCCCCATAACATATACACTCATAACTATGTGCTAGTCTTCCATCACTATCAAAATCATCTGTATCATTTTCTATGACTTGACATTTTTTAACATTTGTATTTTTGAGTATATAATTTTTTATACCCTCAGTTGTAAATGAACTTTTTCTATCTAATCTTTTTAAATATCTTTCTCTTAACTCTGTATCTGTTTCTAAGTCTTTTCCACCAAGAGTATTTAATTTATTATTTATTGAAATAATTCCAGTTAAAATTTCTGTTTGTTCTGTTATAGCTCCTGCACTTACATTACCATCTGTTCCGCCATTTAATGCTATTACTTCAATTTCTGTTTCTCTCTCTGTTGTCGTAATAGTAGATGTATTGAGAGTTACAAACTTAACACCTGATTTAGTTTCTACACCCCAAGCCTGTAGTATTTGTGTTCCTATTTCAGCAGTAACTGTAATTTTACCTACTGCTTTTTTTGCTTTGTTCCAAGTCATACCTAAATGGCTTGTTATTGCATTTAAATTAGAACCTGTTGCTGTATATACCGATAATTGATTAAATGCCGATAATGCTTGTAAATAACTATCATATTCTTCTGCACTATCAAATCTTAACCAAGCAATTATAATATTACTGTCTGTTTCTCTTAAATCAGGCTTTACACTCTTGAAATCATTTAATTTTCTTGTGTATATTTCATCTATTGTTGGCACTATAAAACCTTTTTCTGTTATCAAATTGTGTACACCTCCCCATTAATTCTTATATTAGCAACTAAAATATTATCTTCAAATTCAATGCTTTCAATCTTTTCAACTCCATCATATTTATTTATAACCTTACTAACTTCTTGAATTATCCTATTTTTATTATCTTTCAATTGTAAAATACCAGTATTAGTGTCATTCAAATATGGAGTCCCCCAAGCTGTATTTAATGCAAATTGTCCTTTGTTCTGCTCCAATTCAACTCTAATAGCTTGTACTAAATCTTCTGCATTGCTAACTATTTCACACACTCCGTTATCAAATACTAATTCACAATCTCTGTCTAATTTTGGACTTGTCATATATCCTCCTATTCTGCTTTACTTGTTGAAGTTGAAGGGTCTCCTCCTGGATTATATCTATGTGTATGTCCTTTAAGGCTCTTGCCTGCTCCTTGTACATCTTCTGTTGCTGTAACTCCACCAGTTATTGATACATTTCCTGTTTGTGAAGTGTTTCCAATTTGAGTAGTATTGCCATTTATAGTTAAATCACCATTTAAAGTAACATTACTTGTGATAGTTGTTTCATTACTTCCAGCAAGTATTGTTATATCTCCATTACCTTTAATTTCTATTCTAGTTCCTGCACCTTGTAAAATTATATCTTCTGAATTATCTTCAAAACCTTTCTCACAACTTCCTATTATGTATGGCTCATTTAAGCTAAATCTTTCAAGGCTTGTTTCGTCTGATATTGTTGTTTCAGAAAATCCAATCCATACAATATCACCAACTTTACGAGGTATCTGAAAAGTCCAACCACCAAATTTAAGAAAATCTAATCTTACATCTATAAGTGGAGGATAGTTTATAAGCTGCTTGCATAGCTCTCTTTTAGCGAGAGGTTGTACAGTACAAGTTCCAGCTTTATGATTAATTGATGTTATTTTACAAGGTAAACTTGTATGTAATTCGTTTAAACTATCATCTATTAATGCTTTTATAGCTTCTATCATCAAACCACCTCTACTGTTGCTGTTGCACTAAATGTTTCAACTCCACTTGCTGAAAAATCACACTCTTTAACAACTACTTTTCCTTTAAAAGTTGTGCTTTCAATTTCTAATAATTGTCCTATTTTTATAAGTGGAATTAGCAAACATTCAATATCAAATTTCTGTTTCCCTTTCACAGATGTTTTATTATTATTTTTTTTCTTGCTTTTACTATTTCTACTAGCTTTCTTTTCATCTTTCTTAATTTCTGCTTTATCCATTTTTTTATCTACTCTTATAAGTCCCTGCTCTCCTCCTAAGTGAATTACACTTGAATAGACTTTATTAGGTAACTTAAATTCAATAGATGTATTTGTAAACCTTGATATTGTTCCAGTATCCCTTGCAAGTATTGGTATAACATTTGATAATCTTCCACTAAATACCTTGCCATTAGGATATACTGTATCCTTTCCAAGTTCCTTTATATCCATTGTAAAATTACACATCTTTTCAATCTGTTTTATAACTTCACTTGCCTTAATTCCAGCTTTGAATTGTCTATTTATTATTGTGTTAGTGTAGGCTCTATTATTTGGAGTAGCTTCAATAGTAGTAATAAAATCATTTTCATCTCTTGAAGTTGTTATACTTTCAACTATTCCATTAAAAATAACACCGTGTAATTCTCTATATCCTGCATCAATAGATACATCTTGATTTTCTTTTAACTTTTGTTTTGTTGTTTCTGATAAGTTATATAGTTTTATAGTTGCTATATCACTCTTATTATCATCAGTACACTTAACTTCAAAATCAATGTCTAGCTGTTCATAATCAAAAACTATCTCTCCTATTGTTATAAGTCTAACTTGCTTCCATAACTTCGCCATATTCATCACCTATTAAAAAGAACTTATAATCTTTATTTAGATTTTGAGGAGTAATTTTATCTTTTTCTTCTGCAAATTCATTAATTTTTATACATCTTAATTGAAGATTAGTTTCATTTCTTACTAAACTTAAAAAATCAATGTTAGGAACTAGCTTGTTAAACCCTGTTATTCTTTGATTTAAGTCATCTAAAATTGATAGGTATATAAAACTATCATAAGTATTATAAATTAGCTCTAAATTGATATTATTAGGTAATTCTGCTATTATTCCTCTACTTTCTATATCTGTAACATCAATTTCTATTGCTTTCATTTTTTCTCCTATCCAGCTAAATTTTTAAAAGCGCTTTTACCTATTTCTTGCTTTTTGCTTGTAACTTTATTGACTTTGCTTTTTTCTGCACTTGTTGGAGTGCTAACCTTAGCTGTTGTTCTTTTCTTTTTGCCACCTGATGTTTTAGCTTTCTTACTATCCATTTTTACATCACTTTCTTTTATCTCTCCAACTTGTATCTGTCTTAAAGTTATATAATAAGTAAAGCCATATTTTTGGTCCTTTGTTTCCATTTCTTCAATATTTTCTATAATCATATGCTCATAAGTATCACGGTTAGAAAATACAAACTGTACTTCTTCTCCTAACTCTTGCAATTTCATTAATTTATCTCTATTCAATAAATAATCTCTGCTATTATCTACAACAGTTATATTAATTATCATAGGCTCTTTTCTAACACTATCACTTATATTAAAACCATTCTCAACTCTTTTAGTTGGTAATGTCATTGGTAAACTTCTTGTCTTTTCTGATATAACTTCAAGTGGTATATCTTGTATATAGCTTTGATTTGAGTTTTCTAGCATACTTAAAGCTATATCAACTGCTTGTTTGAAAAAACTCATAATTCCCCCTTAGTAATATCCATAATTCATACCTATTTGTGCTTTTATCCTTTGTTCTTCTTCTTTTCTTTTGCTATTATAATAACTATCTACTATATTTTTAACTTCTTTACCATCAGTAGCTTCATTTATTGTAAAACTTGCATTATATGTTGGATTGCTATTTATTGTTATATCTGGCTTTACAGTTTTTTTAACTTCATCTATCGTTTTGCTATCAAGAGCTTTTGTTATTTTAGCTTCATTTAATCTATTTATAGCCTCATTAATATTTGTTGGAAGTTCAACCTTTATGGCTTCATTATTTTTCTTATAATCTTTTACAGTAGAATTATAAGTATTATTTGATGTAAAGTTAGGAATAGATGTTGAAATTCCTAATGCTTGACTTCCTGGTATTACAAAACCTTTTTCAACTGGTACTCCAAATGTATTTTGATTTTTTGTTATATACTTCATTGCTTCTAATTCATTTTTTGCTCTTTCTTCTGCTTTTCTTAATTCTGTTTTATGTAATCTATCAGGTAATTCTCCAAACATTCTGTTAGATGATGTGTTTAAAGTGTCCCAACCACCACTAAAAGTATTTACAAAGAAATTATTATCCCAGTTTTCTTCCGCTGTTTCTTTATCGTGAAAAATTCTATCATATAGATATTTCCCACCTGCTCCAACTACTTGTGGTAATGAAACAACCATTTTGGCGAGACCTATTCCTGTTTTTAAAAATTCTATCGTTTCTTGTAAAGCAAAATTAACTTTACCTATTTCTTCATTAGCCATATCAGCTTGGCTAGTTATTTCTTTAAAAAATTCATTTATATCTTTTCTTAAATCTGCAAATCTATAATCTGTTCCAGTAAATTTTAATAATGCATTTATTGCGTCCTCTGTAAAACTTTCTTTACCTTGAAAAGCTGCAAATACATCTTCAATTACAAGTCCTAATGCAACCAATGGAAATTTAGTAGCAAGGGCTAAACCTCCTATAACTTTTAAACCTGTTTTAGCTCCATCAGGTAATGCATTAAAACCTCTTTTAATATCTCTAAAAACACCTATAAAAGTATCTACAAAACTTCCACCAGCCTTGAATACTTTGGTAACTAAATCTTGGATGCCGTCAGCATTTTCTGCCATAAATTCCCAAAACTTAGCTCTTGTATCTCTTATAGACATTCCCCAAGTTTCGTATAAATCTCCTATTCTATTTTTAGCATTAATGATTTTACCCTCAGGTGTTTTTAAAAATTCTTTATTTTGCTCTCCTACGCTTCTTCTTACTGCTTCTGCAAGTAGAGCAACCTTTTGTTCTTCTGTTCCTACTTTTAATAATTGTTCCTCTCTTTCTGATAAGACAATTCCATTTCTTTTTAAAACCATTGTTTGACCATTCATAGCCTTAGCAAATATACTGGCAATACCTTCCATATCTTGCCCTGTACCATTTAATCCCTTTTCTTTTACAAGCATATCCTGCATAACTGGCAATAATTTTTTAATACTGCTTTCTTGCATTCTAAAAGTTGCCAATCTTTGAGCACCTGCGATAGTTACTTCATCTCCAACAACTCCTAATTTTTGTAATTCTCCTGTCATATCTATAATTGATTTTATTTGGTCATCTCTAAAATTTTGAGCTCTTAGAGTGTTATATAATTTAGCTTCTTGCTCTATTTGATAGTTACTTGCTTCAACTGCCTTATTATATTGGCTAACAAGCCCACTTATTGAAAAATAGCCTATTGCTAATTTACCTAATGTACTGCCTGTTACTTCTTTAAATCTTTGACTTAAACTCATAGACTGTTTTAAATTAGCTTTAAATTGTTTAAAACCTGTTGAATTTAAAAAAGTATCTATATTAAATTTTAATGCTCCAATTACACTCATTACATTACCTCTTTATTTCTGAAATATATTCAATGTATTTTTTAAGTTCTTTAACTGAATAATTTTCAGCCCTTTCAAAATCTCTTATAAAATAACCATATACAATTATCATTCTTTCTATACTTTCAGCGTTATAGTTTAAGTTACATTCCACGAAATGTATTCATAATGAAACCACAGAAAGCTATATTTTTCACTTGCTCCCAAACTGATAGTCCTATTTCTTCTATTTCTTTATATTTGTAATTATCTATATTTTTATTTAATAGTTTTAAAAATCTTTCTCCTGTAAATACAACGCTGTCTATTCCAGCTAAAAATAGTTGTTCCATTGTGTAAATGCCATTATCATCAAGTTTTAATTCTAAATCATTATATTTTATGCTTTCAGGTACTCCTATAATATCTTCAAGTTTTGGATTAACACCACTAGGATATTTTAAAATTTCTTTTGTATAGTCAACTATATGAGTTCTACCTATTCTCTTTTCTAAATTCAAAACATAACTTGCTGGCTGTTCCATTACTGTTACATCATAATTATTAACTTTTATTATTTTCTTTTCCATATATCCTCCAAAAATAGAGTAGTGAAAACTACTCTATTATGCTAATTTTAAATTAATACATTGTACTTCCCATTCAAGTGCCTTAGCATCTGCTCCTATTTCCAAATTAGGTATTTTCTTAAAAAAACCTTTTGCCGAGAATGCTCCTAATGTTCCATCTAAGCCTTTATTTATAAAAGTTACAGGGAAAGTCCCTTTATCTCCTTCTGCTAATGCCATTTGTTTAAAACTTAAATTTAATGGAGAGTTTTGAAGTATTTTAAACTTTATAACTGCGTCATAATCATTATGTTGATTTATACTTCTAGCTCCATCTATACCTTTTGTTATGCCTTTAAAATCATTATCATACTCAATAGTGATTTTTGTATCTTCTGCATAGTCTTCAACTCTTGTTTTTCCTATGATTAATTCATAGTTTTTACTGTCGTAATTATATATATTAGCCATTTATAGCACCTCCTAAACTTCAAAGAACAAATCTGCTGACAATTTTCTAATACCATAAGCATAGTAAACTGTTATTTTTACACCTGTTAATTTACCATTTAAAATATCATTCTTTGGTATTTCTTCAAGTGGTACTATATCAACTACTGTCTTATCTTCAATCAATGCTTTCATTCTTTCAAACTGTTTACATCTAGTTAATATAACTGCTTTTAATGGGTCTACATCTGCAAATGTTGGCTTTGGAGTAGATTTTAAATATTGTGTAATATCTTCTTCTAATCTAAATTGCAATGCTTTCACACAGTGAATAAAATCTATTGGGTCGCCTGTTACAGTTACACCGTTAGCAAGTCCTAGTTGCCCTTTCATTCTTGCTACATAGTTAGATTTATTTTTGTCTAATACTCCTTGTTCTGCTCCACTTAAACCACTTTCTACTGCTCCGTTAATTAACTTATTGGCTATTAATACACTTCCAGGAAATTGTGGTATTGAATAACCAGCAACTGCTCCTGCTATTAATTCATCATTCTTACTGAAAAATAATGATGTTGTATCTTCTGCAATAGCTTTGATTTTAGCTTCTGCTGTCATAATATCTGTATCTGTTTTTACTTGTGCAAATAACATTTTTTGTCTTGCTGCAATCTCTTTTGATATAGCTGGTATCTTTTCTATATCTGTTTCATCTGTTACAGTACCAAACCAATCATTTTTTACACTATCAAATAACTCTTTGTAATTGCTTCCAGTTACTACCTTACCAAATACTAATACTTGTTTAGCTCCTGCTGTAAATGCTGCTTGTAATATCTTATAAACATCATCTGTTGCAGCAACTCCTGTTACATCTTTTATACTTGTTATTAATTGCTCTGTTATAGCTTTCTTAGTACTAAATACACCAATTACATTTACTGTTGCTTGGTCCACAGGACTTGGCTTGTGTGTATTTAAAAATACTATTTTCTTTTCATCACCTAATATTATTGCCATTAATTGCCTCCTTTTACTTCAAAATCTACATCTTTTATAATTTCTATTTCTGTTCTTAGTTCCTTAGAAGTTCTTACCACTATATCAAATACATACCTTTCTAATAAATCACTAGCTGTATAATCTGTAATGTCTTTTAGTTCTCCAACTTCTTCTATAACTAAGTTCAGACCATTTAATTTAATCCACCAATTTATAGCTTCTATATTGGTGAAATAATCCCTAACTATTGCTACATCTGCATAACTATCTTTCTTATTTAAAGTAAAGGAAAAACTTATTATATGCTTGTTTATATTTGTTTGTTTAAATACTCCGTATTTCTCTGTATCTTCTCTTTCATTTGTATATCTATGAATTACATTATTAGAAATAGTCCTTGCTATAACTCTTGGTAATTTCAGTTGCCCATTTACTTTTGAAAGATGTTCAAATGGAATAACTTGAAATTTGTTATTTAATTCTTTTATTTTGTCTAAGAATAATATTTCTAAATCTATGTTATTCATCTTTCATCATCTCCAACACAAACTCATTAAAATCTGCATATAATCTTGGTAATAATTCAACTACTCTATAATTAATACTTTCAACTGTTATAATATCTCCTAGTCTTAATCCATAGCTTTTAAGTATCTTTCCGTTAAGTTGATTTAAAACTTTAATTGCTGAATTAGGATCTGCTGTTGCTACTTTTAGAGTTTTCTTATAAATAATCATATCCCAATGATAAACTTCTTTTGCTCCATCTGGGTTGTGCATATCATATTCAGATTTTCTAGTTACTTGATATTTTCTTAACTCATTTTTAGCAAATTGTGATAACTTGAATTTCATTTTAAATCTCCTTAACTATATATTCTAAGCTATTAATCATTGTCCTAGTATCAATTAAAGGCTTTGAATCTTTCCCTTTTCTTTCTCTTGCTTTTATAGTGCTTTCTGCAAGTTCTGCCCAGCTTCCTTGCTCTATGCTTTTTTTAATATATTGAACTATCTGTTTTCCTATATCTTCAAAACATTGCTTGGCTTGCATTTTGCCCTCTGCTACCTGTTTAGCATTATGAATAAATCTATTCATTATTTTTTGCATATTCGCATTTATTGCTGTTCTCCAAAATGGACGAGCAGGATAATGAACATTAAATCCCTCATTCCCATACTCTAACCACATTGCTATAAGTTCAACTTTTTGACCATTTTCTTCTGTATTATCTTCATTGAACTGTACAACTAACTTCCATTTTGCCAATAGATTTAATTGCTTTTCTATCTCTGCAAACTTTTTTAAACTTTCAGTTGTAAATTTTACATTAACTCCAATCATAAGTTTTCCTCACATACTTATAGAGAATATTTTTAGCTTGAGCATTTGCAAATACGGTTGCTCCTATTTTATTTGTATTATTTGCTGTATAACTTATAGACATATCCCCTATTGATTTACTAGCAATGCCTTTTTCAATATCACCTGTATTCTCATCTTCCAAGTCTTTAACTATTGAATATGCTTCAAGTATTTGAGCCTTTTTAATTTCATCAGGTACTTTTTCTTCATCAATTCTAGGGAATATTAATTCTTGTTTATCTGATTTTCCACTATCTCTTATCATTAAACTTTCAATTTTATCCAATGCCTTATACAAGCCTTTTGATAATTCTGTATCTGATACTTCTTCATATCTATTTTCTATAAATTCTTTTGCTTCATCTAATGTTACATAACCTATCATTTATCCCCCTTAAAACAAGGGGAGAGCTTTTAACTCTCCATTATGCTTGTGATATTTCTAATTCACATAGTAATTTTGTTTTACCTGTTTCTGTTTCCATAACATCACAACCAAATAATTGTAATCCTTTTACATATTCTCCGAATGATTTTTCAAATCTTCCAGCTTCCATTTTGTTTATTTGCATTGCAAGAGTTAATCCAGCACTTACTCCTGCCATACAGTGATATTTCTTAGCTGTTCTTTGTACATTGTTAGATTTATAAATAGTAAATCCTCCCCAAGAGCCAATAAAATAGCTTTGATTAATTCCTAGTGTATTTTCTCCTTTTGAAATTGTTGGAACTTCCTTTATAAGTTGCCCATAAATTTCAGGCGAAATTACAAGCCATCTATTTGCAGTAGGGACATTGTCTTCATCCATTTTTACTGCTAAATCTATTATTTTATCTGATACTTTATCAGTACCTATAACACCAGCAACTTTGCTTTTACATTTTGCATATAATTTAGCAAGTTCTGTATCAACAACATCAGCCATTTCATAAATAGCTTGGTCTGTTAATGCTTCTATAACTCCTGGTATAGCTTGAGCTTTATCAACATCGTCCATTTTTAAAGCAAAATATTTGGCTTTATTGATATTGATTGTTTGATATGCTCCTGTGTCTTCTTGGAATGTTATATCTGCTCCTGTATAATCTCCAACAGTAACTGACCCTATGCTTGGCACTCTTACAGAGCTACCCATATTTTCTATTTTCCCTTCATAATTTCTGTTTGCTAATGCTCCAAAAACTAATTGCTTATTTAAGTTTCTGTTTGTTAATTCTGCCCATACTTCTGGTTTAAAAGTTTGATATGACATATTTATATCCTCCTATTTCTCTCTTAATATTTCTTTTAATTGTTCATCTGTTAATTTTGATTTTTCTGCATCTGACATTTTTACAAAATCTTCATATTTAACTTTTGAATTACCATTATTAGGTGGTAATGGTGGTGGTGTAGTACTTCCTTTCTCATTAAATAAATCTGGATAAGTTGTTTTAAAATTAGCAACTTGTTCATCAAAACCTGTAATCTTTCCATCTTTAATATCTAATTTAGAAAAGTCTACTGCATTCACAAGCATTGAACTATATTTAGGTGATATTGCTCCTAATGCAAAACTTGCTGCTGTTTTAATAGCTTCCTTTTTATAATCATCAAAACTGTTTTTAAATACTATTTCTTTTCCTAAATCATCAGAAGTTACCTTATCTCCTAATTTTGATTTTAAGAATTTAATAGCATTATCATTATATAGTTTATCCGACAAGCTTTGATTTTTACTTATAAAGTTAGTTACTGCCTCTGCTGTTAAAGGCTTGTCTACTTCCTTTACTGTTTCAATCATAAACTTGTTATCAGTTAGCCATTTTTTACCTTCATCACTTCCTAGTATTTTCTTTTCTTCATCACTTATTACTATTTTTCCATCTTTTAATTCCATTGTTTCTCCTCTCGTGCAATTGCTCACACAAAATTAATTTAATCTAATAGGCTCAGCCCAACATCTACAATTAAAATCTTCTCCTGGTAATTCATCATTGATACTAAATACTAAGCCTTCTCGTTCAGCGTGTTCTGGTCTAACTCTATCGTCTTTCATAGTATGCCAAACAAAATGCTCTATACCATTTTCAATCATCAAGTCTTTACATTCTTGTGCATATAAATTACCTGTTTCATTTCTTGCAAGATTTTCATTTCTTCTATTAAGCCATTTTTGTAAATTATTAATATCATTTTGAGTATATGTTCCATTTTCTATACTCTTAACAATATCTTTAATCTCTTTACTGGCTCTGTTATTTGCAATATCTTGTTTCAAAGTATTTAACGTAGACTTTGGTACTTCTCCATTTTTTAATACATCTAAATTTCTATTATAATTTTTGATTGTATCTACTATTCTTTGTTGCCTTATATCCATTAACTTATCTGCTGTAACTGATGTGTTATTGAATAAATCATAATTCTTTTTTATCCAGTACTTAGCACCAGTTAAATCAGTTCTTTTTAAATCTTCATCTGTTAAAGTTCGCCAACTTTCAAATGTTGATAAATTAACATCAATAGCAACTTTTGTTAAATCTTTTATAATGTTTCTTTTTTCTTCATCTGTTAATTCAAATAATGGTAATTGTCCATTACTTACGCTTTTTCTTGCTCTTCCAACTCTTTTTTTTGTATAAAATTGAAATATTATTCTTAATCTATTTTCTTGTGCTAAGGGGAACATATGTTATTCCTCCTTTACTTCTAGTCCTAAATCTTTCATTATATCTTTTGAAAGTTCTTCAAGTTTAACTTGTAATTGCTCTTCTCTTGTTATTCCAGCAAGTATATTTAAAATATTTATAAGTTTTTCTTGATAACTTATATTAGTTTTTATTGATCCTATTTCTTTATCTTCTTTTTCTCCTAAAAGACCTAAAAACTTGATAGCTGTTTCTAAACTCATTACATTGTTTTGAATACCTTGTACTACAATAGACATTTTTTCAGTTAGTGATAAACTTAAAATATCTTGTGTTTCTATTTGTAAATCAATTTCTTCACCTTTTATTTTCTTATATCCCCATAGAATTATGTTTTTTATTCCAGTAATACATTTAGTTCTTTTGCTCTCAACTGTTGCAATAGTTCTTTCTAGGCTTCTTCTTTTAGCTTCTCCACTTGATATACTTCCGCCTAAATCAATTCCAAAAGCTAGGTCATTTACTCCTAATTGTTTATAAATATCATTCTTGATGTCTTCCTTATGTAATTTCCATTCTTGTGTCTTAGTTTCAAGCTGCACTTGTTTAACTTCTTTATCATCTTTATTTACAATAATTACTCTTCCATCTAGTCTTACGGTACTACGACCATTTTTATCAACTTCTATTACACTATCTGGAACTTGCAACAATGGATTAGCAACCTTTTGAAATGCTTGTGATGTTAAAGTATCTCCAATTACTAACTCTCTTACATTTCCAACTAAATCATCATTATAATCACTTTTACCAAAAATGTTCTCTACTTCTACTACTGCCCAACCTTGCGCTTGTTTATCCCTATAACCTAAGCCATTTTTAACCATTCCATTATCTGTTAAATTAAAAGGATAATTTGTCTCAGTTATAGAGTTATCAGTTATTTTATATGCTCTATACTCAATGCTATCTAACTCATAGATTTCACATATAAGCGTTTTTTTACTTTTATCATCTTGTGATAGGTTATAGATTACATATCCATCTATTAATTTTGGATTATATTCATTCCTAATCGGGAAATAATCTTTTGGAGTAACTGGATAGAAGCTAAATCTGTCTAATTGTGTAACTCCTTTTAAAAGTAATTTACCAGCCCAAGATTGAATAACCATAGTTTTACCTAGTAAATCATCTAGGTCAAAATCTTTTATAAGGTCAAAATCTTTCTGATTAGTAACTAACTTCTTACTTGTTGCATATTCTGCATATAATCTTGTTGTTGCCTGTAATATTCCATTACCTGCAACTAAATCTTTAAGACTGCAACCTCTGCTATTGCTTGTTAAGCTATTTTTATTAATAGAATAAGTATTCATATAGCCTTGCTTATCTACTATTCCCATATATTCAAGATTTACTCTTGCTTTTACATCTGCAAAAAATACATCTGCACTTTTACCATCTGATAACTTCCTGTATTTTTCACAATTTCTATGAATATCAGTTTGTATATAATCGTTATATGCTTTTAATATCCTTGATTTTTCCATTTTTAAACTCCTAGTGGCTTTCTTATTTCTCCATTTTTAAATGTAGTAGCCTTATACTTTTCTAGTCCATACCTCATAGCATCAACAGTGTGTGGGTCTATTGTGAATTTATCCTCTAAGTAATTCCCGTTCTTATCCTTTTCGTGGCATAGTTCAGTTAATTCTCTATATGTGTTCTTACATTTATCAGAAACTATAATCTTATAGAAACTCTTGAGCTTCTGTAATCCATCTAATACACTTCCTGCACCTTTTTCACAACTGATTATTTTAAATCCTGCACGCCTTATTTCTTCTGTTGTTTCAGGTCTTGCATTATCTGCAATAATCTCTCTATGTTTTTGCTTGATATAGTCCATAGACTTAATTAATTCACTTGTGATTAAGTTCTTGTTATATAATTCATCATAAATATATAAAACGTTATTTTCTCTATCTAGAGCCATTCTAACGAGTGCATTATAAGAAATACTAAAACCATAATCTAAGCCATCATATAAATTACCTAATCCATACTTGCTAAGTTCTTTTACTATTGCTTGTACTTCTTCATCACTAGATTTTTGAATATTATTAAATACTCTTTCTCCAACTATTCCGAATCTTCCTTGATATGCTATTCTGTATCTTTCAATGTCATAAGTTTCAAAATTCTTTAATTGCTTTATATATTCATCAGTAACAAAAGCATTATCCTCAACAACTGAATGATGGCAGTAAGTATCATCTGTTAATATAATTCTTTTTTGATAAAGTTCTTCTTCATCTATTCCTGCTTTTTTAATAAATCTTTCATAAGTCCAGTTATTAATACTAACTGGGTTATTAGTTAAGAATATATGTAAGTCTTTTCCTAATGCTCTTAATCTTCCATTTAATTCATTAAAAGCGTTGTATGATATCTCTGAACATTCCTCAATCCAAATCATATCCACATTATCAATAGATTTTAATTTTTCACTATCATCTAGTCCCATAAAGATAAACTCACTCCCATTCCTACATCTTATGTGTAGTGGGTTTACTGTATAAGTGAATAATCCATTTAAGTTATAATTACTTATAATTCCTTTTAGTAAAGAAAAACAACTCTCTTTTATAGTTCTGTATACTGCTCTAACAACTAATATTCTTCTTTTCTCTTGTATAGCTTTTAGTATTAGTTTTAATCCTGTATGATAAGATTTACTACTTCCATATCCTCCAACAATGTAATAAAATCTTTTATCCCAGTTATTTAGATAATCAATAAAATGCTCGTTAGCTTGTATATTAATTTCCATTTCTTTTAACTCCATTAATAGTTATAGATACATTGTTATCTTCTATATCTATATCTTGTTTATCTTTCCATTTACTTGATTTTCTATTCTTTAACCAAAATATCTGTGCTCCTACATCTCCTGGCATTTCTTTTACTACTTCTTTTATATATGTTGATTTCTTTCCGTCTATCTCTTTAACTTCTTTTATAACTTCTTTATATTTGTAACCTATTGCTCTTTTAAAAAGTGCATTTTCAACTTCTATGTCTGCAACTTCCTTACCTTTTTTTAAAGCGTCCGAAAAGTCTGTATATTTCTCTTTATACTTATAAAAAGTATCTTTAACTATCCCTAAATTCTTACATATCTGTTCATTTGTTAATCCATCTCTTTTCCAAGCCTCTATCTCTATAAGTCTTGGTTTAACATCTGTTTCATATTTACTTTTAGCAATTGTTATCACCTCTTAAATAACAGCCAGTTTTATAAATAGTTTTTGTTTTACTTCCTCTGGCTTCTATTCCTCTTAGTTCCATACACATATGTCTAGCTTCTACTTCAACATATACTCCTGCACAATCTAAATTATTTTGTATTGCTTCTGCTATTTCTTTTGTCATCTTCTCTTGTATTTGTAATCTTTTAGCAAATGCTTCTACTACTCTTGGTATTTTAGATAGTCCTACAACTTTACCATTATTTGGAGTATATTTAATTTTTACAGTTCCAATAAACGGCAACATATGGTGCTCACATAAAGAATTAAATTGGATATTATCTATTTCAACCTCATTATTGTTATCACTTGTAAAAGTCTTAGATAATATTTCATTTACATTTACACCATATCCAGATGTCATTTCTTTAAAAGCTTTTACCACTCTTTTTGGAGTATCTTTTAATCCTTCTCTTTCTGGATTTTCTCCTAATGCAATTAAAAGGTCTACTATTCCTTTTTCAGCTTTTATTGTATCTTCATCAGTTTGTGTAACTGTATTGATATTTCCCATTCTCCTGCTCCTCTCTCTTTTAACTTTTGTTTTATCTCTCCTAATAAAGCTAAGTTTTTAAACTCTCCTTTTATTTCTACTGGAGATAAAAAATATTTATTAGCTTTTATTTTATTTTTGATATCTATACAAAAATTTATAAAATCTTTTTTGTTGCTTGTATCTACAACTATTCTTATTTCATTGGCTTTTTTTAATTTAATAATATTAGGCCCATATATAAATTTTGGAGATGTAGCAATATAATCTATATACTCATAACTAATGTTATTAGTTCCGTTGGTTTCAATTGCTATCCAGTAACCTTTATCTTTTAACTCTTTTAATAAAGGAGTTAAATCACTAATTGTAGGCTCTCCACCTGTTATAATTACATTCTTACAATTATATTTTGATATTTCTTCCATAATCTCTTGTATTGTTAATTCTTTGTATTTCTTCCAGTCGGTATCACACCAAGGACATTTCAAATTACAATTTCCTAGCCTTATAAATATAACTTGCTTTCCAAAGTTGCTTCCCTCTCCTTGAATACTTTTAAAGATTTCTACTATTTTCATTGTTATAACCCCGTATACTCAACGTAAGATGTTTCTGTTTCATATAGAGTGATTTTAATAAGCTCTATGTTTTCACTCTTTAAAATAGGCTTTAATTTATTAAAAATGTATTTTGATATGTTTTCTGCTGTACTTCTATAACCTAAATCAACAAATTTTAAATTATGTTTTATTAAAACTATTTTTATATCTTTTTCAACTTCTTCATTTTCTGCACCTAAAATAAAAGCATGGTCAAACTTATTTATAATATTTCCTTCTACTATTTTTTTTAACTTAGAAAAATCTATAATCATATTTTCAGAACTTAAATCTTTTTTATGTTCTCCTGTGCAACTAACTATTAATTTATATGTATGTCCGTGTAAATTTTTACATTGCCCATAATGATTAGGTAGTATATGAGCAGCATTAAATTTAAATTCTTTGTTTATTATTTCCATCTTTATAATTCCCCTTTGTATAAACTTTTTTGAAATTTTATAAATTCTTTCCCAGAAACTATTAAAATTTCTTTTGATAAATTTTTGTTTATTTTTTTTGTTTCACTAAATTTTTTATATACAATTATCTTTTTTTTGTTGTCAAAAATTCCAATCCTTGCATATCTAATAGATGTTTTCCAACTTGAACTATCAACTGAATAAAAATCAAATTCATTTACATTTGAGGCAGTAAATCCCAATCCGTGAACTTTACAATTTTGTAATTTTGCCATTTTTAAGAGTGTTGGAAATATTTTTTTATAATCTTTTTTCTTTATATCTTTTATTGCTATCCAAACGCCTTCTTTTTATTAATTTTTTATACTCTTCAATTCCTCTTGTTAAATGAAAAACTGGAATACTTTTTTTGTTTGTTTCTCTTTCAATTTTTTCCCTAATTTGTTTAACTTTTTCATAACCAATAATTTTATCTATATCTAACTCTATAAAGTTTTTAATGTTATATTTATTTATAAAATCTATATATTCAGAAATATAACTGTCTAATTTTTCTAAAAAACTTTC
>ERZ773042.924-NODE-924-length-18258-cov-2.765918_pt1 | contig 18258 bp, 10 predicted proteins | sample MGYA00511664_ERZ773042 | MGnify/ENA primary metagenome ERZ773042 (study PRJEB29015, sample SAMEA2737984) | human oral metagenome | biome: human oral; feature: human-associated habitat; material: dental | place: China | collected 2036 ... | reverse complement strand
ATCGCCGTACAATAAAATTATTAATTATTATTTTTGTATCCGTATCGGGAATAGGTGCTTCCGCAAAAGATTGGAGCATTTCCGTTGCGCCGATTTTTTCGGTCGGTTTCGGCACGCTCGGAGAATATGTGTACATCAAAGATGCTTCCGGCACGGATAAAAAAATAAGCGAACTCGATTGGGATATAAAGCCTTCTTTGCAATACGGCGGCAACGCAGGCGTCTCATGGAAAGCGCTTGCAGTCAGCGGATTCGCGTTCGGCGCCGTTCCGATGCGATCGGGCGCTATGAAAGATTCCGATTGGGATGAAAACGGTATAAAAAATATTTTTTCGGTACACGAAAATGCCCTCGCGTCTTCATATTCGTTCGGTGGCCGCATCGCATATACGTTTAAGCCGCTCGATTTTTTTTCGATCAGTCCTTTTATCGGAACGGATTATGTATATATTTCGATGGAAGCTCGAAACGGCCGCGCGTGGGACGGAAGAGATGCGGGCGTTTCGTGGGATGATCCTGCCGCAAAGCAATACAAGACGATGGGTATCGATTACGTGAGGGAAGAAGTCTGTACGCATACCGGCATTTCTTTCGATGTTAAAATTAATAAATTTTTATTCGCTCTTTCGATCGCTCTATCGCCTTATACGTATATGCAGTCGCTCGACCGGCATCACGGCAGAGGTTATTATATCGATATTATGCACGGATGGTTTTCCGTGTATCGATTCGGTACCGAAGCCGCTTATATTTTTAATAAAAATATTTCGCTTTCGCTTGCTCTCTCGTGGACATTCACACGGATTATAAAGGGTGCAACGTATCATTCGTCTCGCACATCCGGTCCTTGGTACAAAATAGACGATACCGAAGGCGGCGCTTCGCGCAGTACGGCGGAGATTTCGATCGGCTGCACTTATCGATTGAATTTTTGAATTCGGACGGCTCCTTTTTTTATGCGCACCGACAAAATGCGGCGCCTTGCCTGATCTTCAACGATGTACGCCGTCGTCCCGTCGATATACGCTTCGCCTGCCGACGGCAGGTAACCGAACTTTTCGAGCAGCCAGCCGCCGAGCGTATTGAAATCTTCCGATTCCAAATCGAGCTTCAGAATCGCATTTACATCGTCGAGTCTCATATCACCGGGTACGATGTATTCCGATTTTCCGACGAGCGTAATCCGCGCTTCGGGCGCTATATCGGATGTCGGATTCTCATCGGTCATGCGTCCGAACACGACGCGCATCACATCGTCCGTCGTAACGATGCCTGCGGTGCAGCCCTGCTCGTCGAGCACGACGGCAAAATCGGTATGCGCTTTCTTGAAATCTTCGAGCATTTCGAGGGCGGTAAAAGTTTCGGGAACGAAGAGCGCCCTCGACATTTTCCGGCGGATAAAATCGCTCCGCTTCGTTTCTTTTTCGGAACTGAAGAGCACCGATTTGTATCCGAGCACGCCGATGATCGCATCGGGTGTGTGTTCGAAAACGGGAATGCGCGAACAGCCGGTCGTCAAAAAGATATCGGCGACGCGTTCATAATCGTTGTCGACGGAAACGGCATTTACGAGCGAGCGGTGCTTCATGATATCGTGGACGCGCAGATCGCTGAATTGAAATACTTTTGTCAGCATTTTGCTTTCGCCTTCTTCGAGCGTTCCTTCGCGCTCGGCGACTGCAATCATCATTTTGATGTCTTCTTCCGTCACATCCTCTCCGTCGTCTTTCCAAAATCTTCCGACGATGAACGAAGTGCCGCGTGAAATTCGAGAAAAAACCCACACGATCGGAAAAAAGATTTTTTCAAGCGCGCGCAAAAGCGGTGCAAAACGCAGCGCCGCCGTGTCCGGATGCAAAACGGCGGCCGTCTTCGGGATGATTTCGCCGAAAATCGTTACGAGGGAAGTGATGACGATCGTCGCAATGCCGACGCCGCTCGAACCGACGATCGAAACGGCAAGCGCGGTCGCAAGGGACGCGGCGAAAGTATTGAAAAAATTGATTCCGACGAGCACGAGCGTCAACAGCCTGTCCATGTCATTTCGGAGAACGAGCGCGGTTTTCGCATATCGTTTTTTAGCCTGTACGAGTTCTCGCAATTTGATTTTCGAAAGGGAAAGATACGCCGTTTCCGACGCCGCAAAAAATCCGATAAGCGCGACGAGTACGATTAAAATTATTAATATGAAAACGGTATTCATATCATTCATCTCCGTCGTCGCCCGCGATACGCCGGACGCGAATTTTATTAATTCTTCGATCTTTTATCGAAAGCACGGTAAAGCGCCGGTTCCCGTATTCGATACTGTCGCCTGCGTGCGGCATGTCGCCCAGTCTTTCGGTGATCCATCCGCCGAGGGTTTCGTTTATGTCCGACGAAAACGGTACGTGAAGTAAATCCTGCGCTTCGCTCAGCAGCATATCGCCGCCGGTGACGAAGTCGGACGTGTCTTCGATTTTTACCGGCGGCAGATGTCCGCTTTCCGGCGCATTCGAATCGGTTATGCCGAAAATTTCGCGGGCGATGTCGCTCTGCGTAATGATACCGTCGGTGCCCGAATATTCGTCGACGACGATTGCAAGGGACTGCCGGTTTTCGCGGAGCACTTGCTGAACGGACGACATCTTTTTCGTGCCGAGGATAAAAATCGGTTCGTGCATAACGCTTCGCACGGAAAACGTATTCGTCTTTCCTTTATACGCGAGCAAATCTTTTATGTAGACGACGCCGATGATATCGTCGATGTCTTTGCGATAAACGGGAAAGCGCGAAAAGCGCGAGCGCTCGGCTTTTTCGATGATATTGCGCCAGCTTGCGTCGACGGATACGGCGACGATTTTCGTACGCGGTATCATGACGGCACGCGCTTCCAAATCGGTGAATTTGAAAACGCGGTTCATGATGACGTTTTCGTCTTTTTCGAGCGCACCGCTTTCCGCTCCGACGGCGATAAAGGTTTTGATCTCTTCTTCGGTATACGACCGATCGGGCTTTTTCGTGCTGACGCCGGCCAAGTGCAGCACCGCATGAGCGACGGCGGTAAAGGCGAGCGAAATCGGTTTGAAAATAAAGACGGTGACGGAAACGAATTTCGAAAGCGCGTACGCGAACACGTCGGGGTGCCGCGTCGAAACCGCTTTCGGCGTTATCTCGCCGAAAATCAATAAAAGAACGGTTGTCGTAAACGTTGCGATGCCGACGCCGTTTTTTCCGAAGAGCGCGATTGCGGCGGCGGTAAGGATCGCGGAAAGGAGTATGTTGACGAGATCGTTTGCGACGAGGAGCGAATTGATAAGCACGTCTTTTTTTTCGAGGAGCTTTGCCGCCCGAAGCGCTTTTTTATCTCCGCTTTTTCGCTTTATGCGGAGACGGAGTTTGTTCATGCCGAGGAACGAACTTTCGGAAATAGAAAAGAGTGCGGACAGCGTTATTAAAACGGCAGCTGCGGCGACAAGTAAAACGACGGTTACCGGATTATCGGGAGGTTCGTTTTCCATAATTTATCGCTGCTTTCCGTCGCCGGAAGTTCGTTCGATCTCTTCCTTTAAGGCGACAAGCATTTTGGCTATACGCGGCGCATATTCGCTTTCGGGATCGGCGTCGTAGGCTTTTTGAAAATAATCGAAGACGGCTTTATAATCGGTACTGCCGGTCGTTGTCAACAATTCGCCCGCATAATAATACGCATGCTGCCGATCGCGTCCGTCCAGCCGCTTGTCTTCTGCGGCCGAAATGAGCGCTTGAATCGCGGAATCGAAATCGCGCCGCATATAAAATGTCGATGCATCGAAAACGGCCGTGAGCAAAAGGTATTTTCCGACAAGTCCCGTTTCATCATTCGGATCGAGGGACGGGATCGTACGGAAAAGATCGGCCAAAAGCAGGCGCCGCGTATCGTCCGTCGCTTCCGAAAGCTCATCGATCGCGCGCGCTTTTTCAACACCGGACGCCGCACGCACCGCATCAACCAATGTATTGATTGTATCGAGATCGGCCGTTTTGCTTTCGATGAGCTTTATATACGCTTCGGGAGTAAGGTCTTCATCGGAAGTTTCGACCTTTGCCGCACAGTAGCCTTCTTTCGTTGCAAGAAAAACGGAAGGGATGGAATCGACGTTATAGAGAGAGGCGACGTAGCCCATGTAGTCGATTTTCCGCTGCCTCTCTTCCGCCTCTTTTTTTTGTTTTTCGCTTTGCTCTTCATCATCGTCGGAAGGGGCGGCCGAAAAATCCAAATTGACGAGGATAAAACGCTTCGAAAGCGCGGAAACGAATTCTTTCGTATCGAACACTTTTTCTTTGAGCGTCCGGCTCTCCTCGTCGTTGTCATCCACGGAAAAAAGGATGAGGAGATTTTTATTTTTTTTCTGCGCGGCTTTTTTTGCCTCATCGTAATCGATGTACCAGCCGTTTTTGACGACTTTTGCGGAAGCGGAGCAGCCCGCGAAAAACGTTGCGATCGCCGCAGCGCCGATGATTGCTTTAATCGTTTTGTGAAACATCATACACCTCGTAGTATCGGCAGTTTCCGGAAATTTCAATTTTCAAGAGCGCCGATTATTAATTATTAAAATATCGTACTCCCGCCGCAAAGATATTTTGGCAGGAAGTTTCATATTCGTTTGTAAGCGGATCGCCTGAGACGTTTTTGATAAGGTCGCGCGAAGCGCCTCCTCCGTCGATGCCGATCGTGCGCTCGCTGTGTCCCATTTTGCCGAGCACGCGGCCGTCGGGACTCGTAAGCCCTTCGATCGCAAAGAGAGAGCCGTTCGGATTGTCCGGCTCGGTTACGGCAGGCACACCGAGAGCATCGACGTATTGCGAAAACACTTGTCCCGAAGCGAAAAGCTGTTCCGCAAGCGATGCGTCGACAACGATGCGGCCTTCCCCGTGTGAAACGGGAATCAAGTGTACCCTCTCATCGATAACCGACGGATCGAACGCCCACGGACTCAATGCGCTCACCGTGCGCGTGCGGGCGATGCGAGAGATGTGGCGGCCTACGGTATTGAACGTGAGCGTCGGCATATCGGCGGTCATCGTGCGGATTTCACCGAAAGGCACGAGCCCCGTTTTGATGAGGGCTTGAAAACCGTTGCAGATGCCGAGGATGAGACCGTCCCGCTTTTTAATAAGCTGCATCACTTGCTCTGCGATGCGCCCTTCGCGCAAAACGTTCGCGATGAATTTACCCGAACCGTCGGGTTCGTCTCCTCCGGAAAATCCTCCGGCAAGCGCTAAAATCTGCGCGCCTTTCAATTCCCGCTCGAGCGTTTCGAGCGAGTCTTCGAGGGCTCGGGGAGTATTGTTTGCAAAGACCGCGATCTTCGTTTCGGCTCCTGCGACGGCGAATGCACGCGCCATATCGTATTCGCAGTTCGTTCCCGGAAAAACGGGGATGAGTACGCGCACTTTTTTTGTCGGAGCGGCAAAACTTTTTTTGCCGAGCGAAACGCAGCTCCTCAAATCGGCAAGCGAAGGATGTGCTGCAAGCGCAAAGGAGGGAAGCGCAGGCAGAGCCGGGCTTTCGGATACGGGAGGGAATACTTTTGAGAGTTTCGACTCCCACGCTTTTTCGGCATCCGAAAGCGAAATCTTCGTGTACGGAATTCCCGCATTTTTATCTTTGACGACGATTTCACTTTCGGCTATCGTCTCGCCGATTTTAACAATCGTACCGGAAACAAAACCCGCTTTATCGATTTCGCTTTCCGCTTCGGGTGCGGCTTCCAAGATGATCGAGCCGTACTGCGGCGTAAAGAGATCGAGCGAAGACGCTTTCGCGCCCGGTATGTGCGCTCTCGTAAACGAAAGCGGCACGGCATCGATGCGTCCTCCGATACCGTTTCCCATCATCATCTTCGTAAGAGCTTCCGCGATGCCGCCTGCCCCGACGGAATACATCGCGCGTATGGCGCCGGATGCGTTCAAGCGATAGAGGATTGCGGCATTTTGCATAAATGCGGTGAAATCGGGAGCAAGGAGCGGCGAATAGGGAGTTCCGACGAAATAGATCGCGCTCCCCGATTTTTTAAACGAACCGCTCGTCACTCGCTTCGCTTCATCGTGCGTTACGGCGAACGACACGAGCGTGTGCGGAACGTTTATATTTTCGAAGGTGCCGCTCATGCTGTCTTTTCCGCCGATCGACGCACAGCCCGTCTTCTTTTGCGCGTCGAGCGCGCCGAGCAAAGCCGCCGCAGGATAGCCCCACGTCTTTTCATCGACGGCGCGGCCGAAGTATTCTTGAAACGACAGGCGGCACGAAGCGGCGTTTCCGCCGATGCACACAATCTTTGCAAGAGAGGAAAGCACCGCCGTTTGGGCGCCGTGCCACGCGCTCCATTCGCCGACGAAGGGATCGAAGCCGAAAGACATCATGCTCGCCGTCGAGGTTTCACGCGGAGAGGCGACGGGAATTTTTGCCGCCATAGCCGCTTCGGGCGTACGCTGATATTTTCCGCCGAACGGAAACAAAACGGTTGCAGCTCCGATGGAACCGTCGAAGCGTTCGGAAAGGCCGCGTTCGGAACAGCAGGCCAAATCGTTTATATTTGCAAGCCACGCATCCGAAAGCGATGAGGGCAATTTTTTTGAAACGGTTTCGAGCGGGCGGACAAGCGGCGACGTTTCGGGCAGCGCGGGGTTTTCAATGTACGCACGCGCTTTGTGAGGAGCGCCGGCGGCGTCGAGAAAATCGCGGGAAAGATCGACGATCGTTTTGCCCCGCCATTTCATGACGAGACGATTCGTGCCGGTCACCTTTGCGACGACGACCGCACGGAGATTTTCCTTCGCCGCAAGGTCGATAAAAGCGCGCGCATCTTTTTCGCGTACGACGACCGCCATGCGTTCCTGCGATTCGGAAATCGCAAGCTCGGTGCCGTTTAAGCCGTCGTATTTTTTAGGCACCGCATCGAGGTCGATGTCGAGCCCCGCCGCCAATTCTCCGACCGCGACGGACACACCGCCCGCGCCGAAGTCGTTCGAACGGCGTATCATCAAGCTCACTTTTTTATCGCGGAAAAGGCGCTGTATCTTTCGTTCCTCGACGGCGTTGCCTTTTTGCACTTCCGCGCCCGCGCTCGTCACCGATTCTTTGGTGTGCACTTTCGACGAACCCGTAGCCCCTCCGATGCCGTCGCGTCCCGTACCGCCGCCGAGCAAAATGACGACGTCTCCCGCTTCCGGTCTTTCGCGGATAACGGAGTTTGCGGGAGAAGCCGCGATGACCGCCCCGCATTCCATGCGCTTTGCCCCATAACCCGGATGATACAATTCCGCGACTTGTCCCGTCGCAAGCCCTATTTGATTACCGTACGAAGAAAATCCCTGAGCCGCTTCCCTGCACAGCTTCATCTGCGGAAGTTTTCCGGGAATCGTTTCGGAAATCGGTACGGTCGGATCGGCAGCTCCCGTTACGCGGAGTGCTTGGTATACCCACGCTCTTCCCGAAAGCGGATCGCGGATCGCTCCTCCGATACACGTCGCAGCTCCTCCGAAAGGTTCGATCTCCGTCGGATGATTGTGCGTTTCGTTTTTAAATAAAAGCAGCCACTTTTCCGTTTCGCCCGGCGAATCGGGAGAGAGCGGTTTTCCGTCTTTGTCCGTCGTATAATGCACGTCGATAAACAGCGAACACGCATTGTTTTCTTCGGAGGCTTCCATATCGTCGAGTTTGCCGTGCTTCCGCAAATACTTTGCACCGATAACCGCCATATCCATGAGTGTCACGGGTTTTTCCGCTTTTCCGTACACGTCGACGCGCATATCGGTATAGGTTTCAAGCGACGAAGCGAAAAGCGGAGCGTATGCGCCGTCTTCGATTTTAATGTCCGTCAATTCCGTAAGGAAAGTCGTATGCCGGCAGTGATCCGACCAATACGTATCGAGTACGCGGATTTCAGTTTCCGTCGGATCGCGTCCTTCCTTTTTAAAATAATCCTGCATGAATTCGACATCGGGTGCATCCATTGCAAGCGCCATGCGCTTTCGAAGAGAAGCGAGTTCTTTTTCGTCCATGCCGATAAATCCCGCAACGGACGGAATGTCTGAGGGGGGAGCCGCTTTCAATTCGAGCGTGTCGGGGACGGCGTCTCCTGCAAGACGCGAATCGACGGGATTGATAAGATAGCTTTGAATGCGCTCAATGTCGCGCGCGCTCACCGCGCCTGAAAGGAGGACGACCTTTGCGCACCGCACGCGGGGTTCCTGCTTACCGCGGCTTTTTTCGGGAAGACTTGCGCGCAAGAGCAAAAGACACTGCTCTGCGGAATCGGAGCGTTGATCGTATTGACCGGGGAGGTATTCCCACGCGATCGCCGTTTCCCCCGGACGCAGCGGCAGCGTATCGAAAATACATTCGTCGCTTTGCGGTTCGGAAAAAATTCGATGCGCCGCCTCTTTCGCTTCTTCGTCGGAAATATTTTCGACGTCGTAGCGATTCAAGTACCGAACGCCCGTAACGGACGGAATCCTCAAAAAACGAATGATGTCCGATTTGATTCTTTCGGCTTCATTTTGAAAACCCCGCTTTCTTTCCACATACAAACGGAACATTGTTACAGTATAAACGATTTGCGGGTTTTCGAACAGGGCGCTATGCAAAGACGCAAAAAATCAGCACAGCACGGTGCCGACAAAATTCCGCGCGCCGTTTATAAAGGAGGAAGCATCGAGCGCTTTTTTTCCCTGCCGCTGCAGTTCCGTTACGGCGATGATGCCGCTTCCCGTTTGAACGAGGATACCCCGCTTTTTATCGAAGGAAAGCACGGTGCCCGGGACTTGGGACGAAGCGGCGGTATCGCCTGAAACAAGGGCGCACTCGGAATCAAGCGGTTCTGCGTTTTCGGGATCTGCATCGTTTTCCGAAACGGTATTTTTTTTCGATGGGCCGGCTTCCGTTGCGAGCGGATTTTCGCCTTCGTAAATGCGGGCGGATAGAATTTTCAGCGGAGAGCCGTTTTCTTCCGTCCACGCTCCGGGCTCCGGAAAATACGCGCGGATTTTCGCATCGATTTCCGCGGCGCTTTTCATCCAATCGATACGGCAATCGTCCTTTGCAATGATCTTCGTATACGAGGCTTTTCCCGTCTGCTTTTTTCCTTCGGGAAGCTTACCGTTCGAAGCGCATTCTTCGAGCAGTTTTTTAATAATTTCAGCTCCGCGAGATGCACAGTGATCGAGCAGGAAACCCGCCGTTTCGGTGCCGTCGAGTTCGACGATCTCTTGGGCGAGGATATCGCCTTCGTCCATTGCAAGCGAAATTGTCTGTACGGTGACGGCCGTTTCGGCGTCGCGGTTTAAAATCGCGGCGTTTACGGGAGCAGGCCCCCGGTATTTCGGAAGCAGAGAAGGATGCAGGTTGATGGCGCCGAGCGGAAAGAGCGAAAGAAATTTCGGACCGAATATGTGACCGTAGGCAAAGCACACGAGGATGTCGGGACGGATACCGGCGATTTCTTCGCGCGAAGCGGCATTCAAATGTTCGGACGTAAAAAGCGGAATGCCGCGCTCTTCGGCAAAACGCGCGACCGGAGTCGGCACGGGCGTTTTATGTCTGCCTTGCGCGCTCGGAGGATTCGTCAAAACGCCTGCAATTTCATAACCGTCCGCACCGTCAAAAAGCAGCGAAAGCGTTTTTGCGGACGCTTCGGGACTTCCCGCATACAGCACTCGAATCATCGCTCGTTCCTTTTTAAATTATTAATTGATAAAACTTCTTTGAACTGCGGCATTGCAAAAATGTCAATTTTCGAAAATGCCGCAGCCGCACGCGTTTTTCGCAACGAAGAGCTTCGCTCCGACGTTTCACGCGAGCGCACACGTATACCCGCGATTTTTACAACTGGCCGATTACAAAACGCTTATGAACCGCTCGCGGATTTTTTCGCTTCTTTTGCGGCTATCTTCGCGGCAATGCGGCTCTTTTTCAATTCTTTTTCCGCGCGCCGCTTTGCAGCTTTTTCTTCGCGCTGCTTAAACTGCTCTTTTGTCTTTTCGGCAAATTCGGGATCCCCCCTGTCGATAAACAAAATGCCGTCCAAGTGATCCGTTTCGTGCTGGATGATCCGCGCGAGCAGACCGTCAGCTTCAAGCGTAAACGGCTTTCCGTTTTCATCGAGCGCCTGCACCGTAACGCGCACGGGACGGCGTATGGTTTCATACACGCCGGGGATCGACAGACAGCCCTCTTCGTAATCGCCGACTTCTTCCGACGTCGAAACGATCTGCGGGTTTATAAAAACACGCTTTACGTCGTCGTCGGCGACGGCGACAAAGAGACGCAGTTTTTTTCCGACTTGAGGAGCCGCAAGCCCGACGCCGTTCGCATCGATCATCGCTTCAAACATGTCGCCGATGAGCGTTTTAATTTCATCCGTCACTTTTTCGATCGGCACCGCTTTTTCGCGCAGCACTTCTTCTCCGAGTTTATAAATCCGTATCACATCGCACTCCGGAAATCGATATATCGTCGAGTTCGTCGTAAGCACGGCATCATTCGCTGCCGCTTTCCGAACTCACCATTCGATCAATTAAGTTTAATTTCGAATTTTCGAAAACTCGAAATTTTCCATCCGCTTTGCTCACCATTCGACAAATTATTAATTTTTCAAACGCAGACGGGCGGCTCTCGCGTGAGCGGCAAGCCCTTCGGCATCTCCCAAACAGGCGGCAGCTTCGGCGCTCCTTTTCGTTCCTTCTTTTCCTTTTTTGCACCGCAGCGTCGTCACCGTTTTTAAAAAAGTGCGCACGCTCAAGCCGCCGGTAAAACGCGCCGAGCCGGACGTCGGCAGCGTATGATTCAGCCCGGCGGCATAATCGCCGAACACTTCTGCCGCATAGTGACCGATAAAAAGCGAGCCGTAATTGTGAACGAGGGAGACGAGCTTATCGCATTCGTCCCCTTCGGAAACGGCAAGCTCCAAATGTTCGGGCGCTTTCCGGTTTGCAAGTTCCGCCGCTTCTTCGAGCGAGCCGGTGATGATGATCCTTCCGCACGAGGAGATGCTTTCTTCGGCCGTCGCCCTCGTCGGAAGGGAAGCAAGCTGCACTTCGATTTCCGATGCGACACGTTCGGCAAGTTTTCCGTCGGGCGTCGCGAGGACGGGCTGCGCGACCGGATCGTGTTCCGCCTGTGCAAGCAAATCCGCCGCAAGCCACGCGGGATCCGCCGAGCCGTCGGCGATGATAAACACTTCCGTAGGACCTGCAAGCATATCGATGCCGACCGTACCGTAGACTTCTTTTTTTGCGGCCGCGACGAATGTATTGCCCGGGCCGACGATGACATCGACTGCCGGAATCGATTCCGTACCGAAAGCCATCGCAGCGACCGCTTGAGCGCCGCCGCATGCGAACACCGTTTTTACGCCGCAGATAAAAGCCGCCGCCATAATGCCCTCGTCCGCATAAGGCGCTCCTCCGACAAAAGGCTTGCCCGCTTTTCCCGTACCCGACCGTTCCGCTTCACGCATATCGTTCGGATGAACGCGGGGCGGTGTGCAAATCACAAGGTTTTTTACACCCGCCGCAAGAGCGGGAGAAGCCGTCATAACGACCGTCGAAACGAGCGGAAACCTTCCGGCCGGAATATAAGCGCCGGCGTTCTCTACGGGGATCGTCTTTTGCCCCGTAAACACACCCGGCTCAAGTTCGACTTCAAAATCGGAAAACGATTCCTTTTGCTTTTTTGCAAAACGCAGCGCCGAATCGAAAGAATACGAAAGCGCATCGTAGAGGGCAATCCGTTCACGCTTGAGCTTTTCCGCCGCCGCTCGCAATTCGTCCTCCGGCAATAAAAAAGATGCGGGAGATGCCGTGTCGAATTTTTTCGCGTAATCGCGGAGCGCCGCATCGCCCCGTTTTTTTACGTCTTCGATAACCGCCCTCACCGTTTCCGCCGAACCGGAAAAACTGCGCGGCGCAAAAAATTCTTTTTCGACTTCAGATGCGTATTGAATCCTGATCATGACAAAATCAGTATAGCAAAAAAAATAATATTATGCACGCTCATCCCGATTCGGTTTTATCAAATAGAAACATTATGCGATATATGTTATACTATGGTAACGGTCTATAGAATTATTTTTTTAATATGCACGGAGGATACGATTATGTCTACTGCAAAAAAAATACGGCTCGGCATAGCGCTTGCCGCCCTTGCAATACTCGCAGGATGCAGCGGTGCCGACGAATCCGGTTCCGCGCCGAATACGCCGCAGCAAGGCGGCGGCTCAACGCCCGCACAAATAACGATAACCGTTGCGGGGGACGAACACGTTGTGCTTAAAGCGGAAAAGACGTTTACGGAGGACAAGGGAAAAACCTGGCACCAGTTGAAAGCGCAGGCGGAAGATAAAATCGACCATTACGACGAACATTACGGACTCGACAAATGGACGCTTACGAATGCCGACGGTCAACCTTTGAACGATGACTATGTTTTTAATGCAAATGAAACGGTTTTTATTGTAACCAAACCGACTTCAACGCCTCCTACACCTAAGATTACGATAACGGTTAAGGGTGATCAAAACGTCGAATTGATTTCTTCCGCACCTAATTTTCCTACATTAGAAGTGGAAGAAGGCAAAACGTGGGGCGAAATTGAATCGTTTGCAAAAACCAAAATCAAAAAATATAAGCCGCATTATGAACTTAAAAACTGGCACCTTACAAATGAGTCGGGTACGGTTTTGAATGCCAGCTATACAACTCCGTTTAATAATGACGCAATCGTCTTTATAGAAACAAAACTTGTCGATATAACGCTCACCATTACCGGAAACCATATTACCGCTAATCCGCCGCAGCTGAAATTCCCCAGAGGAACCAAATGGAATGCTGTAACTAAAGCCGCAGTCGAAGCATGTATTACTTATGATCCGGGTTTTAAATTAAACCAATGGATGCGCGATAATGGAGGCGTTAAAAGACCACTTGTAAATAATTTTCCGTTTTCAAAAGATACGACGATATACGCCGAAACTAAACCTGAAAAAATAACGATAACGGTAGAGGGCGACAGTCAGGTTCATATAAAACCGGATAATACTATTTCCGATATAACAAGCGGAACGCCATGGCAGGACATCAAGGTTTTGGCAACGGCAAAAATAACCGGCTACGATACGGGGTTTGTATTTTCTGCATGGAAAAAGGGTGCGAGTGGAAACGAACTGCTTAACGGCGATACCTTTGAAGATGATACCATTGTATATGTCGCTGCAAAGCCGGTTCCCGCTTCAGACGGTGTAAAGATAAATAGTGCAACCATTGTCGGTAAAGATCCCGGCTGTGAATTTCCCGCAATTACCGGTGCTTCATGGACAGGTGTTTTCCCTGCGGGCCGCACCGTCACTTTAAGTGAATATACAATGGGCAAATACGAAGTAACGGCGGACTTATGGAATACGATATATGTATGGGCAAAAGATAAGGGCTATGAGTTTGATTATACAAGCTCTGCTCCGAATACCGGCAAACCTATATCGGGTGTAAGCTGGCGTGACTGCGTTGTATGGTGCAATGCATATACCGAAGCAAAATTCGGAAATACCGTGCAATGCGTCTACACTGATTCTCGAACTAATAAAATCGTAAAAAGTATCGGTGATGACGATGATGATTACATTGTGTGTGATTTGACAAAAAAAGGCTACCGTTTGCCGACCGAAGCCGAATGGGAATATGCCGCCCGGTATCAGGGCGCCGACAATACCAATGCAGAAAAATACGGCACTGTCTATCTAACCAATGTGAATTCGGCAAGCGGAGCAACACTGCCTATCGGTTTTGAAGGTATGACGCTGCCTGCCGGTAAGAGTTATGAAACCTTACTTGCAGAGACAACACGAGTTGCGGTTTTCGACAAGTATTACGACGGCTCGGCTTTTATAACGCAAACGCCGCCTGTAACGAAATTATCCGATGTCGGCAGCAAGGTCGCAAACAAATTGGGCATTTACGATATGAGCGGTAATGTTATGGAGTGGTGCTGGGATAAGTACTCCAAAGATGTTGACGCGGGAAATGTAACAAATCCGCTAAGCTCTTCTTCATCGCCGACATCTAAACGCGTTTTACGCGGCGGCTTTTGGTCAAAAACTGCGGAAAAAGCTGTCTACGAATGTATGACCGGAAAGCGGGAGAATGATACCGCAAGTGCAGCATATCAGTCTATGGGCTTTCGCTTGGCGTGGAAAGAATAGCCGTGACCGTAAGGGCAGCTTGTCTCTCTACGGCGAGCTGCCCCTTTGTTTTATATGCTTTATAAGTCCTGAGTTTTTTTCAGCGAGTATGCGAAGCAGGGTATGAAAAACCGTGTTTTCGGAAATTGCGAAGTTTTACCGATTCCGGGTTCCGTCCGCTATCGTAAAAAATGCGGTTTCGCTTTCCCAATTGAAGACCGTGTTTTCTCGCGCACTTTCGAGAAGACGCACGATTTTTTCAAGCTCTTTCGGCGAAAGTGAACGTGCTATCCGTGCGCCGTATGCGGACGATTTCGCATCGAACCACTTTGCAAGTTCTTCTTCCGTGATCCGCCGTTTTTCGACGATGCGGCGCGATAAGCTTCGTACGGTAAAGCCTTTTTTTTCGAATGTGCGGACGACGGACGATGCATCCCAGTTGAAAAGCGGGTTTTCCGTATCGCAGAAAAATTCGTCTTCCACCGCTTTCATTTTTGCAAGCGTGTCTTCGTATGCGCCGAGCGTTGCGGGCGTGAGTATCTGCGTTTCGACGATGCGGCTCAGGTATTGTGCGTTTTTGGGAATGCGCTGCGCGACGACGGCAAGCCATCCTTCGGCGAACACCGCTTCACCCGCCTGTTCGCTTTCGGCAGGGGAGGGCGCTTCTTTTTTTCGCCCCATGTACGAAAGAGAAGAGGCAAGGGATTCGATCGATGCGGGTGAGGTAAAAGGATTTCGGAAAAAAAGACGGTCGAATTCGGCGCCCCGATATGCGAACTGCAGGACGATATCGGAAAAGATTTCGCTTGTAATGCCCTCTCCTCCCGCTCCTTCGGGGAGCACTTGCAGGACGGGTTTATCCAAATCGCCGAGCGTCCTTCCGTACTGTTCGAGGATTTCTTTTCCCTTTTCGGTACGGCAGAGTCCGCACGTCATCCCTTCGGGCGTTTTCCGCGCGACGTCCCACAGTAAAAGACCGTCGTCCGCGTTCCACACGAGCGAGCGGTGATGGCGGAGAAGACCTGCGAGTTCGGTCATCGTATCGCGCACGGCCAGCAGCACTTCGGCACGGTTCGAGTCGAGACGCGCCCTCCACGATTTATCGGCTCTGTCGAGCGCCGTCTCCTTTGCCGCGTCTGCGGGGCTGAAGGTGAGGTGTTCGCCTTTTTTATTGTTAATAAAATGCACTGAGTCGGGCTTCGTAGCGGCCGCCGTTTTATGCTGCGCGCTTTCATCGGCCGAGGGCGCTTCCTGTTCGAGGAGCGAAGCGATTTGGATTTCGCGCCTTGAAAGCACGTCTCCTCGTATCGTCTTTTCGTAGCCCTGCGTACCCGGCGTATAAAAGACGCGGCCGACGAGAGCGTCGGGTAAATACTGTTGTGCGACCCAGTGATCGCGGTATGCGTGCGGGTAGAGGTAACCTTCTCCGTGACCGAAACCTTCGGCATCGCGGTTTCCGTCGCGCAAGTGATTGGGCACTTCCGCATCTTCTTTTTCCACCGATGCAAGCGCATCGAAAAACGCCATACTGCTGTTCGATTTCGGCGCCGTCGAAAGATAGAGCGCCGCGTGTGCGAGAAAGTAGCGCCCCTCCGGCATGCCGACCCGGTCGAATGCGTCGGCGCAGCTTGCGACGATGCTCACTGCGTTCGGATCTGCAAGTCCCGTGTCTTCACAGGCCGATATGAGCATTCTCCGGAAGATAAAGGACGCGTCTTCTCCGGCGGCGACCATGCGCGCGAGCCAATACATCGCGGCGTCGGGATCGCGCCCCCTCAGGCTTTTAATAAACGCGCTGATGATATCGTAGTGATAATCGCCGTCGCGGTCGTAGAGCACGACTTTTTTTTGAATCGATTCTTCGGCGGCTTCGCGGCTTATGTAGATCGTCGAACCCCACGCGGGCACGGGAGGTGAGGCGGCGGCGTCCCATTTTTCGGGTGTCGTTTCTACTGCGAGTTCGAGCGCGTTCAGCAAACTGCGCGCGTCTCCGTTCGCCGTTTCGATCAAGTGTTCGAGGGCGCCTTTTTCGAATTCGACTTTCCAATGACCGTAGCCGCGCTCTTTGTCGCCGAGCGCCTGTTCTGCCGCTTTTCGCAAATCGTCGTTTGTCAGCGGTTTCAGTTGAAATACGCGGCTTCTGCTCACGAGCGCTTTATTGACTTCGAAAAACGGATTTTCGGTCGTCGCTCCGATTAAAATGATCGTACCGTTTTCGACCCACGGCAGGAGGGCGTCCTGCTGCGCTTTGTTCCAGCGGTGCACTTCGTCGACGAATAAAATCGTGCGGCGGCTGTAAAGACTGTAAAAGTCTTCGGCCTGTTTGATCGCCGTTCTGATGTCGGCGACGCCTGTGAGTACGGCGTTCAGTGTGATAAAATTGCTTTTCGTATGATTTGCGATGACGCGGGCGAGCGTCGTTTTTCCGCTTCCCGGCGGCCCGTAAAAGATAACCGACGAAAGCTGATCGGCTGCGATCGCGCGCCTCAAAAGCCTGCCCTTGCCGACGATGTGATCCTGCCCGATGTATTCGTCGAGCGTCCGCGGTCTCATCCGTGCGGCCAGCGGTTCGCGGAGCGCGTGTGCGTTTTTAAAAAGATCGGCATCGTTCGATTCGGACATAGTATCAGTATACTGCGTCTCCGTCCCTTTGCCTATCGGAAGAATCGATATTTGGCCTTCGGCGGCCATCTTTGAAAATCGACTGTTTTTTTAAGGATTATTCCCTGTTCCAGTTGCCGCGTGACGGATAATACGACCAGAGGCCGACGTCTTTGTAGTTGCCGCCGCTCGAATTCGATTTCCGCTTAAAGTCCGCTGACGCGTAGAGCTTCGCGCCTGTTTCCGGTGCGGCGGAGTCGATGCAGAGCATCGCGGGGATGATGTACGGAGTGTCGAGGGCGGAATCCGCGTTCGTGGAAAAGCTCGAAAGCGAAGAGCCGGGCACGCCGCTTGCATTTGTCGTTTTTTGAAGGCCGCGTCCGTTCGTTCCCAAAAGGATCGCGTTGCTCGTCGCGGCTATGGACGTGATGTTTACAGAACAGCTTACCGCACTCGTTCCCGATGAAGCGGCTGTTCCCGCTGCAACGTATTTTAGCGTAGAACCGCTCGCCCAATAGACGTGTGTTGCGGGACTCGACGTTTCATTTGTCGCCGAACATGAATTGAAAAAATAAACGCCGCCTGCATAGACGGCAGAGATCGTGGATGCACCGGGCGCATCTCCCAATGCGGATGATGCGGCACCTTGGATAAACGAAGTGCTCGAAGGCGTGTTTTTCAATTCACGTACCGTACCGTTCATACGGATATACGCCGTCCGCTTCGTCGCATCGATATACGCTTTTCGATTTGCCGTTTTGTTTGTATTTGTACAGAATATCGTCGTCGTACCCGAAGTCCCCGTAACCTCTCCGTCGCATTGCGTCCACGAGCTTCCGCTGAAATAATACAGGTAACGGCTTCCCGTAGTATTTTCGCCGTCGTCGTTTTCTCGTATGGAAGTACCGAGCGCATAGAGCGTATTTTCCGTTGCGGCAAGCCGATAGATGTAGATGCCGTTGAATTTTTTATCGTAATAACTGTATTCGAGTTTCGGAAGTCCGTCCGATTTTTCGATCCAATCGCCGTGCGACTGCGAAGAGGCGGGTTTGCAGTACACTCTGCCGTTTTGGATAAAAACGTATTCGGTTCCCGACATTTTATAGCGGACAATCGAATTGATGCGTCCGCTTATCGTCGCATCTTCGAGTGCGACTTCGCCCATAATTTTGGCGAATATGACATCCTGACAGCCGGTAAAAAAAACGGTGCATACGAGTGCTGAAAAAATTATTAAAATGAAGAATGTGCGCTTCATGTACAATCCTTAAAAATGATAGCGTGCCGAAAGAGATGCGGTCAAAAAGAGGCCGTCGAAATTATATGCCGGATCGCGGTACCACTGCGGCATCCATAAAAAGACGCTTCCGATTCCGAACGACCAGCTTTCCGACATACGGTAAAACATACCGATTTCGGGTCTTACCACGAGTCCCGGAAAATATCGTCTGCTCTGATAGGT
>ERZ773042.916-NODE-916-length-18340-cov-15.461307_pt1 | contig 18340 bp, 12 predicted proteins | sample MGYA00511664_ERZ773042 | MGnify/ENA primary metagenome ERZ773042 (study PRJEB29015, sample SAMEA2737984) | human oral metagenome | biome: human oral; feature: human-associated habitat; material: dental | place: China | collected 2036 ... | reverse complement strand
TACTATGTTTAATTGGTGAATTTGACTCTGCAAATTCAAATGATAAAAAAATAGTGTCTGAATTGCTAAGATGTGATGAATACTCCTTGTTAGACGTAGTCCAAGAAATAAATTCTACCGATGAGCAAGTGCTAGAACTAAGAGATACCACGTGGAAGGTTCTTGATATTAAATCTACAATTGAGCAACTAAGTAAATACATTTATGATAACCATATCGATGATTTTGCTAATATTTATTTAAGGATCCTGGGCGAAATCAATCCAGCGCTAGATTTGCCAATAGACGAAAGACATATGGCTAATATTTACAAAAAGAGCCGAGCATATTCGGCGGTAATTAGGACTGGCGTAGCAAATGGTATGGCCATGCTTGCAAATAACCAGGACATACTTAGTAAGTGTTCTGCCAGCAAAATAGCTAACACAGCAAATAATACAGTATCCAGGTTGCTTTCTGACAATCAAAACTCCAAACTATGGATGAGCATCACAGACAACGCCTCTTTAATCGCTCAAGCATCTCCAGTTCAGTTTTTGTCAAGACTAGAGAGCACCCTTAAAATAAAAAATGATAATCCAATTGCGACAGGTATAAAGGAAAGTTCAGGCGACTCATTCTTTCAGCCAGATTACATGACTGGTTTATACTGGGCGCTGGCTGATTTATCTTGGGATAAAAAATATTTTTCACGAGCTAGTCTAGTGTTAGCTAAGATTGCAACCCTCGAAATTGATCAGACAGAGAATAAAAAGCGTTCCCTAGATACCATCCTACATACGATCCTGCCGTGGCAGCCGAAAACGCTTGCCCCCTTAGAGGTTCAACACGGTGTGGTCGAAAAAATAGTCAATGAGTATAAAGCTGTCGGGCGAGAACTACTCAAGGGTTTACTGCCGAATATGACTCAAACAACCATGGAGAGGAAACTTCCAGAATGGCTAGATATTACCAATACTCTTCAGCCTGTTACGCAACAAGAGCTGTGGAAGGAGAGTTCATACTACTCAAATCTCTACATAGATACAACCGAGTCTCTTCAAGAAATCGTTGATGTAATCAATAGCGTTAACCATCTTACCGATGATACTTTGCCGAGTTTTACCAACCAACTAAATAAGCGCTTGCAAAACATGACTGATAAAGATAGGCAGGTAGTATGGGAGGTATTACTTAAAAAAATAAATAATCTAGATCGGCGCAGTAAAGATGAAGACGAAAGGGTAAAGATACTCAAAAAAATTGCCGGTGATGTAGAGCCTGAAGATGATTTGTGTAAGTCTATATATCTATTTAGTAATTATGACCATGATCTTATAGGCTATAACGACTGGGAAAAAGGCAAGAAAGAACTGGAAGAGAAACAGCGAGAATCACTTCTCAAGATTTTAAACTCAGATAATGCCATTCGCCAGCTGAATGAGCTTATCAACCAAGCCAAGATGCCGTACACCATAGGATCTAGCCTGGGATCTATAGACTATCCATCTATCGAAAATATGTTATTGCCCAAATTTCTCAACGAAAATAAAGCTGACAAAGAATTCATTAGTAACTTCATTTATACAAGATATTTCTACTATAAAGGTGACATCAGCTGGGTTGATAAGTTAGATTTTGCCAGCTGGAATAACGAACAGAAAATTCTACTTCTTCTGGCTTTGCCATTTAGCCAAAGCACCTGGGACCTATTGGACGCACAACAAGATAAAGACCTTACTAAAGGATATTGGGGTAGGGTCGATAATTTTAGACGTACGATTAATGATAAATATTCCGAAGCTGCAATTAAGAGCCTTCTGAAGGCAAAGCGCCCTCTGGCTGCAATTGAATATATTGCCTCGATAATTCTTGGAACTGAGGACTCTATCAAACAGCAAATTGATCCAGAATTATGTCTAAAAGCACTAATGGCATCATTAAATACCACCGAAAACATTTCAAGCACAAATAACTTACGATACGAAATAGGTCGAGTATTCAAGTATTTATATGACAGTATTGACTACACGAAAACGAACTTATGGGGGGCAGAGTGGTTCTACCTTAAACTATTCGGAAAACACGGCATAGGACAACCACGAGCATTAATATATCGAATTGCAAATGATGCAGATTTTTTCTGCGATCTAATTAAGACTGCCTACAAATCAGACCTTCCCGATGCCAAGCACCAAAAGATTGACGACGCTATCCAATACAGACTGTTAAAAATATTATCGTTTAATGACTTTATGGTCATGCCAGGCATAGACCAATATGGCACATTTCAAGAAGATAACTTTACTGCCTGGATACACAAGGTTGAAGAGATATGTAAGGCGAGTGGATACTTGGATGTCGCCCAGTCTGTTATAGGTGGATACCTAATAAACTCCCCTGAAGACAAAAGTGGCTTATGGATCAACAAAACGGTAGCAAAAACTTTAGACCGAAACGACTCAGTGTCTATGAGGTCCGGATATGGCAGAGGAGTATACAATTCACGTGGTGTTCATGCAGTGGACGAAACGGGCGAGGCTGAGGCCTCCTTGAGAGATAAATGGCAGAATCGTGCAGATGAGATTGAGTCTTTGGGTTTTATAAATCTTGCAACATCACTACGTGAGCTTGCAGAGACTTATGAGAGAGAAAGAAACCGCATAATTAAGCAAGAGCGGTTTAGAGATTAATATATTCCTCACACTCAATACATTTGGCGCTAGACCTACGCAAGATATAGGCACACAGATAGGGGGTATCTATACAATAGACCAGATCATACAAATAAACCGCCCAACCACTTCTGGCTAGACGGTTAATATACAGCTTGGCTGGGCCGGAGGGACTCGAACCCCCGAATGCCAGGACCAAAACCTGGTGCCTTACCACTTGGCGACGGCCCAATACGAGCAACGCGTGAGCGCAACTACGTGTAACATTGTACCACATCAGGGCAGAGATACCAAGCTTGCCAATCTGCCAACACCGCCGTATAATCAAACTATGCATAAGCACTATGGTTTTACAATCGTCGAAGTATTGGTAGTCGTCTTAGTCCTCGGCATCTTGATGACCGTTGGCGGTTTGGCGTGGCGCGCTGCCCGCGAAGACGCCATTAACAATGAAAGCAAGACTGAATTATTAACCATCCAAAATGCTGTCGAAGAATATTACAACCAAAACGGAGAATATCCTTGGCCTACATCCTGTAGTAAATATAGTTCAGCGACTAACCGCACATGCGACGCCGGCGAGCTCAACCCACTGTTAGTGCCAAAATACCTCAAAGAATTACCAACAGACTGGCGCGGCAAACACTATGAATACACCGTCAACAAAAGCCCAGACAATCGCTATGGGTTACTGATGTACCGAGCTAACGGCACCAAATGTCGCGTCGGAAAAGGCATCCTGGCGATGTGGTGGAACACACCAGCACCAGCGGCTGAAAATTGCGACTTCTAAGCTACTACTTGGCTATTTTCCAAATGCGGTCTGTTTGGGGTACAATAGAGCAATGAAGAAAGCGCAAACTGCAACGTTAACTCTGGAAAACATCGTTGGCGGCGGCCAAGCCATTGGCACACTAGCGGATGGACGCAAAGCGTTTGTGTGGGGCGGGCTACCAGGCGAGCAGGTAACCATCAGATTGACCAAGAAAAAATCAAAATTCATCGAAGGCGTCGTAACCGAGGTTCATCACGCCAGTTCTGAGCGAATCACTCCAGTTGATCCAGGCAGCTACCTCAGCACCAGTCCCTGGCAAATCATGACCTTTTCAGCAGAGCAGCAGCACAAAGCCCAGCTAATTGCTGAGGCTTTTCGGCTGCATCACGTTACCTTGCCGACTACACCAACAGTCTATACAGACGAGCAGCAATTGGCGTATCGTAACAAAGTCGAATACAGCTGGTACAGCGACACCGACCCGGACTCAGAAACTGATACGCTTGATTTGGCATTTTTCCGACGTGGCGCAAAGGGTAAAATCACCGTCGACGGTACCTCCCTCGCTCGTCCCGAGATCAACACATTAGCCGTAGAAATTCGCGACTTGCTGCGCACCAAACCAGTCACCGCACGCAACTTGAAAACACTACTAATCAGGTGTAGCCAAACAGGCAAGTGCATTTGGCAATTATACCTCAAAGACCGCCTAGAAAATGTCATCACTGCCAAAGAAGCAGCTAACCTGTCAGCCCAAGGCGGAGAAATCATCTATTCCAACCCTAAAAGTCCTGCCAGTGTCATCACCGAACGGCTAGCAGCGTTTGGTGACACTGTTCTCACTGACAAAGTACTGGACGTTCCGTTTCGCTATGTCGCTGAAGGATTTTTCCAGGTCAACCTGCCAGTATATAAACAGGCGCTCACGGACATGGCAGCGTGGATTCATACCACGCCAACAGAGCCAAATCATGCTCTATCAACTGTTGATATGTATTCGGGTGTTGGCACTATCGGCCTCACCATCGGCGGAGAAAAGGTTACTCTGGTGGAAGTCAACGAACATGCCGTCCAGGAAATGCAGCGAAATATTCACACTTTGGGACGCGAGCACAATGCCAAAGCCATCTTGGCAGCCAGTGAACAAGCCCTTGATTATATCCACCCCGACAATCTCATCATCGTCGATCCGCCACGAGCTGGCTTGCATGCAGACGTCATCGACCGCTTATTGGAACAATTGCCGCCGCGAATCGTCTACCTGAGTTGCAACCCCGTTACCCAAGCTCGAGACGTTGCTTTACTCAGTGAGAACTATCACATTGTACACCATCAGGGCTACAATTTCTTCCCGCGCACACCACACATTGAGAATCTGGTGGTTTTGGACAAGATGCCGCATTAAGACCGCGAAGATCTGACTTTTATACCAGCGCGCAGTGCAAGCCACCACTGTAAGATTGCCGCCAGGACGATGACACCAAGCGCTGGCAACAGGACGATAATGTCTGGTTTAGTAAAGTCGAAAAATCGACGAAGCGGACCGATGCCAAAGCTACCAGCCGCCACAACACTCACCGCCAACATGTACAGCAAGCGTGCTTTTCTGGCGTTGCGCGTTAAAGTAACACCCAGCATCGGTCCGATCAAAAATACCAGATAAACGCCATAAAACGTTGCCGTCAGCACCGTCATGGTGGCAACTTCCTCTGGACGATCAGGGAAGATAACAGAGCCGATCCAATAGGTAAACGCCACTGTCAGTCCTGTGATCAGCGCGATGGGTATCACGTTCATCAGCGTATGACGCCAAAACAGGCGAGGATTGATGCGGTGGTTTGGCACAGGCGGGAAAAATGTCCACATCAGGGTTGGCAGCGTCACCAGGAAAATATTCATAAAGGTGATGTGACGCGGCTGATATGGATAAAGCATACCCAGCGACAACGTACACATCAACAGCACCACGCCATAAATAATTTTGTGGAAGAACAGGGTAGCGATCACCTCAATCGCTTGCATAATTCGGTTGCCTAGCCGCATACCGAGCGGCAGAGACGTGAATGAGTTGTTCAACAGGATAATATCTGAGACGCGACGCGATGCTGGTGCGCCCGCGTGCATAGCCACGCCAAGATCAGCTTTTTTCAGCGCCAACGCGTCATTGACGCCGTCACCAACCATGCCGGTGAACAGGGCCTGGCTTTTGTAGTGCGCAATCAACCGCTCCTTTTGCTCTGGATGCACTCGGGCAAATATGACGTGTTCGTCAGCCGCCTTGACAAAATCTTTGTCACTCAACGCAGCTAGCGCCGCACCGGTGATGGCTTTGTCAGAATTATTGATGCCAGCCGCTGAGGCGATGAACTGCACCGTCCGTGGGTTGTCACCAGATATCACCCGGATGCTGACACCTTGATCTTGCAAAAATTGAACGGTTTTCTGGACACCGTCGCGCAGCGAATTGCGCAAAATCACCGCACCGATGGCACGGCCAGACCCAGCAGGCAAGTCCTTCAAAGCGCTCCGAGAATCATCAAACTCAGCCAGCAGCAGCACACGCAGACCCGCGTCAGCCCATTCGTTGATCTGGCGCTGACCCATTGCATCGACTGGCGCCAGCTCTGTGACAAACTCTGGTGCGCCCATGACAACCGTGCGAGTTCTACCCTCAAACTCAAACCGCAGACCCGCCATTTTGCGCGCCGATGAAAACGCCATAACGTCAATGATTTTGGCGTCCTTGAGCGGCACAGCTGCTTCCAAGATGGCTTGGCCAGTGATATTACCGCCACTAGTTTGCTCAGCGATCAAGGTAACAATCCCTGAAAGCGTTTCGTCTGATTGATCGCCGCTACCCAAAGCAACGATTTTTTCCAAGGTCACTTCGTCGCTGGTAAGCGTGCCGGTTTTGTCGACACACAACAAATTGAGCAGCGCCATGGCCTCGATAGCTGACAGTTTTTGCGGCAAAACTCTAGCTTGTGCTAACTTGATCGAACCAAACGCTAGTAGCAATGAACTTGCCAGCAGCAAACCCTCTGGTACAACCGTCACGGCCGCCGAAGTGATGGTTTTCAATATCTGCACCGAGTCCTGTCCAGACGTCATATAGGCGATGAATATCAACGCCGCCAGCCCAAACGCACCAAACGTCAAAAAGCTAATGGCACGCTGGATCGCTCGCTGTAGAGGAGTCAGTTCTGGTTTGTACTGCTTCAGCACTTGACTGATGGCACCAGCTTTTGTGTCTGCGCCAACCGCCGTCACGCGAGCCTCGCCAGACCCAGCCAACACAGTCGTTGCTGCCCAAGCTGTGTCACCGACACTTTTTTCTACCGCCGCTGATTCGCCAGTCAACATACTTTCGTTTAGTTCCAAGCCTTTGACTTCCAGCATCTCCACGTCTGCTGGCACTTCATCACCAGCGATCAGTTGAATCTTGTCACCAACCTGCAATGCATCATACGCCACTTCCGTCACAGAACCATCAGCCGACAACAGCCGTGCTCGCGGTTGGCTCATCAGCTCTAACTTTTTAAGCGCTCGCTTAGCGCGAATTTCCTGGACGATACCAATCAACGAATTCACCACAATCACCACCGAGATAAACCACGCATCACGGTACTCGCGAGCATAAATCAGCGCGCCCGCCAGCAGAAAAATCGCAATAACAATCGGCGAAAACAAATTACGACGAATAATTTCCCAGTAGCCGTTCATTACTTGGCGCGGACCTTCCTGTAGGCAAACCGCGCACCCACTCGCCATTCACCATGGACATCAGGGTCAAATTGATGGATTTCGCCATTTTTGATCTCTGAGACTACCGCCAGAGCAGGGTTATATGGCGCCAAGGTTCGGTAAAAAATCAAATCTTCCTCTGATTGTACTGTCATACCGGGGAACACTTCTTGAAATTTTTGGCGACCAAGGATATTAAAATAATCCGGTTGGTATTTAGGCGGATAGAACTCGTCCAGCCTGAGCCCCATGCGCACTGCTATTTTCTTGACATCCGCCAGCGTCATGTTAGACGACGCGCGCAAATAGAGTAGCAATTGATTGTTCGATGCCATAAATACCGTCGCCTGCGCTGTACGGCCAACATCAGCCAGTGGCAAGATAAATCGCTTTACTGAGACATCAACATCAAAGGCTTCGCTGATTAATGCTTCCAACTCCGACGCGGTCACTGTAGGCTTCATGGCTTTATTTTACCATTTTCAATCGCACGCGTATACTGTAAGTATGGATTTTTCTACACGCTACGCCAACCTCAACGCCAATCAACGTTCTGCTGTCGACACAATTCACGGACCGTTGTTAGTCATCGCAGGTCCTGGCACTGGCAAAACTGAGCTCTTGAGCATGCGAGCTGCTCACATATTACGCCAAACCGATACCTTACCAAGCAATATTTTATGTCTGACGTTTACTGATTCTGGTGCGATCAATATGCGCCAGCGCTTGCAACAAATCATCGGTGAAGATGCCTACAAAGTCGCCATTCACACCTTCCACAGCTTCGGCTCAGAAATCATCAACACCAACCGACAATATTTCTTCCACGGCGCAGATCGGCAACCAACCGACGAACTGACACAGCAACAGATTCTGCAAGAAATTTTTGAGGCCATGAGCTGGGATAATCAGCTCAATGTCAAAAACAATGACGAATTTATCTACCTCAAAGAAACGCTCAAGACCATTTCCGAATTCAAAAGCAACGGTCTGACCTCTGAAGAAATACAACATATTTTGGACGATGTGGAGCGCACAATTACAGAAATCGCTGAAGCCATCAAACAGCTCTTCCAAACCACCATTAAAAAATCGACCATCCCAGCATTTGCCAACGTTGCAGAAATAGCAGCAACCATCGCCCCACAGTCTCTGCCAACAGCCATCACACCATACGCCAACGTGCTAGCGCTCAGCATGGCCAATACCGCACAAGAGGCCTTGGAGAATGACAGCACCAAACCCATCACCGCCTGGAAAAATACGTGGTGCAAGAAGAATGCAGCAGGGGAGTTTGTCTTAAAAGACAGTGAATCAATTGCTAAACTGCGTGCCGTCACTCACGTGTACGACCACTACCGCAGTGCGCTGGCACAGCGCGGATTGTTTGACTATGACGACATGATTTTGAACGTGCTAGATGCGTGCAAACACCAACCAGATCTGCGCGCCAACCTCCAAGAGCAATACCAGTTCATCATGGTTGACGAATTTCAGGACACCAACCTAGCACAACTACAACTATTATTTAATCTGACTAGCGACGAGTCTGAGCCAAACATCATGGCAGTCGGCGACGACGACCAAGCCATTTTTAGCTTCCAAGGCGCCAACGTTGGCAACATTCAACGCTTCCGCCAGCACTATCACGACCCAGCCGTCATCGTCCTGACCGACAACTACCGTTCAGCAGAGCAAATCCTCACCACCGCCCGCAGCGTCATCACCCAAGGCAGCGACCGCCTTGAGAACACCATTCCTGATTTATCCAAACAACTCACCCCCCACGCCTCGTCATCAGGCGCCACCGTCAAACTGAGCCGTTTCATGACACCACTGGACGAAAGGGCAGGTGTTGCTAAGCAAATTGCAGAGCTCATCGCCTCAGGCACGCCACCCGAAGACATCGCCGTCATATCCCGCCGACATCATGAACTGATTGAATTATTACCTCACCTCTACCAAAACAACATCAACGTCAATTATGAACATCATGACGACATCTTGGAACTAGATAGCATCAAAGCGCTGGAGCTCGTAGCGCGCATCGTCATCTCACTCCACAACAACGATCTAACCACTGCCAATAGCTTACTACCAGAGTTACTGGCGCATCCAGCGTTTGGCTTCACCGCCACTGACATCTGGAAATTGAGCCTGGCAGCCTGGCGCAATCGACAGTTCTGGCTGGAAGCCATGCTCGCCCAAACAACATTCGAACCATTGGCTCAGTGGCTACTAGAGCAGGCTAAAAATACTCCCAACCTCACGCTCGAAGAACACATCGACGAGCTACTAGGCCTCACCGAAACCGCCACCAACCGCGCCCTCTACGCCTATTATTTCTCACCAGAAAAATTACAGTCAGACCCGGAAACCTACCTCACCACCCTAGAAGCGCTGCGTACCTTGCGCCAGAAGTTACGTGACCACTACACAGACACAACGCCAACCTTGACACAGCTTCTCCAGTTTATCAATCTCCACCATTTGACCAATACCCGCCTCACCAGCATCAGACCAGCCGCCGAACACAAATCAGGCTCAATCAATCTCATGACCGCCCACAAATCAAAGGGCTTGGAATTTCCACACGTATTCATCATCGGTGCGACCGACAACATGTGGGGTGAGAAAGTTCGTGCACGCAGCCGACTCATCCGCTATCCAGCCAACTTACAACTCCAACCGGCAGGCAACAACTACGACGAGCGTTTACGCCTATTTTTCGTCGCCATGACTCGTGCCAAGCAAACCCTGCACATCAGTCATAGCCTCACAGACACTGGCGGCAAAGATAATTTGATCGCCAGTTTCCTAAGCTCTCTGGAGTTAGACACGTCAACCATTGATACCTCCGAGACTGCTGACGCAACCGAGTCACTGCTCACCGACTGGCGCGCCAGACTGACTGAACCACACGGCACAACCCTACAGGAAGTCTTGGCACCAATCTTACAGCACTACAAACTGTCCGCCACCCATCTAAACAATTTCCTCGACGTCTCACATGGCGGACCTCAAGGATTTTTGTTAAATAATTTGCTTCATTTTCCGCAAGCCAAAAGCCCATCCGCTGCCTATGGAACCGCTGTTCACACCTGCCTACAACAACTGCACGATAGGTTCGTCGCGGACGGAAACTTGCCGCCACGCCCAGAGATTATGCGTTTGTATACTCAAACCTTAGCAGCGCAACATCTGTCACCAGATGACACCAAACTGTTCACCGAAAAAGGCCAGTCAGTCTTGACCGCTTTTCTGGACGCCAAACAGAGTAGCTTCACCCAGCAGCAGCTGGCTGAACTTAATTTTGCCAATCAAAATTCCTTCGTCGGCCAAGCGCAACTGACAGGAAAGCTGGACCTGGTCGATATAGACAAAACCACGAAGACCATCTACGTCACCGACTACAAGACCGGCAAGCCATCGCACTCCTGGAAGGGAACATCTGACTATGAAAAAATTAAGCTCCACAAATACCGCCAGCAGTTAATGTTTTATCAGTTACTAGTCAAAACATCGCGTGATTATGGCAATTTCAGCTTCACCGGCGCCCGCCTACAGTTCGTCGAGCCGGACACCAAAACTGGCGATATCCTCAGCCTGGAAGACACGTTCTCCGAGGAGGAATTAACTGACTTTGCGCGACTAATTGGCGTCGTCTGGCGAAAAATCACCACTCTGGACCTGCCAGACATCTCTGGGTATTCCGCAGACTACAAAGGTATGCTGCAGTTCGAAAAGGACTTATTGACAGAAGAAATATAAATTATTTTCCATATATTGTTGCTATTTTTTACAGTTCGTGTTATGATATTCATTAGCTTTTGTTCGTGGAGCTAACCCTGGTGAGATATCGCAAATGATATCAAACCCTGGTCATGCTTCGCACAAAAGCATGGGCTGAAAGGGGGTTAGCTCTTTTTCTATCGCCGCAACTCGCGGCGGGAAGGGGGTGAGACCCTTGGTATTTTTTTCTTACCCCGTAGCATCTATCAGTTGTTATGGAGAGTATACCACCACCATGACGTGTGATGGCAAGGATCGGCACGTTGCCTACCGGCGCCCCAGTGACGCTGGTAAGCAATTTAAGTGCCCCTATTGCGGACACTTCATGGTGTAACAAGCCCGTAAAGACAGTCGGGGTTTGTGCGACCCCGAAACCACTGACCTCCGCGGTCAGTAAAGGGCGTCTGTCCGCCCCTGGGGTGATTCGCCCAGCTGGTAGCCCAGAAAAGAATCACAGGACATATAGCTCTAATCGGCAGAGCGCCCGCGTCGACAACGGTGTCGACGCAATGGGAGGCTGCGGGTTCGAGTCCCGCTGTGTCCGCTTCGCGGTTGCATGCGCAATCACACGACCTCATCACCCGTGTGAAGCCGTATGTAAGCGAAAAAACTTGGGTGTTTCCACCACTCCGCCCGAGTTTCATTGACTTCTCAGCTTTGTTTTGTGGTCCAATGGCGTACGACAAACCAAAGCGGGTGTATACCGCTACATCGAGAAGACCAATGTTTTCAACACAGAATGGTCAGGGTGTGCCAGGTAGGGAGACAGGACATTCGAAGTCCACCGTCTCGCGGGTTCGACTCCCGTCACATCCACTGAGATGGCACAATGGCGTGTCATCTCTCCCCCCGGGTTCGCGAGATTCACTCGTGGCAGTTTTTCTCACCGTCGAGATCAACTCCGAGCAGAACCGCTTGAGCCCACCAACGCCCCTCATTCTCAATGGCGAGAGTGAGGGGTTTTCTCCTTTGTATGGTAAAATAACAGAGATGACATCATTTTGGGACAATCTACCGCAGCCATTTTTCATCTTGGCACCCATGGAAGCCGTCACTGACGTGGTATTTCGCCATGTCGTGAAAAGGGCGGGCGCGCCCGACGTGTTTTTCACCGAATTTGCCAATGCGACCGGCTGGGTACATGCTGGTGACAAAGCCATCGCTGGGCGACTCGTCAAAACCGACGATGAACATCCACTAGTCGCCCAAATCTGGGGCGGTGAGCCAGGCGACATGGAGCAATTTGCCGCTCACTGCATAAAGCTCGGCTTTGACGGCATTGATATCAACATGGGCTGTCCCGCCAAATCCGCCATCAAATCAGGCGGTGCCGCACTGATTCGCCGACCCGACGTAGCGGTTGCTGCCATCGCCGCTGCTAAAACTGCTGGGCTGCCAGTTAGTGTGAAGACTCGGCTGGGCTATTCACGCGTTGACGAGTGGAAAGAATGGCTGAGCACGCTACTGGCGCAGGACCTCACCAACCTGACCATCCACCTCCGCACCAAAAAGGAGATGAGCAAAGTTCCAGCGCACTACGAGCTTATCGACGACATCATCAAGCTACGCGACGACATCGCTCCGCAAACTCTCTTGACTATCAACGGCGACGTCCGCGACCGAACCCACGGCGAAGAATTAGTCAGAGCCCACCCAGGCCTCAACGGCGTCATGATCGGACGGGGAATTTTCAGCAATCCGTTTTGCTTTCGGAAAGGCGGAGTATCTTCAGAGATCGAGGATAAGCGGGTGATCGTCGGCGGGGCAGCACCCATTTCTGAACAAATCTCTGATTTTTCAGAAGAAGGGGCGGACCGACTAGCAGGACCCGCGTCTAGCGACCTACGTGCCGTCACAAACGGTGACGATGGGAGCGGTAATGTTAAATCGGAACTTATATGTCTATTACACTACCACCTTGACCTCTTTGACCACTACCAATCAACCCTCGGCCGCCCCTACGAAACCCTCAAACGCTTCTTCAAAATCTACATCCGCGACTTCGATGGTGCCAAGGAACTGCGCGACCAGCTGATGCACACCAAGACGACCGACGAGGTGCGATCAATACTTGCACACAACGATCGTCCACATTATACTTATTGACATGACAACAAAAAAACAAAAACTGCAAAAACAACAGACTATAGACACATGGATCGTTATAGCATTATGGGCAAGTGCTATCTGGTTCTCGCTCGCACGTGGATTCATTACTGGCGTCGGCGGTTGGGTACTAGCACTACTTGGCCCGTGGGCGCTTATCGTTAGCTGTATCTGTCTTGCAATCATCTCCCGACAAGTGAAAAAACGCCATGCATCAAAAGACCATCTCACCACAATAGTACGTGTTTCCTTTATCGTCATGTCAATCTCATTATTTATCTGCGGCCTTGCAATGCCTGATTTTAGCGACATAGAGACCTTTTCAACATTATCCGTGTATACAAATAACGCTATTTCATTTGAAACATCAAAAGCTATCGCCATTATCTCAGGGTTTGTAGTAGTTCTGTCTCTATTCGTGGCTGTTACTTTTGGCATCGCTGAAGACAGAGAAGAGACGACGGAAGACGTCACTATTTAGATTAGTATTAATTAGAGTCTTAGCGTTATACGCAAATTGCTTGATAAAATATAGATTATATGATATAATACAAAATATGCGTCAGTTCGAAGGATATTCGCTCACAACACCGATCACCATCGGTGATGTGCATAATCTATCAAAACAAGTAACTCGACTACCTCGAGGGAGTATCGCTCTATTAGGCACCGACCGACTCGGTATACCATTAGAGCAGCTCGACATAGAACTAACGCCTCGTGATGATTACGCAGAAGGTCGTCGTAACAGCATCAATGAGGTTGGGTTTTATGACGCAACATTGTACTGCTCAGACATACCCCTCGTAACTCAGCCTTGGGCAATCAAGCCATATCTTACCTCTCGTACAGCCGTGAAGGATATCGCTACAATGCAAGCCATTAATAGCCTACAACATCCTCAAGCAATCCGCACCTTTGAACCAAGAGGTATTGCTCGTCTCGAAAATGGTGAGGTGGCGGTTATTAGTGATTTCATACAGGGCGTGCGTAGTTGCGACAGTCTAGTTGATGCATACCGCGAAACGACACTACCTGAGGAAAAAGCGCGACTTATCGCCCGTACCGCACTCGCTACTATGCACTATTTTCACAGCCTCCCAGAGCCATATACAATGAACGACGCACAGATAAAGAACTTTGCGTTTACTATCAATACCGAACCGTGGTGTATTGACACTGAAAAATTTCTATCGACAGACAAAGACGACCCATCATCAATCGGTCAATTCGGACGAGATATTGAGTGCTGTGTTTATTCAATGAGCGGTCAATCCAATAATGACGGTCAGCAAATGTTAATTCCCGAACTTATTATTGAGCATTTTATTAAGCCATACGAAGAGGATATCTCTAATCTATTTCCCCGCGATACCGCTAGTATTATGCAAACGTCGATCGAAAATATCAAACAAGACATAGCTCAAGGAGTCTGATGTCAGGATCCTTAGTGGCGATGTAGTTAGCGTCGTCGCTTATGCCGCTGCAAATCAGCCACCTTCAACCGCACTAAGTGTCGGTCGATGAGCTGTTTGGCTTTCTCGCGCTCTATTTGGTCGTCGGCGTTGTCGCGGGCTGCAATGGCTCGCTCCAGCGCCGCCTGAGTTTCTGCTTCAATGATGTCGTCACCATGGTCAGCCTCGTCAACCAAAATCCGCACGCCTGTTTGATCAATCTCTACCACACCGCCAGAGATAGCGAAGAATTCTTCTTCCTGCGTCTCCTTGGTGCGGCGGACAGTGATGACGCCATCCCTCGCCACCGTCACTAGCGGCTCGTGGCTCGGCAGCACCGAAATTTCGCCGTCAATCGTCGGGATAGTAACCGAGTAAACCGTTTCATCCAGCTTGACACCACCGAGCGTTACCAGCTTCAAATTCATCAGGCTAGTCCTTCTTTGCCTCTGGTTGCTTTGCTGCTTCAGCGTCGCGAGCTACCTGGTCGGCCAAAGTGCCTTGCACCATGTAGAACCAGCTCTCTGGCTTGTCGTCGTATTTACCAGCCAAGATGTCGGCAGCGTCGCGGATGGTGTCTTCCAACTTGACGTATACACCTGGGTTACCAGTAAACTTCTCGGCCACGTGGAATGGCTGCGCTAGGAAGCGCTGGATGCGACGAGCCCGAGCGACGATTTGCTTCTGGTCGTCCGACAATTCTTCCATACCGAGGATGGCGATAATATCCTGCAATTCTTTGTACTGCTGCAGCACTCGCTGGACTTCGCGCGCCACGCGGTAATGCTCCTCGCCAACAATTTCTGGGTCGAGCGAATTAGAGCTTGAATCCAACACGTCAACGGCCGGGTAGATACCAATTTCTGTCAAAGCACGGTTCATCACGATGGTCGCATCCAGGTGGGCGAAGGTCGTGGCTGGCGCTGGGTCGGTCAAGTCGTCGGCTGGCACATACACCGCTTGAACAGAGGTAATCGAACCCTTTTTGGTTGAAGTGATGCGCTCCTGCAACGCACCCATTTCTTGCTGCAAGTTTGGCTGATAACCCACAGCGCTTGGCAAACGACCAAGCAGCGCTGACACCTCAGCACCAGCCTGAGTGTAGCGGTAAATATTGTCGATAAACAGCAGCACGTCCTTACCTTCATCACGAAAGGCTTCAGCCATCGCCAGACCCGACAGTGCCACACGCAGACGTGCTCCAGGTGGCTCGTTCATCTGACCAAAAACCAGCGAGGTCTTGTCCAGCACGCCAGCCTCTTCCATCTCGTAGTACAAGTCATTTCCTTCGCGAGTACGCTCACCAACGCCGGCGAACACCGAGTTACCAGAGTGGAACTTAGCGATGTTGTTGATCAGCTCGGTAATTAGGACAGTTTTACCGACACCAGCACCGGCGAACAGACCGGCTTTACCACCTTTGGCCAGCGGCGCGATCAGGTCGACAACTTTGATACCAGTTTCCAAAATCTCCGTCTTGTTCGATTGCTCGCTCAGATCTGGAGCAGGGCGGTGAATTGGTGCGGTTTTACCCTTTGGCTGCGGCTTTTCGTCAATCGCTTCACCAACCACGTTAAACATGCGCCCCTGAGTCTCAGCGCCCACTGGCACAGAAATCGGTGCACCAGTCGCCACCACTTCTGCGCCACGAGCCAAGCCGTCAGTTGATGACAGGGCAATCGTTCGCACCGTGTGCTCGTCGAGGTGCTGTGCTACTTCCAGCACCAACGTCTCTTTGCCATTTTTAACATGCAATGCGTCATAAATTGCCGGCAGCTTAACATCGCGTGAAAACTCCACATCGACCACCACGCCAACAATTTGAATAATTTTTCCTAAATCTTTTGCCATCTTGTTCTCCTTTATCATTGTTCCATCGCCTCCACACCGCCAGAAATCTCTGCCAATTCCTGGGTAATCGCACCCTGACGAGCCTTGTTCATCGCCAAAGTCAAATCGTCCACTAGGTCAGACGCATTATCCGTTGCATTCTTCATGGCCATCATCCGCATGGAGTGCTCACTAGCACGGGCGTCCAGCAATGCCTGAAACAGTCGCGCGCCCGTTAAACGGTAGGCTACGGCATCCAGTACCTCTGGGATACTTGGCTCGTACTTGGCGTCAGAAACCGTATTTGAAACTTCACTTGGGTCAATTAATGCTTTGGTTCCCGCTGGTAACAACCGTGACAGTTCTGCTGTCTGCACCATACTATTCACAAAACGCGTATATACCAGCGTCACCGCGTCAACTTCACCATTCTCAAACATACTGATGGCGGTGTTTAAAATCGTGTGAAAGGTCAGCCCCGTCGGTTGGTCTGGCAAATTATCATAACTACCGACCACTTCAGTGTCTTTCAGGCGCGAGGCGAACTGCGAAGCCCGGCGGCCAACCGTCAAAGTCAGATTCTCAATGCCGCGCTCGTCATCACGCTTCAGTAACTCCAGATATTTCTTCAAGACGTTGGTGTTATACGCACCAGCCAGGCCTTTGTCGCTGGCGATGACGATGATCAAACGCTTAGTGATTTTGCGGCGCTTGAACAGCGGGTGATTATCCGTCGCACCTTGGCTGGCCAGGTAGCTCAGCAACTCCTCGGCTGCCATAGTGTAGGGAGCTGAGGCCTTGTCCGCCTCTTGCGAACGGCGCATTTTACTGGCGGCCACCAATTGCATTGCCTTGGTGATTTGCTTGGTTGAATCCACCGAGCGAATGCGATTTTTCAGCGCACGAGTACTCGGCATGGATTACTCCCCAAACCCTTTCGCTGCTACTTGGGTTGCCTCGTCGATAACCTGGAGCTGCTCGTCAGTTGGCTTGTCGCCCTTGTTCAGTTCACGCATGGTGTCTTTAGCGTTATTCCAAAGTTGCGTCAACAGGCCAGCCTGTGCTTCCTTGATCTTGGCAACTGGCACGCTGTCAAACGCACCGCTGGTCACCGCGTGAATGCTGACAAATTGTTCCCAGACGCTCATCGGCTGGTATTGCGGCTGTTTGAGCAGTTCAGTCAAGCGCTGGCCGCGATCAATTTGCGCCTTGGTCGCATCATCCAGATCCGAGCCAAATTGCGCAAACGATGCCAACTCACGGAACTGTGAAAGACCGAGCTTCAGGTTACCACCAACCGATTTAACCGCCTTAGTCTGGGCAGCACCACCGACGCGGGAGACTGACAGACCAGCAGAAATCGCTGGGCGAATACCTTGATAGAACAAGTCAGTCTCCAGGAAAATCTGACCATCGGTGATGGAAATCACGTTGGTCGGGATGTAGGCCGAGATGTCACCGGCCTGCGTCTCGATGATTGGCAGGGCAGTCAACGAGCCGGCACCCAATTCGTCCGACAACTTGGCTGAACGCTCCAGTAGGCGAGAATGTAGGTAGAAGACATCACCAGGATATGCCTCACGTCCCGGTGGACGGCGCAAAAGGAGTGACATCTGGCGGTACGCCACGGCATGCTTGGTCAAATCGTCATAAATCATCAGCGCGTGGCCGCCGTTGTCACGGAAATATTCGCCCATGGCGGTACCGGCATATGGCGCCAGGTACAACAGGGAAGCCGCGTCTGACGGGCTGGTCGCCACCACGATGGTTTGCTCCATCACGCCTTCTTCTTTGAGGCGGTCAACCAGCCGGGCAATCTTTGATAATTTCTGTCCAATCGCTACGTAGACGTTGACCACGCCGGTCTTTTGCCGTGCCTGGTTGATCATGGTGTCGATAGCAATGGCCGTCTTTCCCGTCTGGCGGTCACCGATGATTAGCTCGCGCTGCCCGCGACCGATTGGGAACATGGCGTCAATTGACAT
>ERZ773042.915-NODE-915-length-18346-cov-5.769996_pt1 | contig 18346 bp, 15 predicted proteins | sample MGYA00511664_ERZ773042 | MGnify/ENA primary metagenome ERZ773042 (study PRJEB29015, sample SAMEA2737984) | human oral metagenome | biome: human oral; feature: human-associated habitat; material: dental | place: China | collected 2036 ... | reverse complement strand
TCGCCATCGTACCGTCCTTCTTCATCTCGTCGAGCACCTTCTGCACCTCATCGCGCAGTGCCGTGTTGTCTTTGGCGAATGCAATGCCGAATTCGCTCGTGGGACCGACCACCACGTCGAGCGCTGCGAGCTCCTCGGGGTGCTTGCTCATGTAGTAGCGGCCGACGATTTCATCGCCGATGACCGCATCGAGACGACCGTTCTCGAGATCCATGAACGCCGCAACATAGTCGGGGTACTTCTTGACCTCCTTGACATCGTTTTTGTAGAATGGGGTCGCGTCGATGTACTCCTCCGCCGTACCTGCACTCTGCGTGCCGACGGTCTTGCCCGCAAGACTCTTTTCATCCGTGATGGAGGCATTGCCCTTCTTCACAAAGATGATCTGGCGATTGTCCATATAGGGATTGGAGAAGAGCATATTCTCTTTGCGCTTGTCGGTGATGTCGAGCCCGTTCCAGAGGATCTGGACACGGCCGCTTTTAAGCTCCGCCTCTTTGCTCGACCAGTCGATCGCCTTGAACTCCACCTCGCGTCCGAGGCGCTTTGCCGCCTCCTTCGCGAGATCCACGTCAAAGCCGACAATCTCGTTTTTCTCGTTCTTGAAGCCCATCGGCGGGAAGTTGTCGTCAAGACCGACGATGATTTTTCCCATCTCTGCCGCATTGTCCGTCGAGGCGACCTTCTTCTCACCGCCGCCGCAGCCCGTGAGCAGTGCTGCCGACAACGCAAATGCCGCTGCGCCCTTAAGGATATTTTTCCAGTTCATCTTCACAACTCTCCTTGCTGTTGCTTTAATAAGATAAAGTACTAACGTAAGTTATTATACGGTATAGATTAAAATAAAGTCAAGTTTTATTTTATGGAAGCAGGGTTTTTTTCATAAAGGTCGAATTATCTATAGGTACAATAGTTTCGTGCATTATATAGAACATAATCGAGGGAGGGCTTATCTTGCGTGCAATATCCGTGGATGATCTTGAAAATGGAATGATACTTGCGCGAACGATCGTCAATGCCAAGCGTGTGGTTGTTGTGTCGGAGAATACGGAGCTGACGGCAGCACATATCACGCGCCTCAAGTTTCTGAAGGTTCCCGTTGTCTATATCAAGGACGAGACGGAGCTGAAGGAGGAACGGTCTCCGATTTTCTCGCGCAGCAATCTCTTTATCAAGCAGTATGAGAATGTGGTTGGTACTGCGAAATCCATCTTCGAGGAGACGAAGAAAACGGGGGCTGTGCCCGTTGCCGAGACGAACGAGATGGTGCAGGCGGATCTGCTGCCGCTCTCGCGCCGCAGCGGAACGATCGACTATCTGAATGAGATCAATCATCTGGCGAGTGACATCTACAACCACTCGCTGCGCGTTTCGATTCTCGCAGGGGTCTTTGCCAAGTGGATGCAGCTGGATCGTGAGATCGCGAAGGATGTTGTGCTTGCGGGGTTTCTGCACGATATCGGCAAGTCGAAATTCGATCAGCGTCTGCTCGAAAAGAATGTCGAGACACTGAAGGGTGAGGACTATGAGCAGTATATTCAGCATACGGTGGACGGCGCACAGATTCTCAACAACATTGCAGGTCTGACGGAGGGCGTACGCCTTGCTGCGCTCCAGCATCACGAGCGGATGGATGGGAGCGGCTTTCCGTTTAATATCAAAGGGGACGATATTCATCTCTATGCGCGCATCGTTGCTGTCGCTGATCTCTATGATAATATCACGGTCGAGCGTGAGGGCTATCCGCGCCGTACGCCGTTCGACGCGGTGGCAGAGATCGCACGCCAGATGTATACGGCGCTTGACCCAGAGGTCTGTATTCCCGTGCTGACGAACATCAAGAATGCATTCCTCGGCTCGCGTGTGCTCCTCAGCAACCACCGCGAGGGTACGATCTCGGCGTATCCGCACGGCGTTGTGCCGCTTCCGATTGTTTCGCTCGGTGACGACGAGGTGATCGATCTCAACGAGAACAAGAAGGTCTCGATCGTGGAGTACAACCCGAAATAACATGGTATGCAAAAAGCCCGTCGGAATTGTTCCGACGGGCTTTTTGCATGGTCAGCTGACTCTTTGGAGCATATTGTACCATTCAAGCGCTGTATCGTAGTTGGCCTTCAGGTGATCGGGTGCAATGTTCAGGTGCTTTGCGCGGGTAAGAACCGCGTCCCAGTTGCCCTGTTCATAGGCGATGACAAGATCGAGCACACGGCGCAGTTCATTGTCATCGCCAAGGAGTGCCGCGTTGAGATCGTCTGCGAGTGCCACCTCTTTGAGAACTTCCTCCATGGGCAGACTCAGGAGAACATCGAGCAAGGAGAATATTCCGACAAGGAAGCCTGTGTCCGGTGTAAGTTTCTTGGATTTGAGCTCACAGACAATGAGCTCACAGAATTTTGCACGCAGGAGTGAGAGCGTGAAGAGTTCGGACGGTTTGTCCTCGGAGATGGTCTGGAGGCTGATGAGGGTGACCCAGCGCCGCACGCCGGTTGCCCCAAGCAGGAGCGTTGCCTGTTTCAGATTGGATACGTGATTGCTGAGTCCAATGCCTGCGGAGTTGATGAAGGTGAGCAGCTTATGGACGAGGTTCGTATCCGACGAGATGATTTTGGTGACAGCGGTGAAGTCAACATCCGGTCGATTGACCTCCTTCAGGAGCCGCATGCGCGAGAGCGCGTTGCCCGAGAGTTTTCTCTGGTGCAGAACGGTTGGCTTGCAGAAGAAATAGCCCTGAAAGAAGACGTATCCAAAGTCTACTGCCTGTTGGAATTCCTCCTCAGTTTCGATCTTTTCCGCGAGCAGACGGACGTGACTCGGCAGTATCTCACGCATCTTTTGGCGCTCTTCGGGAGAGTCCGTGATGCGGAAATCCACCTTGATGATGTCAGCCATCTCGATGAGCGGCTCGTAGCCGGGGCTGAGGACGAAATCGTCGAGCGCGATCTTGTAGCCTGCCTCCTTGAGTTCCCGCACCACTTCCAAGATCTCCGGCGTTGCCTGTACGGTCTCCAGAATCTCCACAACGACACTTTCGTTCGGGAGGAGTTTCGGGGCACGGTTCAGCAGGTTTTGCTCGGTGAAGTTGATGAATGCCTTACGGTCTGAGACGAGTTTTTTCATGCCAAAGTCGAGCATGGCACCGACCATGACGCTCTGCGTCGCGACATTGCCGTCGAGGTTTGGATCAAATGCGTTCTGGAAGCCGCTGCGGAAGAGAATTTCATATGCGTATACTTTCTTCTGCTGATCCAAGATGGCTTGTCGTCCGATGAATACTTCTTCCATAGGGGAACCTTTCTTTATCTGTCAATCTATTGTCAGGATATTCTTCACCGTGAATTGTCTGAAGAATATAATTTTGGCATCTTATATGCGTGCTATTATAGCATAAATCCTGCGAAAAAGAAATGAAAAAGACAGTGGATGATGTTATAATAAGAGAAATAAAAATGGAAGTGATTGTTCTTGCTGAATGATATTCAAATCGGGCGTTATTTGCCCGGAGATTCGTTTCTGCATCGCATGGATCCGCGCGTGAAGATGGTTCTGCTCTTTTTCTTTCTGCTTCTGATCTTCTTTGTCGAGAATGCAGCAGGTTTTGCAGTGCTCGCGGTGAGCGTCGCACTTTTGATGATCTTTTCCAACGTGCCGCTCGGGATGCAGCTGCGTTCGATCCGCCCGATCCTATGGATTGTCCTCTTTACGTTTGGCGTGCATCTCTTTATGACACCGGGGGAGGAGGTGTTCCGTGCGGGCCCTTTTGCGGCAACATGGGAGGGGATTGCGCGCGGTGCGTACATCGGGCTGCGCCTCGTGCTGCTCATTCTCCTCAGTACGCTGCTGACGCTTACAACGAGCCCCCTGCGCCTGACGGACGGACTGGAGGCACTGCTCTCTCCGCTGCGGCGCTTCCATGTGCCGGTGCATGAACTCTCGATGATGATGACGATTGCCCTGCGCTTTGTGCCGACGCTGCTTGAGGAGCTCGACCGCATTATGAAGGCGCAGAAGGCACGCGGCGCGGACTTTGAGCGCGGGAACATCGTGCAGCGTCTGCGTGCGATTGTGCCCGTGCTTGTACCGCTCTTCCTCTCGGCATTCCGCCGTGCAGATGAGCTTGCGTTGGCGATGGAGGCACGCTGCTATCGCGGCGGCGAGGGGCGGACACAGATGAAGGAGCTGCGCACAGGGCGGCTTGACTATGCGGCGATTGCGGTCTTTCTCGTCGGCGCGGCGGGGATCTGCGCTGTGAGTTTCGGAGGGCTGAGCATTGCGCCCTGAGAGCGTGGAGATGATGAAGGCGCGTGCGCGCAATATCGTGCTGAAAGTTTCCTACGATGGGACGCATTATCACGGCTTTCAGCGGCAGACACCGCCCGTCGCTGCCGTACAGAATGTGCTCGAGCGTGCACTCGCGAAGGTCTGCGGAGAGATGGTGGAGCTTGCCGCCGCAGGACGTACGGACGCGGGTGTGCACGCCTATGGGCAAGTAGTCAACTTCTTTACGGACGGGCGCATTCCGACCGAACGTCTGCCGCGTGCGGTGAATGGCCTCTTGCCGTCCGATATTGTCGTTACAGAGGCGTGGGAGGCGGGACGGGACTTCAGCGCGCGTCACGCAGCGACGGGCAAGGCGTATGTCTACCGGCTGGAGCAGTGCACAGTACCGAATCCCTTTACACGCAATTATGTGTGGCAGATTTTTCATCCGCTCGATCTGGGAGCAATGCGCACCGCACTTGCCATGCTTGTCGGGACGCACGACTATTCGTCCTTTCGTGCGGCGGGCGGCGCGCCGATGTCACCGGTGCGTACGCTCGATGAAATCCGATTGGATGAGGAGGGCGCGGGGCGTCTTTCGTGCTATCTGCATGGGAATGGATTCCTCTACCATATGGTGCGCAACATCATGAGTACGGTGGTAAACGTTGGGCTTGGCCGCATCTCGGTGGAGCGCTTTGGCGCCATCTTTGCAGCGCGTGACCGGCGGCTTGCAAGTCCGACAGCTCCGGCAGGCGGACTATATCTTCTCTCTGTGGACTATGCAAAGGAGTCCGGCGACGGATCTGCAGCGCCTTCATAATGGCCTGTGTGCGGTATGGCGAAAGGAGCGGTTGGTATGGAGCTGGAGGAGGCGCAGCGCCTGATTGCCGAGGCTGTTCGTGAGATGCGGCGAGCTGCACCGGAGGAGGGTACGCGCGGCAGCCGCGTACTGACCCTTGTCAATGCCGTCTTGGATACGGCGCTTGCGGAGGAGGCGACGGATATCCACCTTGAGCCGATGGACGGCAGACTTCGCATTCGTCTGCGTGTGGACGGTCTTTTACAGGAGCGTCCGATCCAGTTCCCGTCGGAACTCGCGCCCGTCATCATTGCGCGGCTGAAGGTGATGGCAGGAATCGACACGTCGAAACGCAACCGCCCGCAGGACGGTCAGATTCGGTATGTTTACGGCGGCCGCACGATTGATATGCGCGTTGCGGTTCTGCCTGTGGTGGATGGGGAGCGCATGGTTGTGCGCATCATGGACGCGCGCGAGCGCTTCCTCAGCTGTACGGAGCTTGGCTTCACTGCGCGCAATCAGGAGCTTTTCGAGCGTCTGATTCACCGCCCGACGGGGCTGCTCCTCCTGTGCGGACCGATGAACTCGGGCAAGACGACGACGCTCTACGCCGCACTCTCGGCACTGAACGAGCCGAGCTGTCACATCATGACACTTGAGGATCCCGTGGAACGACGCATCGAGGGGATTAGCCAGTTTCAGGTGAATCCGGAGGCGGGGCTGACCTTTGTCACGGGACTGCGCGCAGCACTGCGTCAGGATGCACAGAAGATATTGCTCGGTGAGATCCGCGATCGGGAGACCGCGGAGATGGCAGTGCGGATTGCACTCACAGGGCACGCCCTCTTTTCTACACTCCATACGGAAGATACGGTCTCGGCGATCTTTCGCATGATCGAGATGGGGGTGCCTCCCTATCTGCTCGCGGCGACACTCTCAGGTGTGATCGCACAGCGTCTTGTGCGGCGCGTGTGCGATCACTGCTGCGAGTCGTATGCGGTTTCTGCCGACTCGCACGAGGCAATGCAGCTGGGGGCGATGTATCACGAGGAACTGCGGCTTGTGCGCGGGCGCGGCTGCCCGCACTGTCATGGAAGCGGCTATCGCGGGCGCATGGCAATCCATGAGGTACTGCCCGTAACGGAGCGGATTCGAGCGGAGATTCTCGAAACCCATGATAAGGCGGCGCTTCGATGTGCGGCAGAGGAAGATGGGGTGGAGACACTGTGGCAGGACGGTGTGGCAAAGGTGCTTGCAGGAAAGACGACACTCGCGGAGGTGGGGAGGGCATTCTATGGATGAGAGAGCGGCATGGGAGGATGTCCTCCGCCGTATGATTGCTGCGGAGGCATCTGATCTGCACATCGCACCCGCTCAGCGCATCCAGATGCGTGTGGACGGTGTACTCGTACCGGAGAATTTTGTGCCGTGTGCGGCGTTTGTCGAGCACCTGTTGGAAATGATGCTGAATGCAGAACAGCCTGCGGCGCTTGCTGCGCAGGATATTGATTTCGCGTGGGGCTGTGCGGGGCGGCGTTTTCGCGGAAATGCCTACCGCATGAAGGATGGCTTCGGCCTTGCACTGCGGCTTCTGCCTGCACGGATTCCAACGCCGGAGGAGATCGGACTGCCTGCTGGTCTGCGTGCACTCGCCGAGGTGCAGAGCGGACTCGCACTCGTCTGCGGTGCAACGGGTGCAGGAAAGACGACGACGCTTGCCGCGCTGATCGAGGTTATCAATCAAACACGAAGCGTGCATATCATTACGCTTGAGGATCCTGTCGAATATCTATTTTCACCCGCGCGTTCCTTTCTCAGTCAGCGTGAGGCGGGGCGCGATTTTTCTGCGTTTCCGGGCGCCGTGCGGAGTGCGCTGCGTGAGGATCCAGACATCCTGCTCATCGGGGAGATCCGCGACCGCGCGACGATGGAGGCGGCGCTGATGGCGGCAGCGACGGGCATACTCGTACTCGGTACGCTCCACACGCGGAGTGCAGCAGAGACACCGCTGCGTGTGGAGGGGATGTTTTCACCGGATGTGCGCGATGCCGTGCGTATGCAGTTCGCCGATGTCTTGACGGGAATCTTTGCCCAGCGGCTCCTGCCCAAGAAGGGCGGCGGACGCGTCGCAGCATTCGAAGTGCTTGTGACAACGCCTGCTGTGCGCAACATTCTGCGGCAGGGCAGCTACAGCCAGCTTGCCTCTGTGATGATGAGCGGGGCGGCACAGGGAATGCAGACGGCAGATATGGCAGAGACGGTGCTGCGGACGAATGGTACGATCGTATGAAGATGTTTTCGTATCGTGCGCGCACGACAGACGGAGCAAAGCTGTGCGGGACGATTGCCGCGGAGTCGGCACCTGTTGCTGTGCGCACACTTGCGGCGGAGGGGAAGACCGTTCTTCACATACGCGAGCAGCGAACGTTTTCCCTGGCGCTTCCACTGTGGCTGCGCGGCAGGATCGCGGCGGAGGAGCGAATTGCGTTCCTGCACGAACTCGCGGCACTCCTCGGAGCAGGACTGCCCATTCATGAGGCGCTGGCGCATCTGCGTGCGGGTACAGATGAAAGCTCCGCTTACGGGCAGCTGATCGTGGTGATTCACGCAGAGGTTCTGCGCGGTCTGCCGCTCTCACAAGCGATGGAGATGCACGCGGAGGCATTCCCTCCGAGTCTGGTTGGGATGGTGCGGGCTGGGGAGGAGAGCGGGCGGCTCGATGTCATATTGCGTGAGGCGGCTGCTGTTCTCACCGAGGCCCATGTCCTGCGTGAATCGCTGCGCGGCGCGCTCGCCTATCCGCTCTTCCTGCTTGCTGCGACGATCTTTTCGCTTCTCCTCGTGACCACATTCATTCTGCCCGTCTTTGCTGCGCTCCTGCGCGATCTGGGGACCGAACTGCCCGTGCCGACGCAGCTGCTGCTTACGCTGTCTGATGGAGCTGCGGCGCATCCGTATCTGCTGCCTGTGACGGCGGCGGGGATTTTTCTTGCTGCGGTGCTTGCACTGCGTGTGCCGTCTCTGCGCCTCCTTGCGGATGGATGTTTTCTGCGCCTTCCCGTCCTAGGAACATTTCTGCGGTTTGCTGCGTGGCAGATGATTCTGCGTACACTTGCAATTCTGCTGCACAGCGGGATTCGTTTGGACCGTGGCGTGGATCTGGTGCGCTCCGTGACGGGGAACCGTGCGCTTGCACATCGCCTTGCACGGATGGAGCAGAGTCTTGTGGAGGGACGTACATTCGCGCAGGTGATTGCACACGAGCCCTACCTGCCCGCGCTCCTGCGCGGCATGCTTGCCGCAGGTGAGGCAGCAGGCGATCTGGAACGGCTCCTGCAGCATGCGGCAGACTACTGCAGACGCAGGGCTGATGTATATGCTGCGCGGATCGAGGCACTTGCCGAGCCAACAGCGATCGTCTTGGTCGCGTTTGTCATTTTCTTTGTCGTTCTCTCCGTGCTCCTGCCGATCTTCGATACGATGGATGCCCTTGTGTAGACATGAAAAAGCCCCCGTACGGGGGCTTTTTGTGCTGTTTTGCACGGCGCAGACGCTCAAATAGATAGGAAAAAAGTTCTAAAAACAAGGATACAAAAAAGCCAGCCGCATAACATCCTGTGGCTGGCTCAGTTTCGTGGCGGTTGTTTTTATTTCGCTGCAAAGGAGAATTTCAGACCCTGTGAGAGGGAAGGGGCAATGCCGCCCTCAACCTCGATCTGCCCGGGCATAGAGCCCTTCGCGTTGAAGAGGAGGGTGCAGTGTCCGCTCTCACGAATCGTGTCGTTCGCGTTCTCGCCAACGCGCACGACCTTGTATTTTTGCTTGCCGACCGTGAGGGTGTCACCGGCGGCAATGTCTGCTGTCAGCTCGTACGGCGTATGCTCAATAACCATCTCGGCGAGATTCGGATGTGCGCCCTCGTCGAGCAGGATGACGCTGCTGTTCGTCTCGAGGAATTTGCGCGCCAGCTTGCCGATGGCCGTGACCGTAACTTCGTATTTTACACTCATTGTAATGCCTCCCCGGATCGCAATCCGAATTTCCCAATGATTTCTTAAAATTATTCTACCACAAGCGCCATCTATTGTAAAATCTTTTCGTATCTTCCTGCATTGACAAGTGAAAAGGAAATTAGTACACTTTGACGCAAGGGAATCCGTAAATATATGGGAAGACTCTAGTGTCATCATTTTATAGGGGGACTTCATATGCAGGACATTCGTTTGGACAGCCCGCTGAAGGGGCGGTTGATCCCGCTCTCGGAGGTGACAGATCCGGCGTTTGCGAGCGGTGCGATGGGGCGCGGTGCGGCGATTGCAGAGCCTGAGGGGCGTGTTGTCTCGCCGGTGGACGGTGAGGTCACGGTGCTCTTTGGCTCCAAGCACGCGATCGGCATTCATTCGGCGGATGGGGTGGATCTCCTCATCCACGTCGGCGTGGATACGGTCAAGCTCGAGGGCAAGCATTTCACGGCACATGTCGCACAGGGCGATACAGTGAAGCGCGGACAGCTGCTGCTCGAGTTCGATCCCGAGGCGATCCGCGCGGAGGGGTATGAAACGACAACCCCCGTGCTCGTGACAAATGCGGCAGATTACGGGAAGATCACGTTCGCACTGGGCGATGCGGAGATTTCCTCGGGCGGCGATGAGCCTGTCGAGGAAGGACCTGCAGCAACACTTTCGACGGAGGATGATATCGATCCAAACCTGCCGAAGGAGGAGCGCGTCGCAAAGCTCATCTGGAAGTACGTCGGCGGCACTGGGAATGTGCGCAGTGCTGAGCACTGTGCGACGCGTCTGCGCCTCATCGTAAACGACAAGTCGATCATCGACGAGAAGGCGATCGAGAACATCGACGGGGTGAAGGGGCAGTTCTTTGCTGCCGCACAGTATCAGATCATCCTTGGCACGGGCTTTGTTGACAAGGTGTTCGATGCCTTTGTTGCGGGCACGAACCTCGTGGGGGCTGTGAACAGCAAGCAGGAGGCGTACGATCAGATGACGCCGCTGCAGAAAGTCTCGCGTACGCTCGGCGATGTCTTTGTTCCGATTATCCCCGTGCTCGTTGCCACCGGTCTTTTCATGGGACTGCGTGGTGCGGCGCAGAGTCTCGGCGTTGAGATGAGCGACAACCTGCTCCGCATGAGTCAGATCCTCACGGATACGGCGTTTGCCTTCCTGCCCGCGCTCGTGTGCTGGTCGACGATGAACCGATTCGGCGGCACACCTGTCATCGGTATTGTTCTCGGACTCATGCTCGTTGCACCGCAGCTGCCGAATGCGTATGCGATTGCGGCGGGTGATGCCGTGCCTCTCTCCATGGATATTTTCGGCATTCCAATCCCCGTTGTCGGCTATCAGGGCTCCGTTCTGCCCGCACTTGTGCTTGGTATCTTTGCCGCGCGGCTGCAAAAGTGGTTCAAGACCTTTGTGCCTGACATTATAGACCTCATCGTGACACCGTTCCTGACGCTGTTCGTCTCGATGCTGCTCGGTCTGCTCATCATCGGACCCATCATGCACACGCTTGAGATCGGCATCTTTGGTGCGGTGCGGGCCTTCCTTGAACTCCCGTATGGCATCGGCGGCTTCATCGTTGGCGGCGTACATCAGGTCATCGTCGTGTTCGGCGTGCACCACGTATTCAACGCGCTCGAGGTACAGCTGCTCGCGTCGACGGGGCTCGACCCGTTCAACGCGATCATCACGGGCGCCATTGTCGCGCAGGGCGGCGCTGCGGTTGCTGTCGCGGCGCGTACGCACGATGCGAAGAAACGTGCCCTCTACATCTCCTCGGCGGTTCCCGCGTTCCTCGGCATAACGGAGCCGGCGATCTTCGGTATCAATCTGCGCTTTATGAAGCCGTTCATCTACGGCCTCGTCGGCGGTGCGTGTGCGGGCGCGATTGCGGGATTCCTGCATCTCGCGGGCACGGGCATGGGCATCACGGTTCTGCCGGGCACGCTGCTCTACCTTGACCACCTCGCTGAGTACGTTCTCGTCAACGCGGTCGGCTTCGGCGTTGCATTCGGTCTGACCTTCACCTTCTTCCGTCCAGAGGAGTGAGTACTGTGGAGAATTTTGACAAGCGGGCAATCGATGCGCGGCTTGCGGAGGGATTCCCCTTTACGCACCGTTGGCACAACCGCTTTCATCTCGAAATGCCGTTCGGCCTCATCAACGATCCGAACGGGATGACCTACCATAACGGCGCATACCACATCTTCTACCAGTGGAATCCGTTCGGCTGCGCACATAAAAATAAATCATGGGCGCACACGAAGACACGGGATTTTTGCACCTACAGCATCCCGCAGCTCGCGCTTTGGCCGACGGACGAGCACGACAAGGACGGCTGCTACTCGGGCTGCGGCACGGAGGAGGACGGGCATCTGCGCGTCCTCTATACCTGCAATGCAAAGGATGAGCAGGGCAACCGCAGCTCTGTGCAGCGGTTCGGCACGTTTACCAAAGCTGCGGGCGCGGTCAAAAAAGAGGAGATCATTATCGACGGTCCGCCTGCGGGCTTTACGGCGCATTTTCGCGATCCCTATCTCTTTGAGCGGGGCGGCGTGCGCCATCTCATCATCGGTGCACAGACACAGGATGAGCGCGGCTGCGTGCTCGTCTACCGTGAGGCACCGATCCGTTGGGAATGTCTGGGCGAACTCCGCACGCAGCTGAAGGACTTCGGCTATATGTGGGAGTGTCCGAACCTCCTGTCCTTCGGTGACAGTGATGTGCTCGTCTTCTGTCCGCAGGGCGTGGAGGCGCGTGCCTACGACCGCCAGAACGTCTATCAGGCGGGCTACATCGCAGGACACGCCTCGATGGATGCGATGGAGATGCTGATGCACGGGCGGTTCAAGGAGCTCGATCACGGCTTTGACTTCTATGCGCCGCAGATCGTCACGCACGAGGGGCGGCACATCCTCATCGGCTGGATGGGGATGCCCGACCGCGAGGACGAGTACCCGACGCGCGAGGAGGGGTGGATGCACAGCCTGACGCTGCCGCGCGTGCTGACACTCAGGCAGGGGCATATCTTCTCCGAGCCTGTACGCGAACTGAAGGCACTGCGCCACCGCGAGACAGAGCGTGCGCTCGAGGCGGAGGGGGAGAGCGAGTTCTCCGCGACACTCTACGACCTCACAGAGTTCATCCTCGATCTGACAATGGGGGAGGCATACAGCGTCTCTGTGGAACTGGTCTTCGGCCTCGAAAAGCTCGTGTTTCGCTACAATCGTCTGGAGCAGGTTATGACCATCGACCGTACGGGCATGAAGCTCGGCGGACGCGGCAAGCGCGTATTCAAACTCTATGCCGAGGAGACGCTCTCTCTGCGGATGTACGTTGATCACGGCGCGGTGGAGGCGTTCTTCCAGCACGGGGAGGAGACGGCGACGATTGCCATCTTCCCGGAGAAGAACATCCGCCCCATGCTGCGCGTCTTCTCCGATGTTGACATGCGGCTCCTCTCGGGTGTGCTCTGGGAGCTTGAGCCGTTTCACTACGAGACAATCTGAATACGATAGAGGAGCGATCGCATTTTCGCGGTCGCTCCTTTTGTCTGCCTTTCCGCAAAAAAACCGCTGCGCGGCAATTGCACAGCGGTTCGTTCCGTATGTGTGTCAGTGTGTATGATGGCTGTCCTTCAGAATGCCGACCATTGCTTTCTGCACAACGTCGAGCACATCGTGGAGCAGAGCGTTGTACATCTCACCGCCATCGACGACACCGCGGCCGTTCTCCGTGAGGAAGAATTTCTTCGGATGTTCCGACGCCGCATATGCTTCATCAAATTTCGCCTTGACCAGTGCTTCAAAATCCATGAAAAGCCCTCCTTAAACACAATAACCAATGGATGTATTATAGCATATTTTTTGGATGCTGTCCCGCTTCTTTTACAGATTTTTCGCAAAAATACCGTATTCGCTGCAAACGCCTTGAAATTCAAAGAGAAAAGCAACAAGACGATGAGTTTGTTTACAACTTCTGGCGGCGCACCATATTCACAAAACATCAAGGAATAAGCATATAGTTAGCAAGTGCAGTAAATCCGCAGGAACGCAGTGTGAGACGCAGATCCTCGAGTGGAGCGATGAGCGGGGCAAAGGCGAGGCGAAGCTTGAAGCGCGTGAGCGTGTGCATATTTGCGCCGAAGATGGGGATGCGATCCATTTGATAGTGTCCTTCCTCTGGCGTTGAGAGTCCGTAATGCACGGTAAAGCCCCCGCGATATCCGGCAGCGCGGGTAATCTCCTCGATCTCCTCATTGACGCGCCCGCCGGGGTAGGCGATGTAGTGCATATCATAGCCGAGCTTTTCCGAGAGGAGGTCATGTGAGTCCGCAATCTCGTGGCGCAGTTCGTCTGTCGATGTGAGCTCAGCGAGATTCGCGTGCGTCATCGTGTGGCTCTCGAAGTGGATGAGTCCCGACGCTTTCATCTCGTTGATTTGTTCCCAAGTCAGATAATTTGGGTAGGTGTTTGTAAAATCATAGATAAGGAAGATGGTTGCCTTGAACCCATATTTTTTTAAAATGGGGTAGGCGTATTCGTAGTTGTCCGCATAACCGTCGTCGAATGTGATGATGACAGGCTTTTCGGGCAGGGGGGTTCCATTTTCGAGGGCATCCATCATCTCGTCGATCGTTATCGTCGTATAGCCCTCGGCAGCGAGATATTCCATCTGCGCCTCAAACTGGTCTGGCCAGAGTGTGAGCGGGTTGCCGTCCTTCTCCTCGACCTGATGATAGTTTAGGACAGGGACGCCCGGTGCAGTGCGCATGAGCATGACCCCGGCGAGGAAGAGGAGCCCGACGATTGTGAGCAGGGAAAGCAGCAGCCGCTTGCGCGAGAATTTCACGTCAATTACCTTCTTTATTAAAATCAATACCGCGACAAGTGTAGCCCATAGATTGCGGGATGTCAAGCATTCCATTTCGGCTGTGCATGATGAAAAAACTTTGATTTAAAAGGATTTTCGGGCTATAATGCAGAGGTGACAACAATAGATAAAGGGGCGAAGGAATGAATCGAAACGATTTATGCTGGTGCGGCAGCGGCAAGAAATACAAGAAATGTCATGCGGACTTTGACGAGCGCATTGCGTCCATTCGATATGATGTCATCAAGGGACAGGTGCGCCCGCCGCGCAAGATCATCAACAATGCGGCGGATATCGAAGGTATCCGGAGAGCTGCGGTCATCAACGATGGGGTCCTCGATCTCATGGATACGCTCGTGCGTCCCGGTGTGGATACGGAGACGCTCGACCGCGCGGCACATGACTACATCGTGGAGCGCGGCGGGATTCCCGCCTGTCTCGGGTTTGAGGGATTCCCGAAGAGCATCTGCACCTCGATCAATAACGTAGTCTGTCACGGCATTCCGTCGAAGACGGATGTACTGAAGGAGGGTGACATTGTCAACGTCGACTCGACGGTCATCCTCGGAGGCTACTATGCAGATGCCTCGCGCATGTACCTCGTTGGCAAGGTGCCCGCTGCGGCAGAGCGGCTCGTGCGTGTGACGAAGGAGTGCATGGAGCGCGGCATTGCAGCGGCGCGTCCGTGGCATTTCCTCGGCGATGTGAGTGCAGCGTGCGGCGACTGGGCGCACGCGAACGGCTACTCTGTCGTCACGGCACTCGGCGGGCACGGTGTCGGCAAGGATTTCCACATGGAGCCGTTTGTTCCGCATGAGGGCGAGGCGGGCACGGGCATGCTCATGGTGCCCGGTATGGTGTTCACGGTCGAGCCGATGATTAACGCGGGCGACTACGATGTCACCGTGGACGCAGACGATGGATGGACGGTGCGCACGAAGGACCGTACGCTCTCGGCGCAGTGGGAAAAGACCATCCTCATCACGGAGACGGGCGCAGAGGTGCTTTCATCATGACCCGGTTCGATCAGCTCGGCGTCTCGGAGACTCTTGCTGCACTGCTGAAAAAACAGGGGATTACCGCGCCGACCCCAGTGCAGGAGCAGGCAATTCCGCCCATGCGCGCGGGACGGGACGTCATTGCACAGGCACAGACAGGAACGGGTAAGACGCTGGCCTTTCTCCTGCCCCTGCTTGAGAAGATTAAGCCGCAGGGCGAGGTCGCGCAGGCACTTGTCATTGCGCCCACGCGCGAGCTTGCGATCCAGATTGCGCGCGTGGCCGAGCCGCTCGGCACGGAGCTTGGCATCGGAACTATCGTGATTTACGGCGGTGCAGACATCGAGCGGCAAAAGGAGAAGCTGCGCCGGCATCCCCAGCTCATTATCGGCACGCCGGGGCGGCTGCTCGACCATGTGCGGCGCGGGACACTCGTGCTTGGCAGCGTGAACAAGATCGTCCTCGATGAGGCAGACGAAATGCTTAAGATGGGGTTCATCGAGGATGTGGAGACCCTGCTTGGGCGGACGGCGCAGGACTACCAGCTCGCACTCTTCTCCGCAACCATGCCCGCACGCATCGTGCAGCTCACGAAGAACTTTATGACAACCCCCGTACGTATTCATATTGAGGGCGAGCGGACAACACTCGAAAATATTGAACAGATTGTTATTTCCGCGAGCGAAGGGGAGAAGATTGACCGCCTCTGTGCCTCCATCAACGAGGAGGCACCGTATCTCGCCATGGTGTTCTGTGCAACGAAGGAGCGCACGCGCAGCCTTATGATGGAACTTGCGCACCGCGGCTACCTCGTCGATGCGCTCAGCGGTGATCTCACGCAGACACAGCGTGCCTTTGTCCTGCGTCAGTTCCGCGCGGCGAAGCTGCAGATTCTCTGTGCCACAGACATTGCCGCACGCGGACTTGACATTGAGGGCGTGACCCATGTCTATAACTACGATCTGCCGCCGACCGTGACGGACTACATTCATCGGATCGGACGTACCGGACGTGCGGGAGCGCGTGGCAAGGCGATCACACTTGTCGCGGCGCACCAGCATGAGAAGCTGCGCAAGATGGAAGCTGCACTCAAAGAGCGGCTGCGCCGTGACGCAGTGAAAAAGAAAACGCGTCCGGCGGAGACGACTGAGATGCAGCAGCGGGTGCAGCGCGGTGAGCGGAAGCGGACAAGGCCGAAAAAAATAAAGCCCAGGCCGCGCAGCAAAAAGTCCGGCAAGACCGTTACAAATCTTGGACATCGCAGCCGCAGGAAGCGGTGAATGGCGAGAGAAATTATTTCCTTTTGGATTGCGAGAGTAGATGATGTTATGGCAGTACTGCATACGCGAGAGTCCTCCTTTGCACAGGCGCGGAGGAGGAATCTCCTCCTTGCAGGTGTCTTTTGCGGCTTGTGCTTATTGATATGGCTGTGGTGGGTGAATAACATCCTCTCCGGTCACCTGCTCCAGACGGATGCTGCTGTTCCTGTGCTCCTCGCCTTCGGTGCGGCAGGCTTTGTCGGCAAGCGCTTTTGGCACGCCTACAGGAAGTCTGCCTCAGGTGACAAGGGGGTGGAACGGGCAATTGATGTCCTGCGGCAGATGCCGGACAGCTACCATGTCCTGAGCAACGTTCAGGTTCCCGGCGCCTATTGTGGACTTGTTGTGGTTGGGCGGAACGGAGTCTTTATCATCAATACCAAGCACCACAACGGAACCATCACACCGAGCAATGGAGATTGGGTGCAGGAAAAGACGGGGCGGCGCGGTACAGACTACTCCTCTTCCATGCGGAATCCCGTCAAGCATATGAAGCGGCAGATCCATGTCTTGGCAGATTATCTAAAGTCCGTGGGGACGCGTGTTTGGGTGGACGGCATCGTATTCTTCACCAATCCGGATGTAATTCTGAACGGTTGTTCGGATCACTTTACGGACCGCGGCGACGCTGTGCGTTCCTACATTCTGAACTATAGGGCACGTTTCCTGCTCAGTGATGCCGATGTGCTGCGGCTTGTGCAGCGGCTGGAGCATACGAGAGATTCTTGATGCTTTGAGCGAGCTGATTTGAATCGGTGATGAAGAGAGCAGGAAAATAATTTATTTCGTCGAATCTATATAAGGTATAGACAATTTCAAAGAGGAGGCATATTCATGATTGGGATCAAGAATGTCATTGCGATCATCTGCGGGGGCGGCCCTGCGCCCGGCATCAACAGTGTCATCTCGGCGGTGGTCAGCGAGGCGACGCGTCACGGTTGGGACGTGCTCGGCATCTATGACGGCTTCTCGCGGCTTGCGCGCGGCGAGAAGAACTACGTGCGTCTCGAGCCCGCAAACATCAGCCGTATCCACCTGACAGGCGGCTGCATCCTCAAAATGTCGCGCTTCAACCCGACGAAGAAAGAATCCGACCTGCGCACTGTCGTCGAGACACTGACCGAGCTCGGTGTAACCCATGTCGTCACCATCGGCGGCGATGATACGGCGTTTAGCTCGATGGCAGTTTCTGAATATGCCCGCAAGATGGGGCGCACGATCAACGTCGTTCACGTCCCGAAGACCATCGATAACGATTTGCCGCTGCCCGAGGGAGTGCCGACGTTTGGCTTCGAAACGGCGCGCGCATTCGGTACAATGGAGATCGAGAACCTCATGGAGGACGCGAGCACGACGAACAACCGCTGGTACTTCACCATCGCCATGGGGCGCACGGCGGGGCATCTCGCCCTCGGCATGGGGCGCAGTGCGGGCGCGGCGATCACCGTCATCCCCGAGGAATTCTCGCAGGACAAGATCCCGCTTCAGCAGGTCGTCGACGTCATTGTCGGCTCGATTGTGAAACGCTACCTCACAGGGCGCAACTACGGTGTCGCCGTTATTGCCGAAGGCGTTATTGAGAAAATCGCGGAGGAGGACTTCGCCAAGCTCGGCAACGTCGTCACGGACGAGCACGGGCACATCCGCTACAGCGAGCTTGACTTCGGTGAGATCATCAAGCAGGCAGTACTCGCCGAGACCAAGAAGCTCGGCATCAGCATCACCGTCATCGACAAGGAGATCGGCTACGAGCTGCGCTGCACCGCGCCGATCGCATACGACATCGACTACTGTCGTTCGCTCGGCTACTCGGCGGTGAAGTTCCTCATGAGCGGCGACTCGGGCGCGATCATCACGATCCAGGACAACCAGGCCGTGCCCATGCGCTTTGACGAGATCCGCGACCCCGAGACGGGCAAGACGAAGGTGCGCAAGGTCAACATCAACTCCGTGCACTATCAGATTGCGCGCGGCTTCATGATGCGCCTCGAAAAGGGCGACCTTGACGATCCGGGACTTGCGAACGCCTACCGCATGACGCACGAGGAGTTCAAGGAGCGTTATTCCTACCTCTTC
>ERZ773042.914-NODE-914-length-18358-cov-5.638802_pt1 | contig 18358 bp, 12 predicted proteins | sample MGYA00511664_ERZ773042 | MGnify/ENA primary metagenome ERZ773042 (study PRJEB29015, sample SAMEA2737984) | human oral metagenome | biome: human oral; feature: human-associated habitat; material: dental | place: China | collected 2036 ... | reverse complement strand
CGATCGGCGTCGCTTCCTTCCACGATTTTGAGGCCACGCCCAGCGATGAACGGCTCGCCGAGGTTCTCGCTGCCATGAACGTTGCCGGCGCGGATGTTCTCAAGTTCGCGTGCATGGCCCACAGTGCCACGGATGCGGCCCGGGTCCTGGCCGCCCAGGCCTGGGCGCGCGAGGCCTACGACCGTCCCATTATCGGCATCTCGATGGGACAGCACGGCGCGCCCACGCGCCTGGTCGGCTCCGCGCTTGGATCCGCAGCCACCTTTGCCACCCTGCCCGGCTCGGAGGGGAGCGCCCCCGGACAATTCACCGTCGAGCAGGTGCGTGCCGTCCTGGATATCGTCGAGGGCGCTGGGGTCTAGCGCTTGTGTCGCGTCGCCTACTTTCCGTGAAAGCGAGGGCTGGTGCCCAGGTGGGTCGGGTAGGGATTGTCTTTGTCGGTTACCTGTGACTCGTCGAGGCCCCGATAGACGTAGGAGTTGTGATACGCGATCTCGCTCGGATCAACGAGGCCATCGGCGTACTGGCGAACCTCCGCGGGTGTCGGGCTCGAGCGCCCCCCTTGTCTGCCAATGGGTTTTCGTCGAGGTACTGGCTCGGATCGGTGTTCAGCATTTTTCCGGGGTTAATTGGTCCGTACCTGACGTAGATGTCTCTACCGCCCTCAGGTGTGCTCGCAGTGTTGACGAGAAGCTGGAGAAGCTGATTCGATGTCGCGTTGGGCCACTTGGCACGCGCCTGCGCGAGAATGCCCGCGACAATAGGAGCCGAAAAAGAGGTGGCCTGAGTGGAAGAGATTTTGCCGTCTGCATCAGGCGCAATGACGGGGCCCCCGACAGCAGCCGTGGTGACTCCCTGCCCCCAGGAGGAAGGTGACTCCCTGCCCCCAGGAGGAATAGGAGGCGAACTTTCCATCGGTACCAATGGCGGAAATACCGACGACGCCCGACCACTGCGACAAAGAACTCCCGGTGTTGTCTGAGGAAGTGTTTCCTGCACCAGTAGTGATGATGACTCCTTGACTCATCGCACGAGCGATTGCCCATTTGAGGTATTCTGAAGGTGAAGGAGATGTCGCGGAGTAATTGATGATCGATGCTCCATCATTGATTGCCTTGTTGATCAACGATGACACTTCCGTTGGCAGGACACCAGCCTTCATCGGGCAATCAATCCCAGCCGCGCTGGTGTCATCGATGTTTTGGTAAGCGAGCAGCGCAGCATCAGGCACCATACCGTAAGTACGTGAGACCAATAGTGAGGCAACTTCGGTGCCGTGGCTTCTGTGAGCAGGGCTAGATGAGACTGAGCAGGCGCTCTGAGTCGAATCCAACGTCTGGCATCGTTCCGTCTTTTTTGACAGGGGGGATCCTTGCATTCCTGCGGCAAGGTAACCGAACGGTCAACAGTTTAGTTGCCTCGCTTGCGCTTGTGCAAGAACATGCACGGTATCGACGAAAGAACCACGGTTACCGCCGATGCAATAAAGAGTGGTGGGCGAGCCAATTGACTCGCCCACCACTCTTGCGTCATAGGCTCACTGTGCGGCTTCCTTGGGGGACACCGTCACGACCGTGTCGGTGATACCCACCGGGCCGGGAGCGGCCGGGGTGATCTCGCCGAACTTCTTCTTATTCGTGACGACCATCGGGGTGACCGTGTCGTAGCCGGCCTCACGGATGACGTCCCAATCGACCTCAGCCAGCACATCGCCACGGCGAACGATGTCGCCCTTCGCGACGTGCGGCGTGAAGCCTCGGCCCTCCAGTTTCACAGTGTCCATACCGATGTGGATGAGCACCTGGACGCCGGACGCGGACTTAATGCCGTATGCGTGGCCGGTCGGGAAAGCAACCGTCACCTTGCCGTCACACGGGGCAACGACGACGGCGCCGGCGGCGGGGGACAGGGCAACACCGGGGCCGAGCGCTCCGGCGGCGAAGGCCTCGTCGGCCACGTCAGACAGCGCAACGATCGTGCCCGCCATGGGGGAGGTGAGCGTCAGATCAGCCTTCGCCTCGTCGCTGAAAGCGGGAGCAGCCTCGGCCGCCGGAGCGGCGGCGGGAGCAGCAGCCTCAGCGGCGGGAGCAGCAGGGGTAGGCGCGGGAGCGTCATCCTCGAGGAGAGACTTCTTCGCGCGAGCCTCCGCCTTCTGTTCCTTCGTGCGGTAGTCGAACAGCACGACCATCAGGAACGCGGTGACGAACGCGGCAGCGACACCCAGGGCGTAGACGGCCATGGGGCTGAAAACGGGGATCGTCAGCAGCGAGGTGAACACGAAGGTGGTTGTCGTCGCGCCGCCACCGATACCGATGACCAGACCGCCGACGACACAGCCGGTGAGCATCAGCGGGTAGATGCGCTTGAAACGCAGGTGAATACCGTACAGGGACGGCTCGGAGATACCGCCGAAGAGGCCCGCGGCCAGGGCGCCGGAAGCAGTCTGGCGCATGTCGGTGTCGCGGTCGCGGATCGACAGGAAGAGAACGCCGGCGGTGGCGCCGAAGCACGCGAAGTTCCAGGCGCCCATGGGGCCCTGGATGAAGTCCGAACCCGTTGCGGCAATGTTAGCCAGCTGCAGGGCGTTGAGGGGCCAGTGCAGGCCGAGCGGCACCAGGAAGGGGTAGATGATCGGGATGATGATCGCGAAGACGATGGGGGCGTGTCCGTTGAGCCAGGCCAGGCCGGAGCCCAGGCCGTTACCTATCCAGATCGACAGAGGGCCGATCAGGAAGGCGGTCAGCGGCATGATGACGATGAAGGAGATGAAGGGGACGAACACCATCTGGACGTTCGAGGGGATGATCTTCTTCAATCCCTTGTAGAGCAGGGCGAGGATCGGCACCATCAGCAGCGGCACGAAGACCTGGCCGCCGTAGTCAGACAGCTGCAGGGGCAGGGAGCCGATCTGGGTGACGCACTGCTCGGAGCCGAGCTCTGTCGTCGTACACGTCGTCTCAGCGAATGAGGAGGCGTTGCTCAGGCCGATGAAGTTGGGGGTGAGCAGCGACAGGATGACGGCCGTGCCAACCCAGGGATCGATGTCCAGCTTCTTGGAGGCGTTGTAGGCGACCATTGCCGGCAGGAAGTAGAAGACTGCCCTCCACATGGAGTTCACGTAGCCCAGCCACGCGGGGATAACACTTGCGTGCGTATCAACGACGCCAAAGGCTTCAAGAACCGCGAGGAACGCCAGGATCAGGGAGGCGCCGAGGAGGACGGGCAGCAGCGGGCGGAACGAGTCCGACAGGTACTCGAAGAAAGCGTCAACGATGGCGTTCTTGCCGCGAGCCTTCGCGCGGGCGGCGGCCTTGACGTCGTCGTTCGAGGCTGCGGCGCCCGACTTCATTGACGGCAGGTTGTTGATCTCGTTGAAGACCGACTGCACGGCACCGCCGATAACGATCTGGTAGCGATCACCGGACTGCGGGACGGCACCGAGGACGCCGTCAATGGCCTCGACTCGGTCCTTGTCGACGACCGATGCGTCGTTGAGTTCGAAGCGCAGACGCGTCGCGCAGTGGGTGAAGTGGGTGATGTTGCCGGGACCACCGACCGCATCGAGGATTTCCTGTGCCGTGTTGGACACTCGGGACTCCTTCCGTGGAGGGGAATTCGACGCTGAAAGCGACTCTTGACAATTAGCATGTTTGAACAAATGCTGAAAGATCCGACGGGGTATCTCACAGTAATTTCTCGGTGATTTTCGGGGCTTTTTCAGTAACGAGGACCGGGCTCCCTATCGGGTCATCAGGCGGTGTTGCTCGGCGTCCTTCCGTGCCCATCGTCGCTGGTCAACCATCATGAGAGTGTTCTCATGATGCTCTCATCCTGGTCTTTTCGTAGTTGGACATTCTGGTCACTAACGATCACCGACACGGAAAGGACGAGACCTTGACACCGCCACTGTCAGTGCTCCTCTACAGCCACGATTCCCAGGGCTTGGGGCACGTGAAGCGCAACCTTGCTCTCGCGCATCACATTGCCGCGCGCATCGCCGGGGAAGCGGTGCGCGGACTCATCGTCTCCGGCCTGGCCCACAACCCGCTGTTCACCCTGCCCGAGGGCTTCGACTGGCTGGCCCTGCCCGGCATCGCGAAAAAGAATGGCGCGTACGTTCCCCGCCGGCTGTCCGGTTCGCTCTCCGATACCCTCGCTCTGCGCTCGGCCCTCCTCGAGTCCGCTCTCGTGGCCTTTTCCCCCGACCTTGTCGTCGTCGACCGCCACCCGCTGGGCGTGGGCCGCGAACTTGAGGCCCCGCTGCGCGCCCTCAAGCGCTCCCGCCCCCAGGCACGCGTCGTCCTGGGGCTGCGTGACATCCTCGACGAACCCACCGTGGCCGCGCGGGAATGGGCCGACCTGGGAGGTGCCTCGATCCTGGACGGCCTGATCGACCAGGTGTGGATCTTCGGCGATCCCTCCATCCACGACGCGACCTCGACGGGGGAGGTACCCGCCGCCCTCGCGTCCCGCGCGATCTTCACCGGCTACCTGGCCGACGGCCGCACCGACGTGGATCCCCACCCCGGCCCGATCAAGCGCCCCTTCGTGCTGACGACGGTCGGAGGAGGCTCCGATGGCGGGCGCATCGTCGAGGCCGCGGCTGGCGCCCGCATGCCCGAGGGACACGACCACCTCGTCGTCGCCGGACCCCAGCTCGACGACGCGAGCATGGAACGCGCCTGCTCCCTGGCCGGCCCCACGACCACCGTCGTGCGCACATGCCCGGGCCTGGCCCACCGCATCCGCGAGGCCGCCGCCGTCATCTCCATGGGGGGATACAACACGGTCTGCGAAATCCTCGCCGCCGACACCCCCGCCCTCATTGTCCCGCGTGAGGTTCCACGCCTCGAACAGACTATCCGCGCCCGTGCGCTCGCGGGCGCCCACCTCATTGACACCCTCAGCCAGGCCGACGCCACGCCCGAGGCGTTGTCCCGCTGGCTGAACGGTGCCGTCACCACGCGGACCGACCGGTCCCGCATCGCCCGCGGGGGCCTCGCCGCCGCCGCGCACGCCGCTATGACCCTGATCGCCCCCGCCAACGATGGAGACCTCCAATGACCCGCATCGGCTACGTCCTCAAGGTCTACCCCCGCTTCTCCGAGACCTTCGTGGTCACCGAGATGCTCGCCCGCCAAGACCTGGGCCAGGACCAGCGCATCTACGCTCTGCGCCCGACCACCGACACACGCTTCCACCCCGAGATTGCGTACGTCGAGGCACCCGTAAGCTGGGTGCCGCGCCCCCGCAAGGCCTCCGAGATGTGGAACATTCTCACCTCCGGCCTCGCCGACGACGAGATGCGCACCCGCTTCGCCGCTCTCATGCCGGCCATCGCTTCGTTGCCTGCCGACGACGTCGCCCAGGGCATCGCGCTCGCCCTCGCTGCACGCGAGGACGGCATCACCCACCTGCACGCCCACTTCGCTTCCCTGGCCGGGCGGACCGCCTGGATCGCCTCGTCCCTGAGCGGCATCCCCTTCACGGTCACCACACACGCCAAGGACATCTACCACGAGTCCGTCGACGTTGACCTGCTGCGCCGCATCTGTGCGGACGCCGCCCAGGTCATCGCGATCTCGCAGTACAACATGGACTATCTCGGGCGCGTGCTAGAGGGCACGGGCGCGCGCCTCGTCCTGCAGCGCAACGCCCTCGAACTGGCCCGTTTTCCCTACCGCGACCCCGAGCCCGCCACGGGCACGCTGCGCGTCGTCGCGGTGGGGCGCCTCGTCGAAAAGAAGGGCTTCGCGGACCTCATCGACGCGCTCGCGATCCTGCGAGATCAAGGCGTGGCGGTCGATGCCTCGATCATCGGCGAGGGAGACCTCAAGGACGACCTCGCCAGGCGCATCGAGGAGCGAGGCCTCACCCCCTCGTGCCGCCTGTGCGGGGCGCGCACCCAAAGCGAGGTGCGTGAAGCCCTCGAGGGTGCCGACGTGTTCGTCGCCCCCTGCATCCCCGGCTCGGACGGCAACATCGACGGCCTGCCCACCGTCATCCTCGAATCCATGGCCGTGGGCACACCCGTCGTGGCCACCGTCGTCACCGCGATTCCCGAGGTCATCATCAACGGCCGCTCGGGTGTCCTCCTTCCCCCGGGCTCCCCGGAATCGATCGCGCAGGCGCTCGCGGACATCGCCTCCGGTGCCACCCCCGTCGTGGAGCTGGCGCGTGGGGCCCGCGCGCTCATCGAGGAGCACTACGACTCGCGCCGTCAGGCATCTGCCCTTGCCCGCCTCGAAAGTGATGAGGAGACCCTCTGATGCGTATCGTCTACATCTGCGCCGACCCCGGCATCCCGGTTTTCGGAACCAAGGGAGCCTCCGTCCACATCCAGGACGTCGTGCGCGAGCTCGTGCGCCGCGGCCACGACGTGGAGATCCACGCCGTGCGCATGGGGGACCGTGTCCCCGCCGACCTGGCCGACGTGCCTACCGTCGAGTACCCGCTCGATGTGGACGGCGCGGGCGACCGCGAGCGCGCCCAGGCCCAGGCCTCGCGCGCGATCGCGCAGCGCGTCGCGAAGAGCGCCCCGGACCTCGTGTGGGAGCGCTACTCGCTGTTCTCCACGGCGCTCGCGTCCCTCGCGAAGGGCAGTGGTGTGCGCGGGATCCTCGAGGTGAACGCGCCCCTCATCGAGGAGCAGCGTCGTCATCGTCGCCTGGATGACGAGGCCGGAGCGTGCTCCGCGCTCGTGGAGCAGGCGGGTGCGGCGCGTGCGATTATCTGCGTGTCGGACCCGGTGCGCGCCTGGGTGGAGGAGATGACGGGCACGGAGCGTGCCCACACCGTCCCCAATGGCGTCGACACGAACCGGATTACTCCCGTGACGGAGGAGGCCGGCCGCGTGGTCGTTACTTTCGTGGGCACGCTCAAGCCCTGGCACGGGGTGGAGCACCTCATCGGGGCGCGCGTCCTGGCCTCGTCCCCGTGGGACCTGCGCATCATTGGTGACGGGCCCCAGCGCGAGGCTCTCGAGGAGGCGGCGCGCGCAGCCGGCGTGGACGTGGATTTCCGCGGTGCCGTCGCTCCGCACGAGGTTCCCTCCCACCTGGAGGGTTCCGCCATCGCGGTCGCGCCCTACCCGGCGCCCGCAGACGAGGCCGACCACTATTTCTCGCCCCTGAAGGTTTATGAGTACATGGCGGCCGGCCTGCCCGTCGTCGCCAGCGCGCTCGGACAGATCCCCGTCGCGCTGCTGGGCTGCGGCGTCCTTGTACCGCCGTCCGATCCCGGTGCCCTCGCTCGCGCGATCGACGCCCTCGCTCAGGACCCGGAACGTCGCACCGAGCTGGGTGCGCAGGCTCGCCTCGCCGCCGAGGAACGCCACTCGTGGGCGGGCGTTGTGGGGCGCGTGCTTGCGCTGGTGGAGGCCTGAGATGGCGCTTATCAGCAAGAAAAACAACCTGGGGGCGCTGTCGCGGACCCTGCGCCTCGTGGGTCCCGACGTGCGTCCCCATCGCAGCCTGATCGCCGGGGGCATTGTGGCTCTGCTCCTGGATGTCGTGTTCCGCGTCATGGAGCCCTGGCCGATGAAGATCGTCATCGACTCGGTCGTTGAGGTGGCGCTGCACCGCGGAGAAGGCCCGTGGTCTGCGGCCCCCATGATCGTCGCCTGCGCCGGGCTGCTGGTCGTTATCGTCGGCCTGCGTGCGGCCTCGAACTACATGGCCACGGTGTGCTTCGCGCTGGTGGGCTCGCGTGTCGCCCGGTCGTTGCGAGCCCGCGTGTTCCGCCACGTGCAGGGCCTGTCCCAGCAGTTTCACGCGCGCAACCGCAGCGCCGACACGGTCCAGCGCATCGTCGGTGACGTGAACCGGCTGCAGGAAGTGGCCATCACGGCCGGACTGCCGCTCTTGGCCAATACCGCGACGTTGCTCGTCATGGTCATCGTCATGGTGGTCCTTGACCCGCTGCTCGCGGTCGTGGTCGTTGTGGCCGTCGCGCTCTTCCTGTTCGTGTCGCGAGGCTCCTCCCAGCGCATCACCGCCGCCGCGCGTCGCACCCGCAAGGGGGAGGGCCAGCTGGCGAACACCGCCCAGGAGTCCCTGGCCTCGATCCCCGTCGTCCAGGCTTACGGGTTGGAGGACTACATAGCCGGGCGCTTCGGCGGGGCAAACGGCAAGGCCGTCCGTCAGGGCGTGAAGTCGCTGCGCCTGGCCGCCCGCCTGGAGCGCTCCACGGACCTGCTCGTCGGCATCGCCACCGCGATCGTGCTCGTGGGTGGCGGCCTGCGCGTGCTCAGCGGCGCGATGAGCGTGGGCGACCTCGTCCTGTTCACCTCCTACCTTCGCACCGCCATGAAGCCTCTGCGCGACATGGCCAAGTACACGGGCCGAATCTCGCGCGCCGGCGCCTCGGGCGAGCGCGTCGCCGACCTCATGGAGGTCCGCCAGGACATCGTGAGCGCGCCCGGTGCCCTGCACCCCGCAGTCATCGGCGGCAACCTCGAGTTCGACCGCGTCGTCACCGAATACGACGGCGTCGAGATCCTGCACTCCCTGTCCCTGTCGGTGCGCGAGGGCGAGCGGGTCGCGATCATCGGCCCCTCCGGATCCGGAAAGTCCACGCTCGTGTCGCTCGCGGTGCGCGCCCAAGACCCCGTGAGCGGTCGCGTCCTCATGGGCGGATACCCGCTGACCGACCTCACCCTGGCGGCCGTGCGCTCGAACGTCACCCTGCTCCACCAGGACGCCGTGCTCTTCGCGACGACCATTCGCGAGAACATCCGCCTGGGCCGCGAGGGCGCCACCGACGAGGAGATCGTCGCCGCCGCAAAGGCCGCCAACGCCCACGACTTCATCATGGAGATGCCCGGCGGATACGACGCCGAGGTGGGCGAGCGCGGAGGCACCCTGTCGGGAGGCCAGCGCCAGCGCATCGCGATCGCCCGCGCCCTCCTGCGCGACACCCCGATCATCATCCTGGACGAGGCTACGACCGGCCTCGACCCCGAGTCCACTGGACTCGTCCTGGACGCCATCGACGGCCTCGTGGCAGGGCGCACCGCCCTGGCCATCACCCACGACCCGCCCGTCGCCCTGCGCTCGAGCCGCGTTGTGTGGATCGAAGACGGGCGCGTCCTCCTGGACGGCACGCCCGCCCAGCTCCTCGAGGAGTCCGAGGCCTTCCGCGAGTGGGCGGCCAGTGCGACGAGCGCCTCCGCGAGCACCCGAGGGGGTGACGTGCGATGAGCGTGAACCTGTCGGATGCACTGTCCCTCTTCCTCGACTCCTTGCGCCTGTCCGAGGCCGTGGACGCTTCCCGGGTCGCCACCCGCGTGCGCATCAAGCCCGGGGTATCCATCAGTGCCTCGCTCGCCGACGCTGACGGTCTTCCGGTTGGTTGGGCTCGCCTGCTGTGGCCGGATGCGGTCGCGAAGGGCGAGAAGAGCGCCGCCAAGGCCCAGCGCCGAAACCTACCCACCTCCTCGCGCACACTCGAAGACGGCCTGTGGCTCCAGTGGGGCGACATCGTCTCCGACCCGGACCTGATGGTCCACATCGGGCGCGCCCAGGCCTCCGGCATCGTCGAACCACGCACGTGGCAGGTGCTACGCCACAACCCCCTGCGCCGCCTTGTCGCGCGCAGTGGCGGCGCGGTCGTGCGCATTCAGGCCACCGAGGACGCACACGTGCGCGGCCTCGACGCCTTCCTGAGGGCGGTCGTTCCCGTGCCCGAGCGCCTGGACGAGGGCAGCAATCCGAACGTGAGTGTCTTGGCCGACGCCGGGGGATTCGACCTGTCCCAGAGCGCCAGCACAGCCGGGCAGGTACACGCCTGGCACGAGGAAGCGGGAGAGCTCTTCGCCCGTCTCCACGCCGCCGTTCCCTCCGCGCACCTCGCCCAGCGCATGGGAGCTCCCACGGCCTCGACCCGTCACACCCTTGCTGTTCACGCCCGCATCATCTCCGAGCTCAACGCCGTCCTCGGAGCTCGGATTGAGGCGCTCGCGGACACGGCCCCCGAGCCGGAGGAAGCGCCCCTCGTGCCTATCCACGCGGACGCCACGCCCGACCAGGTGCTCGTGTCCGCGGATGGGACCGTGCTGCTCACCGACTTTGACCGCGCACGCATGGGGGCCGCCTCGCTCGACGTGGCCTCGTACATGGTCAGCGCCGATCCCGAGTGTGCCGAGGCCTTCGCGCGCGGATACGAGCGGGCGGGAGGACGCCTGCCCGCGGGCACCAAACTGAGCGCCGCACGCATCCACGCCCGCGCTCTCAAACTCGCCGACCCCCTGCGCGAGGCCCGCCCCGACTGGGCTCAGCACATCGACCACACCCTCACGCTCATCGAGGAGGAAAGCGCATGTCTCTAATCACCGACGTCCGATCGATCGAGGGGATCAAGCGTGCGTGGCCAGCACGCGCTGGCATCGCCGTCGAGCTCGTCGACCGACGCGGACGCCTGCGCGCGGGACTCGCCACCGATGCCGGCGTCGCCATGTCCCTGTACGCCTGCGACCCGGTCCTCGGGGCCATTCCCGTGGGGGAAGGGGAGCTCGTCGTCCACCGCCACGCCCGGCGCGCCGTCGTTGTTGCGGATCGCTTCGTCACCAAGCACGTGCGCAAGGGCGGGGAGCGCATCGCCTGCAACACGGCAGTTGCCGGTCGCATCTACCGCTCATGGGGACTGGCCGTCGCCGACGTGACGGACTGGTCGTCGACCGCTCTGACCTACACGCGTCTGCCCGGCCGCTCCCTCGGTGACCTCGGGGACGAGGGGCTGGACGGGTGGAAGGCTCTCGCTCGGGCCTGGCAGCCGACTCGAGACGCCGCCCTCGAACCCCACACCGGCGCCCACGAGGCGCGCATCCTCGCCCGATGGGCCGAGCAGGCGCGCATCTTCGACACCATCGGCGAAGACCCACGTGTCACCGAGGCGGTCCTGGACGTGTCCGCCCGCCTCATTGAGGACATCGACACAACCCACGTCGTCTCCCACGCCGACCTGCATGACGGACAGCTCCTGTGGGACGGCACCAGCCTTGGCGTCATCGACCTGGACGGCGCCCGCATGGCCGAGCCCGCCCTCGACCTCATGAACCTGCGCGCCCACGCGGAACTGCACCACCTGCGCGGGCCCCTCAGCGCCCACAGCCTTGACGTCGTCATCGGACACATCGATGACGTCGCGTCCCGCATGCCCACCACGCGGGCGCGCCTGGAGGCCTACCTGCAGGCCTCCCGACTGCGCCTCATCTTCGTCCATTCCTTCCGCCCCGGGGCGAGCTCCTGGCTGGGGGAATGGATGGACCACGCACTCTCCGCTCACTCGAGCACTCACTGACCACAGACACCGACACAGAAAAGAGCACTTCCATGAAAATGACAGTTATTGGTTGCGGTTACCTCGGTGCCGTCCACGCAGTGTGCATGGCCTCCCTCGGCCACGAGGTCGTCGGCATCGACGTCGATCAGGCGAAGGTGCGGGCTCTGTCCGCCGGCAAGGCGCCCTTCCACGAGCCCGGCCTCGAAGAGATGATCGCCGCCGAAACCGCCTCGGGTCGCCTGCGCTTCACCGCCGAGCCCACGGCGCAAGACCTGTCCGGCGCCGGCATCCACTTCATCACCGTGGGAACCCCGCAGTCTGACGAGGGCGGATCCGCCGACCTCAGCCACCTGATGGGAGCAGTCTCCATGCTCAGCGAGCTGCTGGACCCCGCCGAGTGCACCGTCGTCGTCGGAAAGTCCACAGTACCCGTGGGCACCGCGCACATCGTCGAAGAGAAGCTCGCGGGCACGGCTGCCGCCCTGGCCTGGAACCCCGAGTTCCTGCGCGAAGGCTACGCGGTCGAGGACACGCTGCGCCCCACGCGCCTCGTCTACGGCCTGTCCGATAATGCTGACAGTGCATTCCGTGGACGCAACGCCCTCGACGAGGCCTACCGACCCATCATCGAGGCGGGCTGCCCCGTCATCGTCGACAGCTTCTCCACGGCCGAGCTGGTGAAGGTCGCCGCGAACTCCTTCCTGGCCACCAAGATCAGCTTCATCAACGCGATGGCCGAGATCTGCGACGTCACCGGCGCCGACGTTACGATGCTCGCCCAGGCCCTCGGGCACGACGAGCGCATCGGACGTCGCGCCCTCGGCGCCGGCATCGGCTTTGGCGGCGGCTGCCTTCCCAAGGACATCCGTGCCTTCGTGGCGCGCGCCGAGGAACTCAACAAGGGTGAATCGGTGGCCTTCCTGAAGGAAGTCGACGCGATCAACACCCGTGGTCGCACCCGTGCGGTCGCCGCCGCCGAGGCCGCGCTGGGTGGGTCTGTGACGGGCAAGAACATCACCGTCCTCGGTGCTTCCTTCAAGCCCGATACGGACGATGTACGCGACTCGCCCGCCCTGGACGTCGCCTCGCGCCTGCACGAGCGCGGCGCCAACGTGCGCGTCACCGACCCGATCGCCCTGACCAACGCGGCCGCCCATAAGCCCCACCTGACGATGGTGGAGGACATGCACGCGGCGCTGACCGACGCGGACCTGGTTGTCCTGGCCACCGAATGGAGCCAGTTCGTCAACATGGATCCGGCCGCCATCGGCCCGCTCGTACGCTCGCGCACCATCGTGGACGGGCGCAACGCGCTGGACCGCGAGGCATGGAACGCCGCCGGTTGGACCCACGTGGGAATCGGACGGTGATACGCGGGTCGCGCCCGGGTGCATACCTGGGAGATAACCCGGACAATGAGGTCATGAGCAAGCAGAACACGCGCGCGGGCGTGTCCGTGAGCATCCGCACCAGGATCATCGCCGCGGTGATCCTGGTGGCGGGTGCTGCGCTCACCGTCTCCGGCGTGCTTGTCTTCATCCTCCAGCAGCGTGCCCTCGACGCCCGCGCCGTGGATCGGCTGCATCAATCCAAGATCGCGCTCCAAGACCTCGTCGAAGGCGGGACCAACCCCGAGACGGGCGTGGCTCTCACCGACCCCTCGGAGATCGTGCGACTGCACCTGGCGCGAACCTACGCGGGCACGTACACCGGTGAGGTCGGCTTCGTCGACGGGACCCTGTACTGGCTGCCCTCCCAAGAGCCGCGTCTGCACATCGAGGACGACGCGGAGCTGGTGGCCTACGTTGCGCCCCTGACGACGGGCACGGACACCATCATCACCACGCACACGACCACGACGACGACCTACCGGCTCATCGTCGTACCGATCGCGGGTCCGTCCAGCAACGCGGCCCTCGTCCACGCGATCGACATGCACGGCTACGGGGAATCGACACACTCTGCGATGGTTCTCTACGTGGTTGCCGCGCTCGGCACCCTCGTCCTCGTCGTACCTTTCGCCTGGTTCTCGGTGACGCGCCTGCTGCGCCCCATCGGCGAGCTGCGCCGTGCCACCGACTCGATCGGCGAGTCCGATCTGACGACCCGCGTTCCCGTGCGCGGCAACGACGACCTGTCGGGCCTGGCAGGAGCGGTGAACAGGATGCTGGACCGGGTCGAGACTGCGGTTGTCGCCAGGCGCGAGCTCCTCGACGATGTCAGCCACGAGCTGCGCACCCCGATCACGGTCGTGCGCGGCCATATGGAACTCCTCGATCCCGACGACCACGACGACGTGGTCGAGACCCGCGCGCTCGTTATCGACGAGATCGACCGGATGGGCACGCTCGTCGGCGACCTGCTCGAGCTTGCCCGGGCCTCGGACACCGTGAACCCCGCATCCACGGACCTTGCCGCCCTCACCGAGGCGGTCCTGGACAAGGCCCGCGCCCTGGGAGATCGCCAGTGGACCCTCGACGAGGCCGCGCAGGTCACCTGCTGCCTCGACCCGACGCGCATCACCCAGGCGTGGCTCCAACTCGCGCAAAACGCCGTCCAATACTCGGCCGACGGCACGCTCATTGCAATCGGATCGGGCGCGGACTCGCAGTGGGCGCGCCTGTGGGTGCGCGACCGCGGCATCGGCATTGCCCCGGACGACATTGAGTGCGTGCGTCAGCGCTTCGTGCGCGGCACGGCGGGCATCGAGAGCGTTGCTGGGTCCGGCCTGGGCCTGAACATCGTGGAATCTATCGCCCGCGCCCACGGCGGGCACCTCGACATTGAATCGACACCGGGGGTGGGCTCGACCTTCACCCTGGTGATCCCTCTGCGCCCCTGCGGCGCGTCAGGAGAGACATCATGACGACCATTCTCATCGTTGAGGACGAGGCCCGGATCGCTGCCTTCGTCGCCAAAGGACTGCGCGCCGCCGGCTTCGTCCCGGAGATCTACTCCACGGGATCCGAGGCCGTCGAAGCCGCCCTGCAGGGCCGGGGCGCCCTCATGCTCCTGGACGTGGGCCTGCCCGACATCGACGGCTTCGAGGTCCTCGAGCAGATTCGAGGCCAGGGCGTGGGCATGCCCGTCATCATGCTGACGGCGCGCAGTTCTGTTGCCGACCGTGTGGCCGGGCTCGAGGGCGGGGCCGACGACTACGTGCCCAAGCCCTTCTCCTTCGAAGAGCTGCTGGCACGCGTGCGCCTGCGCCTGCGCGAAGAGACGCCCACGTCCAGCGCGATGACGCTGACCCGGGGATCGCTCGTGCTCGACCTGAAGACGAGGCGCGCCCGCGTGGGCGAGGAATGGGTGGATCTGTCCGCCCGCGAGTTCACGCTGCTCGAAACCTTCATGCGTCATCCGGGACAGGTGCTCAGCCGCGAGCAGCTGCTCTCGGCCGTGTGGGGCATTGACTTCGATGGCGCGTCCAATGTGGTGGACGTGTACCTGTCCTACCTTCGCCAAAAAATCGGTAAAGACTACTTCGAAACGGTGCGCGGCATGGGGTACCGGCTCCTCTGATACCGGTACCCCACGCGCTCAGTCGTCGGTGTCGTCGTCGTGATCGTCGTCGTCATCGTCATCGTCGTCATCGGGGACGGCGCGCTGTGGTGACGTGGGGGCGACGTAGTAGGGGTTTGTCGCGACCGGCGCGGGCGTGGGTGCGGGCTCCGGGTCCTCGGGGGCCGGCTCCGGGGTCGGCGTCGGCTCCTCGGTGGCCGCAACGACCGGGGCGGATTGGGGGCCCGCACCGTCGGACTGGGCGGGGACGGAGAGGCCGGACTCCATCGTGGTCTGCTGGCCTCCGGCCGCGAGGGCACGCAGGCCGAAGAAAGCGCCGCAACCGACGGCAGCGATGAGGCCGATAGCCCAGATCACACGCATGCGTTCTGACATGTGTACTCCTTTCATCGCTACCAGGATGGATGCGGACCGTGAGAGTCCCATTGTGTCTTCATGAGGAGATTCTCATGAAAGGACGCGGCGCGCTTGGCGGAGCGCACGGGGGAGGGGAATTGGTGTGAGCATCCTCGTGTGTTGGCCGACGAGGCCGTGGCGCGCTCTCGGGGTGGGTACGGTCCGCGTAACATGGCCCCGTGAACGAGTTTTCCTTGGCAATCCCCGGTGTTGATGGCGGCGACGCGCGCCGCCCGTACGCGTCTGCCGATTCCGAGCGCTGGGTGCCCGAGGACCACAAGTCCTCCGAGCGCACCGAGTTTGAGCGCGACCGCGCGCGCATCCTCCACTCCTCGGCGCTGCGCCGCCTCGGCGAAAAGACGCAGGTGCTGGGCCCGATCTCGGACGATTTCGTGCGCACGCGCCTCACGCACTCCCTCGAGGTTGCCCAGGTGGGCCGCGAGCTCGGCAAGGAGCTGGGGGCCGACCCGGACGTCGTGGACGCCGCGTGTCTGTCCCATGACCTCGGGCATCCGCCTTTTGGGCATAACGGCGAGCGTGCCCTGGATGCGGCGGCCGCCTCGATCGGCGGGTTCGAGGGCAACGCCCAGACCCTGCGCGTCGTCACGCGCCTGGAACCCAAGGTCATCGGCGCGGGCGGCGTTCCCGCGGGCCTGAACCTGACGCGGGCGACCCTGGACGCGATCTGCAAGTACCCGTGGGTCAAGGCCGGTGGCCCGGACCTGGCCAAGTCGACGCGCAAGTACTCCGTGTACCCCGACGACGCGCCCGTGTTCGCGTGGATGCGCCAGGGGGCGCCTGCGGGCAGGCGATGCCTGGAGGCCCAGATCATGGACCTGTCGGACGACATCGCCTACTCGGTGCACGACGTGGAGGACGCGGTCGCGACCCGCAAGCTGGACCCCGCGGACCTCTTCGATGACGCGCACTGCTCGGCCGTCGTGGCCTCGACCCTGGACTGGTACGGGCCCTCGGTCGCGCGCTCGGACCTGGAGGAGGCCCTTGAACGCATCGTCTCCATGCCCGTGTGGCTGCGCTCCTTCGACGGGTCCTACGCCTCCCTCGCGCACCTGAAGGACGCGACGAGCGAGCTGATCGGCCGCTTCTGCTCGGCGACCGTGGCCGCCACGCGCGAGACCTTCGGGCACGAGCCGCTGGGCCGCTACCGCGCGGACCTCGTCGTGCCGCGTGAGGTTCGCGCCGAGATTCAGATCCTCAAGGGCATGGCCGTCCACTACGTCATGAGCCCGCGTGAGACCGAGCCGGTCTACTACCAGCAGCGCACGCTCCTGGCCGATCTCGTCGACGCCCTCTACGAGGCTGGGGCCGACGCCCTCGAACCCGTGTTCGCCGCGCAGTGGCGGGCCGCCTCCGACGACGGCGTGCGCCTGCGCGCTGTCATCGACCAGGTCGCCTCGCTCACCGACGTGTCGGCCTCCGCGTGGCACGCCCGCTGGTGCGGCATGCTGTCTTCGCAGCTGTGAGCATGATCGGACGCAGACGTGGGCGGGCATCGGTAGACTGAGGGACATGGCGGGTCTGATTCGTAAGGACGACATCGAAGCGGTACGTAACGCAGTGAAGATCGACGAGATCATCGGCGAACACGTAGCGCTGCGACCCGCGGGCATCGGCTCCCTCAAGGGCCTGTGTCCCTTCCATGACGAGCGCACCCCCTCCTTCAACGTGCGCCCTCACCTGGGCATGTTCCACTGCTTCGGGTGCGGTGAGAGCGGTGACGTCATCTCTTTCGTGCAGAAGATCGACCACCTGCCCTTCACCGAGGCGGTCGAGATGCTGGCGGCGAAGGCCGGGATCACCCTCCATTACGAGGAGGGCGGGGCGCGCGTGCGCACCGAGGAGCCGGGCAAGCGCCAGCGCCTCCTGGACGCCCACCGCGTCGCCGAAGAGTTCTACCAGCAGCAGTTGGCTTCCCCCGAGGCGCATAAGGGTCGCACGTTCCTCGCCGAGCGCGGCTTCACCCAGGCGATGTGCGCGCATTTTGGGGTCGGCTACGCCCCGGTCTCGTGGGATTCCCTGACGCGCCATCTGCGCTCCAAGGGCTTCACGGACCAGGAGATCCAGATTTCGGGCCTGGGCTCGCAGGGCAGTCGAGGCGTGTACGACCGTTTCCGCGGGCGCCTCGTGTGGCCGATCCGCGACATCACGGGCGCGACGGTCGGTTTTGGTGCGCGTCGCCTGGATGACAGCGACAAGGAATCGCCCAAGTACCTGAACACCCCCGAGACGCCGATCTACAAGAAGTCGCAGCTGCTGTATGGCCTGGACCTGGCGAAGAAGACGATCGCGACGGAGCACAAGGTCGTCATCGTCGAGGGATACACGGACGTCATGGCCGCACACGTCGCGGGCGTGACGAACGCCGTGGCCACGTGTGGTACCGCTTTTGGCTCCGAGCACGTCAAGATCATTCGCCGCCTGCTGGGCGACCACGCGGATCCGGCCGCCGGCGTGCTCCTGTCCACGGGGCGCGCGCACGGCTCGGAGGTCATCTTCACCTTCGACGGCGACAGTGCCGGGCAGAAGGCCGCGCTGCGCGCCTACGGCGAGGACCAGAACTTCGCGGCCCAGACTTTCGTGGCAGTGGCCCCGGGCGGCCAGGACCCCTGCGACCTGCGCCTGTCGCAGGGCGATCAGGCGATCGTCGACCTGGTGAACTCGCGCATCCCGCTCTTTGAGTTCGCGATCCGCTCGGTCTTGTCCCAGATGGACCTGCGCAGCGCCGAGGGCCGCGTGCAGGGCCTGCGGGCCTCGGCCGGCATTGTTGCGCACATTAAGGATCGCGCGCTGCGTGCCGAGTACACGCGGCAGTTGGCCGGGTGGCTCGGCATGGATATCCCCACGGTCGAGCAGGCGATCCGCGCGGCTGGTCGCGTCGAAGTCCTCTCGCACGAGGCACGCCCGGGCGAGATCGAGATGGCGGGCGCCGGCCGCCCCGTCCCCGCGTCCCAGCGCCGAGGCCCCGAGGACCCGGTGAGCCGCATCGAGCGCCAGGCTCTCGAGGCCGTCCTCCAGCACCCGCTCTACGCCGTGGGCTCCGGCTTCGAGGAGCTTGACGGGCAGTCCTTCACCGTACCCACGCATCGCGCCGTCCACGACGCGATCCGCGCGGTCGGCGGGCTCGACGCCTTCACGCAGA
>ERZ773042.913-NODE-913-length-18360-cov-15.061513_pt1 | contig 18360 bp, 17 predicted proteins | sample MGYA00511664_ERZ773042 | MGnify/ENA primary metagenome ERZ773042 (study PRJEB29015, sample SAMEA2737984) | human oral metagenome | biome: human oral; feature: human-associated habitat; material: dental | place: China | collected 2036 ... | reverse complement strand
CCAATAGCCAGGTGATGGGAACACAGGTCAAGACCTCGCTCTTTGCCATGTCTTCTAATACCAGTCAAGAAAAACTGGCATGGGAATTTATGCTTTTGTTGTCGCAGGATAAAGAAAGCCAACAGGCTCTATTTGAGAAATCTCAAGGGACTTCGGTCTTGCCATCGGTAGTGAAAAGTCAGCAGTCTAGAGCAATCCTACAGGCAGATGATTTTGGCTTGGATTCTTTGACTTCTGAGAGGTTGGATCGCATGATGAATCGCTCTATCATTGATATCAGTCTAGAAGTAGATCAACATACGATGGAGCGGATGGACTATCTGATTCAAAATGCGATGCAGAATCAAGAGATTGATAGTGCCCTACCTAGTATTCAAAAGGAAATAGAAAGCGGAAAATAATCTGCTTTCTTTTTTTTTCATTTCAACCACAAAATAAACAAAGTTGACTAGACCAATATGACAATTGTCATATTCTTATTAACAAATGTCATCAGACTTACGTGACATTTGACAATATGAAATCGATTTCAAAAACAGTAGAATGAAATCATAAAGAAACCTTCGACGTTTAAAGCCTAAATTGGCTAAGAAGTAGAAGGGTAAGGAGGCAGGAAAGATGAAATATCTTGTATTGGTCAGCCACGGTGGCTTGGCCGAAGGGGTGCAAAGTTCTTTGGGAATGTTTGCCGGCGACAAGACAGATCAAGTGATTGCTGTTGGTCTAAAAGCAGGTAAGTCAGTAGACGATTTTGCCTTGGAGTTTCGCCAAGCTTTAGCGGGCTTAGCTGAGGAAGATCAGGTTCTTGTGTTGGCAGATATTGTTGGGGGAAGCCCTCTTACTACTGCCTGCAATGTCTTGGCTGAACTTGGGAAACTAGACACAGCAGTTGTCCTAGGTGGTCTAAACCTGACCATGGCTTTAACAGGGCTAGTTATGAAAGATATGTTAGAAGGCAAAGAACTAGCTAGAACCATTCTTTCAGAAGCTTCAGTAGCTCTTCAAGAATTCGAAGTCGCAACCGATAGTGACGAAGAAGATGACGACGATATTTAAATACTTAAAGGAGATTTATCATGACAATTTCATTTGTACGGATTGATGACCGCATGATCCACGGTCAGACAGTTACTCGCTGGGCTAAGGAATATCCTTGTGATGGCTTAATTGCGGTCAATGATGCAGCTGCAGGGAATGCCGTATTAAAACAAGCTTATAAAGCTGCTTCAGATAAGAAAACTTTTGTTTGGACAAAGGAAGCTTTCAAAGAAAAATCACAAAAGGTCTTGGATTCAGATAGCCGCTATTTCTTAATTACGAAGAATCCAATTGATATGAAAGAAATTTTAGTAGACCAAGGCTTTGTTCCAGCTGATGTTAAAGAAATTATTGTTGGGCCTGCTAATGATCGCCCAGGAGCAACGAAACTAGGAAACAATCAGTCTATTACTCAGGAAGAAGCAGAGGCAATTGAAGCAATTGAAAAGGCTGGTTATAAGGTGAAATTCCAATTATTGCCAGATGTTTCCATCGGCTACTGGAGTGATTTCAAGTCTAAGTTTGGTTTTTAATAATACTATAAGCGTTAAAGGAGGCTTATTATGACAATTTCTTGGTTACAGGCCGCTTTGCTAGGATTGTTTGCGTGTTTGTCATCCATGCCTGGTCTAGGTGGTACATCAATTGGTAACTATACTCTGGGACGCCCGCTTGTTGGTGGACTTGTTTCAGGGCTTATCTTAGGGGATATTAAACTAGGTATAGTCTGTGGGGTTGCCATGCAATTGGTTTATATTGCCCTGGTTACTCCTGGTGGTACTGTTTCAGCAGACGTTCGCGCGGTTTCTTATATCGGTATTCCGCTAGCGATGGTAGCTATTACGACACAAGGCTTAGCCCTCGATTCTTCAGATGCAGCAAACTTGGCTAAATCAATGGGAACTTTGGTAGGAACAGTTGGTACCGTTCTATTTTATGGTACAGCAACAATGAACTTGCTCTGGCAACATATTGGTTGGAAAGCTGTTGAAAAGGGAGAATTTAAGCGTTTATACGCAGTAGACTGGGGCTTCCCATGGATTTCACACATTGTCTTTTCTTTCTTACCAACTCTAATCATGTGTAAATTAGGGGCAGATGCAGTTACAGCTTTGAAATCAGCCCTTCCTTTGGATGGAATTCCAATGAAAACCCTCTTTACAGTGGGCTCACTCCTTCCATGTGTCGGAATCGCTATTTTATTAAAACAAATTGTTGAAAAAGCTGTCGACTTTATTCCTTTCTTTGTCGGTTTTACTCTTGCAGCTTCTCTAGGATTAAATCTAGTCTCTTGTGCAGTCATTTCATTGATTTTCGCTGTTCTATTCTATGAAATTCAAATGGCTAAAAATGTCAGAGCTCAAGCAGTAGCAAGTACAGGCGTGATTGATGACGATGATGAGGAGGATATCTAAAATGGCAAAATTAACGAAAAAAACATTAGGAAAATCTTTCCATCATTGGTACTATGGTAACTTGACCTGCTTCTCACAAGAGCACATGCAGACTTTTGGTTATCTTGCGTCTATGCTACCAATTGTGGAAGAACTTTATCCAAAAAAAGAAGAGCAAGCAAAGGCTATGCATACTTATACAGCCTTCTTCAATACTGAACCTCAGCTAGGTGCCTTGATTGTCGGGATTACAGCAGGGCTCGAAGAGGCACGTGCAAATGGTGCTGACGGAGTGGATGATGAAACAATCAATGGACTTCGTGCTGGTTTGATGGGACCTGTTGCTGGTATTGGTGACTCACTGATTGTTGGGACCCTGATCCCGATTATCTTGGGGATTGCCCTTGGCTTATCAAACGGAGGATCTCCACTAGGTGCTATCTTCTATATCGTTGTCTGGAACTTGCTAGCTTACTTTGGTATGAAATTTGCCTATTTTAAAGGCTATGAACTGGGCGACAAAGCGGTTGAATTTCTTGTTGGTCCTCAAGGACAAGCTATCCGTAAATCTGTATCTATCATTGGTGGTATGGTTATTGGTGCGGTAGCAGCTACTTGGGTGCCTGTTAAAACAGCTTTCCAATTAAAAGACTCATCCGGAAAAGCATTCTTGGTTCTGCAAGATCAATTAGACGGAGTTTATCCTGGACTTTTAACTGCATTATTTATCGTCTTTTGCTGGTGGTTAATGGCTAAGAAAAATCTATCTCCAATCAAAGTGATGCTACTTCTTGTAGTTGTTGCATTTATTGGTGTATTACTTGGCTTCTTTAATCCAGGTTTGAAATATTAAAAGGAGAAATCATGACAGAACAAGAATTGATTCAAGGCTATGAGACAGAAATTCACTATCAAAAACATATGATTGAAAATCTAGGACGTTGGTTTAGTCTCTTCTTTACCATTGCGAGTATCGGTCTTGTTCTGATTTATTTCTTCCGCCAAACCAATATGATTCTTTTCATTGTTGGAATTATCCTATCAGTGATAGGCATTCTTGCCATGTTAGTATTTGGTTATGGTATCTACAAAGGCCGACTTAATCTTCAAAAAGTCATTGATGATTTTGAAGCTAAAATTCAAATAAAATATTAAGCTAGATGCCCCTGATAAAAAAATTATCGGGGGTTGATTGTTAAAAATTTTCAGAAATTTTCTAAAAAAGTCTTGACATTGTATGAAATTAAGGGTATAGTATTAAACAATAAAAATAAGGAGAAATAAAATGGTTAAACAAACGTCATCACAGACAATTAAATTAAATACCTACTTTTACTTTAGTTTCTTTAGATAGACGTTTGTAGCCGAAAGGATACAAACGTTCCCCGTTTGTATCTATGAAGCTAAAGCATTTTATGATGAATCCAGCTGATTAGATATCTTTTCTAACTGACTGGATAAAAGTGGATGATTGATCTCATCTATATCAGCACTTAAAAGCCAGTTAGAATAAAATCTAATTGGCTTTTTGTTTTTGAAAAAAATTAAGGAGCATGATATGAAAAAAACACTACTTTCCTTGGTTAGTTTGGCGATGACCTTACTTCTTGTAGCAGGATGCAGTTCTTCAAAGAAGTCGGAAAAACAGGTCCACATCGGGATTCTTCAATACGTGGAGCACGAGTCCCTGACAGCTGCTCGAAAAGGCTTTGAGAATGAGTTGAAAGATCAAGGGTATATTGATGGTAAGAATATCAAGATTGACTACCAGAATGCCCAAGGGGACCAGTCCAATCTCCAAACGATTTCAACGAGTCTACTCTCTAAAAATGACTTGGTTTTAGGAATTGCTACACCAGCAGCCCAATCTTTAGTCAATCTATCGACTGACACCCCCATTCTATTTACAGCGATTACAGATCCTGTATCCGCAAAGCTCGTGAAGTCTATGGAAAAAGTTGGTGGTCTAGCAACTGGTACCAGTGACCGAGCTCCCGCCAAGAAACAAGTGGCCTTGCTAAAAAAAGTCATGCCTAATCTGAAAAAAGTTGGGATTATGTACACCACCAATGAACGAAACTCAGAGATTCAAGTGCAAGAGGCAGAAGCAGCTTTTAAAGAAGCTGGTATTGAAACGGTTGTCAAGGGGATTTCCTCTACAAATGATGTGCAAGATACCACAAAAAGCTTGATGAATCAGACGGAAGCCCTCTTTATTCCAGCTGATAATACCATCGTTTCAGCGATCACCTTGGTGACAGACTTATCTAAAGAAATGAAGGTGCCTGTAGTGGGTGGTTCTGTTGATGTGGTAGATGATGGGGTGCTCTTTACCTACGGGGCTGATTTTGAAGCTTTGGGTCGCCAAACTGCTAAAATGGCTATTCGAATTATGAATGGAGAAAAGGTCGGTGATATTTCAGCTGAAGATCCTGAGACGCTGAAGGCAGTAGCTAATAAAGAAATGGCTCAGCTTCTAGGAATTGACATCAGCGCCATTGAGCAAGAGGAACAGACAAACGCTCAAACGAAAAAAACAACTCAGAAAAGCTCTTCTGCTAAAAATACCGCTAATCCGAAAGTGAATTCTCTTTCCAAACCTAAGTCGTCTGACTCAGCTAATGGTCTTCTAGATATTGTACTCTCTGCTCTATCTCAAGGTTTGCTCTGGTCTATTATGGCTATTGGAGTCTTCATTACCTTCCGGATTTTAGATATTGCAGACCTGACTGCAGAAGGATCCTTCCCGCTTGGTGCAGCAACTACAGCCATTTTAATTATGAAAGGCTTGAATCCTCTTCTAGCCACCATTGGCGGTTTTATTGCTGGAATGCTGGCGGGGGCAGTGTCTGGATTTCTACATACTAAGATGAAGATTCCGGCTCTTCTGACGGGGATTATCACTCTAACTGCTCTTTATTCTGTTAACTTGCTTGTATTAGGAAGTTCTAATCTTTCTCTTTCAGGTCAGACAACCCTAGTGACTGTGATGACAAGTCTACTTAGTCTATCTAAGACCTCTTCGGTCATTGTATTGGGGCTTGCTTTTGTTGCCTTTGTTATCTTACTTTTAATTGTCCTACTCAATACCCAGCTTGGTTTAGCTTTGAGGGCGACCGGAGATAATTTGGCTATGGGAGAAGCCAATGGAATTAAAGTTGACCGTATCAAAATTTTAGGTTATATGCTTTCAAATGGTCTAATTGCCCTTGCTGGCTCCCTTTTAGCTCAAAATAATGGTTATGCGGATATGAATATGGGAACAGGAACCATTGTAAATGGCTTAGCATCTATTATCTTGGCCGAAGTCATCGTTAAATACCTTCCGCTTGGAAAACGTCTCTGGTCTATTGTGGTCGGATCTATCTTATATCGCTTAGTTCTAGTCGTTATTCTGGCTATGAATGTGGATGCTCAAATGCTTAAATTAGCCTCAGCTATTCTTCTCGCTCTCATTCTTTACGTCCCAGAAATTCGTCAGAAATTGCAAATTAAAGCAAACAAAACCTTAACACCAGGAGGTGACAGCTAATGCCTTTATTAACATTAACAAATATTCATAAAACTTTTGAAAAAGGAACAATCAATGAGAATCCTGTTCTCCGAGGCTTGGATCTCGAAATCGAACAGGGAGACTTTATTTCCGTAATTGGTGGAAATGGAGCAGGAAAGTCAACCTTGATGAACTCTATCGCAGGTGTCGTAGAGATTGATGAAGGAGATATCTTGCTTGATGGACAGTCTATCAGAAAGTCTTCAGTAGCTGATCGATCGAAAAGTATTAGTCGTGTTTTTCAAGACCCGCGGATGGGGACAGCCACCAATTTAACGATAGAAGAAAACATGGCCATTGCCTACCGTCGTGGGAAGAAGCGGAGCTTTTTCAAACGCTCGATTACGGAAGAAGAACGCCAAATCTTTAAGGGGGCACTGGAACATCTTGGCCTAGGTCTTGAAAATAGGATGAAGACGGATGCTAATTTCTTATCTGGAGGTCAAAGACAGGCCCTGACTCTTTCGATGGCGACCCTAGTTCGACCTAAGGTTCTCTTGCTGGACGAACATACCGCAGCTCTTGATCCAAAAACAAGTGATATGGTGATGAACTTAACGAAAAAAGTAGTAGAGGAGCAAAAGCTAACAACCCTCATGGTCACTCATAATATGGAACACGCCATTGAGTATGGTAATCGCTTGATCATGCTCTTCCATGGGAAGATTGTCGTGGATGTGAAGGGTGAAGAAAAGGAAAATCTGACGGTAGCCCAGCTCATGGATCTCTTCCATAAAAACAGTGGTCAAGTACTGAATGATGATGCTCTAGTCTTAGGGTAAGACAAAAAAACTGATTGGTTTTTCCAATCAGTTTTTTTAAATTCTTTAAAGAAAAAATAGTATTTTTTTCTTGACTATTTTTGACCAAGTGATAAAATAATAACTATAGATTAGCACTCGATAGATGAGAGTGCTAAAATTCAATCTCAGGAGGGATACTATGTTAAAACCATTAGGTGACCGTGTGGTCTTAAAAGTAGAAGAAAAAGAACAGAAAGTTGGTGGCTTTGTCATTGCTGGTGCAGGGCAAGAAGCGACAAAAGAGGCGACAGTCATCGCAATCGGCCAAGGCATCCGTACGCTCAATGGAGAATTGGTTGCACCAAGTGTCAAGCCAGGTGATAAGGTTTTAGTTGAAAGCCATGCTGGCATTGAAGTCAAAGATCAGGATGAGAAATTCTTGGTTGTTGGAGAAGCAAGCATTCTTGCAATTGTGGAGTAAAAATCTAAGAAAGAGGTTTAAAAATGGCAAAAGATATTAAATTTTCATCAGATGCACGCAGTGCAATGGTTCGTGGTGTGGATATTCTAGCAGATACTGTCAAGGTAACCTTGGGCCCTAAAGGTCGCAATGTTGTTTTGGAAAAATCTTTTGGCTCCCCCCTCATTACCAATGACGGTGTGACCATTGCCAAGGAAATTGAATTGGAAGATCATTTCGAAAATATGGGTGCTAAGTTGGTATCAGAAGTTGCTTCAAAAACCAATGATATTGCAGGTGACGGAACAACGACTGCTACTGTTTTGACCCAAGCTATTGTTCGAGAAGGAATCAAAAACGTAACTGCCGGTGCCAACCCAATTGGTATCCGCCGCGGGATTGAGGCAGCAGTTGCGACTGCTGTCAGCGCTCTGAAAGAAACGGCGATTCCGGTTTCTAACAAGGAAGCGATTGCTCAGGTTGCTGCCGTTTCTTCTCGTAGCGAAAAAGTTGGTGAGTACATCTCTGAAGCTATGGAAAAAGTTGGCAAGGATGGCGTTATCACCATCGAAGAGTCCAAAGGGATGGAAACAGAGCTGGATGTTGTAGAAGGAATGCAGTTTGACCGTGGCTACCTGTCTCAATACATGGTGACGGATAGTGAAAAAATGGTGGCCGATCTGGACAACCCTTATATCTTGATCACAGACAAGAAAATTTCTAATATTCAAGAAATTCTGCCATTGTTGGAAAGTATTTTGAAAACCAACCGTCCGCTCTTGATTATTGCAGATGATGTGGATGGTGAAGCTTTGCCAACATTGGTTCTTAACAAGATTCGTGGTACCTTCAATGTAGTGGCTGTTAAAGCACCAGGTTTCGGTGATCGTCGCAAGGCTATGCTGGAAGACATTGCCATCTTGACAGGCGGTACAGTGATTACAGAAGACCTTGGTCTGGAGCTCAAAGATGCGACCATTGAAGCACTTGGACAAGCTTCTAAAGTCACTGTTGACAAGGACAGCACTGTGATTGTGGAAGGCTCTGGCAACCCTGAAGCCATTGCCAATCGTGTGGCAGTTATCAAATCGCAAATCGAAAGCACGACTTCTGAGTTTGACAAGGAAAAACTGCAAGAACGTCTGGCTAAATTGTCCGGCGGTGTGGCTGTGATTAAGGTCGGAGCTGCAACCGAAACCGAACTCAAAGAAATGAAACTCCGCATCGAAGATGCCCTTAACGCAACCCGTGCCGCAGTGGAAGAAGGAATCGTCTCTGGTGGGGGTACAGCCTTTGTCAGCGTACTGGGTGCAGTAGCTGCCCTTGAATTAACAGGTGATGAAGCGACTGGCCGCAACATCGTCCTCCGTGCCTTGGAAGAACCTGTCCGTCAAATCGCTTTAAATGCAGGCTTTGAAGGCTCAATCATCATCGACCGTCTGAAAAACTCTGAAGCAGGTACAGGCTTCAATGCAGCGACTGGCGAATGGGTCAACATGATTGAGGCTGGAATCATTGACCCAGTCAAGGTGACGCGCTCAGCCTTGCAAAATGCCGCTTCTGTAGCCAGCTTGATTTTGACAACAGAAGCTGTTGTAGCCAATAAACCAGAACCTGCTCCAGCAGCACCAGCTATGGATCCCAGCATGATGGGCGGAATGATGTAAGACATATAGAAGAAAGTACAACTTTTTTGAAATCAATAAAGTAAAAAAGACTTCAAACTATTGTTCTGAGACAAGGTTTGAAGTCTTTTTATTGTACGGATAAGAAAATGAAAACTTGTAAAATAATGAAAATTTTGAAATGTAAATGATTTTCGAAAGCTGTTTGGAGTGATTGTAAATGTGCTTATTTCAAAATGGGGCAAATAATCTGATAGCAGTAGAGAATACTTTAGTTTTGAAAATTAACGCTACTTAGCAAGGACTAAGAACGTTAAACTGTTTCGGACTTGTTTTGGAACAACTCAATTCTATCATTACAATAAGTGATTAACGTTTTCACTTTTTCAAGTATGTAGCCTTTTTCAGATACTGACTTTACTTTTTTCTCGTCAAAGTAGTAGCCAGTCAAACCCCTGATTTCTTCTGACAATGTGAGATAATACACTTATCTATTCGTAAAAAATGGAAGAAGTAGTATAATAGAGAAACACAGATAAGATGGTGAGGAAAAAAGATGACAATCCGTTTTGAAGAAAAGGTAAGTATAGAAAGCGCTCAATTCGTATGCCAATGGTCTAACTCCCTCGGCAAATCCTTTCAAGAACAATGGATGGGAACAATGATTCCTTTTCCCTTGACAATTCAAGTCTTGCAAGATTTGGAAGGAATCTTTTCAATCTTTGATGGACAAGAGTTTGTGGGGCTTATCCAGAAAATCAGGCTAGAAGACAGGAATCTTCATATCGGGAGATTTTTTATCAACCCCCAGAAACAGGGGCAAGGCTTAGGTAGCCAGGCTTTAAGGAAATTTGTTAGTTCGGCCTTTGAAAATGAAGACATAGATAGTGTTTCTCTAAATGTCTACGAGGCAAATCAAAGAGCTCAGAATCTTTACCAAAAAGAAGGATTTGAAATCGTTCAAATGGTTGAAGAACCTGTACGAAAATACATCATGAAAAAGTTTAGATAGAAAGTAAAAAAGCTTTGGTTTACAAAGCTTTTTTAATGTTATAAACTCATTAAAACAAATCCCAGTCAGGTGTGGAATATTTTCTAGTTTGGGTCATATAAAAGTAAACAAAATGGATTTGGATTGCTAGAGCTAAAAGGGTTGCCATAGTTACTATTATCATAGGATTAGAAGCAAAGAGTAAAGAGAGAATCAAGGCGGTCAGATAGAGTGCGGCTTGGATAAAGTAGAAACGTTTCGAAAAGCGAAGATAGTGTTTGTTATAGGGACCATTTGCTAGGACAGCAACCTGGAAGAGGCCAAGTCCGATATAAAAGAAGCTGGTCACAAAGAGATGATTGGCTTCAGGATTCAGAAGAAAACTCATGGAAACAGTCATCATAATCAGTCCAATGAAAATAGGATAGTGACTATAAATTAGAAATATTCCCTTTTGATTAGATGCTTCATCAATGGCATGGTCGAATTGACTGAAATAAAACAAGAACAGAGAAAGCATGATAATGAAATAAAGAAGGGAATAAATCGAGAAATTCTCGATCGTAAAGAAGTTAGCTAGCCCCATAATCATCTCCCCAAAAGTAATAATGACTAGAAGGGAGATACGCTCGATTAAATGGGGGAGATTGACTTGAAAATACTTGGCCTTACGAGTCATGGTAATGGGCATAATAAAGGTAAGGAGGATACTGAGAACGAAGACATAGATACCAAGGTTGATTGGAAGAATAGCTGCTAGATAGACACCAAATGTGCGCAGCCCTGTCATCCAAAGAAAACCCTTGATACTTTTTCGATTGCTAGCATCTGTTGATTGTCGATAATATTCAACGAGATATTGGAAGAAAAGGGTGAGGGTTAAGGTACCAACGGACCAACAGAAGGGGTGGAAATAGAGCTGCCAATCGTGGCCAATCATATTGGCTATAAAGAGTAAAAGTCCCATTTTGATAAACATGATTACCATGTTAAATAAAGAGTTCTTTCCATAGCGATTGGTATAAACGGTTTGAATCATCCAGGAATCGGTGAGAACCAAGACAGCCATGAAAAAATCAAGGAAAGAATTCCAAGTCAAAATACCGTCATGAAGATGGTGAATGAGAGCCGTTGTTTTTGAAATGGCAAAAACAAGAACCAGGTCATAAAATAGCTCTGAAAATTCTACCCGTTTGTGTTTGATAAGGTTTGTCATAGTAGGTTCCTTCTAGTTAAGATGTAACAATTTATTATAACAGAAAGCAGCAATGAAAGAGAAGGATATTCTTTAATGACTTTGTGTGGCGTAAATTGTCAATGTCTTGTCTTCTTTTGTCATATACTTGTCGGTTTCTGTCTTGTATAATAGTCTCATAAATAAAAAAACAAAGAGGAAAATATCATGTCAAACAAAAAAGTTATCTTAGTTACAGGCGCTTCATCAGGTATGGGGAAACTTTCAGCCCAAGACCTTATCAAAGCTGGTCACACCGTTTACGCTGTTGCTCGTAGTGTCGATAAAATGAAAGACCTAGAAGCACTTGGTGGCCATATCATGAAAATGGACGTCACAAATGAAGAGGATATTGAAAGAGTTGTAGCAAAAGTCATTGAAGAACAAGGTCGCATCGATGTTCTTTGGAACAATGCAGGTTACGGACTCTACGGTCCTGTCGAAGACCTTTCAATGAAAAAAGCGCAACAACAGTTCGAAGTCAATGTCTACGGTGTAGCCCGCTTGACGAAGAAAGTATTGCCTTATATGCGTCAACAAAAGGATGGCCTGATCATCAATACGTCATCAATGGGTGGAAAAATCTACACACCACTGGGTGCTTGGTACCATGCTTCAAAACATGCTATTGAAGGTTTTAGTGATTGTCTCCGTATGGAAGTCAAGGAATTTGGCATCAAGGTGGTTGTTTTAGAACCTGGAGCGATCAATACTGGTTTTAACGCAGCAGTTGGTCAAAACTTCTCTCATGAATCTAAAAATGGAGCATATAGTCGTTTGGTGAACGCTTATATAAAAGCTATGGAGAACAACCCAGCACCAGGGTCTAAGCCAGAAGTCATCTCACGTACAGTTCTAAAAATCATCAATGTACGTAACCCTAAAACTCGCTATCTTGTTGGACGTGGAGCCAAGCTCTTGGTAGGAATCCGTCGCATCTTTGGCGATAAATTCTTTGATCGCATGATGTTGATGACTTTCCGTTAATAGAATGGAGAAAGCTTATGCGCCTTAGTCTCAGTCAACAGTATATTGAAAATTTAAGCCATATAGGACTGGATCTGAAAATGATTCTACAATTGGCTAATCTACCAGATAGCACCTGGAAAGAGGAGATGAATCTCTCAACTCTGGACTATTATCATCTCTTAACGGCTTTTGATCAGGTGGCCAATGATGAGCAAATCATCGCCATGAGCCGCATCAAGAACATTCAAATGTTTATGCCTCCTTTTTTCGCGGCCCTATCTTCTAAAAATGGTCTCGCAGCCATAGAGCATTTCGCCAAATACAAGAAGATTACTGGTCCGATTGTCGTGAATATGGAAGTCTTTGATGACCTTGTCCGTGTAAGCTACCGTTATGATTATCCAGGGTTAGACTTGCCTCGTTTTGCAGTCCTCAATGAACAGTTGTTGCTAGTTGATTTGATTCGGACAGGAACCGGTAAAGAGATTGTCCCAGTGCATGTCGGGACTCCTTATGCTTATGGAGAAGAGAGTGCTCGTATTTTTGGATGCCCAGTGGAAGTAATGGAAGGGAATGAACTGGTCTTTAAAAAAGCTGACTTAGAGACGCCTTTCCTCACGGCCAATAACGTCATGTTAGACTACCTCGAGCCTCAGCTCAAGGAACGTTTAGCAGAAGCCATGACCAGTGAAAGTTTCACAGGTACCGTCCAGCAGAAACTCTATCAAGCTATTCCAAGTGGTTGTTTTACCATTGAAGATATAGCAGCGTCATTAGGCATTAGCAGTCGTACCTTGCAACGGAACCTGACTGCAGAAGGAACCAAATTTAATCAAGAATTACAAAATGTTCAAAAAATCCTAGCTTTTAGTTATTTCAAAAATCCAGAAATGACAACAGAAGATGTCAGCTACTTGCTAGGCTATTCAGAAGTATCGTCCTTCTCACGTGCCTTTAAAAAGTGGACAGGACAGACCATTTCAGAATATAGAAATCTGCATCATTGATAGAAAACGCCCCTAAAGGCGTTTTTCCTATCGTTTTTTCAGTGCTAATGACTAAACAAAAAAGCCTTGATTTTCAAGGCTTTTTCCTGTTGATTTAGATGCCCCCTGCAGAAAAAACAGGAGTTTAATAAAAGAGTCCATAAGCTTTTTTGCTTTTGTTATAGCAAAAATAGGTTAATTATCTTTGTATGTGAAGATTAAAATGGAACAAAAATGGAACAAATTTAGTTTTATATTTTAAAAGTTATATAATAGATATAGTATAGACTATTAGAGGTAAAAAACTAATGAAGAATATAAAAAATATTGATAGTAAAACTGATATAGATACAGTTAAAAAAGAAATTCAAACACTAGTAAAAGAGAAATCCAAATGCTATCGTTTAGACTTTTCAAAAAAGGAGGATATTGATCTGTTTTTTGGTGAAGGAGATTTTTCAGAGTAAGATATACAAGTGAATCTAAAAAATAAGTAAATATGATAAAATAGAAATGTTAATAACTTATTCCTTTCAAAAATTAGAGATTGGTGGTGCTTATGAAGCTTGAAAAATTTAATGAACGCCCGCATCAGAGCGAGAAAAAGGAAGCTCTTGATTACATAAGAACTTTAATGGAACAAGCTAGGAGAGATTCAAAACTTGAAGATATTCCTAAATTAGAGAAACTTATTGAACTGGTTGATTCTAAACGTTATGGATTAGTATGGGAAGAACATGCTGAGCGGGTTAACGAGGAGATGAAAACTAAAATACCTGTTTTTATAGAAGATGAGACAAAAAAAATAGTAGAAAATATAGATTCGGAGAATTATAACTTTTTACTAGAAGGTGATAATCTTCATAGTTTGCATTTGCTAGAAAAAACACATGCGGGAAGAATAGATGTTATCTATATTGATCCTCCATATAACACAGGTAAAAAAGATTTTGTTTATAACGACAAAATTATTGATAAAAAAGACGTATATTCTCATTCTAAATGGCTAAGTTTCATGAATAAAAGATTAGAAATTGCTAAAAATCTACTTTCGGAAACAGGTGTTATATTTATATCTATCAACGACAATGAACAGGCACAATTAAAGTTGTTATGTAATGAGGTGTTTGGAGAAAATAATTTTCTTACTCAATTTATTGTCGAAAACAATCCAAAGGGTCGAAAAAATTCTAATTTTGCTTCAGTTACCAGTGAGTATTGTATTTCTTATGCAAAAAATAGCGAAAAAGCTTATTTTGTTGAGAATATACCTAAGGCTTCGTCGGATATGAGACTAGACGAAGAAGGAAGATATGTTCATAGTAGTGGTAGAAGAGTCATTGTAGGACAAAATGATTTTAATAATATTGTATCTGATTTTGAGTCAGATAAACATTACTCCTTATATTTCAAAAAAAAAGACTATGACTACCGTTTTATAAAAGAAGATAATATTGATTTGATAGATAATAATTTATTAAGAGAAGGCTTCAAAAGATATATAAGTTATAGAGAAAATAGTTTTGTTGAAAATACTTATACGCAGAAAAAAATGGAGGAACTGCTAAAAAAACGGGCGCTAGATTTTACTGAAGATAAGATTTATGAGAAAAATTTTAGAAGTACTATTCGTATTAAAAATCTGCTAATCAATAGGAAATTCGAAGCGATTATTGATAACAAAAAAGAAATGTATGAGATAGATTTAAAGACGACATCAGCTAAGCGTCAATTAGCAAGTTTATTTGATGGGAAATCACCTTTCGATTATCCAAAGAATGTGGGATTGATTAAGTTGTTGCTTACATTGAATGACAGACATGATATAACAATTTTAGATTTCTTCGCTGGGTCCGGGACAACTGGGCATGCTGTTGCTCAATTGAATAACGAAGATGGTGGGAAACGAAAGTATATTCTATGCACGAATAATGAGAATAATATATGTGAAGAAGTAACATATAAAAGATTGCTAAACATACAAAAAGATTTACCACATAATCTAAAGTATTTTAAAACAAAATTTATCAACAAAGATGATGAGGAATTGGAGTATGTACTTCTCAATAATGTTAAGACTTTGATTGAACTAGAACATGCGATTGATTTAGAAGAAAGTGATAAAGCAGTTGCATTTACATTATCAGAAATACGAGAGCTCGATTTGTCAGGAATCAAGACAGTTTATGTTCGCCAGCATTCACACGCTTTAATGGATAAAGAGGATAAACAAAGATATGAGAATATCGAGCTGATAGATGTACCAGAATACTATTTTGCAAGTGAAATGAGAGAGGCGGGCTTATAATGAAATTATTCCCTTTTCAAGAACAAGCAGTTCAAACATTACAAGATAAATTTTTCTATTCCAAAAAGCAAACAATTGTTTTTTATGCTCCTACAGGATCAGGAAAAACGATAATGCTCATTAACTTAATGGATAGAATCATAGAGTATAATCCTAATTCCAAAGATTATGTTTTCATTTGGTTAACTCCAGGAAATGGAGAATTAGAAGAACAATCATGGAATAAATCTAAAGACTATGGTAAGTTTGTAAAGTCTTTATCACTTGATGAAGCTTTAACAAGTGGTTTTCAAGCTAACACAGCAACTTTCTTAAACTGGGAGCGTGTGAAAAATGATAAAGCAATAGCCCTCAGAGGAGGAGATACTAAGTCTCTTGATGATATTATTAAAAATGCTAAACATAGAGGATTAGAATTTGTAGTAATAGTAGATGAGGAGCATAGAAATCAAACTGAAAAAGCGCAGTGGATTATTGATAAGTTTGATTCATATAAAATCATAAGAGCATCAGCAACTCCGAAGTCACAATCATCCGATTATGATAATGTTCAAGTTAATGACGAAGACGTGATTTCGCAAGGCTTAATTGTGCGCAATGTTGAACTCAATCCAAATGGGGTAGATGGAGATGTTGTTGATAATATGGTTCAATATTTCTTGGACTTGGCGGACGATAAACGTCGGCAGATTAAAAGTGAATATGAGAAATTAGGATTAACTATCAATCCTTTAGTTTTAATACAATTTCCAGATGAGAAAAAATCAAATAAGGAAGAACGTAACAGCCTTATTAAACAGGTAAGAGAATATTTATCTGAGATTGGTCAGCAAGATGGGGAAGTTGCAACGTGGTTAGCAAATGAGAAGATTAATATTTCGGATATCGAAAAATTGGATAATCCTGTCAATTATTTGTTAATGAAACAGGCAGTCTCTACAGGTTGGGATGCCCCTCGTGCTAAAATACTAGTAAAACTACGACTTAATACTGAACCAAGTTTTACTCTACAAACAATTGGTAGAATTCGTAGAATGCCAGAACAAAAACATTATGATAATTCTTTGTTAGATAATGCTTTTATATATTCGAACGATCAGAAGTATATATTGGAGGTATTGAAAAATGGAGCAGCTTCATATATTGCTACATATGAACTACATGAAGAAGCTCCGGATTTTCAACTAACTTCGGTTAAGCCGAACTCACGAGCTGGTTTAACTAATAGTGAAGTGGTCCAAGCTCTAAGAAGTCAGTTTAAAAAAGAATATGGTTTAGTTGAACAAAACGGGAATCAAAACCGTGAAAAATTAGAGAGTTTTGGTTATATTTTTGGTACAACAATACATCAGAAATTAGTCAAGTCTGATAAATTAGAACGAGATATTATTACTGAGACTCTTCATTCATATGATGTTGAAATGCCTGTAAGTGTTAGAGATAATAGTTTAGACTTATTAAATGCTGAACAAGCAATCCAAAAATATTTGTATCGTGAGGATCCAAAGGAAGTAAAAAATATTCTATTAGAAATATTCTCAAATCGTAGCGAGGAACCAAATAAGAGACTTTTAAGTTTAAAACCTTCTGAATTTATGGCTTTTGTTATTAATAATTATAAGCTAATTCGAGATACTGCTAAGAATGCAGATGCAAATGGGTTATTTAATAAGCAGTTATCCTTAGAATATGGTATTAGCCATTCAGAACTAGATCTCAAACCATTTGAGTTACCCAAATATGAAATGTATAAATCCTTGAAAAACGAATCAGGAGTTGTGTTCTCAAAAAATGTTTACAAAGGTTATGGAAGTAATAACTGGGTTCAGACTTCAAAACCTGAGAAATCTTTTGAAGAATGGTTAGAGAAAAGTGATAAGGTTCAATGGTGGTATCGAAGCAAAGATAGAGGAGATAAGTATTTCTCGGTAGCATATGGACAAAAGAAGGAAGGCTTTTTCCCTGATTATATTTTCCTTGGTACTGATGGTATAACTTATGTTATTGAGACAAAGGGAGGCAATAAGCAGAATATTGATATTTATTCAGAAGCTAAATTTAAGGCAATTCGAGAGTGGTCTGAGAATAACCTAACGAATCCAAATGGAGCAAAATTTGCCTTTGTACGCCCGTCAATTGATAGAGATGGTGAAATCACTGGTTTACTATTCAACAACACGATCTGGAAAGAAGATACTAATGATAGAACTCATTGGTTGCCGATAAATGATTTATTTGAAAGTAATCTATTTGAAGGATAGTACGGTCAAGTTTTAAAGAAAAAAAGTGAGGATTATTCTCCCCGCTTTTTATTTGCTAAAAATATATTTTAAATTGTAAATCCTATTTAGAATGTTCTTTGATGAACTTTAGTTTCTCATAAAGTTCATTAATTTCATCTTTAAAACTGTATGAGATACGGAAAATTGATAGCTCTTACTTGGTCTGATGTAGACTTTAAAAAAGGTCTGATTTTTACTCATAGGCGTTTTAATACTTCCACTTATAAAATTGTTCCTCTTAAAAACAAAACTTCAGTTCGCTATATTCCAATAAGCGAAGAAACTATCGACCAATTGAAATCATTGAAGAAAATACAAGAAGTTTTTAATAGGGAATTAGATTTAGAAAACTATCGAGATTTAGTTTTCTACTACTATGGCTATCGAAACTATGTTCCAAATATAGGAACAGTAAATAAAGTGTTACATGTCCTTCTAACCAAATTAAACATCTCTCCAATGATATCAACTAAAGGAGTGTGCCATACTTATGGTAGTTCTTTAGGGCATAATAACATTGATTTGGGAGTTATTGCTAAAATTTTAGGACACAAAGATATCTCTATGCTGGTTGAAGTTTATGGTCATATATTGGAGGAGAAAATTAGTGAGGGATTTATGGCTGTGAAAAGTTTGTTGTAAAAACACGGCAAATTGCACGGCAATTTTTAAATGAAAAGCGAAAAAGCCTTGGATTCCAAGGCTTTTAAGTCATACTTTCTATGCCCCCTGCAGGGCTCGAACCTGCGACCCATAGATTAAGAGTCTACTGCTCTA
>ERZ773042.912-NODE-912-length-18363-cov-4.894199_pt1 | contig 18363 bp, 16 predicted proteins | sample MGYA00511664_ERZ773042 | MGnify/ENA primary metagenome ERZ773042 (study PRJEB29015, sample SAMEA2737984) | human oral metagenome | biome: human oral; feature: human-associated habitat; material: dental | place: China | collected 2036 ... | reverse complement strand
GTATAATATATTAATTTAATTAAATGAAAATCTATATTAAAATTTATCAAAAACTCGCTATCCTGATAAAATTTGAGCCACTAAATTTAAAATTTATAAAATTATTATCTTATATCTGAAATCTATGTAGAAAAAACCTTGATTTTAATCTAGACTAAGCTGTTTTTTTATGCTATTATCCAACACGTTAATAGAAATTTAAATTCTAAACGAAAGGTTAATCTCATGGATAGACGAGACTTTATAAAAAGCTCTGCAGCAGCGGCTGCCTGTAGCGTTGCGGGCATCAGTTTACCTAGCAGTCTTAGTGCTGCGGACGAAGCTGAAAAAGGCTGGCGCTGGGACAAGGCGGCTTGTCGCTTCTGCGGCACCGGCTGTGGCATCATGGTAGCCACCAAAGACGGCAAGATCGTAGCGGTCAAAGGCGATCCGTTAGCGCCCGTAAATCGCGGTCTAAACTGCATCAAAGGCTATTTTAACGCAAAGATCATGTATGGCGCAGATCGCATTACCAAGCCTCTTTTACGCGTAAATTCCAAAGGTGAATTCGACAAAAAGGGAAAATTTATCGAGATCAGCTGGCAAAGAGCGTTCGACGAAATGGAGAAGCATTTTAGGCGAGCCTATAACGAAGGCGGTCCTGAGGGCTTTGCCGTACTTGGTAGCGGTCAATACACGATCCCGGAAGGTTACGCCGCAGCAAAACTAGTAAAGGCGGGCTTTCGCTCCAATAATCTCGATCCTAATGCTCGCCAGTGCATGGCCAGCGCCGTCGTAGGTTTTATGCAAACCTTCGGTATTGACGAGCCTGCGGGCGTTTTCGACGATATCGAGCTAACTGATACCATCATCGCTTGGGGTGCAAATATGGCTGAGATGCACCCGATTCTTTGGTCTCGCGTCTCCGACCACAAGCTTCGCAACCCGGACCGCGTAAAAGTTATAAATCTCTCGACCTACTCTAGCCGCACTTCAAATATCGCCGATATCGAAATTATATTCCGTCCGAATACCGATTTAGCGATATGGAACTACATAGCAAGGGAGATCGTCTACAACCACCCGGATATGATAGATGAGAAATTTATTAAAGAGCACTGTGTATTCGCTACAGGCCCTGTGGATATCGGCTACGGCTTGCGAGAAGATATAAATCATAAAAAATACCGCAAAACCGAGCTTGATACCGCGGCTAAGCAAAAATCCAAAATTTTAAGCAAATCCGAGGGCGTTACGTTAGCATATCTGGGTATGAAAGAGGGCGATGTACTCGAAAACAAACACTCTGACAAATCAGATGCCCACTGGCTCATAAGCTTCGAAGAATTTAAAAAAGCGCTGGAGCCTTACACGCTAGATTTCGTAGCGCCTTTAGCTAAGGGTGACGAAAGTGAGGATTTAGAGGCGTTTAAGACCAAGCTAAAGCAGCTGGCAGATTTTTATATAGAAAAAGATCGCAAAGTAGTAAGCTTTTGGACGATGGGCTTTAATCAGCACTCAAGAGGAACCTGGGTCAATGAGCAAAGCTATATGGTGCATTTCCTGCTCGGCAAGCAAGCCAAGCCGGGCTGCGGAGCATTTTCGCTTACCGGTCAGCCTAGCGCTTGCGGCACGGCTAGAGAGGTAGGCACGTTTTCTCACCGACTACCTGCCGATATGGTCGTGGCAAATCCCGCTCACAGAAAGGTTTCCGAAAAAATTTGGAAGCTTCCCGAGGGCACGATAAACCCAAAACCGGGTGCGCACTACGTGCAGGCTCTGCGCAATCTCGAAGATGGCAAGATAAAATGGATATGGGTACAGGTCAACAACCCGTGGCAGCAGATCGCCAACGCAAACCATTGGATCGCCGCGGCGCGCGAGATGGATAACTTCATCGTAGTAAGCGACCCGTATCCCGGACTAAGCGCGAAGGTAGCCGATTTGATCCTGCCTACGGCGATGATCTACGAAAAATGGGGCGCATACGGCAATGCCGAGCGTAGAACTCAGTGGTGGAGACAGCAGGTCCTTCCTGTGGGCGACGCTATGAGCGATACGTGGCAGATGTTAGAGTTTTCCAAGCGCTTCAAACTCAAGGATTTCTGGGGCGAGGTTAAAGTGAATGATAAGCTTACGCTTCCAAACGTATTGGATAAAATTTCAGAATTCGGCTATACGCCAGAGACTACACTATTTGAAGTGCTCTTTGCAAACAAAGACGCTCAGGCCTTCGCGGCAAAAGATCCGATTATGGCAAGCTTCGATAACTCCGAAGTAAACGGCGACTCTCGCGGCGTAATCGGCAGCGACGGCAAAGAATTTAAAGGATACGGCTTTTTCATCCAAAAATATCTCTGGGAAGAATACCGAAAATTCGGTACCGGTCACGGACACGATTTAGCGGATTTCGATACCTATCACCGAGTGCGCGGTCTTAGATGGCCGGTCGTAGACGGTAAAGAGACGCTTTGGCGCTTTAACGCTCAATACGATCCTTATGCTAAAAAAGCGGCTCCGGATAGCGACTTCGCTTTCTACGGTAACGCAAAGGCGGCGCTTCCTAGCGGCGATCTAAAATCCGCTACTTCTGGCGAAGAAAAAACAAGCCTTGCCAATAAAGCTAAAATTTTCTTCCGTCCATATATGGATCCTGTAGAAGTGCCAAGCGAGGAGTATCCTTTCTGGCTATGTACGGGTCGCGTGCTGGAGCACTGGCACACCGGCACTATGACTATGCGCGTGCCAGAGCTTTATCGCGCCGTACCGGAGGCAAGATGCTATATGAACGAAGCCGACGGCGCCAAAATCGGCGTACAACAAAACGAGATCGTCTGGATCGAGTCGCGCCGCGGCAAAGTCAAAGCGCGCGTGGACTTTCACGGACGTAACATTCCGCCGAAGGGACTTATTTTCGTGCCGTTTTTTGACGAGAAGGTTTATATCAACCGCGTCACGCTCGATCATACTTGTCCGCTTTCAAAAGAGACCGACTACAAAAAATGCGCGGTTAAAATTTACAAGGCGTAAATTATGGATAGGCGTGAGGTCTTAGGTATTCTTTCTTTAGCTGCGGGCATAGGCGTTCTGGGGCTCGGAGTCGCAAACTCTAGCGAGCACGCCAGACTCCGCCCGCCCGGAGCTATAAGCGAGAAAGAATTTCTTAGCAAATGCCTAAGGTGCGGGCTTTGTGTCGAGGCATGCCCGTTTGATACGCTTAAGCTTGCGAGCTTTTGCGATCACGCTATTGCAAACGGCACGCCGTTTTTTATCCCGCGCGAAATTCCGTGCTATATGTGCGACGACATACCTTGCGTCGCAGCCTGTCCTAGCGACGCGCTAGATAAAGGCTTAGTGAGCGAAAACTCTAAGCTTAACGTGCATCTATCCAAGATGGGCGTTGCGGTCATAGATACCGAGCATTGCATCGCTTATGCGGGCATCCAATGCGACGCGTGCGTGCGAAACTGCCCCGTAATGGATAAGGCACTCAGGATCGATTACCGCCACAACGACCGCACCGAAAAGCATGCCCTGCTCGTGCCCGTCGTAGATAGCAACTACTGCACGGGTTGCGGCAAATGCGAGCATGCCTGCGTCACGAAAAAGGCGGCTATCAGCGTCGTGGAGCGCGAGCGCGTCATAGGAATTTCCAGCGATAACTATGTCAAAGGCTGGATCAAGGGCGACGACGCGAAGTTAAAGGACGCAGACACCAAAATCAAGCTCGATCCGCAAAAGAGCAAGGACTACTTAAACGAGGATGATCTAATGGAGGGGGCTAGACAATGAAATACACTATTTTAAGGCGTTTAAGCCAAATTTCTATTCTAGTCCTTTTTATTTTAGGAAATAATTTCGCCTTCAAAGCCGCGAGCGAAAACGGAATTTTATCCGGAATTCTAAAAGGCAATCTAAGCTCGTCGAAACTTTTCGGCACGATTAATCTAAGCGATCCGTTTGCGACGGCGCAGATGCTGTTAGCTAGCTTTTCTTTAGGTGCTACGGCGGTTATCGGAGCGCTTATCGTAGGAGCATTTTATGCGCTTATAGCGCCGCGAGTATATTGCTCATGGGTTTGCCCGATAAATTTACTAACCGATCTTGCCGCGTGGCTTCGTAAAAGACTTGGCATAACGACTAGACTCGTTAGCGTAAATCGCAAGGCTCGCTACGTCCTAGCGGTGTTAGCGCTTGTTTGCAGCGGAGCTTTCGGCTTTGCGGTGTTTGAGAGCGTAAGCTTTATCTCGCTTTTCGCGCGCGCCGTCATATCGCTGAGTGCTAGTGCGTTTGCAATCGCGCTGCTGATTGTAGTTTTTGAAATTTTCGCAGGCGATCGCACGATCTGTTCGCGGCTATGCCCGCTCGGCGGATTTTGGGCGGCGCTTAGCTATTTTAGTATCATTCGCATTCGCCACGAGGTTGATAAATGCACGATGTGCGGCAAATGCAAAATGGTCTGCCCCGAAGTGCAGGTGCTTAAGATGGTCGGGCACGAAAACGGGCGCGTTAGCAGCGAGTGTATCAGCTGCGGGCGCTGCATCGACGTATGCGACGACAATGCGTTAAATTTTAGTATATTAGGAGTGAAAAAATGAAAAAAATGGTTTTAGGCTTGGCTCTTGCATGCTGTGCGGCGCTATTTGCCGCGGACAAGACGGCATCTATAGATGCCGACAGCTTGGGCTTTATAAAAAGCGTAGACGAATCGGCGCAAAATAAAAATTCCCTGCCCGATTTCAAATATAGCGAGGATGCTCCGGGCGCCGCTTCAAAGATCGAGCGCAGCTTCGAAAACGCTCCGCCGCTCATACCGCACAGCCTAGAGGGGCTCGTGCCGATCACAAAGGATAACAATATGTGCGTAACCTGCCATATGCCCGATGTCGCTAAGGATGTAGGTTCTACGCCGATTCCAAAAAGCCACTTGGTGGACTTTCGCACAGGCGCGGATCTAAACGGCACGCTAGCCGAGCAGCGATTCAATTGCACTCAATGCCACGTACCGCAAGCCCAAACCAATCCGCTAGTGAAAAATAATTTTAAGGCTGATTTTAGCAGGTTTAGCGACGCAAATTCCACTTCTAATCTCATAGATACGCTAAATCAAGGCGCCGAGGTTGAGTAGGAGCGCGCGATGAAATTTTTACCACCGCTGCTACTTTGCGCCTGCTTCATCTATGCCAGCAACGGCGTTGCAATACCTAGTGGCGCTGTGGGCATAGATGCGCCTGCAAAGATCAAACACGCTAGCTTCATACTAGAGCTTGACGCAAATGTCGCGGTACTAAAAAATCTAGACGGCGAAATTTACGCAGGGCTTGACAACGGCAAGCTCTATAAAATCACCATTAACTCCGCGGAGAATTCCACGCGAAATTCCACCGCCGGGCAAAATTTCGCAGATCAAAATTCCGTCGCAAGCACAAATTCCGATGCGGCGCAGAATTTCAATGCTAAAGCAAGCGTAAATTCCACGGGAAATTCCATCGCAAATTCCGCTGCCGTAAATTCTTTAGAAAATTCCGCGAAGCAGAATTCTACGGCATTAAATTCCGCCTCGAATTCCGCCTCGGGCGCAATATCCAAAACGCTAATTTTCGCCCTACCCTCGTCCAAAAATTACCTAGACGAGCCGATGGGCGCTACCATATTCGACGTCGATAAACTAGGCGAGCGATACGCATTTTTGTATAACGGCGACGCGTTTGAAAAGATGCTGGGTATATTTGCGGGCGGCAAGATCACGCACTACAAGTTGCCGATGACGGGGATTAAAAACGTCTATTTCTACGACGAAAATACCGTGATTTTGCTAGGTCTTGGTAGCGAAATTTTATACTTCGACCTACCTAGCGGCAAGGTAAGCTTCGAGCAAAAGCTCACCATCGCGTCTTTAGGCGGCAGCGCCTACGACCGCGCTAGCGGGACGCTACTAATCTCGTGCGAAGGCGGTATCGTGTTTTATTTCGACGCGAAAGCAAAAAAGCTTATGAGCCAAAAGTCCCTGCACAAGGACGGGATCTACTCCGTGGCGCTGCTTGGCGATCGCATTATGAGCGGCTCGAACGACAAAGAAAGATCGTGCTACTACGAAAACGGCGATTTCGCTAAATTTTATAACGCCCGTTTCGCAGTTTTTGCCGTGGCGCTAAGCCCCGAGCTGGGTGCTTTTACCGTTGGTAACGGCGTGCGCGTAATCGATAAAGCAGGCGAGATCGTCCGCAGCATCGAGCTGGACAACGACATCATCAACTATCTGCTTTTCGAAGGAGATTATCTCGTGGGCTCGGGGTACAATAGATATATCTACTTTTGGGAACTAAAATGAATATTTCAAGCGTCGTAATCTATCTAGGCGCAGATACCGATATAGCGGCGTTTCGCAAGGAGCTGCAAAGTATCGGCGGCTGCGAGTTCGTCGCGTGCGAGGACGGCAAGGCGGTAGCCACGATTAGCGCGGAGAGCTTCGAGGACGAGATTGCCGCATTTCGCGCGATAGAGGCTATAAAAGGCGTAAGCGAGGCGATGATGATCTACTCATACTCCGATCTTGACGCAGACATCGCCGCGGCAAACTCCGACAACGGCGAGCAGATAATGCGCGAGCTGGACGAAAAAGACCCGAGCCAGATCAAATACGGCGGCAAAGTGCGAGTCTAAATCGCCGCCACCGCTCTATTGGTGCTTTTTGTCTAAATTTTATATTTTCGACGATCTCTGCGTCACTCGGTAAAATTTTTTGTATAAATTTTATCTGCGCCCACGGAATTTGAAATTTTTTCCAACTCATCTTTACCGCTTCTAGCCTGTTTTTGTATCTCTAGCCCGACGCCGCTTTTGCGCTCCTAGCCGATTTTTACGCCTTTGATCTGCTGCCTTGCGTTTAGCCGTAAATTTAAATCTACAATTAGACTCTATGACGATACAGAATTTTAAAAACGACGGACGAATTAAATTTATGAAATTTCTGCGCAGCGCTATGCTTTACGTCGCATAAAAAACATGCCGCACCAAATCAGACGCCGCATAAAAGGCGGTGCCGTAGCGACTGCCGTCTGGCGCCACAGCCTATAGCCGCTGCGACGCCCGTCTGCTTGGGATGGCACTATAAAAATACGGCGACCGGGGTGCCGACCGCCAGCAGAAACTACTTCTGCGCGCAGCTTGAGATGTGCCGCAGTAAAACATCGAGCGAGCTCAGCCGCCGTCAAACACGCTAAATTTAGCGCGCGCATTTACTCCCTAGTATCGCGGCCATTCATTCGGCACACAGGCTTGCGGCGCGCAGAGGGTTTTTAAATTTCAAAACAAGAGCATAAGTTTTAAAATTCCTAGGCGTAGAAATTCCGCGCCGAAGCTAAATTTTAAAAATTTATGGCGCGAACGGACAAAAAGCCGCAAGGACGTGCTGGGCATTGCGTTTTACGGGCAGCATTTTCATAAATTTAAAAGCGCCCAGCGACGCAAGCCCTACTCGAATTCTATCTTTTTTAGATAATCGTATAAATTTAGCACAGCGATAAATAGCGTTAAAATCGCGGGTCCCAAGATCACGCCCCAGAACCCAAACGTGCTGATGCCCGAAAGCATCGAGAAGAAGATCAGCATCTCGTTGATGTTTGCGGGGTTTTCGACTAGGCGCGAGTTGATAAATTTTATCACGAGCGGCTTAACGAAGCTGTCCGCGAGCGTCGAGATCAGTATCACGCAATACGCCATTATCACGATCGCGCCCGAGGTACTGCCCCCCGCTAGCACGTATAGCGCGGTGGGCACGTAGATGAGCGCGCCGCCGACTGCGGGGATGAGCGAGCAGAAGGCAAAAAGCACCCCCATCAGCAGCGCGTCAAAGCCGAAGATCCCTGCGATGATCGAAAACAAAAAGCCCTGCAATACGGCGTTGAAGATGGTCGAGTAAAACACGACGCTCATCGTATTTGCCGTCTCGGAAAAGATATAATCGATCTGCGAGGGCTCGACGGGTAGAATTTTTTTAAAAAAGCGCTTGAAGCTCTCGCCGTAGAGGTAAGCAAAAAAGCAAAACACGATGATGAACACCATATCGACGATAAATTTCGCGCTGGATTTCCCGACGACCGAGAGGTAGGAGATGATCTGCTTCGCCACGCCCGCGACGTCTAGGTTTGCCAAAAACGAGCGAAACTGCGTATCAAATTTTTCAAAAGGCCCGGGCAGCCTGATGTCTAGGCTCTGAACGTAGCTAAGTGCGTCGTTTAGGCGCGCCATATCGAAGCTTGCGGCGTTTTTTGCGATCTCGATCACGGCGTAGATGAAGGGTACGAAAAAAAGCGTGCAGAGCAAAAACAGGCTAAGCACCGAGGCTAGCGTGCGCCTGCCGCGGCACAGCTTCGTTACTTTAGCGTGCAGACCCGAGGTCGCCACCGCCATCAGCACGCCGATTGCGATCACCATCAAAAACGGCGAGAACAGATAGATCACACAGCAAAACATCAGCAAGGTTGCGCCGATAAAAAATATCTTGTTCGTTTTCGCGCGCCCGCTAGCCTTGGCAAGACCTGCTTTCATACCCGCGGCGGCCCCCGAAGCGGCAGCGTCGCCTAACGCGGAAGCATTAGCCGAGAAGGTTTCGTTAGCTTCAGCGGCGTTGTTAAGCGCGGAAGCACCAGCAGATGAGACTTTGTCGGTTGCGGTCCGGTTTTTGCTTTTATTTTCGGCGGCAGTTTTAGTCCTGCCTTCCGCGGCGTCTAGCGCAACTGCGCCTGCTTTATCAGCGTCGGTATTTGCTTTAGCGGCTTTAACCCCGCTTTCAACACCGACATTGGCTCCGCTTCCGCTTTGATTTTCGACGCTGATTTTAGCTCTTTTTTCAGTAGCGGCTTTGGTCTTGTTTTTGACAGTCGCTTTGGCTTCGGCGGCGGCTTCGATTTTAATCTCGGCGTTATTTGCGGTCTGATTTTCTATGAAATTTTGAGCCTCGCTTTTAGCGTTACTTTCGGCGTTATTTTGGGCTATCTTTTCAGCCAGATTTTCGTTGCGGCTTGCGGCGTTATCTTTTGGCGTCGGCAAATTTTATCCTTTTGAAATTTGATGACGTATTTTATAAATTTTTTTATCAGATTTCGATTAAATTTTAAAATTTCACAAAATTTACGAGCGGCGTTCTCACGCGTTTTCACATACAGCGCGCTATACGACATGTACACGAATCGTGCCTAATTTATGAAAATAGCGCATAGCTCGAACATACGTCAAAACCAGATGTGTGCTACTATGCCGCATTTGAACCTTGCGCGCACCGCGGCAAGACCCCGTCTTGCGCCGAGCTTTTGGCGGAGCTCGGGCTATCGCGCGTGGTAATCGGCGCGCGCGATACGAACGCGCAGGCTGCGTGCGGCTAAATTTGATGAAATTAGCGCTTTGGTGGGCAGTGCTGATATGCTGGCGCTAGACGCGCGCGTTGCGCCGCAAAATCTAAAGCTGCGCGCGCCCGATGTGTGGATCCGCTCGCGCCGCAACTCTTATAATAAGCCCAATAGCAACTTCAAGCGGAAAAGAAAGATGTATAGCGAATGCGTCTGCTAGAAGCGAAGTAAAATCGGTACGATAAACGAGAGTAAAGTAAAAATTAAGCGGGCAACAGGCTATTTTTTAGAAAATCAATGTACCTTAATAATCGCAAACAACAATCCACGTAGGATAAAAGAATACGAATTTATAAAATAATGAGCACAACGGATGCGCGAATAGACTAAATTTTAACTTTCAATGTAGAGTGAGAATAATAGCCACCCCTATAGGCGTATGAAAGCAGAGCTTCGCTCCAGCTTGCGCTGCAGCCGCATTGGCGAGACCATGCGAAAGCGCATCCCTTAATAAATACCCAATCCGTTACTCATTTTTTGCTCCTTCTTCTGGATTGTTTTTAATCAAATTTCTATCTGAAAAATTTATAAAAAATATCAATAAAAGTAGAAAAACTGCCCCTTTTAAAAAGAATTTAAACTGTGCGGTCATCAAATATGGTCTTAACAATATATGATCGAAATTATATTCCTTATATATTTTTCCATCTTTATCTTCAAGCTGTAAAATTTCATTATTACCTAATATATCTGGGCTTGGCTCGCCGTAAATTTTGATTTTTTGCCCTTTTAGCTTTTCGTAAATATCGCTATCGCTTTTGCTTATTTCATAAACCTTTTTCTTGCCGTTTTCTAGTTCTATATGTATTCGTCCGCCGCTTCCGCGAAAATTATAATAAACGTTTCTTCAAATTCCGGTATCTATCTCAAGCTCATTCAATTGTTTGGGCGCCGTATCCGTTCTATAAATAGTAAGAAGCATCCCGCATAGGACAAAAAGCAAACCATAGCAGCCTATGCTAGCCACCTGTGCCTGCGGATGCGAAACTCCCCTGACAAAAACGCGTCTGTAAAATACATCGTAAAAATAATAGAAGAGCCTTTTTATATATTTTGTTATGAATTTCATAAAATTCCCTTTCATATTCTTTTGGATGTTTTTTATTTAGCGATAATAAATTTGCTCTAAATTTACAAAATCTCCCGCTTTAAATTTTAAATCTGAAGAAGCTTTAAAACCAAGCAAAATTCAAAGACCAAATATAAAAAATCGCCACGGCAGGGTTTCCACCTGCGTAGCTATGGCTCAGCGCCGTGAAGTATAAAATTTCATCCGCCTTACTCCTCAAACAGATTTCTCTCCGCAGTCTTTAGCACGCGACCGAACGCCTCGCGCGCCTTATCGGTTGCGATGCGGCCTTTGGCGGTCTTTTCGATGTAGCCGTTGGCGAGCAGATAGGGCTCGATGACGTCCTCGATCGTGCCCTCATCCTCGCTAAGCGCCGCCGCGATCGTGCTAAGCCCCAAGGCGCGGCGCTTGGCGTCAAATAAAATTTCCAAATATTTTATATCCATCTCGTCAAAGCCCTGCTCGTCCACGCCCAGCGCCTCGAGCCCTTCGCGCGCGCGATCGTGCGAGATAGCGCCCTCGTCGCGCACCTCGGCAAAATCGCGTATGCGTCGCAGTAGCCGTAGCGCGATACGCGGAGTACCGCGGGAGCGGCGCGCGATCTCGGCGCTAGCGTCGGCTGCACTCTCTTTTCCGAGTTTAACAGAAGCGATCTGCACTATCCGCGCAAGCTCGGCATGCGTGTAAAACTGCAAGCGAAACTGCATGCCGAAGCGATCCCGCAGCGGCGCCGAGATCATGCCTGCACGCGTCGTGGCGCCGATGAGCGTAAAGTGCGGAATGTCGATCTTGATAGTCTGCGCGGCAGGACCCGAGCCGATGATGATGTCGAGGCGGAAGTCCTCCATCGCCGAATACAGCACCTCCTCGATCGCGGGGCTTAGGCGGTGGATCTCGTCGATGAAAAGCACGTCGCCGCTTTGCAGGTTCGTTAAAATCGCCGCCAGATCGCCCGCCTTTTCGATCATCGGCGCGGCGGTGACCTTGATAGCGGCGCCCATCTGAGCGGCGATGATGTGCGCTAGCGTAGTTTTGCCAAGCCCCGGCGGCCCGTAAAAAAGCACGTGATCAAGCACGTCGGCGCGCTTTTTCGCCGCGGCGATCGCGATGGCGAGGTTTGATTTGATCTTCTCCTGCCCCACGTAATCCTCGAAGCTCGACGGGCGCAGCGAGCTCTCCACGCTCTCATCGAGCTGCATCTTTTCGATCTCTACAATTCTGTCCATAATCTCTCTTTAATCGTTTTTAAAATTTTAGCAAGTGTAGCGAAAAATGGCTAAATTTTGACAATTTTTAAGGGACGGATCTTTGCGGGCGGAATAAAATTTGCCGCGCGGAATTTTACGGTACGCGCTTAGCGCTGGGGCTAAAAAGCAGAGCACCCGTCGTGAAAGACTGCGAAATTTTGCGCGACGTTTAAAACTACGCTCATGCCGCTGCGCCCGCTATGCCTTGGTGCGGAATTTTATTGTGACGGCTCCTAAACAGCGCGCGGGTCGCTAACTGCGCTAAATTTTACGGCGCGGAATTTAGCCATTTGAAAAATACGCACGCAGTTTTGCGACGTGAAATTTGGCGCTGGAATTTTACGATATTAAATTCGGCGCCTGGAATTTTGCAGCGAAATTTTGCCTCGTAAAATTTTAATGCGGATCTTATTTTTGCGGCAGTGAGGGTTAAAATCTGCACTTCAAGCTTAGCGGTACGCAGCCGGCTAGAATTCTATCTAACGAAGTCGGTTAAAATTTCGCAATGAATTCTACGTAAAATCCTATGCAAAATTTTGCCTTACGCGCTTGCGCAGCTAAGTAAAATTTCGCGCAGGATTTGTATCTCGCAGTCGCGCAGAACTCGGAGCAGAAAGCCTTGGGCTTAAAATTTTACGCTGAGCTTAGCGATAGCTTACGCGACGATTAGCGGCGGACGTGCAGTTAAGTTCGCTCCCGTGGCAAAATTTAACGACAAACCGCGCGATTAAATTTTGTTTGCGCGATGGAATTTAGCGCCGAACGACGGTTAAATTTAGCCACGCAGCCTCGCGACGCCTTATCGATCGCGCCCAAATTAAGACGCTAAATTTTTCCTGCGCGAGCCCAGTTCTACAAATCGTGCTCTTCGATCAAAACGCTCTTATTATCGTCGTCGCCATCGCAGAACGCTCTATATGAGCCGGATGTTGTGATTTCGAATAAAAATACTACGCCGTCGCTTTCAAATTTTTTCGAGCAGCCCTTGGCGTGCAGCTTGGCAAGCTTCGGGCTATCAGGGGCATAAAACTGATAGCTATCGGTGAAGTGCTCCACGTATCGGTAGGTGATCTCCGCCCAAGGCACCCCGCTATCGCCGCTTCTATTTAGCACGATGGTTCTAGTGTTTATCGCCGCGAGCTTTGATTTTAGCTCTGCAAACGTCTTTTTGTCCCAGCCGATGAGCTTTAGCCCATCGCCGATACTCGGCGCATTATCTCTAAAAATGGAATTTGAATAAAATTTCGTCTCGTTGCCGTCCAAATCGATCCAAATATACTCATCGCCGTAGGTGCTCTGGATCGTAACGCGCAAATTTTTAGGGAAGTTGCGACCTGCAAAAGCTAACAGGTCTAGGAATTTCTCGTGATTTTGCTCGTAGTTTTGCATCGGCGGGGCTTTATCCAGCTCCATATCATCTTTATCAAAGAAAGAATTAAACGCAAAAAATACCGCCAAAATCGGCAGCACCTTTACGCAAAAGAGCAAGCCCAGAGCCACGGCTATGAAGGTTTTTAAAGCTTTAGCCAAATTTTCTCCTTAAATTTTATAAGCCGTTTAGGCCTGACGGCTGGTTTATGTTTGAGCTCTACGGCTACGTGCGTAAAATTTAGCGCTCGTAGCGTATTTTAGAGCTGCGGGCGCGCGAGCATTCATGAAAAGCGCTCGCGCATTGCGCTCAGCGACAGAAATAGCGCCCGCATGCAGAAGCGCGCAAACTCTCGCACGGCGCCCCGTATAAAATATACCGCGCAGAGTATCCGCCCAAAGTGCCCGCGATCTCTCGCACTAGCTAAAGCGCTCGCAATCGCTCTCGCCGAATAAATTTCAAGCGGCGCGAGCTGTTTACATAGCCTGCGGCACGCGAAAATGAAGCGTTAATTTAAGACAAGCGGAGCTTTATGGCTAGAATTTCGGCGCGTAAATTTTAAAATTTAGCCCAAATCCCACTACTGCTTGTATTCAAACTCCTCGCTCGGAAAGCTCTCCTCCTTGACTTCGCGCGCGTATTCGCGCACCGCACCTTTTACCAGCTCGGCGCCGTCTAAATAGCGCTTAACGAATTTCGGCCGAAACTCCGTGAAAAATCCACACATATCGCTCCACACAAGCACCTGTCCATCCACGCCCGCACCCGCGCCGATGCCGATGACGGGCACGTCGGTGCCGAGTGCCACTTGATTTGCAACCGAGCAGATCGTCCCCTCGACAAGCAGCAGCACCGCACCCGCCTCGACAAGCACTCTAGCGTCGTTTAAGACCTCGCGCGCGCCCTCCTCTCCGCGTCCGCTCACCTTGTAGCCGCCCGTAAAGCGCGAAAACTGCGGCTTAAGCCCGATGTGGCTCATCACGGCGATACCGTTTCGATTAAGCAGCGCCACGGTATCTGCCATATGCGCGCCGCCTTCGATCTTAACGGCGTCACAGCCGGTGCTCTCATAGACTTTGGCGCAGTTTTGTAGCGCGAGCTCTCGCGTCGCGCACGAGCAAAACGGCATATCCACGACCATATACGCTCGCTTGAGCCCCCGTCTTACGGCGCGCGCGTGATAGATCATCTGCTCCACGCTTGCGCCCAAGGTCTCGGAGTGCCCGCCGAAGCTCATATTTAGGCTGTCGCCTACGAGCACCATATCTACTTCGTCGTCGAAAATTTTAGCAAAAAGCGCGTCGTAGGCGGTGATCATCACGATTTTCTCGCCGGATTTTTTCATCTCGTATAATTTAGAAAGCGTGATTTTTGACATTTTGGCTCCTTGATTTGGTTAAAATTTGAACGCAATTCTAGCATAAGCCGAATTTGACATTTATAAAATTTTAAAGTAAAATGCGCGCGCATTCTTTCGGGGGTGACTTGGCTTCGACGGGAACGGATGGGTCAAGGCGGCATGTCGCTTTGGATACAGCGTATAAAATCCAAACTAAATTTAAACGCAAACAACGTTAAATTTGCTCCTGCTTACGCTAAAGCTGCGTAAGTCCAGTCGAGCCCTGCTCTGCGCCGATACTATCTAAGCGCGGCGGCGGGTAATCTGTGATAGCGTAGCTCTGTGGCGTGACGAGCCGTAGGGTGAATCCTAGTCTTTGCGCCGGCGGATCGTTTTGGAAAGTGAGCGAGCCTGCGCGAGAACTTCACTTTTGCTAAACATGTAGAGGCTTTGGTCGTTTGTTTTCGGACTGCGGTTCAATCCCGCACACCTCCACCAATTATCTATTTTTAAATTTTAATCACTTCTTTTTAGTTGCATTTAGTTCCGGCGCATAGGCGCCTATCTTAAATTTTAGTCGTTCCAGCCTCTTTCATTTTTATTTTAGATATAATCTTTTCCGAAATATTAGGAGTCTTATTAGGGGCTTTTTTCGCATTAGGGATTTCCCATATGAACAAAGCGTATATTTTGCCCAAATTCGGTGGTAGAGACGCCAAGAGCATCAAGAAGTACAAGACGCAATACGCAACATTATAGAAGAGAGGAAAAAGAAATGAATAAATTTGTTGTGCTATCATTGGCATATGTTGCTTTACTAGCGGGGTGTACCCTTAATAATCGCTTTTTTGCTTGGGGTACAAAATCTGAAAGTTCTTGCGGTTTTATTTTTCATGACTATATACCTCATGATAAACTTTACGTACCGAGGAGCCTTGAGGATTTTTTAGATATATATTCAAGAGCTAAAAGCCAAAAAAGCGGTGAATATGAATATAAGCTAGTAGAGACTTTATCTCAGTATTATAATAAAACATCAACTACGGTTCCGATAGAATCTTGTGACGATAAATGGTGTAAAATTTACTATCCTTGCGGCGATACGGAGTATTATGTCAAGAAGGATGAGATAGAGCAACTTTGGCCTAACGGTCAAAAGACTTGGGGATCTAAATAAAAGATAGAGCGCATTTTAAGTAGGAGGAGGGATGAGAAATTTTGTTATATCTTTTGTCGCATTATGCCTATATGGGTGCAGTCCTACGATTTTAGGGCATAAAATCACTTTTGCAAAACACAAAGACGATGCCTTTTACGGCGAATGCGGCGAAAAAATAGATCAAAAAATTATATATAAATTTAAAGATGGCGTTATTCGTAAAATTTTCTATGAAGATAAAGAGGAATTTGCTTATTATGATGAGATAGTCATCCCTATCCAATCCTGCGAAGGCGAATGGTGTAAAATTTATTATCCCTGCGATGAAACGGAGTATTTCGTAAAGAAAGACGAAATAGAAAAATGGCAATGGTAATAATCTTATACTTAAAAGGAGCGAATTATGTTGTTTACAGATGAGGATTTTGTAAATATAGTGCCGCAGGATCTTTTAGAGCGAGGCATTCGCCTAAGAGAGAAGCTCGGTTTTTATGAAATCGCTTGGAAATTTGACGATGTAATGGAGGTGCTAAAAATCACAAGAGATAAAGGTATGATTATCCTAGGAGGAGACGTATATCGCCTAAGCGGCGATGAGCCCATCATCACATACGACGGCTGGAGTACCAACAGGGGAGTTAATAATGCATTCGAATTGGCAATCGAATATATCACTAAGTATCGCGCTAGAAATGGAGATGATTTTATATATTATCCGGCCATTGGCCCCGGGCAGGTGTCCAAATGAAAATTTTAATTGGATTGCGCAAATAAAATATCGGCAACCAATTAAATTTTAAAAGGAAAAACAATATGAAATTTAGAATTTTAGAACCGAGGCTTTATGAAAAGACAAGGATATGGCTATAGAGGCTTGAGGGCGAATGTGGCATTGATGGCTAAAATAGATATTTTATTAAATTTGATAAATTTCACCAAAGATATAAGCGCGATAAAAAGCGACTTAGCAAAGATAGGCTTTGATAGCGAATCGGAGCTTGTAACGATAACTCAAAATACCATCGCAAACATCTTAAATAGAGTCGTTGATAAAGAAATTTCATATGAGCTCCTTGAGGAATGGGCAAATTTAATCGAGTGTCGCGAGGATATAGGATATGAGGATGAAATTTTGCAGGAAATCATATTTGAGCTGGCAAACCCTTGCCTTTATGGAAAGATAGACGAGAGGAAGATTTGTATGATTTTAGATAAAATTAAATACGAGCGGAGCGAGACGAATGATATTAGAAAAAAATATTGACATGGTAAGCGAGAGGGCTATTTTGCTAATGGCGCTAGGCTTATTACAAGCATTGGAATACAAAGCGATTACTATAGATGAAAGCCAAAGAATTTTGTTTTCGCCCTATATTTCAACGCATTTGGAAAAAAATAAGGTTAATGAATACATTATAGACATAATAATCGAGTGCTGCGAATTAGAGGATATTTTTGAACTAATTCCTACAAAATATATGGAAACTTTGCAAATATTGCAGAATAGAATAATAGAAATTTTAAAGCAATACGATGAAGAATCTAGAAAAAGATGGGTAATTGTAGATGAGGAATAGCTTCCATGACTTCCGTCTTTGCGAGCGACCGGACGGGCAGCTAAATAAAATGGCTCAATTAAACTTAATTAGATTCTCTCTTATCAATTTCAACAGTTTCTGATATAGGTTTTCCTGTATAGTTTTAGTATTATATCTAAATTCACATTCTTTAAGATGAAGCAAGAAATTCTCTTTCTTAATGCCTTTAAATTTAGCTAGTCTATGTTTAGCATAGCCCCAGAAATTCTCAATACCATTTATATGGTTTTTACCATTAGCAAATTCATTCTTTGAATGTTTTACTCTGTAGTGAGCTTTAGCTGCGTAATCTACTAATCCATCATAAGCTTTCTAGCAATCAGAATAGATAGTAGAGCTATCAAGCTCGCTATATTGCGATAATATGGGTATTAGCTCACTAGCAGAGTAGTTTTTAACTATCTGAGTATAAACTTTGCCGTCTCTTTTAAGCATACTGAACACTGGCGTTTTATTTGCTGCGCCTCTACCTCTTTTACCCCTTACTCTTTTAGATCCGAAGTAGCTTTCATCAATCTCAAAGCGAAGCTTCTAGGCGAGCTTGCGAGCTGGAAATCTCACCGCTAAATTTGCTTATCTTTTCACACTCTTTAGACATAAGAGCTCTTATTTTCTAAAGATTTTACATAGGGTTACTTCTGAAATTTTAGTTAAATTTGATATCTTTGATGCTTCTATGTCTTCTGCAAAATACTTTAAAATTTCTCTAAATTTCTTCCGCGAAATTCGGGAACGATAGATATACTTGTTTTTCATAGCTCTCATCGTAACTTACTGCTCCTTTGTGTGAGCTTAAGTTAAAGAGAGCCATAAAATTCTAAATGTTACGATAAGAAAATCCGTGCAAATTTAAGTCTTTCGCAATTCCTATTTAATATTATTGATAAGATTGGTGGTATGATAAATCACAAATTTTAGACGAGTCGGCAAATTTTACAATTTAAAGAGTTTTATATATCTTTCTCGATAATTATTAATTTTAAGCCATTAGCTTGAAATAAATTAGTAGATAAAATACCCCGATTTAGATTATAGAAGATTTTATTGTTTCACAATGAAGTCAAGAGTAAAATTTTGAAACCACGATGCTGTGATATAAATTTAAAGATATTGGTTGCAGAGGGTGGATTTGAACCAACGACCTTCGGGTTATGAGCCCGACGAGCTACCACTGCTCTACTCTGCGATACAAGAAG
>ERZ773042.906-NODE-906-length-18464-cov-4.721658_pt1 | contig 18464 bp, 17 predicted proteins | sample MGYA00511664_ERZ773042 | MGnify/ENA primary metagenome ERZ773042 (study PRJEB29015, sample SAMEA2737984) | human oral metagenome | biome: human oral; feature: human-associated habitat; material: dental | place: China | collected 2036 ... | reverse complement strand
AGTGTGGTTGACGAAGGCTGTTGATACATCAGTAAGCTATCCAGTGCACGTGGTAACTTATACGGTGCCAAGCCTGAGGAAACCACCTGTACTACTCGTACAAACTCAAGTTATACGTTGGAGGGAAATTACAGACTCTGCCTCAAACCGCTCTAACCAGAGTAGCGCACGAGCCAGGCGGCAACAAAGGAAATGATAATAGAGTGAAGAATGAGGACTGTAGTGGCGAGACTTTAATTTCTTCATCTTGTGCGACATTAAGTGAAATGCTAAAATACGCCTAATGACCCATGACAAAGACACTAAAAATGATGAAAATTACCTCGCCGACCTGATCATGGACTTCGTCGAGTACATCGAAATAGAGCGAGGCCGGTCCATCCGCACCGCCGAGAACTACAACCTATACATGGACCGACTGGTTGAATTCGCCGGCAACATCCCCGTCAGCCAAATCACCGACGAACTGGTCAGAAAATATCGCCTGTGGCTGAACCGCTTCGTCGATGAACAAGGGCGTGAACTCTCGCTCATCACCCAGAGTTATCACCTGATCGCTCTGAGGAGCTTTCTCAAATATTGCTCGCAGCGAGACATCCCCACCCTGGATGCCAGCCGGGTCAACTTACCCCGCACTCAGAAGAAACAGGTCTCCTTCCTACTGGCGGAAGAGGTAGCTCGGCTATTCGACGCCATTCCACTTGACCAACCCGGTGGACTGCGAGACCGAGCCATCATCGAGCTGCTCTTCTCGGGTGGCATGCGAGTCAGCGAGCTATGTAGCATCAATTGCGACCAGCTCAACCTGGATCGGCGAGAATTCACCATCAGGGGTAAGGGTGGCAAAGACCGCCCTATCTTCATCAGTCAATCAGCCGCTGATACGATCGAGCAATATCTGCAGACTAGGTCGGACGGACTCAAGCCACTCTTTCTCAATAATTCTCGCAACATCGTCGAGAGCGATGGCATCGACCTCAGCGAAGCTCGCCGTCTGACTCCCCGCTCGATCCAGCGAATCGTCAGTAAATATGCTCAGGCGGCCGGCATCACTAAGCACGTCACCCCTCACACTCTGCGCCACTCTTTTGCTACCGATCTACTGATGAATGGCGCCGACCTGCGCTCGGTCCAGTCAATGCTAGGGCACAGCAATATCGCCACCACCCAGATCTACACCCACGTGACCGACCCTCATCTCAAGGAAGTGCACGACAAGTTTCAGAGCAATCTGTAAAGCACTGCTACCGGGCTAGCGCAAGGTCACTACCGCCATCAAGACTGCAGCCTGAGACTGCGACGCTCACAGCGAACTAATTATGTGGGCACCTGTCTTCGCCCTTATCGTACTGTACTTCTATATCTTTACAGACTTTGCCATTAGTATCGATGACATACTCCGGCCACCAGTTCGTACTGTCGGCATTCTTGTCAAAGCTGGGCTTGAGCCGAGCCTGGATTCGACTAAACGAGTCGGACGACCGACCGGTCACATCGACCAGTGGCTGGACGCCGTCGAAGTAGAGCTTACTCCTGTTCTTGTCATATGCCGTGATCTTGAAGTGGGCACTACGATAGATGGCATTGATGCGCAGATAATAGTCTTTATCCTTAGTGACAAGGGACTCTCCATCAAACGTCGTTTTGCAGGCATAGTCGTCTCCACCTCCACCATCCTTGCATGCCGCCTCGACGATCGGTACTTTACCACTATACTGGTTATTAGGCGCAATACCATCTCGACCGAGCGGTAACGGCGGGTATTGAGGCTTGTAAGCACCTAAATTGTAGCTACTGTTACCTTTTAACGATGGGCGCAGAGTCAGAGCAGTGTCGCTATCTGCCAGGTCATTCAGACTAAAGCCGCCAACTTTTTTAGGCACGCCGACCCGCTCGACCCGGAGGACTGCCGGTCGGTTGCCGTTGCCGCTATTCCAAGTACCAGCCGGGGGTAGACCGGTACCCTCAGCACCATTCATCTCAGCCGTGTTATCACCATCGTTACCGTTAACGTTGCGGTGCCACTCAATCTCTAGCTCAGCAATGACGGCGGCATGGTTACTTCCGTCCACTACCCTGAGCGGTACGATGACCGACTTGCCCAAGTTATTCACTATCCCCTGGTAGTTGTCAGTCTTAGTGGCGATCTTTAGACACTGATAATATTCGTTATTCTCATTATCGCCGCCACTATTATTGCCGACTCTAACTCGGTAGCCTCTATTATTACCCTCCTGCTCCACCTCAGAGATTGTTCCAATATCGTGCATTGGCTTGAGAATTTCGTCACACCCCATACCCTCCAGTTCAGTCGAAAGCTTACCGATGACCTGAGAGCATAGCTTTTGATCGTCTGCAGAAGAGTAACCGCCGCCCAGCTGGCGCTTGTTATAGCAGTAGACGATCAGGCGCTTAGCATCCTCGACACCCGACTCAGCCGCAATCTTAGCCGACGACTGGAGAGAGTCATTAAGCGCCTGGCGAGACGCCGAGATGACCACGAAGGTGAAGCTAACGGCAATCGCCGCAAAGAGCATCATAAACATAGCCACGGTCACCATCGAAGCTTGGCCCGACTCACGATCACCCGGTCGACACCGAGATACTAAGCGAGAAATCATATCTTACTCCTTTCATAGACAGTGAAGGTATACTTGGCAAATGAGCAATACTGGTTCTTAGCCGGGGTAAAAACCTCGCCCTGGTCTAACCTGTTGTTATTATTGTCGTCGATGAGGTCGCCACACTGCCAGGTACCATTCGCCATATCCTCCGTATACTTACCCGAGACTTTATCCAGAGCTACCTTGTAAGGTCGGTTCGCCCCCTCGGTCGAGACTACCACGCTGATAGTCAGCAGAGGCGCACCAGCCTTTTGCTCTTCTACTTTGAACTCCTGGATCGTTGCTCCTCGCCCCAGCAAGATATGGACCTCGGAATTAGTGCTCGGCAGTCCCGGCCGCCTCTTAAGGTCGAGACAGTATTCACCCTTCGGGTCATCGATCCGAGCCAGTCGGATCGGCGTTCCAGTTCCATCGGAATACCTATTATTTCCCGGATCATCATCAATATCTTTCTGTGTATTCCACAGGTAAGACACGCCGTTGATACACATCCGACGCTCTTTAGCCTTTACCGTCGCTGCCGGACTATAGCGAGCCTTATCACCGATGTCGCTATTCATCTGCTGACCGGCCTGGTTGATCTGAGCCAGCCAGATGCCTTTATTATACGAACGGACGATATTGACCGTAGTAGCAGCCAAGATGAAGATGATGAAGCCGACAAAGATCAGAGCCGTCGACACCTCGATCAAGGTAAAACCGCTCTGTTTGTCTGATAGTCTAGCCATGTCTTATCCTTTCCTACCCTTCACTACTTACTTATAGTACACCCGTACGTTAGATTCCATTCGCCCCGAGCCCGGCTGTTGCGCCGCATGGGGTGTCCAGCAAGCTCGAACGTAGAAGTCGATATAGCCGGGCATATCGCCCTGCGCATCGTGCTTGTCGCCCTCGATCCAGATACCGTTACTTTTATTACTATTACCGATGCGACCCGCTTCCGGCTGACCATAGACGTTGTCTGTTAGCTGCTGGGTTTTTGCCGGATCAAGCTCATGTATTTCGACCGGTGGCGTGCCGGTCTTATTATTTACACTCAGGTAGAAGCCACCGCCACCGATCTCACAGCCATTTTGACCAAGACTTACGTTTGACCCAGTATGATCAAGGATCCACTTGTAAGCCTCCTTATTAGTGACCGGATCGTCAAAGACATAACGCAGTAGCTCCGCCTGACTACTCAGGCTAGCTCGCACCGAAGTCCGCTCGACCGCATTTGACACCCCCATCAGCCCTCGGTTAATGACCGCCAGGCTAGCCGCCAGCATTAGCCCCAGCACCGCCATCGCCACAGTCACCTCGACTAATGTGTCGCCCCGTTCTGCTTGATTTCTCTTCATCCTTGCCCTCACCATCATTATTGATCCATATTCTTACACGCATCGACTACATCTTTGGGCCCCACCTTGTTCAGCCCACCATCCCAGTTCCAGTTACCGCCCGCTACATTGAAGTTATTCGACGTACCCGCCGGGTTATCACCGCCGGGTATACAGATGACACCGCCGGGGTAGCCCAAGCCACTATTGCGTACCGCCAGAGCCAGCTTATCATCCTGCGACATATTCGTCATGGCACTTTGAAAACTCAGCTTCTTCAATCCCTTAATATTTGAGCTGGTGACATCCGACAGACCAACCTTTGAGGCAACGACCAGCGAGCCATCGACCGGGCTACGCAAGATAGCCATGTTGTTTTGACCGGGACCGGAGTTAGGAGGATGAGCAGCGTCATACAGCGTCTCCCACCCTCCATTCTGGAGCAGCCAGACTTTCTCCAGGCTGTTGCCACCCATCTGCTTGATGGTAGGGTTAAGACCGGCGTCATTCCCGCTAGTATCAGTCAAGGCATATAGTGTCACCCCGTTCTTTAAGTTATACAGACCTGGCTTGGTGCTATCCGGCCACTTAGAACCCACCCCCACCACAGCAATGATAAAGCTGGATTGAACACGACCGACCTCGCCATCATTATCAAAGGTCAACAGACGCCCGATGATGTAGCAACGGTTATTATTGCCGGGGATAGCCGTATTCTTACACTCTGATACGGGCCCCATCTTGTTAGTACTCACATCACCCTCAGTCAAACGAGAATTGATGCCGGAGCGAACCTCGTTATACTGCTGCTTGATGAAAGACTGGGTAGTGACCAGCGAATCACGGAAGCGTCCTCGCCCGACCATAGCCGCCAAGCCAAAGGTCAGCAAGACCAGTGTTGTCGACATGGCGATAGCTAGACCGGTCTCAAGTACGGTATATCCACCCTCTCGCTTCATCAATACCTCACCGGCAGATTAGTTACTTGCGTCGTGGTCAGACCTTCCAGCTGATTGCGGGAGGAGCCGTTAGAGGTAGTCAGCCAGAGGTTGGGCGTGTAATTAATCCACTCGGCAGTCGAGGAAATATTGTTGGAGATCCACTGATTGTCATCCGACATATTACCCGCACCGAAGGTACGGAGGAAGGCCGGCGAGCCACCTGAGACGATAGCACCGTTGATCTTGAGTTTGTTCTGACACTTGCTGGTCGGCTTCATACCCAAGTCATCTGTTTTATTCCGAGCGCCCTTGCAGCTCTCAAACTTACCGGCCGCTACATAGGTACCGGCGATCCGCTTTACCTGCGGCTCGACCTTAATGTTCCTTGCCTTGATGGTGAAGCTGGGAATGTCAGACAGCTTGTGGTAAGGACCGGCATCAGCATCAATATCACCGGTAATAGTGACATCAGCCTGCTCAGCAAAGATAGTAATGTGTTTGTCTGTACCCAGATAGCCACTTATATTTAGCGACCCGCTACTGGTCGTCTTGTAGCTACCGCTAGGTAAAATACTCAGATTAACGCTAGATCCACCCGGCAGTTGCTTGGCATTAGTTGGGCTGGGTGTGGACAGAGGGTTCTTAAATAAGTTGGCCGGCTTAAGCCCGTTCAGATCATTGCAATTGACTTGAGCATTGTCCGTATTAGCATAGCTAAGCTTACAAGCAAATTTATAGTTGGCTTGTCTAGCCGTGGTATAGCCGGCTGAGCCAAAATTGGTTACACCGACCTTGTCGGTCAGTAGTCCATACTGTGAGTAGGAGCCTCGCTTATCCGTGCCAGGAACCTTGTTCTCACTGACACTAGCACCCTGGAAGCCTTTATTAGCATAGCTATCAGAGCCGGACAAGTTAAGGTTGGGGCTCTTCGTCACCACGACACAAGCAATGTTGCTAGCTCGGAAAGTATCAACTGACTGGTCATTCCTCACACTCCAGTTGTTATCAATGGCGATGTAAGAGCAGATCCTGTCGCCAGGCTGAGCCAGCCAGATACCAGATACATTGTACGTCGGTTGTCCCGGCACAGGCCAGGTTTGACCCGGATAAATCCTCTCACTGTCGCCGAAGACACCTGGTTCACACAGACCTTGTGACCCGGGAATAATGTCACGACCACCGCAGCCAACACCTTTGTTTCCCCAGTCCTTGGCATAATGGTAGGGCTTCTTCCCGGCATTGAGCGGCAACTTAGCCCCTCTCTTGAGAATGAAAGTATAGGGTCTGTACTTTATTCGTCTAGAGACAGTAGGACCGCTAGTGTTAGTCAAACTATAGCTAAACTGTACGTCGTCGCCTGCCTGAACTTTAGTCTTACCGTGCTCCTCCCTAGCTGTCGGTACGACGCCACTATTATCCTTGTCTCCGCCACCGGGTGGTGGTTGATTCGGTGGATAATCGTATGGTACATAAGCGCAAGCCCAGGGTGTAAAGCGCTCCTTCCAATCCTGTCCGACGGGCCAGCTATTACGAACTCGCTGACATAGAGTCTTTTCCGCATCGTCTGCCCTAACTTGATAACGATAATGATAATGAATAGACTCACCAAACGATACCCCTCTATTCCAGTCCTGGCGATGGTAATCAACGCAGTTGGCACCCCATTTACTACACCCCCAGGTCACTTGAGGATTATTGCGGTCTAGCTTTCCGCCCCTTTTAGATGGTTGAAACCAATTTGTTGCTCGCCGTGGTGGATACACAGTCATCTCATCCCAACCAGAAGTACTGCCATTGAAAGTCGTACGAAAGTTAGCAAAGTCAGTCTCGTCGGGGGGCGGATAGCCACTGACATTGTGAGCTCGAAACCACCAAGTCAGATACTTACCTGGAGTGACCTTGGCGTCTTCCTTGCGAATTATCGCCGGGTCAGGTGAAACACCCTTACTTGACCACGTCGCTCTGGCATTATGACCCCACTGGTCAAAGACAAAAACATCGCTACGACTCTCACTATTGTTCTGACTATCATACCTACCCTGGGCAGAAGCTCGTTTGAGACCGGCCTCGTCAATGTAGTCGACCGCCGCTCGCATATCAATCTTTGGCTCGCAGCTAATATTATAAAATATGTTGTCAAAAGGTAGCTCATATTCAATTAGGTTATTTTTCCAAGTTGGACCGATCAATGTCTTATACTTGTGACCGGGTAGCATGACCATATCAATATCTAGGACTCCATTCTCTCCCATACATTGAGGCCCCTCCCTTACTCCTTCCCCACGCCGACCACACTGATAGTCCTTCCCTTTATACTCGGCTACAACTTCATTCGTATTTTCATCAATGACTTGAACGTTTATGGTACTCATGCCGTTATTGTGCCACCATTTGTTATTATGCTTCTTTGTTTCGTGCCATTCGGGATACCAGGTGTCCAGATCGTATAATATGAAGTGATACGGGGTGTTTGGCCCAATTCTGGTTGGCTGAGTAAAACTACAAGGTAGAGCCATCTGCATTTCCTTTGTCTCAAAAGGACCGAGGAGATCATACATATCGTTATTATAATGATTGCTAGCCTGCGAAGCTGCACCCTTAGCATAAGCAATGATACCATCAGTTCTTTCTAGTCGTAGCCTAAACTGAAACATCAACTTACTTGCCATATGAGCTATTATCATACTCTTCCAGTATCCGGTCTCCTTATCATACTGAAAGCCACTAACCGTGAACTCACCACCTGGACCATAAATGAGGGTGCCATTAAAATATGCCCCTCCTCTCCATTTTGTATCCTCCACGAACACCCTAACACTACCGGGGTTATCCTTAAAGTAAACTGGAACATGCAACTCCTCGTACGTGTGAGTTGAATCTCTGGTCATACTATATCTATCACCCGGACTGCTGGGACCAATGTGCGATAACGCCATAGCAGACGACCCATGAACCGTAGACAAGACCATTATGATGGCTACAGCTAGAAGTGCTTTACCCAGCCAAGTCAGCCAACTCTTATGATTAATAGCATTCATTTCCGCCATGACAACCACCCTAACCTATCGGCTCCTTATCTTTCCCTCCCGACCGCTGAATATATAGCTCATTATACTTATCAGCCTCGCTCTGCTCGTGTCGCTTAGTGTAGATTTCCGATAATATACTGGCTGTGTCTGCGCTACGAAGCACATCCTCGGCTCTTTTAGCATAGACGAGCGACGTATCAAGCTTCATCTCCTTTTTATCGCTGAAGACAGATAGAAGCATCGCCAGTTCTAAATACATCTTCGCCTGCTTCTGCTTATCCTTAGCCTGCTTGATCTGACCCTCATACCACCAGATAGCCGGCTTCTCTTTACCCTCGTAGATCAGTTTACCGGCATCAGACTCCGACTTGATATTATACTTGCTATATGCCAGGTAGTTACCCAGCTGGTCGTCCAGGTCGGTGAAAGCGCAGATGCCGATGGCGACCAGCGTCAGGACTAAGACTACCCCCATGACGACTCGCCCGACCTTGAGCAAGCGTCCGTCAGACGACTTCTTAGCAGGCTCAGTCACCGGTGAGTCGCCCGACTGCACCGCACCGGCTAATGGCACCTCTTTGTTTATGTTGTCCCCACTTTTAACCATAACTATAATTGATTATAGCATAGTCGGGCTGATTGCAAAGCCCCCAGCAGCCCAGCTGATGCGTTAGCTAGACTAGCTAGTTATGACAAAGCGTGGATTACGTATCTTTTTGTTTAGGTAGCTTAGCGTTATGCATCCTGCTGGGAGCTGGACAGGCCCAGCAGCCCAGCTGACACTAAGCGACAGAAAATAGCGATCTTAGTGTGCTAGACTAATGTTAATGAAGCAAAACAAGAGCACGAAGCGCTATCCAACCAACACCATCAAACGCACCGATCTCGAGACTCACGTCTATATAGACGTGAGCAATATTCGTAGTGCCTGCGAGCGGAGCTGCGGATTCAAGATTGATTTTGTTAGATTGTATAACTATCTAAAAAACAAATATCCTAAGCTAGCCGAAGTCAGATACTACGAAGGAATATCACGAGGCGACAGTAAAAAAGACAAGTATTTTGATCACTTAAGGAGTACCGGGTATAAGATATGTACTCTGGTTCGCAAAGAATATATTGACCAGGCTCGTCATAAAGAAGTTGTCTGCAAAAAGTGTGGCTACAAGAATATAATCCAAGTCTTGCCCAGAAAGATAAAACTTAAGTCAAATGTAGATGTCTATCTCACCTCAGATATGCTTGAATGCGTCACCACCAACAGAAATAAGAGACTTCATATAGTACTGCTATCCTGCGACGGAGATTATTCCGAAGCGATATGTACGCTACTTAGGCTTGATACAGAGGCAACTGTTACTGTATTAGCGACACCAAGAACAAGACGAAACAATTGCCTGTCAAATAGGCTGACATGGTTAAATAATAAACTTAGTGATGACAAATATAGACTAATGTCAATCAACAGTATCAGAGACAAGATTAAAGATCAAACCCTCTAAAATTGAGCGTAGCACCGTGCGCACGGTGCTACCTCGTGAGAACGATACCGAAGTGGCGCTCCCTACGGCGGAGAGGTGAACACTCTCCTATACGTAGTATACTATCATCCAAGCCGGGTCATGTCAATGTAGGGGGCACCGCTATTTATCTGGCAGCGGCTGGCAGTCCGGGCAGTAGTGAGTACCTCGTCCCGCCAGCTTGATCTTCCTGATCTCGTGTCCGCAACGAGCGCAGGGCTGACCCTCTCGGCGATACACTCGGGCGAACTTATCCAGATAGTCGCCCCTACTTCCATCCGCTTTGACGTAGTTGCGGGCCGTCGAGCCACCCGCCCGGAGCGACTGATTCATAATCTCGATGATGCTATCAAGCAAGCGATGCAGATCATCATCTGACAGCTGTTCGACTCTGGTCATCGGGTTGATCCGGGCTAGCCACAAGCTCTCGTCAGCGTAGATATTACCGACACCGGCCAGTACCGTCTGGTCCAGGATAGCCGTCTTGATCCGTGACTTCTGATGCCGACGCAACCGTGATAAAAACTCCCGCCACGGGTCGCCCGATAGAGGCTCCGGTCCGAGCTTAACTATGCTAGCCAGCTGCATCACTTCACTAGTCGGATATAGCTTGATCCAGCCGAACTTACGCTGATCATTAAAGAATAGCTTGCCGCCACCAGATAGCTCAAAGATCGTCCTGGTCGACTTATCCGGCAGCTCACCGATCATTGAATCATTCGGATGACCCGCCGCCCACGCCTGATCACCCCGATAGACTAGCTGACCGGTCATCTTGAGATGGATCAGTAAGGTGTAACCGCTGGTCAGATCAATCATCAGCATCTTAGCCCGACGCCTGACACCGGCAACGGTCGCCCCGGTCACCAGCCGGCTGACGTCTGCCGGAGCAATCTGAAGTGACTTATCGCACAAGCCGGTCACCTTAGTGATCTGCCGGTGAAGCATCAGTCCCGCCAAGCCACGACGTACCGTCTCGACCTCGGGCAGCTCCGGCACTACTGCTCGCCTCTGATGAACTCTTTGATGACGTTATTTAACTCGACGGCCTTTTGCTTCTCCTTGAGGCGTTTCTTGCCTGCCCGAGTTTTATCAAAGGCCAGCTGGCGGGTCAGGGCGATCTCGACATACTTCGACAATGTCTCACCGGTATCGATCAGATGCTTCTTGACAGTCTTGCGTAGCTCCTCCGGCAGGTAGATCGTGGTCTTCGTTCCAGTCATATGTTGTTAAGTTTATCATCATTGACGTCATAGCGTCAACCACCAGGGGTAAAATATAAAGCTTCAGCGTTACAACGAGCGCTGGACTTCGTCAATGGCGGCCTTGCTACCGGGCAATTGACCCAAGATAAGATTGGTGACAGCCGCACCGTTACCGTTAAAGCTGCCCTCGATATCACCGCAAGAAGTAGTCCACAGCTCAGACTTGCCATAACTCCCGTTATCCAGGATGAAGTCGATCAGCTGACCGGAGGCGCAGAGACCGCTGCTCTTCTGGGCACTCTTTTCGTTAGCCTTGATGAAGCCGTTATCACCTAAGGCAGCCAGGAAGTTAGCAAATGCCTCCTTGGTATTACCTAGCTCCATCGTCTTGAGAACGTCCTCTCGCCCATAGCCTTTATATATCACTAGCTTGCGCTGGTTCGGAGTGATGCTGGCGCTGATCTCATAATGACGCTCTTTGGCCAGTACCGGCCCTCGCACCTCCATGCGCACCACCGTCGAGTCAGTCGGCTCCAAGATGCTATGGGTCACCTGTTGCTCCGGCTTCTTCGGCTCGTTCTTGCCACCAAAGATGGTCTGCGCCAGAAAGACTATCCCTCCGATCATCACCATAGCGATCAATATGACTAAAGCGATGGCACCAAAAGGTATCTTAGTTCGTCTCATTACGCTTATCATTGTAACGACAAACCGCTACGAGCGCAAACTTAAGCACGTACCGTCTAGCCAAGACCTGCTCTTAGCCTTTCTCAAATAGTACTTTCACTCTCGCCAGAAGCTTTTCCAATAAGTCATCCGGGATGTCTTCTACATAGCGGTAATTTCTGGCGTTGTAGTCAATCGTCACCAGCTGATCCAGCAAAACTTTGCCCGTTGATACGGTGCCGTCCAGTGGCACGTAAAAAGGATAGCTTCGTCCAGTGTTACTAATCGGAGCAAAAATAGCGATATTGGAATACTTGGTGACTATACTGTGACTCAGACAAATATAAGGACGATACCCTCTTTGCTCATGCCCGGTCTTCGGGTCAAGGTTGATCTTAATAATAGATCCTTGCCGAACCATTACCACCGCTCGTTTCCGGTGCTCTTAAACACCACCGGAGTGGTATTGACCGGCTTCCCCTTGTAGCCTCTAAAAAGCTCCTCCACCGTTAGCTCCGGAGCTCTGCCGGCTTTCTCCAGGATGATCTTATCCCCTGTGGTTTTATAGTCCAAAATATCGTTCGGCTGTAGCTGCAACTGTTTCATCAGCTGCTTGGGCAATCGAATGGCCGAGCTATTGCCCCATCTACTAATCACTACTTGCATTACAACATCTCCTATTTATGATAGTCATTATAGCACATAAGTATCATTATGTATATACATAAAGCCCCAGCAGCCCAGCAGGATGCATGGCACTACGCTACCTAAGCGGAAAAGTGTATAATCATGCTTCACTGTAATTAGCTGGTCTAACTAACGCATCTGCTGGGTGCTGGACGGGCTACAGCTGGCTCCAGTCGTGACCAATCTTCGTCTCGACTAATAGGCGGACACCCAGCTCGGGGTAGATCTGCTCCATGATCCGCTTCATCTCACTGGCAATGCGCTCCGCCTCGGCTTCGTCACACTCGACCATGATGCTGTCGTGTACCTGCATGATCTGACTAGCGCCGGCAATCTCCTCGACCTTAAGCATCGCCATTTTCATCAGGTCGGCCTCCGTCCCTTGCACCGGCAGGTTAATAGCTGCTCGCTTGGTGGCTTCTCGCACCATCGCATTAGACGATCGCAGTCCCGGTACCGGGCGACGTCGACCGAGCAAGGTCTGCACATAGCCGTCTTCCTTCGCCTGCTCAATCACCTTCGCCTGATAGTCCCGGACCGACCGGCGAGCCTGGAAGTACTTGTCGATAAACTCTCTCGCCTCGCTCAGGTTCATGTCCGTCGCCTCGGCTAGCCCATGCGGGCTCATGCCGTAGAGAATGCCAAAATTAATCACCTTGGCATGACGACGCTGCTCGGGTGTGACTTCAGCCGGAGTAATCCCATAAGCTTCAGCCGCCGTCATGGTGTGAACGTCATTAGCCGGGTCGTCAAAAACCCGAATCAATGCCTGATCACCCGCCAGAGCAGCCGCCAGGCGTAGTTCAAACTGGGCGTAGTCGGCATTGACCAAGACCCGACCGGCCGGAGCGATAAAAGCTCGCTTGATCTCTCGCCCCTGCTCGGTTCGAGCGGGAATATTCTGCATATTAGGGTTGCTCGACGACAAGCGCCCTGTCGCCGTAATGCTCTGACTAAAGGTCGTATGAATCCGCCCATCGGGAGCAATCAGCTTCGGCAAGGTATCGGCATAGCCAGTCTTGAGCTTAGCCAGCTCCCGATACTTGATGATTAGATCGATGACCGGGTGTGCCGACCGCAGTTTAGCCAGCTCCTTGGCCCCGGTCGGATAGCTCCCTCGCTTATTTTTGCGAGCTGTCGTCTTCAGGGCCAGCTTGGTAAATAGCGCCTCGGACAATTGAGCCGGGCTGGCTACATTAAACTCATAGCCGACTTCTCGCCAAATAGCTTGCTCTAATAGCGCTAAGCCATCGCCCAGCTTTTGATGTAGTCGAGTCAGCTGAGCTCGATCAGCCAGGACGCCCCGCTCCTCCATCCTAGCCAAGACCAGCTGCAAGGGAAAATCCACCCGACTCGCCAACTGCGCCAACTGAGGTAGCTGATTTAGCTGCCGATGGGTCTGCTGCCAGAGCTGATAGACGACAGCCGGTAGTCTCTGCTCCGATCGGTCTGACTGCTCCGCCAAGATGTCTGCCAGGGTGCGTGGCTTGCTGAGCGACCCCACCAGGAAGCCGGCATGACCGACGTCATAGCTAGCCACGAACTTAACGGGGAGGTTGCGCCGGAGAAACTGGCTAGCCAGCTCCTTCAGGTCATAAGCTACCACCGGCACCGCCGTGAGCAACTCTGCCGCCAGCTTGTAACTAGTCTTGTAATACTGACCCGGCTGATCGCTGAGCAGTAAACCGTCCTCAGCCGGCACCGCCATGACCGTACCGGTCAGTTTGTCCGGCAAGGAAGCCGCATGAAACTCTACCGCCGGCTCGACAGCAGTCTCTGCGCCAACCGTCTCATCCCCCTCAGACACTTGCATGTCGGCAGGCAGTCGCCTCAGTAGTGAGGTGAATTGCAGGTCCAGTAGAAGCCGGCGCAGCCTCTGCCGATCCAACTTGCTCACATCTGCCGCCTGTAAGTCGAGAGGGATTGGTGCATCACACTGAATCTGCACCAGCTCTCTCGACATATAGGCACTAGCCTTACCATCAGCCAGTTTGCGCTGAGCTGCGCCGGTAATCTCATCCAGGTGAGCGTAGACACCATCCAGGTCATGATACTTCTGCAGTAGCGCCACAGCCGTCTTTTCGCCTACCCCGGGCACACCGGGGATGTTGTCACTACTATCCCCCTTAAGGCTCTTTAGATCTAGGAACTGATCTACCCGGATGCCATACTTAGCTTGGAAAGCCTTAACGTCGAAGCGATCAATGCTGCTCAGCCCCTTCTTAAGAGCATAGACTTCGGTGTCATCATCAATCAGCTGAAGCATATCCAGGTCTGACGAAGCGATCACAGTATGAATACCGGCTCGGTTAGCCTGCTTAGATAAAGTGCCGATGATATCATCTGCTTCATAGTCGTCCACCTCATAGAAAGGCCAACCCAGCGCCTCAAGCAGCTGGCGCAGAATCGGAATCTGCTGATAAAAATCCGGTGGCGCCGGGTGACGATTAGCTTTATACTCCGGATAGATAGCCCGACGACGCCGAATATTGGTCTTGGCTTTATCCCAAGCTACCGCTACATAATCCGGTCTGAGCTGACGGACCAGCTCCAGCGCCAGTGAGGCAAAGCCGTAGACCCCGCCCGTCGGTCGCCCATCGGCAGTCGAAAGATGAGGCATGGCATAATACCCCCGGTAGAAAAGCGATTTGCCATCGATCAAGACAAAGATCTTAGGCTTGGCTTGTTTCGCCGGCTCATCCTTCATTAGTTCAGATAGTCGTGGAGTTTCTCCGTCTCCTTATTCTTGCGTAGCCGCATCAGCGCCTTGGCTTCTATCTGACGAATCCGCTCTCTAGTCACCGCAAACTCCACACCGACTTCCTCTAGAGTGTGCTGTCGCCCGCCATCCAGTCCAAAGCGAAGCTTGATGATCTTCTGCTCCCGATCGGATAGTTGTCCTACCACCTCCATGACTTGTTCTTTCAGTAAGCGATCATTAGTAGCATCTTCCGGGCTAACCGCCGTATCATCCTCAACGAAGTTGCCCAGCTCGCTGGCATCGTCCTCATCACTACCCCCGATAGTGGCATCGAGACTCTGGATATCCTGCTTGATCTTAAAGACGTACTTGATCTTCTCCGGCGTCTCGCCCAGCACCTCCGCCAGCTCCTCGACAGATGGCTCTCGGTTAAGCTCCTGGGTTAGCTTGCGCTGTGTCCGTAATAGCTTATTGATCGTCTCTACCATATGGACCGGGATCCGGATGGTCCGAGCTTGGTCGGCAATCGCCCGAGTGATCGCCTGGCGAATCCACCAAGTCGCATAGGTCGAGAACTTGAAGCCTCGGTCCGGGTCAAACTTCTCGACTGCCCTGAGTAGACCTGTATTACCCTCCTGGATCAGATCAAGAAAGTCCAGACCCCGCCCCGAATAACGCTTGGCGATCGAGACCACCAGGCGCATGTTAGCCTCTGCCATCTTATCCTTCGGTCGTTTCAGCCTTTTAATCTTAAAGCGCAGGCCAGTCGCTTCTTTCTGCAAGCCGGCTCGCTTCGCCGGGTCAGACTCGCTCTTTCGCTCCGCCTCAACTTCCTTAAGTCTCTGCTCCGCCTCGGCCAGTGGCTCAGCGTTCTTAACGATATCATAGGCAATCTCCGCTTCTTCTTCCGGCGTCAATAGCGGGATGCGCCCAATCTCTCGCAGGTAGACCCGGACGCTGTCGTCAGAAATGCTGTCCAGGTCAGAGGGCTCGATGATAGTATCGTCATCAATATCACTAGTGATATCGCCGTCGGTCGGCTCTCCCGCTTCGTCAAGATTGATGTCATTTAATAATTCTTCGTCGACCGGTCTATCAGCCACTACTTCACTCCTCTCTCAATGGTTATCTTTGTTTCAGTGTTTTCGAGTTTATGCACATCTATCCTGTAGGTTCGCTGACCTTTAACTTAGCCTAGATAATACCACAGATACTCACCGGTGACAAATGCAGAGTCTTATCCTTCGGCCGGTACACTGCCTCTCTCTTACGGTCGTATCGGCTCATCAGGTACTCATGCTCGCCCTACTTATCCAGGTGCTCGCCGAGAGTTAGTTGGTACTGGCAATCCAAGCTCATCACCGTTATCGCCTCAGAGTCCATGAGGCCCTGAATACCGAGCTTACCCGCACCAGCCTTAGAAGCATTATCGTTAGAAAAATGATAAATAAAATACTAGAAAAATGTAAAGTAAAATACTGGAAATTTGTAAAGTAGCATGCTTAAATAAGCATCATGAAGCAATACATCCCCCGCATCATTGACCAAGAGCTGACCCACTCACTCGACGTCGCCGGCGCAGTCTTAATCAAAGGTCCGAAAGCCTGTGGTAAGTCTGAGACAGCCAAGCAACAAGCGAAGAGCATCCTGCAAGTCGATAGCGACCCGCAGGTAGCCCCTTTGATGGGAATTGACCCGACCGCCTTGCTGGATGGCACCACGCCCCGGCTGATTGATGAATGGCAAGCCCAGCCCCGACTCTGGAACTATATCCGCCATGCGGTAGATGATCGAAGCAGTAAAGGTCAATTCATCTTGACCGGCTCCGCTAATCCGGCAGAAGAGGTCAGCATGCACTCGGGAGCAGGACGATTCATCAAGCTACATATGCATACTATGTCTTGGCAAGAGCTAGGCTACTCCGACGGCTATGTCTCGCTGGCCGGTTTATTTGACGGCAAGCCCATCAAAGCGAAAGAGTACAAGACTGATATCCACACGATCATTCAACGACTGGTCATTGGCGGTTGGCCGGGGCTAGTTGGACTAGATGAGGCTGACGCCCGCCAGGTCAACACCTCTTATGTCAGACTACTGACCGAGGTCGACTTGAGTCGAGTATCTGACGTCAAGCGTGACCCGGTACGAGTTCGATACCTGCTACAGTCGCTAGCTCGTAATCTATCCACTATCACCGAGGTATCAACTTTCATCCGGGATATCCAAAATGTTGCCGGTGATGATATTTCCCGCCCGACCGTCGTTGATTATCTTGATGCCCTTGACCGGCTAATGATCATCGAGGATCAGCCGGCTTGGAACACTCACATCCGCTCGTCCGCCAAGCTTCGCAAGTCACCCAAGCGCCACTTCGCCGATGTATCACTAGCCATTGCTTGTCTGGGGCTGGATTCGTCTGCCCTGTTCAGCGACTTGAATTATACCGGCTTCGTCTTCGAGTCGCAGGTCATCCACGATCTCAGAGTCTACGCTAGCCGGCTGGGAGCGGATGTATGCTACTATCGTGACTCATCAGGACTGGAGGTTGATGCCGTCGTCGAGAAGCCGAATGGGGATTGTGCTATTTTCGAGGTCAAGCTGGGCGACGGTTTTGTCGATGAGGGCACCAGAGCGCTGACTGCTCTGACCAAGAATGTCGTCGAGGGTAAGGGACGGCGTATTCTCTCTCGCAGTGTCATCGTCGGTTCGGGCTATGCCTATACCCGACCGGATGGGATAAATGTGATCCCACTGAGTGCACTGGGAGTATAAGTCGGGCGGATTCATCGTCGTTAGCATACAAAATCTTTCAGGCAAGACCTCTGCGGGGGCGGATTCATCGCATATTACCGAAGACTAATCAATGTCCTACGGGCAATCAATCGCCAGTGGTACTATAGCTACGTCGCCAGGCCTGTCCAGTACCCAGCAGATGCGTAGGTCTATTCAGGTACAATTTAAGCTCATATTACACACCCTAATTCTTCTTACGCAACACCAGCTCTATGCATCCTGCTGGGATGCTGGGGTCTGAGGGAAGATGCGATGAATCTATCAGCCCCCCTAGATATTGTAATGAACCGAGGAGATGACGGTGATGGATCTGCCTCCATACACCTGCATTGACCCAGGCTAAGTTTTCCACTAGAATAGCCTTGTCAAATAAAGTGGTCTTAGGATCGCTAGAAACAGGAGTTATATGCCACTTATCAAATCAGCTATCAAGCAGATGAAGCAGGATCAGCGCCGTTATGCCCAAAACCTGCGCACCAAGCGGGCTATGCGCACCGCCATCAAGGCTTTCCAGAGTAGCCCCAGCTTTAGTGCTATGTGTCAGGCTCAGAGCACTATTGATACCGCTGCGAAGAAGAATGTCATCTCTAAGCAAGCTGCCGCTAGACGGATCAGGCACTTGGCTAAGCTCGCCAAGGAGTCTGGTGTCAAGATACCGACTAAGACGGCCACCAAGAGTAAGCCCGCCAGCAAGAAAAGTGCCGCTAAGCCGGCTAGTCGAGCCAAAGCCAAGTAGCCCCCCATTCTTCACTCTATTATCATTTCCTTCAGACCCGCCTGGCTGGCTCGTGACACAGCTCCGGCTTCAAGCGTGCACAGTCTTCAGGAAATGACTAATAGAGTGAAGGACAAAAGACACCCTTGGATGCGGCTATCAGGCATTCAGAACAGGCTGTATGGCCTCCTCAGTTCTACTACCTAGTCAATCCCTCACTCTTCGTCTCGTCATCATTTCCTTCAGACCCGCCTGGCTGGCTCG
>ERZ773042.905-NODE-905-length-18466-cov-3.969529_pt1 | contig 18466 bp, 21 predicted proteins | sample MGYA00511664_ERZ773042 | MGnify/ENA primary metagenome ERZ773042 (study PRJEB29015, sample SAMEA2737984) | human oral metagenome | biome: human oral; feature: human-associated habitat; material: dental | place: China | collected 2036 ... | reverse complement strand
GGAAGCCTACGAAAAGGGCGGCGACTGGCAGAAACTCCTTCGCGGCTGGGACGGCTTCAAAAAGCCGAAAAGCCGTTTGAGTGCGGGAGATTTCAAGTTTGATTTGCAGCTGTTTGGAGCAAAGAATCCGTTGCCAAATTTTGAAAAGGCAGTGATTCCCTCTGAGAAAATATTCAAGTATGCTTTGGATAAGAATCATGAAACAGGTGGTTCTAAAGCTGTTGCCTTTGAAAAAGCATTGGGGTACAATATAAACAATGGGAATGAACTCATCGCTAATATTCGGCAAAGTTTACCTACATTGGATTGTACGACGATACGGAAAACTCGATTTGGAACACAATATAGCGGTGACGTTATGATGCGAGGTCCAAACGGTAAAACAGCAAAGGTACGGATTGCATGGCAGATTGATTATGGCGAGGATGTTCCGCATTTGACTTCGGTTTATGTTAATTCTTGAGGAGATGTCGACGATGAAGATAAATGAACTCGATGTCGTCACGCTAAAGGATGGTCGTCAAGGTACCGTTCTTGATATTAAGCATGATGAAAACGGAATGGCATACTACTTGCTTGAAGTTCCATCAGAGTTTGTTCTTGACGATTATGTTCGAGAAGATGAGATTGCGTCTGTGGATTGGCGTTGCGAGCAGGACGAGAATATGCGCATAGAAGCAAGCTCTATCGAGGAAGTGCCGCAGCAGTCGGCATGATTTTGGAGTAACAGCAGATTAGAAAAGGCACTTGCGGATGTAGCAAGTGCCTTTTTGACTGCGCCCCTTATCCTTTCGGTGGAAATGGGTCGCGTCCGTGAGAATCACGTGCGCGAATTGCACCATTTTTCCCGTGGATAATAAGCTCTGTGTGTTGGTTTTGGGAAATCTCTCTTGCCCGTTGAATGGCTTCGGCTTGCGTGTTTGTTACAACCGTGGCGCGATTGTTTCCTTCGCCTTTCACAGCCCATTTGCCGTTATGGGGGACAACATGCTGATTTGGCATAGAATCACCTCCTTTCGCTTGGAAATATTGTACCATAATTAGGAGGCGAACGTCAGTATGGCTGATATTGTCCCGCTCTATCGGTGGGAAGTGCTTGAATATTTCTGGGGCGCAGTCGTTCGCGAATGTCGAACGGGGCAGTGGGTAAGCGCATTTCTGAAACCAAAGGGAACCGAGGTCGATTTGCGAGGTTTGCAAGTTGAAATTCATGAAAACGGCATAGAATTTTTTTAATGCAGGTCATACAAAAAAGCATTTTGCAGAATACGCAAAGTGCTTTTTTTGTACCCTTTTCAGGAGGTGAAGCCATTGCATCAAGCATCGAGAGAGGAGCTTTTGCGGCTCTTGCCGAGTGTAGAGCTGCCCGAGTGCGTCAAACAGCCGCTCTATGAGGCGGGCGTCATGCGTGCCTTGGAGGACTACGAGGAAGAGGGCGTCTTGACGGGCTATGAGGTTGACCCGAACGCCTTTACCGTTGTGCCCGACTGCGTGCTTGCCGTACTCTACAGCGAACTCAAGCGATTCGGCATTTGGTACGAGGAGCGCGAGCGGTATCTGAAAAGCGATGCAGAAGCAGCGGAGAAGCGGCAGGATCGCGGGCTGATGCTGCACAAGAACTCGAAACCCTTGATCGCCGAATCAGAGGAGATGTTGGCGAAGGAAGCGCAGCGGTTCGTGCGCATCTTCGTCCATCAGTGGAATCGGTATCGGTAAGGGGGTGAGCGCATGACGAAGTACAGGAAAAAGCCCGTGGTCATTGAAGCATTTCCCTTTGACGGCGATTTGATGAATCAAGACGGGACATATTATGTTCCCGATTGGGCAGTCAAAGCCTTTATCGATGGAATCTTGTTCTTTCAAGAGGGCGGCGATTTGTACATCAAGACGCTGGAAGGCACGCATCATGCGAGTGTGGGCGATTACATCATTCAAGGTGTAAACGGGGAGATATATCCCTGCAAGCCGGATATTTTCGAGAAAACTTATGAGAAAGCGTAGGTGAAGCCATGAATCGAGCAAGAGATTGTCCAAGGTCGCCGTTGGCGGCCATTTTCATATCTATCTTGAGGGGGAATGACAGTTGAAACCGATCACAAATAAGCCGATACGCTTGAATCTCCAACGCTTTGACGAGGGCGGCGAAGCGCCTGCGACGGTCGAAGCCATCACGGAAGCTCTGACAGGGCTTGAGGGCGGCGCGGCGTATGTCGCGGGATTGAACCAGCTCATCGCTTCGGACAAGAAGGGCAAGAGCGATGCGGCGAAGCTCAACGCCAGAATCGCAAAGCTCACGGGCAGCGAAAAGACGCTCGCGACGGAGCGAGATGCGGCGGTGCAGAAGTTCAACAAGCTCTTGGACTTCAACGGGATTCCTGTCGATACGGAAGACCTCGACGCTGCACTGGAAGCCTTGAAAGAAGCGCAGAAGTCGAAGAACGGCGGCGTGGATACGGCGAAGCTGCAGAGCCAGATCAACGATCTCACGCGCGGTAGGACGGCTCTCGAAAAGGAGCGGGACGAGCAGAAGAAGATCGCCGACGAAAGGCTCGCCCGCATCCATACGATCATTCGCGATGCAGAAGTGGAACGCGCGCTCAAGAAAAGCGGCGCTTTAGAATATGAAGCGCTCGTGCCGATCTTCCGCGACAAGGTGAAAATCTTGGACGACGAAACGCCCGTATTTCCGACCGACGACGGCACGGAAGTCACCGTCGAAGAAGGCGTCAAGATGTTCTTTGAGAAGCATCCGCGCCTTTTGGCGAACAACCAGAACGCCGGCGCAGGCTCGGGCGGCAGCGCGGGCGGCAAGGTCGATTTTCAAAAGATGTCGCAGGCAGAATATGAAAAGCTCCGCAAAGAAGGCAAGATTTAAGGAAATGCTGAAAGAATCAGCGTTTTCACAAGAACGAGGGGGAAACCGAACATGAAGAAGATGAAACTCGATTTGCAGCGTTTTGCAGGGAACGATTTTCTGACGCCGATGCACGTTGCGCGTGAAGCGTTGATGGTCTTGAAGAACAACACGGTCATGTCACAGCTGGTGAGCCGCGACTACGACGGCGAGTTCGCCGAGGTCGGCGATACCGTCATGGTGCGCCGTCCGGCGAATTTCGAGGTCGATCTGTTTGACCCGACGACGGGCATCAAGATTCAGAACGCCGTCGAAGGCAAGGTGCCTGTCGTCTTGGACAGCATCCTCGACGTATCGTTCGGCATCACGTCGAAAGAGCTGTCCCTTAGCATCAGCGATTTCAGTAAGCAGCTCATTGAGCCTGCGGTCACGTCGATCGAGCAGGCGATTGACGAGAAGATTTGCCGCTGCTACGAAGATATTCCGTACTACGTCGGCACGCCGGGCAACACGCCCGCAAGCGTCGCGGCAATCACGGCGGTCAGAAAAGAGATGAACGACAACAAAGTGCCGATGGCAGGGCGCATGGCGGTCTTGGACACGGCGGCAGACGCAAAGCTCTTGGAACTTGACGCCTTCAACTCGGTCGGGCACACGGGCGAGACGAGCGCGATCATCAATGCGCAGCTCGGGCGTAAGTTCGGCTTTGATTTCTACATGGATCAAAACATCTGCAAGCACGAAAACGGCGACTTGTCCGTGACGCCAACGATGAAGCTCTCGGCGATCGTATCGGCGGACAGCAACGTCGCGACATTCACGGACGGCTCTTTGACGGGCAAGATCAAGAAGGGCACGATCTTCACGCTCGCGGGCGATTCGCGTCCTTACGTCGTGATGAAGGACGCCGATGCGGCAGGCAACTCGGTCACGGTGCAGTTCTATCCGGCGGCACGTCAGACGTTCGCGGCAAATACCGTGGTGACGGTCGTCAAAGATCATACGGCGAGCATGGCATTTCACAAGAACGCTTTCACGCTCGTGACGCGCCCCTTGGCGAAGCCTTTGGGCGTTGCCGATTCGCAGTATGCGATCATCAGCGACGGCGGCATCTCGATTCGCGTCGTCTTTGACTACGACGTGAAGCTCAAGCGGGACATCTGCTCGCTCGATCTGCTCTGCGGCGTCAAGACGATGATTCCTGAGCTTGCCTGCCGCATCTTGGGGTAAGCCTATGGTGCGGTATCGGTTCACGGAAGGGCGCGGACGCGCCTATATGCGCATCACGGGGCACGCATCGGAAGACGGTGCGCCTGCAGGGCAGAATATCGTCTGCGCTGCCATTTCGGCAGTGGCGGATATGGTGTATGCGGGCTGCACGCATTTTGACAAAAGAGCCGAAGTCAAGGAAGCGGCGGGGGATATGTTCGTCTCCTGCCGCCTCATGGCAGAAACGCGCGGCATCATGACAGCGGCGCGTCTGGAGCTTTTGCGTATCGAGGAGAAGTATCCGCATTGTTTTATGAAAGAGGGTTGAACCATGAAGGTCAAGACGATACGGCTTTATAAGGACACGGATGAGATCATCGTCGAAGAATCGCGCATCCGTGAGTTTTCGGGCTTGGGGTATCAGCCGGAGCCGGTCGGCGAGCGCGGCGATGTCGGCGAAAGCGGCAAAGGCGATAGCGGCAAGGCAAAGGGCAGGAAGGCGAAAGATGAAGCCGCGCAAGATAGAGACGCGGCGGGCGGTGCGTGATGAACATTCATGTGGACTTTGACGCGATGGGAGCGATTCGCGCCATTGAAACGGTGGGACTGCGGCGGACGCGGACGGCGATCCGCCGCGCACTTTTAGAATCGTGCCGCTTGGTGCAGCGAGAAGCGCGTGCGCATCATCGCTTCACGCCGCGTACAGGGGCGTTGGAGCGTGAAATCGCCTACCAAGTGGATAGAGCCAAGTTGGAAGGCACGATCTACTTCAAGCTGGATAAAGCACCGTATGCGCCATTTGTGCATGAGCCGACGGGGAGTTTCGGTGCGCGGGGGACGTATGTGATTCGTCCGAAAGAGAAAAAGGCGCTCCGATGGGCGACGTTCATCGGGGGATCGCGGGAGATTTCCGCACGCGACTACAGGAATATGCGCGAGGGGAAATATCGACGGGGGTCGGAATTTGCTTATGCTAAGGAAGTGCATCATCCGGGATCGCCCGCCGACCGATTCCTTTACGAAGCTGCAGACCGCTGCCATGCGCGGATCACCGCCATCTTTGACCGCCATATTGCGGCGGCGACAAGGGGGGCGCGGTAATGTACTTTCACATGGAAGATGTGCGCGATGCGCTTTTGCAGCCGAATTTGTCCGATGAAGATGTAGCGGAATCGACGGAGTATGTGGACGGGCTTGCCGCGCGTCTTGGCGTATCGCCCGAGCGCATACGCACGCCCGTCGCCTATCCGATCCGTCAGCTGGCGCTTTTCTACGCGCTCATGGTCTGCGCCCGCAACGCGTCCGCCATGACGAGCGGGCGCAGCATGGAAGCGGGCGACGATCCTTACGAGAAGAAGCGTGCGATTTATGAGCGGGAGTATATGCGCTGGGAAGCGCGAATCAGCGCGGAGACGTTCACGGGAGCCGAAGGAAAAGATCTCGGCGAAAACTTCCCGCTGACGGCGAAAGTGGGGCGTGGTTGATGCGCTTCATGTGGTTGCCGATCGTCGAAAGCGTGCGCATGTATCTGCAAAGTCTGCCGGAGATCGCCGAAACGTATGAGGTCGATCTGATCGGCAACCTGCCGAAAGGGGGCGGCTCGTCGATTGAGATCGACTGGGAAGCCGAGCGCGGAGCGGCGGAGACGGTCAATACGACGGGCGCCGTCGCTGTGCATCTGCTCATCAAGCACCGCACGGACGATACGGACATCTGGCGTGCGTTTCGCGAGCAGTACCGCATCCAGAATCTCATCTTGCAGGAGATTCGGCGACTGCACGACTACATCCTGACGAATCTCAAGATCGCCGTGAAAATATCGGCGACGGGCGTCGAGCCTTTGGGCGATATGGTGCGCCCGTATTACGGCAATGAGTTGATTCTTGTCTTTGAATGGAAAGGGGCAATAAGAGATGGAAGGTATGAAGCTTGATTTGCAGCGCTTCGCGCACATGCTCGGCGCACAGAAGAGCGCGGCGAATTTCGATGTCGGCGCAGGTGAGTTTTCATTCTGCAACTTCGACAAGGAAGTCAATCCCGACGGTACGTTTTTCTCGCTGGGCAACTGCTCGGCGGCGCAGGCGAGTTGGAACGTCAACTCGATCGTCAAGCGCGATGCGACGCGCGGCACGCGCGAAAAGCTCGCCGAGGTCGAGACGCAGCGCGACGTGGACTTGACCATCACGATGGACGAATCCGACCCGCTGCGCTATGCGCTCGCGATGTACGGCAAGACGGCGATCAAGCACATCGAGGCAAAGACGCTCTCGGATGTGCCGTACACCGTGTCGCCGGGCAGCGAGATCTTCATCCTGCTCGATAAGACGACGAGCGCGTACAACTACAAGAATCTCGTCATCAAGCGCAAGAACCCGATCGCGCCGACGCTTGGGGCGCCGATCTTCGACACGCAGGGCGGCATCACGAAATCGACCGGCTCGATCACGTCGAGCGGCACGTACACGGGCACGACGACGGAGACGTTCTACATCAAGATCAAGAAGGCGAATACGGTCGCCGGCACGATCACGGATGCGGAGTTCGTCTGGAAGAAGGGCGCGGCAGGCGCGTACACGAGCGCGGGCACCGTCGTCACGGGCAACGTGCAGACGCTCTCTGACGGCGTAAAGGTGAAATTCTCGGCGGGTACGAGCGGCATCGACTTCCAGCAGGGCGACGTGTGGCGCATCGAGGCTGTCCCCGCAGGCGTGACGCTCGAAGAGGGCACGGACTATGTGGCGGATGCGGTCGATGTACGAAACGGCAAAGTGCGCTTTCCGCTCACGTCGGCGATCAAAGAGAGCGAGGAAATCTATGTGAGCTGCAAGGTCGAGGAGCAGCATATCCCGCGCATCTATGCAGGTGTGAAGAAGAAAATCGAGGGTGCGCTGCGCTTTGAGTACGACCCGACGCATGGCCGTCAGAAATCGGTGCTGTTTTATCACGTTTCCATCGCGCCGACGGGGGACGATTCGCTTATCGGCGAGGACTGGGGCAGTCGTCAGATCAAGGCTTCCGTCTTGGCGAGTTTCGAGCACGCCGATGCGGACAATCCCGACAGCCGCTATTTCCGCGTTGATTACCCGGGCGACGTCTCGGGCATCATGGTCGAGCGTGCGTAAGATGAATATGGCGGGGACGGACGTTTGCGCCGTCCCTTGTTTCTAGGGGGGATACCATGGACGAGAGGAAAGTGCTGCTCGCAGGGCAGGAAATCGAGGTGGGCGGTGAAAAACTGACGATCAAGCCGCTCTCTTGGGCGGATACGCTGCGCGCCGTCACGCCGCTGGGGAAGATCGTGAAGTTCATCATGGATAACGGTGCGGCTCTGGACGCGGCAACGGGCGGATTGGGGCAGCTTGCTGAGGAATCAAAAGAAGCGGGTGAGGGGACGCAGACCGAGCGCAGCGGGCTTCTAGGCGGCACGCTGGCTGCCATCATGAGTGTCGACGGCATCGAGGAAGTCGTCGCGTCGCTCATGGAGATCGGCGTATTGGCGACGAAGAAAGAGGCGGCATTTTTAGAGAGTCTGCCGCTTGACGACGCCATCACAGTGGGGCGCGTGGTGTTCGAGGTCAACCGTGATTTTTTTATCCGGACGCTCGCGAAGGTCAAGACGAAGAAGAAAGCGAAGGACGCGAAGTAACGCCGTACGAGGTACTGCAAAAGCTCATCTCGCACGGACATGCGAAGGACGACGTGCTTCATGCGTACAGCATCACCGAGGTTCGGCTGTTTTTTGAAAAAATCGTATTGGAAGAGAATGCGGCGCGTGCGGACTTCATTGAGGGCGTCGCGCTTGGCGCAGCGGCGCTTTTCGGCGGTTCGGATGAATTGACGCCGATTTTGAAGGGACTTAGAGGAAGGAGGGCGCAGCATGGCAGGACGTAATGACATCATTGTGCGAATTTCTGGAGATAACGCACAGTTCTTGCAGAGCATCCTCGCCGCGCTCGCCGCTCTTCGGCAGCTCGATTCCGGCGCGGGCAATCTGAACGGAACGCTCAACAATCTCAACAACACGATCAACAACCTCAATCGCCGCCTCGACCAGATGGGCGGCGCGGCGAGAAACAGCCTTTCGGGCGACATCTTCGGCGGCTTTTTGGGCGGTCTTGCCAAAGCTCAGCTCGCGGCGCAGGCGGTGCTCGGCGTGCTTTCGAGTATAAAGGATGTTGCAGCGTCCATCGTCATGCCTGGCTTCGAGTTCGTCAAAGACATGGAAACGGCGAGGCTCGGCATGGCGGGCACGCTCGCGTCCATGGGGCAGATCAACGGCGAGGCGATCGACTTCAACACGGCGCTCGGCATTTCATCGAGCATGATGCAGAAGCTTAACGGCGACGCCATCCGCACGGCAGCGAGCACGAAGGATCTTGTGACGACGTTTCAAGGCATCTTGGCTCCGGGCTTGGGCGCGGGGCTGAATCTTGAGCAGATTCGCGAGTTCACGACGACGGGCGTCAATGCCGCCAAAGCAATGGGGTTGAACTCTACGCAGTTCGTGCAGGAGCTTCGAGATCTCCTGCAGGGCGGCATCACGGCGTCATCATCAACGATTGCTTCGGCAATGGGATTGACAGATGCGGACATCAAGGCGGCGAAGGATTCTGCTGAGGGATTGTTCACCTTCCTTATGAAGCGCATGGAAGGCTTCAAGTATTCGGCAGAGGCATATCCTGAGACGTTCTCTGGCATGTTCAGCATGATCGAAGAATACGCGACGCAAGCCTCGGCGAAAATCACGGAGGCGTTCGGTCCCGAAATCAAGGTTGCCGCACAGGAAATCGCCGAGCTGTTCGGCGAGATCAATGAGACGACAGGAGAATTTGAGGTCAATCCTGCCATATTGGACTTTATCGCCGCCTTGCAGGAAGTGTATTTCTGGGTTCTGGAAATCATTGATGGCGTCGTTGATTTTTATACGGTCTTGGAAGATATTGTGCCTGTAGAGGATTTGATCGGCATCCTCGAAGACCTCCTTGTGACGATCGGGCATATCCTGCGTATGGTTTGGAACATACGGAAAGCATGGGAATTGTTCCTCGATCAGCTGATGTTCTCAGAACCAATCAAGAAGGTCATTGCTCTCGTACGCGAGCTTACGCAGGCAATCCGTGAATTTTTCAAACAGGGTGCTGACAACTGGGAAGCCATCGCCGACCGAGCGGAAGAGAAAATTGCAGAGGGCACGGGAGATAAACTCAAGCATAGCAATTTTGCAGGAGAAGCGCGGGCGCGAGCTGCCGATCAAAGAGCGAAACTTGAGGCAGAAAAAGCGGAACGTGATAAGCCGACGCCGAACGTTACCAGTAAATACGGCAAAGACAAAGACGAAAAAGCGGCGGAAAAAGCGCGAAAAGAAGCGGAGCGAAAGTTTTTCAAGGCGCAGCAGGACGCCTTGAAACGTGCGCTTGCCATGATTAAGGCGAACCTCGCCGAGCAGCTCAAAGAAGTCAAAAAAGCGATGGAAGAAATCAGCGTGCTCTTCGACCAAGGCATGATTTCGTGGCAGGAGAAGATCACGAAAGACGCGCAGGCGGAGATTGACAAGGAGCAAAAGACTGTCGATGCTCTCGTCGCGCAGATCGAGCGCATCAAGGCGACGCCCGTCAAGGACGAGGACAGGGAGAAGCAGACGCAGGAGATCGAAAAGCTGACGGCGGAGTTGGAAGATCACCGAAAGACGCTCAAAGAGCTGTCGGAAAACCAACGCTATGCCGCCGAGCTGATCGCAGCGGCTGCGGGAAATCTCCAGCCGACAGCAAGCGGCGGGGTGTCGCAGGCCGCGCAGGCCGCACAGAGCGGCGGACAGGCGGCAGGCATCCCGCAGGGCGCTACGCCCGAAGAAGGTGCGCTCTACCTCGCCTTGCAGGAACTCAAGAGCATAGACGAGACAGGACAGCTCAACTATGAAACGCTTCTGGCTATCGCGGAGCAGGAATCGAGCGGGCAGCACTGGGATGAGAATGGCAACGTCAAGGTGTCACATGACGGCGGCGTAGGACTGATGCAGCTCACATCCGACGAAGCACAGGCGATGGCGGGCAATCCGTATGACCTCGTGCGCAATGCCTATGGCGGCGCAAAATTTTTCCTTGAGATATTGAAAAGCGTCAAAGGCGATGTGCGTGAGGCGCTTCGTCGATACAATGGCTCTGGACCCGCTGCCGAAGCGTATGCGGATGAGGTCATGGCACGCATCGAGAGCAAGCGTGCGCGTGCGAATGAGCTGTTGTCGGCATCGCTTGTCGCTGATCCGATGGTGCGGCAGACGAGCGCATCTTCTGCGAGCACAGAAATTGGAGAGAGAGCCGCTGCTGAGGGGCGCAAGATCATCGACGAAAAGCTGACGTATGCCGACCTCAAATGCACGGAGTTCGTCATCGAAAGCCTCAAACGCGCGGGGCTTGACGACACGCTCGGGCAATACGGCAAATCCATCTTAGATTATCTCGACCCTCTCGTATCGGGCTTCGGCTCTGACGATGAAGCGGAGAAAATCGGCATCGTAGCCAAGACGAAAGCGGCGGGCATCTGGAAGGATTACGTCGAGGGCATGGAGCTTGCGGCGGGCGACGTGCTCATCTCTTTGGGGAGCGACGGCACCTTGCGTGCGCCGGGGCACGCCATGATGTATGCCGGCAATGGGCGCGTTTTGACGTCGTCGGGGCGGCACGGTCCGGGGACGCCGATTGATGAAGTCGCCTTGGAGAACGCGGGGCAGATTGTCGGCGTTGTATCTATTGCAGACATCTTGCGGCACGCTTCGGGCGGTTCAATCAGCGGCGCAGCAGGAAGCGCAGGCGGCGGGGCGAACGCTCTTCCCGTTGCGCACAACAAAGCGCAGCTTGATATGAAGCGGCAAGCCGAGCAGTCGCAGAAACAGTGGGAAGAAACAGCGAAAGCGTTTTTCGCTACGCAAAATAACATATCGCTCATCCAGAAAAAGCAGCTCGTGCGCGAGAGCGAGGAGAGAATCCGCAAATACGAGTTGGAGAAGAACGAGGAAGCCGCAGCACAGGAAAGAATCCTCTTGAAGCATCGCCTGCTCGACCTCAATATCGAGCAGGCGTCGCGCTACTTGGATGTCGGTATGCGCACGATCAAGGACAATGCTGAGGATATGGTCTACAAGATCGGCGCGCACATGTATACGCTCGCCGATGCCGCCAAACGCTATACGAGCTACATCTACGACAAGACCGATCGGGCAAATGTTCACTTTGTCGCCAAGCAGCTTGACGATCTGCAAGAACAATTTCGCGATGCGTCCGAGCTGGGCAATACGGAGCTTGCCTTCAAGGCGAAGGAGAAAATCAAGGAAGTCAAAAAAGATCTGCTCGCCATCATCGAGAACTTCAAGAGCGCGGTCAAAGACAACGTGTCTTGGCAAACAAGCATGATTGACGCCGACCTGACCATGACGACGGGGCAGAAGGAACGCGCTAAGGCGGCGGTCGAATCGTGGGGCAGACGAGAGGAAAGAAGAGCCGAAGAAGACATGGCAGATCGCGGTTGGGCGAGCTACCGCAAGTATTACCACGAAGTCGAAGAGCGGCTTCAAAAGGCGGCGGACGACGCCGAACGCGCACGCATCAAAGAGAGCGCGGAGATTGAAAAAGCGCGGATCCTCGCCGAAGACATCCTGCCGCACGAACGCGCGGCGGCGCTCTTGGAACGCTTGGAGCGTCTGCCGTCCGTCTTGGAAAAGGTGCGCTCGGCGGCGAAGCAATCGCTTGAAGATGGACTTGTCACCTTCTTGACGGATGGCGTAAATCAAGCGGAATCCTTGGAAGAAGCCTTGACCGACCTCGCGCGAACCGTGCTGCAGGCGATACAGAAAGCCTATGCCGAAAGCATCGTCGCCGACTGGATGGACAAGTGGTACCCTGCGCAGCCGACGCCCGACGGCGGCGAAAGCGTCGCCGGAGCAGACGCGCAAGTGCAGGCGATGGAAGCAAATTATCAGCGGCTGAAGAATAGCACAGGAATTTTCCTTGGCGAGTTCTCTTCACAATCGCAGACGCTTCAATCAGAGCTGCAGATGCTTTGCACAGGGCTGCTCACGACGCTGCAAAATACAAGCAGCCAGATTCGCTCATTTTCTGCAAGTCCTCTGCACAATCCGTTCGGGCTGCCGTCGTTCAGTGAAGCGGCTGCGCAGAAACAGACGGCTGTACAGCAGCACGCGGCAGGCGGCTATATACAAGGCCCCGGCACAGGGACGAGTGACAGTATCCTGTCAAGGCTCTCAAACGGCGAGTTCGTCGTGAAAGCCGCCGCCGTCAAAAAGTATGGCCGCGAAACCTTGGAGCGCATCAACAACGGCACATTCGCGAACCTCCACGTGCGCATACCGAAGTTCGCGGCAGGCGGCATGGTCGGCAGGCATCTCGATTCGGCGGCGAGCCGTTTCACCACGGAACTTGGCGCAAGCATCCCGATTCATCTGACAGCGAACAACTACGTCGATGGCAAGCGAATTTTCGACACCTACGGCAAGCCGTTCATCCGCAGCGAAATCGAGCGTGATACCGTGCGAAATGCGCGGCTGAGAAGCGAACTGGGGCGTAGGCTCAGATAGAAAAGGAGACATACCATGCCAACACTCAACAAAACGGCGACGACGGTGAAAGAGATGCTGCAGGACATCACGGCGTTTCTCATCGACGATGCGAATTTCACGGCGGGGAATGCTTGGAAGCTCCTGCGACCTGCGGCGGTCACAGAGGACACGACGGAAGTCATCCTCTGCGGCGTCGGCGACGGCAAGGACGAAATCTACATCGGCATGAAGATCAAAGATGCGGGCAGCGGACAGGAGAATTTCCTGCTCAACGGCTTTTGTGGCTACGATGAGCATCTGGAATGGTTCGAGCAGCCGGGTGCGATTTACCGCGACACCTTGCCGTGCATGACCTTTGCACGCGATGTGCGCATGATGTACTGGGTGACGGCAAACACGAGCCGCGTGACCATCCATGTCGAGATGTCGAACCGCTATGAAGCGGCGTATCTCGGCTTTTTCATTCCCGTAGCCGTCGAGCGTCAGTACCCATACCCGATGGCAGTCGGCGGCAGCGCCTACGACGGTGTGAAGTGGAGCGACAAAGATGCAGGGCACAGCGTCTATACGACGCCGCGCTTGTTTGCGGGCTATTCTTCGCTATGCGTGCGCCGTCCCGACGGCGTATGGCGTTACGGCGGCAAGGAGCTGATGGTCTGGCCGACCGACGTCAAGCCCGTGGACACGCTGACGGTCTACAAGAAGGCGCAGGAAGAAGCGTCGATGGAAGATCACATGCTGTTTCCGATGCTCATTTACGAACGCGATCCCGTCGGCATCCTCGGGCAGTTCGACGGTCTCTATTGGATCGGCAACCGCGCCGATCTCGCCGTAAAAGATACGGTTCTTTACAAGGACAAGCCGTATAAGATTTTCAACAACGTATTTCGCCGTGATGACGACGAATATCATGCGGTAGAGTGGGCGTGATGCTATGGCGATTCGGATGAAACGAGGTACAGCGGCATCTTTTGAGGACTTGATCGCCATTGTCAGCGCGTGGACGACGGACAGCGCTGTTCATGGCGACGACGCTTGGCAGCTCATGCGCTCGGATGCTTGGCCGCGCGGCACGATCTTCAAGGCGCGCGGACGAAAAGAGGGCGAAGTCCTCTATCTCGGGCTGATGGCGAACCGCATAGAAAAGGGCAAGACGTATGCCGACTGGTTTATGAAGAGGGAAAATCTTGCAACATATTTCGTTTGGCATAAAGACGGTTTGAACCAGATCTCGCCTGTCGAAATGTCGGGTCGTACAGTGAACAAGGCGACGTTTACGGGAACGCCCGATATTTTCACACATTCGGCGAGGGTTTTGCATTTCGGTGTATTCAAGCAATATGCCGAGGCGCTCAACTGGCACGAGCAGCCCGGCGGCATAAAGTTCGGCAATTTCAAATTTCTGCCGATTCAATATACTCTTGAGGGTTCTTCGAGAGTGATAGACTTTCATCCGCCGCTTTTTCCGGGCTGCGGCTATCCTTCTTTCGGCATGAACTTCGAGGGTCCGAAGAATCTTGTCCTTGACTATTGGCTTGTCAAGGACGCGCATACGCTCTCTGTCGTCATTAACAACAGCGGCGTATGGGACCATGCCTTCTTGGGCGCGTTTTTGCCCTACGACAATGAAGAGTACGCTTTCCCTGCTGCGGTTATCGGCGGCACGTCGGGTTTTGTGGCAAAGGGAATCAACGTGTGGTATTCGCCTAGTCAGCAGACGCCGACGCCTATCGTTGCTCTGCAGATCGACTATCGCCCCGAGGAGTGGAGCGTCGCGCATGGTCTCGCGCCGTTTGCGGGCGTTGCAGAAGATAAGGACGGCATTCCGACGCAGGTGATGATCTGCCTGAGCGATGGCAGGTGGCGCGGCGCGGCAAATTATGTGCAGGGTCTGGATGTTGTGCCGCATTTTGTCTGCGCGGGACCTGTTCCGCTGTATCATTTCGTGCGAAAGCCGCCGGAAAGGCCGCAGCATATTTTGTATCGCATACGCCCGACGGAGAGCGACGTGCGAGATTTCAGCCATCTCTACGATAAGGGCGGAACATGGAAGCTCGAACCGATAGAACTTCTTGCCGCAGGCAAAGAGCAAAGCGGCATATTAGGGCGCATTCCGTACATCTCGTTCCCGTCGCACCCGGTAGGAAAAGAGGGGGAGACGCGTATCAACGGCAAACTGCAGATCGTCCTTCCCAATGGCTGGGCGGGCAGGAAATTCCATATCAAGGGACGCGCCGGAATCGTCTATGAGGAGGATGTGGAAAAGCTCTTGAAAGAGGAGCGAAAGGACTATGCACAGACAAAGAGCAGGTACATGCTGCTGAGATTGGAGGAGTAGGGATGTCGTATCAAAAATATACGGGGCTGACGGACGCCGTCGCCATCTTGCAGAAGGTCGGCGAATTTGCAGCGGCACAGGGCTGGACGGTGCTGCAGAACTGCGTCGTGGATGTGCCGATCGACGGCACGGGGACTTCCGACGGCGTGAAGCTCGCACTGAAAAGCCCCGACAGCAAAGTGTTCGGCGTTTTCCGTTCGGCAGGCGGCAAGAAGATTTTCCCCTCGCAGAAAAATGCGCAGAACGCGCACGGCATCGGGCTTGTCGCGTGTACGGCGCATACGAATAACCCGCCGTCGGGCTATTGGTACGATCAGCCGAATGCGCCTGTTCTCGTCGCTAATCAAGAGGTGATCGGCGTAGGCATCCCCATAAAGCCGCAAGGAGAGCATACGCTGTATTGCAACGCCATCTTGGAGCCTGCGCCCATGCTCATTGTGAGCGTGGAGACGGCAGGCGTGTTCCAGCACTTGGCGCTCGGCGCGTTGGAAAAGATCGGCGACTGGGACGGCGGCTTGATTTTCTCCGGCAGCCGCAACAGCTACAACATGTTTACGTCGTCGGCGACGTTTGAAGCTACGGCGATTGAGTCGGAGAGTGTGCCGCTCTTTTCCATGACGACATGCGCGGCGACGTTTTTGCGTGCCGACATCGACGCGGCTCCTTTGCGCAGCCCGTCCGTGCTCTGGGCGAGCGCGGGAAAAAACGACGCTGCAGATATTTCCTGCGCTTACACGGGCAAGCAGCTCGCCTTGCCCGTCAAGACGAAGGATGTGCTGGCAGATGAAAATAAGAGTTGGAACGCTTACATTCCAGATTATTCGCTCCTGCAGAGCAGAGGCACGACGGATACGGGCTGCAACGTCAACACGCTGAACTGCATCACGATGAACATGAACCTCGTCGCCTACGCGCTGCGCGATCCGGACGGACTGCGCAACTTCTCGCCGCTCGGGTATGTGCCCGGCGTGTACTTCATCTCGATGCGAAACGTCGCGCCGGGGCAGCTCTACGAGATCAGCTACCCAAAGTCCGGGATGCTGCATCAGGTGTTCCCGTATACAAGGCGGCGCGGCCTGTACGGCATGGACGGGTTCAGTATTCAGCAGTAACAGGGCAAAAGAAAAGCAGCATATCGCTTGGGATATGCTGCGCGGCGCTCAGACGGCGGTTTTCTTCTCATAGAGTGCGGTGAGTGCGTCCTGCAGGACTTTGGATACGTTGAGCTGTTCGGCTTCGGCAAAGGTGTTGAGCCATGCGGGGATCGTGAGATTCTTGCGGACGGACTTGCTGCCGTATTTCGCAGCGTATGCGTTCATGTCGAGCGAGAGCAGGCTGACGAAGCCCTCGCCGATCTCGGGGTCGGGGCGGATGTCCGCGATGCTGCTTGCCGGCGGCACTTCGTTGCCGTCCTCAAGCTCGCCGAGAATCCAGCCCGAGGCGGCGTCCTCGCCCATAGCGATGGCATCGGAAAGGGAATTCCCCTCACTGATGCAGCCGGGTAAATCGGGGACAACAACGGTAAAGCCCGGATTTACCTCACACGGATAAAATATGGCAGGGTATACCAAGTTCATATAAAAGCCTCCTTTCAGATCAGAAACGGGCTATTATCACAAGCCCGCCATCTGCAAGACAGATTTGACAGTTTTCGGATCGAGGTCGCCGGGATGCTTGGGTATCGTGACTTTCCCTTTTTTCTCTCGATGTTTGTAGTGCATATGAGAACCGTTGGAACTGTCAAGATACCAACCGTCTTTTTTGATGATTCGTTCAAGTTCCTTGAATCTCATCGTGTTCACTCCTTCCTCTATATTATATGCACTATGCGCATATAATTCAAGAGGAATTTTACTGTTGCGAGAATATTTTACCCGTCGAAGAAGAAAGGGGCGATGGCGATGCCGACATGTGCGCGGCTGAAATCTATAGGCGGCTTCTGCGGCATGAGCAAGAGCCTCGGCAGAGCGCCGCAGCCGTTGCCGAGCGTGCGCTTGAAGCCGTTGGGAACGCTCGGCATAGATCAAGATCGCACGATCTATGGCGACGAGGCGACAGTCAGCCTCATGTCGTCGCTCGGCATCCTGTGGGGTGCGGATGCGCCGACGGCTTGGGATATGCCCGCTGACGCCGTGTCTTGGCGGTGGAATGTGCGCACGGGGGCGCTCACGACAGTCCATGCGGACGGCAGCGAAACGACGAGAATTGCGAGAACGTGGCAGTCGCTCGCTGTGGCGGTCGATGTGCTGGAAAGCCACGCCTTCGTCTATTTCTTTGACGCGGCTTCTTATGCGTCGGCATTCCTCGTCGCTTCACGCGAGCTGAGCGCACGCAAGGCTTGGAGCAGCCTGCTTCTTTGGGGCGAAGTGGAAAAGTACCTGACGGAAACCTTCCGCATCTTTTTCACGCGCTTGCAGGATTGGCTGGCGGCGCGTCAAGTGTCCGAAAGCGACGCGCCCATTCCGAATGAACCGCATGGCAAGCCGGAAGCGCAGGAAAATCGCGCGGTAGAAGAATTGCGCCAATGGCTGCTCGCCGAGGTGCGTCGGCTTCTTGCCGACGGCACCTATCCGCGCAGCATCCATGCAGATGCGGATGCGCTCATCGCCGTGCCGAAAAAAGAGGTGCGCGAGGCGGTCGCGCTTGTCTTTGGCAGATACGTCTTTGCCGCGCTTCTCACGATGTCGCTTTTCATGGGCACAAAGAATCTTGGGAAGCCGTGCTATGAGCCTTGGATGCTCTGGCAGATGTTCAAGTGGATCAGCCGCCGCACGATTCTTGACCTTGAAGATAAGATTTTTGATTTAAGCCCGAACTGGGGGTGACGAAGTGGCAGAGAAAATCAGCGCGAAGATGTCCTACTTGACACAGATTCATACGGCGTGGGACGGCAAGGAGCAGCGCATGGCGCTCCGGCAGGAGCCGCGCCGCTACGTCGCCTATGACTATATCGGCTGCGAATCGTGGCAGAGCCAATACCTGCGGATGCTCGCCTACAAGAGCGGCACGCAGCTCATCGAGCTGCCGCTTTGGCACGCGGCGACGCTCTTGGAAGATCATGCATACGAAGGGCAGACAACGCTCAGAGTGCCGCCGGAAGCAATGTGGAGCTTTCGGAATATCGGCAGCGTGGAGCTGTGGCGCGACGACAAGCGCGGCGGCGGCAAGTACGAAATCAAATACCTTGCGGCAAACGGCGTGATGGGGCTGAAAAAACAGCTCAAACGAAACTACAAGGCGCATCTTGCGACGATCATTCCTGTATTCTACGGCGTCTTGCAGGACGACGATTCTTTCGCCAATCTGCATGGCGATGCTGTGCAGATGACGCTCAACTTGGAGCTTTTCCGCAATCAGCGTGCGCCGGATTTCCCCGCGGCATGGGATGAGATGCACGACGAGCCGATGGCAGGCGCTTCGCGCTTTGCCTTCGGACTGCCGGCGCGGTATCTTGGCGCAGAAGTGTTCCGCTTCGCGCCGCAGTGGGAAGAAGATA
>ERZ773042.904-NODE-904-length-18477-cov-3.416839_pt1 | contig 18477 bp, 17 predicted proteins | sample MGYA00511664_ERZ773042 | MGnify/ENA primary metagenome ERZ773042 (study PRJEB29015, sample SAMEA2737984) | human oral metagenome | biome: human oral; feature: human-associated habitat; material: dental | place: China | collected 2036 ... | reverse complement strand
GCGTGAGCTGCCGGGCCTAAAAAGCGGAAACTTTCAGCAGCGCTCACTGGCAGAACGGATGGCGATGAATACGCCTATTCAAGGCTCCGCCGCCGATATTATCAAGCTGGCGATGATCGCCGTATATCAAAGATTACGCGAGGCCAAACTGAAAAGCCGGATATTGCTTCAAGTACACGATGAGCTGGTCGTCGAGGTTCCTGAAGAGGAAACGGAGGCGGCGACGCGTATCTTGAAGACGGCGATGGAAGGCGTCGTAACGCTTTCCGTTCCCTTGTCCGTCGATATTCATCAAGGGAAAAACTGGGCGGAAGCTAAGTAAAAGCGGTGCTAAAGGAGCGGTCGATATGCCGGAATTGCCGGAAGTCGAGACGGTAAGGCGTTCGTTGGAGCGTCGTCTGGAAGGAATCCAGATTGTCGGGGTTGAGCTTTATCTGCCAAGATTGGTGAAGTGGCCGGAGCCGGACGTTTTTATTCAACGTCTGGAGAACCGGCGGATTGCAGCTGTCCGCCGGACGGGGAAATATCTGCGGCTCGTTTTAGACAACGCAACGGAGCTTGTCATCCACTTGAAGATGACGGGGCAGCTTTTTTATGACGAGCGCGGCGCTGGGGAGAAAATTGCTTATCGGCGGGCGGCGTTTCGTTTGCGGGGCGGCGCGGTTCTGTGGTTTGGCGATGCCCGAACGCTGGGCGCGCTTTACGCGGTAACTCCGGAGGAAATGGGACGCTTGCCCGGGATGATGGCAATGGGGCCCGAGCCTTTGAGCGACGCCTTTACACCGGCTTATTGGAAAAAACTGCTCCGGACGCATCGGGGAAAGATAAAGAGTTTGCTCCTCAATCAGCGGTATATCGGAGGATTAGGCAATATTTACGCCGACGAGGCGCTGTTTTTAGCAAAGATTCACCCGGAGCGGCCGGCTTTTTCGCTTACGATAAGGGAAGCAGAACGACTTTTCACCGCGGTCAATGATGTTATACGCGCCGGAATCGCGGACGGCGGGACGACGGTGCGAAATTATCTGGATGGGGAAGGTCGCGCCGGATCCCATCAGGAAAAATTACAGGTTTATCAGCGGACGGGAGAATCTTGCCCGCGCTGCGGTACGGCGATTGAGCGGATTGTCGTCGGCGGGCGGGGGAGCCACTTTTGCCCGCGGTGTCAGAAGAAAGTTTCGCGTCGATGGGAGATGCGGAGTAAAAAGCGGGGAATTTAGATGTACGTCATCGGATTGACCGGCGGAATCGCCTGCGGAAAGAGTACGGTCGCGAAGCGGCTGAGAGAAAAATATCAAGCGCCTCTTCTCGATACTGATCGTATCGCTTGGGATATGTCCGCGCCGGGTGAACCTCTTTGGCAAAGCTATGTAGATCGTTATGGCCGGGAAAAGGCGCTGCTTCCCAACGGTCAGCTTGACCGCGCGGCCATTGGGAAAATCGTTTTTTCGCAGCCGAAAGAGCGCATCTGGGTCGATCGTATGTCGCATCCTCTCATTAAGGCGGAAGTTCGCCGCCGTCTAGAGCGCTGCCGGGAAGCCGGCCAGCGGGTGGCGGTGGTTGATGTGCCGCTCCTTTTTGAGGCGGGGTGGGAGCCGCTGGCTGATGAGATCTGGGTCGTGTACGTCGATGAAGCGACGCAGCTGGCGCGGCTTATAGAGCGCAATCAGCTTCCGGAAGCGTTGGCCCGGCAGCGGATCGCGTCGCAAATGCCGCTGGCGGAGAAAAAGCGGCGCGCCGGCGTCGTCATTGATAATACGGGGGGACTGGAGGCGACGCTGGCGCAGGTCGACGCGGCCTGGGACAGCTTAGAGGCGCGCCAGAAACGACGAGGAGGCAATCGGGTTGCTCAAACATGAGCTGCGGCAAAGGCGAGAGGAAGAGCGCCAACGCCGCGCTCTCATACTGGCAGTGGTTGTTTTCGCGTTGGCTCTTGCCGCTTATTTCCTTAGCCAGAGCGAGCCGGTACAGAGACGGTATCTCTATCCGTACCCTTATCAGGAGCTGGTGGAGCTGTATGCAAAGGCAAACGGCGTTGACAGCGCACTGGTGGCCAGCGTTATCATGAACGAAAGCCGCTTTCAAAACGATGCGCGTTCGCCGCGCGGCGCGATTGGCTTAATGCAGATCATGCCGGAAACGGCGCAGTGGATCGCCGTTCAGCTGGGCGATGATAATTTTTCGCTGGAGAAACTGCGCGAACCGGAAACAAATATTCGTTACGGCGTATGGTATCTGGCGGAATTGCAGCGCGAGTTCGCGGGAAATAATATATTGGCGCTGGCGGCGTATAACGCCGGGCGCGGGACGGTAAGGGACTGGATCGAGGAAGGGGATTGGCCATGGACGTTTCACGCGCTGGATAAAATTCCTTACCCCGAAACGCGAAGCTATGTGAAAAATGTTTTGCAAAACCGTATCCGGTACGAGAAATTATATTCTGGAAAACATGAGCGTTAAGAGGCGTCATTATGGATTGTAAATATTGCATTGTGCCGCAAAAAGCGAATAAGTTCTGGCAACTCGTAGAAGGCATGGCGCTGACACATGAACAGCAAGGGCTGCTTCAAAGCGCCTTTATCCGTCATGTCGAGGTGTCCCCGGCGCGCCTGACTTGGGAGATTTTACTGGAGACGAGAGCTTTCATCGACGAGCCGCTGCTCCGGTCGATCTCCCGGCATATTGCCGAACGGTACGGACAGCGCGACGTTATTTTTTATCAGAAGGTCGTCGATCTGGCGGCGGTGCTCGATCAGGCGTGGACGCAGATCGTGGAGATCGCCGCCGGAGGAAAACAGCCGCTGCGCTTGGTTTTGCGGCAGGCGCAGCGACGGATGAAGGAAGGCTGTTTACTGGTTCGGATCGGCAATTCCTTTGCCGGAGCCTTGTTGGACCATCATAATGTTGCGGATGATCTGAGGGAAGCCGTAGGAAAGGTTACCGGCTGCGCCTGTGATGTCATCTGCGAGACATATGACGATGAAGCGCCCAAAAAAGAAAGCGACGCGGCGGCCATCTTCCAGACTACGGCCTATCAGGCGGCGGCAAGGCAGAAGGCGGCTTCGCTTTCAGCGTCGAACGGCGCGTCCGTTGCTGCGCCCCAGAGCGGAAACGGACGCGCCAAAGGCCGGAGCCGGCGAACAGAAACTGCGCCGGGGTGCCTCTTTGGCGGCGGCGTTGCGGGCGATGCGACGCCCATCGACGAAATCAAAAACGAGATGAAAAATGTCGTTGTTACCGGCGTCGTCGAAGCGGTCGACGGCCGAGAAATGAAGGAAACGAATCTGCTCGTTTTTGATGTGGCGGATTTAGCAGAAGGTATCACGGTGAAGGCCTTTTTCCGCGACCACGACGAATACAGCCGGATATTGGCGGCGCTAAAGCCCGGTCTCGCGGTGCGGATCCGCGGGTCGGTACGCTTCGATACGTTTCTGAACGATCTCGTTTTATTCGCCAACAGCGTAAAGGAAGAAAACGTCGCCACACGCATGGACGACGCGCCGGAAAAGCGGGTGGAGCTTCATGCCCACACGCAGATGAGCATGATGGATGCGGTCGTGCCGCCCAAAACCTTGATAAAGACAGCGGCTCGCTGGGGATGGCCGGCTGTCGCTATTACCGATCATGGCGTCGTACAGGCTTTTCCCGAAGCGATGAATACCGTTGTCAACGAAAAGCTTGATATCAAAGTGATCTACGGCATGGAAGGATATTTGACCGGCGAGGATTACAAACAGCGCTTCGCCAATCACATTATTTTGCTGGCGAAGAATAAGGAAGGCCTGCATAATCTCTATCGTCTGGTATCGCTTTCCCATCTGCGCTTCTTCCATCGTCAGCCGCGGATTCCTAAAGAGATTTTGAAGGAGCTGCGCGAAGGGCTGATCATCGGCTCGGCCTGTGAAGCGGGGGAGCTGATCCGCGCGATTGTAGCGCATCGAAGTGAAGAAGAACTCTTGGAAATCGCCGGATTTTACGATTATTTGGAGATCCAACCCCTCGGCAACAACGCGTTCCTTGTGCGAAGTGATGAATTTCCCGACGTGCGGGACGAAGAGGATTTGAAGAAAATTAATCTGAAAGTGGCGGAGTTGGCGAAGAAGCTGGGGAAAATGCTGATCGCGACCTGCGACGTCCATTTCCTAAACGCCGAGGACTCGATTTACCGCGCCGTCATCATGGCGGGCAAAGGGTTTGAGGACGCCGATTTACAGCCGCCGCTCTTTTTGCGAACGACGGAGGAGATGCTCAAGGAATTTGAATATCTCGGCAAAGAGCTGGCGTATGAAGCGGTCGTCACGAATCCCCGGCGCATTGCCGCCATGGTGGAAAAATTCCATCCGATTCCTGCCGAGGGCAAGCTCTATTCGCCGATGATCCCGGGCGCCGACGAGCAGATACGTTCCATGTCGTATGCCCGGGCGCATGAGCTTTATGGCGAAAATCTGCCCGCTGTCGTTCAGGCGCGGCTTGATCAGGAGTTAAAACCAATCATCGAACATGGTTTTTCCGTGCTGTACCTCATTGCGCATAAGCTGGTGAAGAAATCGAACGTCGACGGTTATCTCGTCGGTTCCCGCGGCTCCGTCGGATCGTCCTTTATCGCCACGATGACGGGGATCACCGAGGTCAATCCCCTGCCGCCGCACTGGCGTTGCCCTCACTGCCAGCACAGCGAATTCGTCGAGGACGGTTCCTATGGCAGCGGCTTCGATCTGCCGGACAAAAAATGCCCGGTCTGCGAAACGCCGCTCGTCAAAGACGGACACGATATTCCTTTTGCGGTCTTTTTGGGATTCGACGGCGACAAGGTGCCGGATATCGATCTGAATTTTGCCAGCGTTTATCAGGCGCGGGCGCAGAAATATACTTCCGAGCTTTTCGGCAAGGACAACGCTTACCGTGCCGGTACGATAACTACGGTTGCGGATAAAACGGCGTACGGCTATGTACGGAAATTTTACGAGGAGCGCGGGCAAAAGAAGCGCGGCGCCTTTCTCCAGCGGATCGTCAACGGTTGTTTGGGAACAAAGCGCACCACGGGGCAGCACCCCGCCGGGGTCATGGTAGTGCCGCGCAATATGGACATTCACTTTTTTACGCCGGTGCAGCGACCGGCGGACAAGAAGGATTCCAATACGATAACGACACATTTCGATTATCATTCGATCAGCAGCCGCTTAGTCAAGCTCGATAATCTGGGGCACGACGATCCTACGATGATTAAAATGCTGGAAGTGTTGACTCATCGCGACCCCCAGACAATTCCCTTTGACGATCCGGCGACGCTGAGCCTTTTTCATTCGACTGAAGCGCTGGGGCTTTCCCCCGATGAGCTGGGAGCGACGAGCGGAACCTTTGGTATTCCAGAATTTCGCACCAGCTTTACCCGACAGATGATCGACGATACGCACCCTTCCTGCTTCAGCGATCTGGTTCGTATTTCCGGCTTTTCTCACGGTACGAACGTCTGGCTCGACAACGCGCAGGAGCTTATCCGCGCGGGGACATGTACGCTGCGCGACGCCATATCGGCGCGGGACGACATTATGATGTATCTTATCCATAAAGGGATCGACCCGCTGCTGGCGTTTAATACCATGGAGCAAGTGCGCAAGGGCAAGGGGATAAAGCCCAACGTCGTAGAGAAGCTGAAAGCGGGCGGCATACCCGACTGGTACATCGGCGCCTGCCAGAAAATAAAATATCTTTTCCCCCGCGCCCATGCGACGGCCTATGTCATGATGGCGTACCGCATCGCGTTCTGCAAAGTTCACTATCCGCTGGCTTTTTACGCGGCGTATTTTTCGATTCGCGCCGACGCTTTCGACGTCAATATTATTGCCGGCGGGAAGGAAAAGGTTCAGCGCGCGCTCCGTGAATTGGAAGCGGTGGAGAAGCCCGACGAAAGGCAAAAAGAGCTGATCGTCGTTTTACAGCTGGCATGGGAGATGTACCTGCGGGGCTACTCTGTCGAGCCGGTGGATCTGTATCGCTCGGCGGCGGAGGAGTTTATCATCCGAGAGCGATCGCTCCTGCCGCCGTTTACGTCGCTGAAGGGCTTTGGCGCTGTGGCGGCGCACAGTGTTGTAAAAGCGCGTAAAGAAGGCGCTTTCACTTCGGTGGCCGATTTGAAAAAACGCACCGTGGTATCGAAAACGAATGTTGAGCTTTTGCGGGAGCATGGTTGCCTGGAAGGCATAAGCGAAAGCGACCAGATGGAGTTATTCGGTATGGGCGCGCCGGTTTCAGCGGCGACAGCCGGATAATTTTCCCGCATGCGGGAAGCGACGCGCCATGCTTGCGTAAGGAGAGCGTGGCGTTCTTTTTGGGAAGGCGGCTTTAAATGACGACGGAGGAAAAACTGCGAAGCGATTTGCAAGAAACGGCGATGCGGGTGAAAAAGGAAAACCCGATGGCGGCCTCGATTACGAACACGGTGACGGTCAATCTGGTGGCGAACGCGCAGCTCGCCGTCGGCGGCTCAGCGGCGATGATCTATCTGCCGGACGAGGGCGAGGGCATGGCGCAGCTCGCGGGCGCGATGTATATCAATATGGGAACGCTGCTTCCGGTTTATGAGGAAACGTTGCCCCGCACTGTGCGGGCTTTGCAGGCGGAGAGAAAGCCGTGGGTTCTCGACCCGGTGGGAATCGGGTTGGGCGCTCTGCGAGGGAAAATCCTGCGCGAGTTTCAGGCGTATCGCCCCAATGTTATCCGGGGCAACGCTTCGGAGATCATCGCGCTCGCCAATCTCTGGGGGCTGGCGAGCAGGCGGGCGAGCAACGGGGTGCGCGGCGTCGACGCTACGGACAGCGTGGACGCCGCGCGAGCAGCGGCTATCGCGCTCGCTCTGGAAACGGGCGGCGCGGTTGCCGTTTCCGGGCCGATAGATCTGGTGACCGACGGGCATCGGGTAATTCGGGTACGCGGCGGTTCGCGTTTCCTGCCGTTAATTACCGGGGCGGGCTGTTCTCTGGGCGGTGTAATCGCCGTATATGCGACTGCCGGTCAGCCTTTTATCGCCGCCTTGGCGGGGACGATGGCCTTCGATCTGGCCGCCGACCGGGCAGAAGAAGGGGCAGTGGGTCCGGCGAGCTTCCAGGTGCGTTTCCTTGATGAATTGTATCGAATTTCACCGGAGGAGTTGGCCGAATATCCCTTTTTCCCAGAGGAGGTATAAACATGAATACGCTGATTGCGGTGGCGATAGCCCCCTGCGGGGTGGGGGATGAATTATCTCACGATGTGGCGGAAGTCATTCGCGTTATCCGATCCTCCGGCCTTCCTTGCCGCACGACGTCGATGTTTACGGAGATCGAGGGCGAATGGGACGAAGTCATGCGGGTCGTAAAAGAAGCGACGATGGTTCTGGCGAATAAAGGGATCCGCACGGAAGTCGTTCTCAAAGCGGATATTCGCCCTGGTCATTTCCATATGATGGAAGAAAAGGTACGCAAGGTGGACCGTATTTTAGGAGGCGCATCGTGACGGCACGGACGGCACTCGATATTTCCGCCTATCTCGTCGTAGGTCCGGAGAATACGCTGGGGCGTCCGGTCAAAGATATCGTGGCGGCGGCGGTGAACGGGGGCTTCACCTGCGTTCAGATTCGTTCCAAGGAAGCCTCGGCGCGTGAACTTTTGCGCTGCGTCCGGGAAGCGGCGGAAGTCATTGAGACGGCGGGAAAAGCAGATCGGATCGCGCTTTTGGTGGATGATCGCCTCGATGTCGTTCTGGCGGCGCGACAGCAGGGAATAAAGGCGGATGGCATTCACGTCGGACAGACGGACATCCCTCCGGAGAGATGCCGTCATTTTCTGGGCGAAGAAGCTATCGTCGGTCTCTCGGCACGCAGTCACGAACTGCTGGCTTATGTGACAGAGGCCGATATTACAGGGATCGATTATTTCGGCGCGGGGCCTCTGCACGAAACGGCGACGAAACTCGACTGCGATCGCGACGAAGAAGGAAAGTTCATTACTCGCAGCTTAGCGGAACTTAAAGAGTTGGCCAAGGTCAGCCCTCTCCCTGTCGTTGTCGGCGGCGGCGTGAAGCTGGCGGATATAGCGGCGCTGGCGGCGACCGGTGTCGCTGGATTTTTCGTCGTTTCGGCGGTAGCGGGTGCTGAAAATCCGCCCCAGGCCGCTGCTGATCTGGTTAAAGCGTGGCGAGAAAATCGTCGGCGCTAAAATAGATCATAGCTTTATCAAAACAGTTCATTCCATAGGCGAATGGACTGTTTTATGTTTTTGGGTAAATTCGCTTCGTTCGTTATGGAGATACGAAAAAATTTTGTTATTTTTAGCAGGATTTCTTTTTTTTACGACGAAATAATAACAAAATATAAAGATTTATTATCCTGACGGGATGAGAAAAGTTATTGGAGAAAGGGCGAGGGCGTCATGAGCAAAATCGATCTGCAACAATATGGGATCACGGGAACTACGGAGATTCTGTATAATCCTTCGTATGAAGTGCTGTTTGAGGAAGAGATGAAGCCGGAGCTGACCGGCTACGATAAAGGCGTGCTGACAGAGCTGCAGGCGGTCAACGTTATGACGGGCGTCTATACGGGCCGTTCGCCGAAGGATAAATTTATCGTAGATGACGAGAACTCGCACGATACCCTTTGGTGGACGTCGGAAGAATATAAAAACGACAATCACCGGGCGACAAAAAAGACGTGGGACGCCGTTTTAGCTATCGCCAAACAGGAACTCTCCAATAAGCGTCTTTATGTCGTCGACGGCTTTTGCGGCGCGAATAAGGATACGCGCATGGCCGTCCGCTTTATTATGGAGGTCGCCTGGCAGGCGCATTTTGTGCGTAATATGTTCATTAAGCCGACGGCGGAGGAGCTGGAAAACTTCCAGCCGGATTTCGTCGTCTACAACGCCTCGAAAGCGAAAGTGAAAAACTATAAGGAGCTGGGGTTAAATTCCGAAACGGCGGTCGTGTTCAACATTACCAGCCGCGAGCAGGTCATCATCAATACCTGGTACGGCGGCGAGATGAAAAAGGGCATGTTCTCGATGATGAACTATTATCTCCCGCTCAAAGGAATCGCGGCCATGCATTGCTCGGCGAATACGGATCTGAACGGGGAGAATACAGCGATCTTCTTTGGCCTATCCGGTACGGGAAAGACGACGCTGTCTACGGATCCTAAGCGGCTGCTGATCGGCGATGATGAACATGGCTGGGACGATAAGGGAATTTTCAATTTCGAGGGCGGCTGTTACGCGAAAGTCATTAATCTCGATAAGGAGTCGGAGCCGGACATTTATAACGCCATCAAGCGCAACGCTCTTTTGGAAAATGTGACGGTCGACGCGAAAGGGAAAATCGATTTTTCCGATAAGAGCGTCACGGAGAATACGCGGGTTTCCTATCCGATTGATCATATCGAAAAGATCGTCCGCCCCATATCCGCGGCGCCGCCGGCCCGTAACGTCATTTTCCTGTCGGCGGACGCTTTCGGCGTTTTGCCCCCGGTGTCTATTCTTACTCCCGAGCAGACGAAATATTATTTTCTGTCCGGTTTCACGGCGAAGCTGGCGGGAACGGAGCGTGGGATTACTGAACCGACGCCGACCTTTTCGGCTTGTTTCGGACAGGCGTTTTTAGAATTGCATCCGACGAAATACGCGGAGGAGCTGGTGCGCAAGATGAAGATGAGCGGCGCCAGGGCTTATCTCGTCAATACAGGCTGGAACGGCAGCGGTAAACGTATTTCCATCAAGGATACCCGCGGGATCATCGACGCCATTTTAAGCGGCGCGATCCGCAACGCGCCGACGAAGAAGATGCCGGTGTTCGATTTCGAAGTGCCGACGGAACTGCCGGGCGTAGATCCAAAGATATTAGATCCGCGGGATACTTACGCGAATGTCGAAGAGTGGAATAAAAAAGCCGCCGATCTGGCGGCGCGGTTCGTAAAGAATTTTGTGAAATATCAGGGCAACGACGCGGGTAAGGCATTGGTATCCGCCGGGCCGAAGGTGCCGTGATCTGAAATTACGCAGGGGCTTTCCAGAAACGCTTTACCGAGCGTTTTACGGAAAGCCTTTTTTGCGTCGTCGTACAGTTGAAGGAAGCGCCGCGAAAAGGAAAAGCGCGCCGTCGTCGGCGAAGGCGCGCGGAAATGTCTGACGAATGGTTGGCATTCGAGCATTAGCGTGGTAAAATAACACTGTATTGGTATTTTGGGGCGAGGATTCGCGTGAGGAGAGCATGGAAAAAATAGAGCGCTGGTTTGAATTTGAGAACCGGCAGACGAATCTTCGCACGGAGATTATCGCCGGGGTGACGACATTTTTGTCGACGCTTTATATTGTCGTTGTCAATCCTACGTTATTCAGCCGCGGGGGGATGGATTTCGGCGACGTTTATCTGGCGACGATTTTGGCGACGATTACGGCGACACTGGTGATGGGGATTGCGGCGAATTATCCTATCGTCGTCGCCCCCGGAATAGGGATTAATGCCTATCTCGTCTACTTCGTGATTATCGCCGAAGGAACGCCTTGGCAAGAGGCGTTGGGGGCGTCGCTGCTGGCTTCCGGACTGCTCGTTCTGGTTTCGCTGTCGCCCCTTCGCCAAATGCTGATCCAGGCAATTCCCTCGTCTTTGAAAGCCGCTATCCGTGTTGGGATCGGGCTTTTTATCGCGATAATTGGTCTGGAAAATGGTCGGTTGTTGGTGAGTTCCCCGGCGACAGTCGTCACCCTGGGGGATTTAGCGGATCCGATGGCGGCGCTGACGGTGCTGGGGCTTTTTTTGACGATGGGGCTGATGGCGCTTCGCGTGACGGGCGCGATCTTTATCAGTATGCTTTTGATCGCGTTGACCGCTTATTTTGAAGGTTTGATGGATGTGCCAGCGTCGTTTTTTGCCCTTCCCGGGGGGCTAAGCCAAACCTTTTTGCAGTTTAGCATTAATATGGGGAATTTGACAGCGACGATTTTCATCCTGTTTTTGGTGACGCTTTTTGATACGACGGGGACAATGCTCGCCGTCGGGCGGCAAGCCGGATTAATCAAAGGAGAGACAGTTCCACATTTAAAGAGCGCTCTGTTGGCGGATTCCGTCGGCAGTCTTGCCGGAGCTGCTCTCGGCACCGGCTCTGCGTCGGCTTTTGTCGAGTCGGGAACCGGCGTCGCGGCCGGAGGGCGGACGGGATTCACGGCGGTGGTGACAGCGGGGCTGTTCGCCCTATTGACGTTTTGTGCGCCGATTGCGCGAATGATTGCCTCGGTACCGGCGATCACCGCGCCCGCCTTGATTTTAGTTGGCGCGTTCATGATGGAAAGTGTGACGGGAATTGACTGGAGAGATTATACGGAGGCGTTTCCCGCCTTTTTTACTCTGCTTTTCATGCCGGTGTCGTTCAGCATTGCCAGCGGCGTGGGGATCGGTTTCATACTTTACGTTTTTTTGAAAACGGTAACAGGCAAGCGGCAGAGTGTTCATCCGCTGATGTATGTGCTGTCGGTTTTATTTGCGATACAAATGGCAGTTGGGATTCACTGAAGTTGGGAGGAAACGGTCGATGGATTTTGGCAGGAAACTGGTAATCATGACGTTAGTGCTGGAAACGGGAATATTTTTCCCGGCGGCAATGAGCGAAGCGCGGCGGGCGTATGATCCGAAGGTCGAAACGAAGGTGACGCTTCCCCGGGACGAAAGAGCAAGCGACAAGAGAGAAAAAGCGAATATCCGCGAACGGATCCAGGCGATTCTCCAGGGGCCGGCCGAAGAAGAACCAGCGGCGGTTATGGAGTCACCCTTAGCGCCGGTGGATCTCAGTAACGAAGCAATTTTAGGACAAGCGATGGCGACGCAACAGCAATGCGTCAATTATCTCCTGAGCATCAATCCAATGCCGGCTATTTCAGTATCGCCGCAGGAATTGGTTTCCTATTATTACGAAGAAGGGGCGAGGGAAGGGATCCGACCGGATGTGGCTTTTGCCCAGGCGTTGAAGGAGACGGGTTATTTTCGTTACGGCGGCACGGTGACGCCAGATCAGAATAATTATTGCGGGCTGGGAACGACGAGCCGCACCGTCAAGGGGGTGTATTTCGCCTCGGCGCGGATGGGAGTCCGGGCGCATATTCAGCATCTGTTGGCCTACGCGTCGACTCGAAAGCCCGCCGCGCCAGTGGTCGATCCTCGCTATTCTTTGGTGCGCTCTATCTACGGGAGCAGTACGCTGGGGACGTGGCGCGATTTGAACGGTCGCTGGGCGGTGCCCGGGAATACCTACGGGCAGAGCATTATGGAAATGTTTTCTCATATTGTAAAAACACGGTGATTTGCGCTCTGCGGGCGTGATGGGAGCATTTTTATGTGGAACGGGCTAATTGGCGATAAAGAGGACAACTTGATAAGCCGCGGCTCAACACGTCGCTTTCGGGAAATGGTCGAGGTTCTGCGGCGACGAAAACTCCTTCAAGGCATATCACCGGAGAAAATCCGGCAGATTTTAGAAGATTTAGGTCCGACGTTTGTCAAGCTGGGACAAATCATGAGCATGCGGCCTGATTTTTTGCCGCAGGAGTATTGCGACGAGCTGACAAAGCTGCAAACAGGCGCCAAGCCGCTGGAATTTTCCACCGTCAAAGAGATCATTGAACGCGAGTATGGCTGTCGCTGGAATCAAGTATTTCAGGCAATCGACGAAAACGCTCTGGGCTCCGCTTCCATTGCACAGGTTCACCGGGCCGTCCTGACGAGCGGCGACCAGGTTGTCGTCAAAGTCCAACGCCCTGGTATTTACGACATCATGGCGAAGGATATCGTCCTCCTGAAGCGCGCCGCCGCTCTTTTGAAAGTGGTCAGCAACGCCAGTGATGTGATTGATTTCAGTATGATTCTTGATGAGATGTGGGCGATCGCCAAGCAGGAAATGGATTTTCTCATCGAGGCAAGCCATATCGACGAGTTTCGGCATCTGAACGCCGACGCCGCTTATGTCGAGTGCCCTGAAGTGAATCACAAGCTGACGACGCCGCGCATTCTGGTCATGGAATATGTCGGGGGAATTCGTTTCGACGATATAAAGGCGCTGGAAGCGCAAGGGTTTGACATGGATCAGCTGGGGAGGAGGCTGGGCGAAAACTATGTCAAGCAGATTGTCGAGGACGGTTATTTCCATGCTGATCCGCACCCGGGAAATATTTGGATTCGCCGGGGGAAGATCGTCTGGCTTGATCTGGGGATGATGGGGCGCCTCTCAGGACGAGATCGCGCGGCTCTCCGCAAGGCAGTTTTCGCTCTGGCGAACCACGATACGCTGGAGATGAAGACGGCGGTGTTGTCCCTGGGGTTGCCGCGCGGTCGTATCGATCACGCCCGGCTTTATGAAGATATTAGCGTTCTCATGGAACAGTATGCCGATCTTGATTTCGGCACGCTGCAAATGGGTGTTTTGACGCGCCAAATCATGAATGTACTGCGAGAACACCGCATTGGCATTGGTCCGGGACTCAGTATGTTTGCCCGCGGGGTGCTGACGATCGAGGGCGTCCTGCGGCTTTGTTGTCCGCGCGTCAGCTTTGTGGAAATATTTGCCCGCAGCTTAGAGCTTAATTTTCGGCGGAACTTTAACTGGCGCGCTGAACTCGATAAATTTAAGCGCGAAGGGTACTTCTTGCTGAAAAAAACCATGCTTCTTCCGGAACAAATTTCCGATATACTGCGCATGACGATGAGCGGGCAGACGAAAGTTAATCTGGATCTTACCGGGAGCGAAGAGCCGCTGCGGCGCATCGATCAGATGATGAATAAATTGATTATCGGTATGATCAGCTCGGCGCTGCTTTTGGGGTCGAGTATCATTTGCACGACGCAGATGTCGCCGCGGATTATGGAGATTCCGCTTTTAGGCGTGTTTGGCTATCTGGCAGCGCTGGTATTGTGCGGGCGCCTGCTTTGGAATATTATCCGCGGACACTGAGGAGGACTCTGTATGCGAGGGATTCGAGGAGCAATTACCATAAAAAATAATGTGGAAGATGAAATCATATTCGCCGTGCGATGGATGGTCACGGAGATGTGCCGCCATAACGGCGTCAAGCCGGACGATATCGGCGCCTGTATTCTGAGCTCTACCGAGGACATAACGGCCTGCTTTCCGGCGGCGGGTGTGCGGCAGATTCCGGGGTTTGAGCTGGTGCCGCTTTTCGACACCCGCCAGATGGCGGTAGACGGCGCTTTGCCGATGTGTATTCGGGCGCTCCTTTTGGTTGATACGGATAAAACGCCGCGCGAAATACGCCACGTTTATCTTGGCGAAGCCTCGCTTTTGCGGACAGATTTGGTGCAGCAGTCGTTAGAAGAAGGCTGACCGAATAATTTTAAGAGAGGATATGATTAAATGAAGAAATGTGTTGCTACGGACAAAGCGCCGCAGGCGATTGGTCCCTATTCGCAGGCGGTTGAAGCAGGGGGCTTTATTTTTGTTTCGGGGCAGATTCCGCTGGTTCCGGCGACGGGGGAGATTGTCAAGGGCGATATTGAGGCGCAGACGACGCAGGTATTGGAAAATTTGCGGGAGATTCTGACGGCCGCGGGCTCCTCGCTAGCGCAGGCGGTAAAGACGACGGTTTACCTCACGGATATTACGGACTTTTCCCGGGTGAACGACGTATACGCGCGCTATTTTACGAAGGAGCCTCCCGCGCGGGTCTGCGTGGAAGTGAGCGATCTGCCGAAGCAGGCGCTGGTGGAGATTGACGTGATCGCCGCTCGCTGACCGGGGCGGAAAATTTTTATAAAGATTATTTAAGGAGCGATAGGCTGATGAGCAGGATAGAAACGAAGAGCGTCAACGTGATCCGAATTTTAGCGGCGGACGCCATCCAGAAGGCGAATTCCGGTCACCCGGGGCTGCCGCTGGGCAGCGCGCCGATGGCGTATGAGTTGTGGGCGCGTCACTTAAAGCATGATGCGAAGGATCCGCAGTGGGTGGATCGTGACCGCTTTGTATTGTCCGGCGGACACGGATCGATGCTTCTTTATTCCCTGCTTCACCTCTTTGGCTACGGCCTTACGAAAGAAGATTTAAAAAGCTTTCGCCAAGACGGTTCGCGCACGCCCGGCCACCCTGAATATGGTCATACCGTCGGGGTGGAGGCGACGACCGGCCCCCTGGGTGCGGGAATGGGGATGGCGGTGGGCATGGCCATGGCAGAAGCGCATTTGGCGGCGGTTTTTAATAAACCGGGCTATCCCGTTGTCGATCACTACACCTTCGCGCTGGGCGGCGACGGGTGCCTGATGGAGGGCATTTCTTCAGAGGCTTTTTCACTTGCCGGAACGCTAGGGTTAGCGAAGCTCATTGTTCTTTATGACAGCAATCAGATTTCAATTGAAGGAAGTACGAAAATCGCCTTTACGGAAAATGTTGCGGCGCGCATGGCAGCTTTCGGCTTCCAGACGCTCACGGTGGAGGACGGGAACAATTTGGCGGCCATCGGGCGGGCGATTGAGGAAGCCAAAGCGGACAAGACGCGTCCGTCCTTTATTACGGTAAAGACCGAGATCGGCTATGGCTGCCCTGCCAAACAGGGAAAAGCGAGCGCCCATGGCGAGCCGCTCGGCGAGGATAACGTTAAAGCGCTGCGGGAAACCCTCGGCTGGGAAAGTCAGGAGCCGTTCATGGTGCCGGAGGATGTCTACCGCCATTACGAACAGCTTGCCCACGCCGGAGAGGAAGCTCGTCATAAATGGCAGGCCATGTTTGAAAAATATCAGGCGTCGTTCCCAGAGATGAAAGAACAGTGGGATACTTACCATGCGGCGCCGGACAGCGAAGCTTTGCTGGCGGACGAAGGCTTTTGGGCGGCTTCGGATAAACCGCAGGCGACGCGCAGCTTGTCCGGCGAGATGATTAACCGCCTGAAGGACAAAGCGCCCCAGCTTTTCGGCGGCAGCGCGGATTTAGCGCCCTCGAATAAAACCGTGATGAAAGAAGCGGGAGATTTCAGCCGGGAAAATTATGGCGGACGCAATATTCATTTCGGCGTCCGGGAGTTGGCGATGGCCGCTATCGTCAATGGCATAGCTCTTCACGGCGGGCTGCGGCCTTACGCGGCGACCTTTTTCGTTTTCAGCGACTACATGAAACCTATGATGCGGCTGGCAGCGCTGATGAAGCTTCCGGTGACTTACGTTCTTACCCATGACAGTATCGGCGTCGGCGAGGACGGGCCGACGCATGAACCTGTCGAGCAGCTTGCCATGCTGCGGGCTATGCCGGGGTTTCACGTCTTTCGCCCGGCAGACGCGACGGAAACCGCCGCCGGGTGGTATCTGGCGATTACCAGCCAAAATACGCCGACAGCGTTGGTTCTCAGCCGCCAAAATCTGCCGCCGCTCGTGGGAAGTAGCCGGGAGGCGCTGAAAGGCGGCTACATCGTTTCGGCGGCAAAAAAGCAAGCGCCGGACGGGATACTTATCGCCAGCGGTTCGGAGGTTTCTCTGGCCGTTGAGGCGCAGGCGCTTCTACGGGCGGATGGGATTGACGTCCAGGTGGTCAGTATGCCTTCCATGGAGTTGTTTGAAGAGCAGAGCGGCGCGTATCGTGAGAGCGTCCTGCCCCGCGCCGTGCGGGCGCGTGTGGCTATCGAAGCGGCATCTGGCTTTGGCTGGGAGCGCTATGTTGGACTCGACGGGGCGGTGGTCGCGATGATGGGCTTTGGCGCCTCCGCCCCAGGAGATGTTTTGTTCCGCAAGTTTGGCTTTACGAAAGAACATGTGGCGGAGGTCATGAAAAAGGTTTTGCGCGGCTGAGTGCGGTGAAGATTCAGTATTTTCCGTAGAAAAACCGTTCTTAGTAAATTCCTTTGGCGCATATAAAATTCTCCATTTGCGCAAGGGCGTTCGGCAAGTAAAAGTAAAGAGAAAGCAAGAGCGAGAAAGGGACTGTCGCCTGGACAGATGCCAGGAGACAGTCCTTTTTTTGTTCGAGCTTCGCGGTTTAACGTATGAAAATCTTAAATCATATAAAAAGCGATAGACGCCTGTTTGTGGCGGATATAAAACGATTAGATACGCCCGGCCGCGTGGATATGAAAAAGATTGATAAATAAGTGTTGACAATCATTTTGGCGGGTGATAGTATATAAAAGCGCCTGTTTACAGGGCGTGGTATGTCCTATCGGGAGTGACGGGGAATGACGCTGGAATCTTTGAAAAACGCGCCGCATGTGACAGGCTTGAAGCAGGTCGGTAAAATTGTCGGCAAAGGGGACGCGAAGTGCGTGTTCGTGGCCGTGGATGCGGATGGGCGCGTGACGAAGCCCTTAAAAGCGCTTTGCGAGGAAAAAAGCGTCCCGGTCAACGATACGGCGACCATGGCGGAGATCGGAAAAGCCTGCGCCATCGAAGTAGGGGCGGCTGCGGCAGCGATTCTGAAGTAACTTACGGTAAAAGCTTGTTCCTATTCAGATATAGGGCCGAGTTTTGATAAATCATGAATCTTCAATATGAAGGAAGGAGGTGCTTGTATGCCTACGATAAATCAGTTGGTTCGTAAGAGCAGACAGACCATGCAGGAGAAATCCACATCACCGGCGCTTAAAAATTGCCCGCAGAAACGAGGCGTTTGCACGCGCGTCTACACGACGACCCCGAAGAAGCCGAATTCGGCTCTGCGCAAGGTCGCTCGTGTCCGCTTGACGAATAATATTGAGGTAACGGCTTACATCCCGGGTATTGGTCATAATCTTCAGGAGCATAGCGTTGTTTTGATCCGCGGCGGTCGCGTAAAGGACCTGCCGGGCGTTCGCTATCACATCATCCGCGGCTCGCTGGATACGGCGGGCGTTCAGGATCGCAACCAGGGCCGGTCGAAATACGGTGCGAAACGTGCGAAGAAAAAATAATGCGGTTTGAAGATTGAACGCAAGGAGGGATTTTGTATGCCAAGAAAAGGTGCGGTACCAAAGCGCGATGTTCTGCCGGATCCGGTATATCATGATAAAATCGTCACCAAATTTATCAATAAAGTGATGCTTTCCGGTAAGAAGGGCGTCGCGGAGCGTGTCGTTTACGACGCTTTTGAGACAATCCGATCCAAGACGGGGAAGGATCCGCTGGAAGTGTTCCAGACGGCGCTGAAAAACGTCATGCCGGTCCTTGAGGTGCGGGCACGCCGGGTCGGCGGCGCGAATTATCAGGTGCCGGTTGAGGTTCGCCCGGATCGCCGGATGACGCTGGGGATCCGCTGGCTGGTAAATTACGCGCGGCTGCGCGGGGAAAAGACAATGGATGAGCGGCTTTCAGCCGAACTCATGGACGCGGCCAACAATACGGGGGCGGCGGTTAAGAAAAAAGAAGATACGCATAAGATGGCGGAAGCGAACAAGGCGTTTGCTCATTATCGCTGGTAATCATTAGGCAGTATCTGGAAATAAGGAGAGATAAATAGTGGGCAGAGAGTTTTCGCTGGAAAAAACTCGCAATATT
>ERZ773042.902-NODE-902-length-18504-cov-5.177733_pt1 | contig 18504 bp, 15 predicted proteins | sample MGYA00511664_ERZ773042 | MGnify/ENA primary metagenome ERZ773042 (study PRJEB29015, sample SAMEA2737984) | human oral metagenome | biome: human oral; feature: human-associated habitat; material: dental | place: China | collected 2036 ... | reverse complement strand
ATAAAATTAAGGGCAAAAAAATGGTAGCATACCAAATTTCAAAATTTTGATATACTACCTAATTATTTTTAATACATATCGTATATAATATATTATTAACTCTATTAATCTTCTTTTCTCTTTTTGCCAATAGCGAAGGCGCCTAATACACTTGCTAAGACTGAAACCCCATAACCAACAATTCCACTTGCATAAGAAGTTTTCGGTAAATTACCTTTAGAATTTTTTTGTCCATTAGGATTTTTTGAATTTTTTGACTTATTAGATTCATTGGTTCTGTTTGACTCTTTAACTTTTTCTTTAATTTTACCATTCTCTTTAGCTTTGTCTTTAGCCTTGTTATGTCCCATTTGCTTGATACCATCTAAAGATTTCTTTGCAAGTTCAATGGCTTTATTAGCATCTTCAACGTCCTTTTTAGTCGCTTTAGGATTGTTAAGAACTCTTTGTCCTTCCTCTATTGCTTTTAGATAAGCATCCTGTTTTTCTTTTTTAGCTTTTTTAAAAGTTTTTGTTTTTATTGTTTCACTTTTATTTTCAACAGCTTTTTTAAGAGGAGTTTTTATGTTTGTATCAGCAACTATATGCATGATTTGTTTAACTCCATTATCTTTTGCATTGTCGATATCTTTGCTCGTTTTTGCATTATCAATAGCTGTCTTTGCCTTCATAACTTCATTGTTTATTTTGTTTATAGCTTCGTCTTTTTCTTCTTTAGTTGAATTTTTGTCGACATTAATTTTTTTGATTTGTTTTTTTGCCGTTTCTTCAACAACTTTTTTAGCATCTGTTTTCGCTCTTGATTCAGGCTTTATGTCCTTAATTTTTGTTAAAGCATCATTTTTAGCATTTTCAACATCTTTGTTTGTTTTAGCTTGAGCAATACCAAATATACCTTTTTTAGTTTCTTCATTAACTCTATCTATAGCAGTTTGCTTTTCAGATTCAGTTGTGCTCTTATTGTCATTGATTGCTTTGATTTGATTCTTTTTAGCTTCATCAAGAGCTTTTTTTGCTTCAAGTTTTATTTTAATTTCAGGATTTACTTTATGAATTGCAGCAATTCCGTCATTTTTTGCCTTTTGAACATCATTATTTGTTTTTGCATTGTCAATATTTGCCTTAGCTTTTTTTGCTACATCTTTAGCTTTTTCAACTGCTGTGTTTTTTTCTTCAGTTGTTGAATCGTTGGCTTCATTTATAATTTGACTTTGCTTTGCCAACTCCTCATCAATACTTTTTTTGGCAATATCTTTAACTTTGTTTTCAGGATTAACAGCTTTATCAATTTCTACTTTTACTTTTTGCTTTATCGTATCAATAAAATCGTCAATTGTTGAAGAATCAACTTGGCTCAAACCGCTATTCAACGCAGTATCTACTTTTTCAACTGCAGTTTTCTTTTCTTCGTCTGTAAGAGTTGAGTCTGAATTAATTTTAGTTTTGGCTTTTTCGGCATAATCCGTTAATTCTTTTTTAGCATCCTCTTTTGCAGATTTTTGCTTAATGCTTATATTCTTAATTTTTGCTATAACTTTATTTTTTATATCCTCAACTTCTTTGTTTGTCTTAGCATTATCAATATCAGCTTTACCTTTTCTAACTTCTTCATCAACTTTTTTTATAGTCATTTGTCTTTCTTCTTCTTTTGCTTTTTTATCAGCAACAATCTTATCAAGTTGTTCTTTTGCAACAGAGTCGATAGTTTTTTTAGCTGTTTCTTTTACTTTTGACTCAGGATTTGATTTATGAATTTCAGCAACTCCATCATTCTTTGCCTTTTGAACTTCAGTATTTGTTTGCGCATTATCAATATTTTTCTTTGCTTTTTCAGCTTCTTTTTTAGCACTTTCAATCGCTTTATTTTTTTCTTCCATTGTTGAGTCGTCAGCTTCATTTATAATTTTAAATTGCTTCTTTAACTCCTCATCAATAACTTTTTTAGATATATCCTTAATTTTATTTTTAACAACTGAAGCCTCACCGATCTTTTGTTTCATCTCTCTTTTTATTAAATCAACATACTTATGAGTATGTAAGATATTAACTTGGTTTATAGCTCTTGCTAAAGCTTTATCTATCTTATCAACAGCTGATTTCTTTTCTTCAGTTGTAAGAGTGTTGTCTGAATTAACTTTATCCTTAATATTATTTGCATAAGCAGTTAATTCTTTTTTTGCAGCTTCTTTTGCTTTTAAAGCTTTTTGATCATCATTATCTGATGCTTTTAATACATTTGTTGCACGAGAACTCGTCTGAGTTACCGGTTTTTCTGCAGCAGCAATTGAATATACGCTTGTTGTGGAAAGCATAGTTGCTAAACACACTGCTGAAACAATTTTTTTCTTCTCCATTTTAACCTCCACATGATATTAAATAATTTCAATTTATAAAATTATTTATAAAATTATAGAGTTATTTTCATTTAGATAAGTTTAATTAAAAGATAAATTATCTCATTTATAAGTTATTAGAACAAAATTTATCATATTAATTAAATTGAAAAATCATCTAAAAAATTTTAACTCCGCTATATTTTACCCTCTTAAAAGTTATATAAACAAAAAACATAGTATGTTTTTATTACAATCTGAAATTATATGCCTAAAAATTTACAAAAAAAGTAGTGTTCAGAAAAATTTTTATACTGATACACTACTTTTTTAAAATTTATTCTTTAATTTTTAAAACTTCCTCAGCTTCTTCTTTCTCAAAGACATCAACATTTTTTATATTATCAAATCGTCTCGTAATCTTTGTAGAAGTTGTAAAAATATCTTTTACATCTTTGCTTACCTTGTTTATATCTTTCTCCAGTGTTTCCCATCTTTTTGCATATCTTTCAAACTCATCAGAAAGTGAGTTCAATTCTTTTTGAATTTCCAATGCATATTGAGACTGCTTTAAGTTTTGAGAAACGGCTTGTATTGTTGTAAGTATCGCCATCATTGTCGTTGGAGATGTAATCCAAACTCTTTTTGAATAAGCATACTCAACAGTTTTAGGCATATATGCATTAAGATATGCAAATATGGCTTCTGCAGGTAAAAACAAAATAGCTTGATCTGTAGTCTCATTTTTTATTATATACTTGGAAGAAATATCATCAATATGTTTTTTCAAGTTTTGTTCAAAATTCTTTTCATTTTCCAACCTATTTTCAGATATATCTTCAAAAATTCTTCTATAATTTTCCAACGGAAACTTACTATCAATGCAAATCGTTCCTACAGGTTCCGGTGCAAATATAACTGCATCTGCCATTGTTCCATTAGAAAGTTTATATTGTTTTTGATAAATTTCACTGTTATTCCCAAAAGCGGAAGACAAAACCTGATACAGTTGTACTTCTCCAAAAATCCCACGAGTTTTTTTGTCAGTCAAAACATTATTTAGATTTTGAACATTATTTGATAAAAACTCCATCTTTTTTTGAGCTTCATCAAGTCTTCCTAAACTTTGCATAACATTACTAAATGTCTTTTTAGTGTCTTCAAAACTCTTTTCCAGTTTTACTTCAACGCTTTCATTTATTTTATCAAGTCTTCCCTCAACAACAACCGTAAGATTTAAAAAGTCTTTTTTTAACTCTGATTTTAACTTATCATTAAAATTAAAAATAGAATCAATATTTTCTTTTCCCGCTTTTAAAATATTATCATTAGTAGAATTTTTAAACTCAAGCAACTGATTGGAGATTTTTTCGTTATTCCCATTTAATTTCTCATTCAATTTGTTAAATTCATCTGAAAAACTGAGTTTTAATTTCAAAATATCTTCGTCTTTTATAATTTCATCATTTGATTTTTTCAAAAGTTTCAAAATCAGAACAATCGCAAAAATAACTAATAAAATTAAAACTCCAGTTAATAAATAATTCATAACTCACCTATTTTAAAATACCAAATTCATATCCATTAGATTTAAAATAATCAATTATACTAGGCAAAGTTTCTAATGTCAAATTTTTCCCTTGAGAATCATGCATCAAAACGACTGCCACATTTTGTTGTTTCCAATAACTTAAAGATGTCTTAACATATTTTAGCATTTCTTCTTTGTTTGTAGGTCTTACCTTAAGAGGTTCTGCATCTCCTGATAAGCTGTTCCAATCAATCCATTCAAGTCCTAAACTTTTTAGAGTTTCATCTCCGTTACCCGCATTTTCAAGTCCTTTCCAAGACATATGTCCACCCGGATATCTCCAAACTCTTGTATTAAATTTATCTCCTAAAAGTTCTTTTAATCTTAACATAGTTTTTTCTGCTTCTTCTTTTATAGTAGCAGGATTTGGAACTCTCTTCGGATATAATTTATTATAATCATGAGAAAAACTATGGATAGCAATTCCATGTCCTTCTTTTAATTGTCTTTCTAAATATGGTTTAGCTTGATCATTTAGAGTTTTACCAACAACGAAAAAAGTAGCAGGAACTTGTTTTTCCTTAAGTATATCTAAAGCCTTGTCTGTAACTCCCGGAGTAACTCCATCGTCAAAAGTTAAGAATACCATTTTCTTTCCTGTATATTCTTTTTTACTCATAATATAATCTCTAATCTCTGCAGTATCATAAGCATATGAATCTGCAGACTTTATATGATTGCCAGATTCTGCAAAGTCTATACCGTTCGAATCTTTTTGCTCAGTTTCTTTTTCAGATTCACTTTGCTTTTCTTTTGAGTTATTATCTGAAGTTTCTTTTTGCTCGTTTTGATTATTTTTATTTTGTACTTGACTCTTATTTTGATAAATAACATCTAATGCATACTTACCACCTAAAAAAATAAAAAGTGCCAAAAAAACTGCAGTTATTATAATAAAATTTTCTTTTCTTCTGTTTTTCTTTCTCTTCTTTCTCATTATTTTTATTTTTTCTTCATTATCTACCATTTTTTCTCTATTATCTAGATTTTTTTCTTTATCATCTAAATTTTTCTCTTCATTATTTATCATTAAAATTACCTCCTAATTTAAAATCAATGTTAATCTGCAAATTTATTTGATAAAATAATAATTTACCAAATAACAAGACTCCCTTATATAGTTAAAATATAAGCTCCGTTTATTATAACATATTTATAAATATATTGTAAACTCAATTATTGCTTATTTCAAGTATTTTTAAAATTTGTGTTCTCTTTGTAATAACAATATAAATGGATTTATGATATAATATAGTTATACTTATACCTATCATTTTTTAATTTAAAAAGTCATTTATGTATAAATTATATTATGATAGTAAAAAATATATTATCAAGGAGTTTTTATGAAAGATATTTATTCAAATCCACTTACAAGTAGATATTCAAGTAAAGAGATGAGTTACATTTTTTCCGATGAATTTAAATTTAAAACTTGGAGAAAATTATGGATAACTCTTGCAAAAGGAGAAAAAAGTTTAGGACTAAATATAACAGATGAGCAAATTAAAGAACTTGAAGCCTTTAAAGATGATATAAACTTTGATGTTGCATTAGAAAGAGAAAAAGTTGTAAAACACGATGTTATGAGTCATGTTTATGCTTATGGAGTTCAATGTCCTAATGCAAAGGGAATTATACATTTAGGTGCTACAAGTTGTTTTGTTGGAGATAATACTGAACTCATCGTTATGAAAGAAGCACTTTTAATTGTAAAGAAAAAATTAATAAATGTTTTAAATTTATTAAAGAAAAATGCTTTAAAATATAAAAATATTCCAACTTTGGCATATACACATTTTCAAGCCGCTCAACCTACTACAGTTGGAAAAAGATTAACACTATATATGCAAGATTTAATTATTGACCTTGAAGAACTAAATTTCATATTGGAAAACTTAAAACTTCGCGGAGCAAAAGGAACAACGGGAAGTCAAGCATCATTTATGGAGCTTTTTGATAATGACGAAGAAAAAGTAAAACAACTTGACAATTTTATAGCTAAAGAGATGAACTTTAAAGGTGTTTTTGCCGTTACAAGTCAAACATATACAAGAAAAATTGACAGTAAGATTTTATTTTTATTATCAAATATAGCACAATCTGCACATAAATTTTCAAATGATTTAAGACTTTTACAACATCTTAAGGAAATAGAAGAACCTTTTGGAAAAAGTCAGATTGGATCATCTGCAATGCCATATAAAAGAAACCCTATGAAATCAGAAAGAATTGGAGCATTGTCAAATTTTGTAATTTCAAATGTTATGAACCCTTCAATAACTTTTGCTACTCAATGGTTTGAAAGAACTTTAGATGACAGTGCAAACAAAAGGCTTTCAATTTCTCAAGGATTTTTAGCAGTAGATGGAATATTGAATCTCTATGCAAATATAGTTGATGGAATGGTAGTCTATGAAAAAGTAATCGAAAAACATCTAATGGCTGAATTACCTTTTATGGCAAGTGAAAATATAATGATGAATCAAGTAAAAAAAGGCGGAGATAGACAGGAACTTCACGAAAGAATTAGAGAACTTTCACAAATTGCAGGTAAAAATGTAAAAGAAAAAGGACTTGAAAATAATCTATTGGAATTAATTGAAAAAGATGATTTCTTTGACATAAGCAAAGATGAACTAAATGAAGTACTTAATCCAATGAAATATATAGGAAGATGTCCTTCTCAAGTTGATGAATTTATAGAAAATGAAGTTAATCCTATTTTAGAAGAAAATATAAATATGATTGAAAATATAAAAGAAGTAGAAGTTTAAAAAACGCTCCAGACGGAGCGTTTTTTAGTTAACATTTTTCTTAAAATTTACTTGCATCAACAGAATTTAGATATTCTTCTATTGGTTCAACTGCTTTTTTTATAGTTCCGTATATAAATGGATTTTCTAATTTTGCAACTTCAAGAAGTTGTAAGAAAGGTTTTGTTCCACCTGTTTTACATAATCTTAAATAATCTGCAAAAGCAGTTTTATGGTCTTTTCTATCCTTATTCCAGAATTGGAAAGCACATACTTGAGCCAAAGTATAATCTATATAGTAGAAAGGCATTTGATAAATATGTCTTTGTCTAAACCAAAATCCACCCTCTTCAAGAACCTTTATTCCGTCATAATCTCTATGTGGCAAGTATTTCTTTTCCAATTCTCTATATTTTTCACGCCTTTCTTTTGGAGAAAGTTCCGGATTTTCATATACAACATGTTGAAATTCATCAACTAATGCTCCATAAGGTAAAAACATCAAACAATGAGTTATATGTTTATATCTAAATTTATCAGCTTCTTCTTCAAAGAACAAATCCATCCAAGGCCAAGTGAAAAATTCCATACTCATTGAATGAATTTCTGCTGATTCCATTCCTGGCCAAGTATATTCAGGAATATAATCTCTTGATGAGAAAACTTGAAAAGCATGACCCGCTTCATGAGTTAAAACCTCAACGTCATGAGTTGTTCCATTAAAATTGGCAAATATAAAAGGACTTCTCCAATTTCTTAAATAAGTACAATATCCACCTGCTGCTTTTGTACTCTTAGCATCCAAGTCAAACAAATCTTTTGTTTTCATAAAGTTAAAAAATTCTTTTGTTTCAGGAGATAACTCACTATACATCTTTTCAGCTCTTTCAAGCATCCAGTCTTTTTCTCCATGTGGTGCAGGGTTCCCTGATTTAAAGAAAATAGGTTCATCATAGAAAGTAAGTTTATCTAAACCAATTCTCTTCCTTTGTTCTTCTCTTAATTTATTACAAAGAGGAACGATAGTTTCTACAATTTGTTTTCTATAGGATTCTACATCTTTTGCATTGTAGTCAACTCTACCCATTTTTTTATAACCAAGTTCAATAAAGTTTTTATAGCCTAATTTTTTAGCCATTCTATCCCTTATCTTAACTACTTTATCATAAATTTCATCTAATTTTTCAGTTTGTTCCTCATAAATTTCTGATATAAGATTTGTAGCTTTTCTTCTGATATCAGCATCTGAATCTTGAGAGTATTTAGCAAGCTGAGTAAGATTTAATTGTTCCCCATTCCATTCTTTTGAACAAGAAGATAAAAGTTTTTGATATTCCATAACAACCTTTGCTTCTTCAACTAAATCATCCATAATTGAAGGATTAAAAGTCAATAAATAATTTTCATATTTTTGGAATAAATAAACTCCAAACTTTTCTTCAAGCTCTTTTCTAAATTTACTGTTTACAAATTCTCTAATATATTCAACTAAAACTTCTTCAATTTTCGGAGAATTTTCTTGAATAAATTGCATTTCTTTATCATAGAATTCATCTTTTGTATCTATTGAATTTTTTACATGAGCCAAAGCAATCATACTGTCAGCATTTGAATTTAATTCATCAAGTTCATTGTAAGTTTCAATAGCTTCTTCAACCGTTTTAGCATTTACAAGTCTTTGAGTCAAAGCTCTAATATCAGTTCTAAGTTTTTCAAAATCTGGACGAATATATTTATAGTCTCCAAACTTTAAATCTAAATTATCTTTAGTCATAAATACCTCCTATTTAATTAATATTTCAAAACTATTTTAACATAATTTGACAATAAAAAATAGTCTTATAAAGATTTAAAAATCCAAAAAAAGGAATTACCGTAGTAATTCCTTAAAAACTATCTTTTTAACATCATTGCATATGGTTCCCAAGGTTCAATCTTTATAGATTCTTCTTCTAAACCTTTTAACCATTTTTCATCAACGAATTTTTTATCTACTATTGCTGAAATGTTTTCATTTGTAAACCAAGAGTCGCTCATTGAGAATATTCCCTTTTCTCCAACTTCATCTCCCCAAGAGTTTTCAACTTGCCACTTAATTGGATTTCCATTTTCATCCAAATCAACTCCTACAAATGTCATAGCATGAGTTAAATCTGTATATCTATAGTCGATTCTATCTGCTTTAGAAAATTCTCCAAGTTCTGTTAAAGTTTCATCATAATTAAATAAATCTTTATCCATTATGCCTAATTTTCTATCACAATTCTTCATAACATCACAAGCAAACCACACAGCTTCTCCAGCTTTTATAGATGCGATTATAGCTTTTTTAATGTCTTCTTGAGGAACATTTAAAGAAGCAACAGGATTTCCTTCTCTAACAGATTTAAAATATTTTAATTCTATTCTTTTACCAAATGGATACTTGCCCCTTGGATCTTCAATTAAATCAACTTTATTTTCAAAGTAATTTCCAACATATTCTTCATAGAATTTTTTTGGAGTTAAATTTGTAATCTTTTGGAATTTTTCGTCTTTATCTGTATATTCAAAATCAAAAGTTTCTGGTAATTTTCCTAAAACTTTTGTACAAATATTATAAACTTCATAAAGCGTTTCTTCTTTTAATTTCTTTAATTCTTGAACTGAAGCTCCATTTGAATGTGCTTTTCTCATATTCATTGCAGTTCTCTTCAATCTTACATTGATTTGTTCAACAAAAGCACCAGAATCAGATGAACTGAAAGTTTCCGGCATAACTGACTTAGGAACAATACCATGTTTTGAAATCAAATCATCAAAACATTCAAAAAAGTTTCCATCATCAGCTCCTAAATCTAATAAACTATCCATAAGTCTTGATCCTAATGGCTCATCTATATGTTCAATCATAAGTTCTAGGAAATTATTTGATTTTTCCATTTTATCCATAAAGAAAAGATAAACTTGTGAAAATTCAAAAGTTTTTAAATTAAGTCTTTCCATAACTTTTAATCTCAAAACATTAAGCCCTGAAAACATCCAACAACGTCCTGATTTCTTTTGATTTGTAATTTCAGCTTTCTTTACGCTGTCTGAAAACTTAAAATTATGAAATCTTAAAGCATCATTATTAATTGAACTATCTTGAATACCATTTTTTGCAATTGCATTTGAAATTACTTTGCTTGATAAATCGCTTTCAAAACGTTCTTTAAAATTTTTCATCATTTCATTTGTTACCATAATTTATTCCCTCCATTTTTTTATTTTCAACATACTCATAATAGCACAACAAAAAAAATATTTCAATAGATTTTTAAATATAATTGATATTTTTTATCATTTTTATTTTTGAACTATTTTTTAAATATGATACGATACAATATAATAGATAAACCCTAATGAAATAAAATATACTTTATTAATTAAGATTTAGTTAATTTCAATATTTATTTTTTAATAGCAACTAATTAGCTGATACATATTTCTTCAAGCCTTTTTTCCAAAGAAATATCGCAAAAATAGTTCCCAATAAATCGAATAAGAATATATATAATATACTTAAAGCAGAAGTTTCCCCTTTAACTATAAGAACGGGCAGATTAATTGACAGCAAAATAGGAACTACATAAATTAATACAAACTGTATTGATTTAGGATAAATAGATTTTGGCCTGCTTGAAAAATCAATTAGATATTCAGGTATTCCCATTATAGCACTTGAATGTTCTTTCCAAAATGATATAGTAATTACAATCTGATTTAATAAAAATACCAAGTATATGGATAACAAAATTGAAATCGTAAATTCTATTATTATAAATAAATTTAAACTATATTTTGTCAGCATAAATATTTGAAAACACAGAGCTATAGATAAATTAATCAAACTCGGAAAATCCACCCTATAAAATGAGTAAAACAAAAAAGAATTTACCGGTCTAATTAAAATATAATCCAATTCTCCATCTAATATAAATTCATATAAATTTTCATGAGCAACGGTAAATAAAAACTGATAACCGTAACTTATTACAGAAGCTACTGATATTAAAAGTAAATAGTCATTTTTTACCCAACCATATATTGTTTCAGTATAATCAAAATAAATTACCCCTGCAATAAATTCAGCAAGAAAAAATATCAAGCCGAAAACTATTGTTACAATTGCAGTAGATCTATAAATTAAAAACTCTTGAAAACTATGAGATAAAAACTTTTTATACAATCTAAAATTCATACTTATGCTCCCATTCCCTCATATCTTTTCAGTCCAAAATAATAAGTAATTTTATATAGAACAAAAAATAGAATAAACCAAGAAAAAGAAAGAATTATGTAAAAAATTAATTCTTCAATTGTTAATTTTCCTTGCATAGCCCTTGTAAAATTAAATCCTACTATTGCAAATGGGTTTTTATCAACTATTTTATAAATCTTATTTCCTAACAAATTTAAAGGAAAAAGCAGTCCTCCAAACAGTAAGTAAACTGAATTTATTAAAGGTCTTAATGTCCACATATTTATCAAATAAAATCCAAGATTTCCCACAAGAGAAACTAGCATAAAAAACATACAAAAATTTATTATAAACAACAAAAACACTAGCAAAAAATATCCTATATTTACATTAACGAAAAAAGATAAAATGAACATAAGTACATAAACAATAATAAATATAAACTTCTTTCCTAAAAATGCAAAAAATGAATTCACTAATATAGAATATGGTCTAATCAACATGGAAGTAAGCTTCCCAGTCCTAACAAGATGACCCGTATTAACTACACTTTCACTTGAAAATAAAATCATCCCAATATTTGAAATAATTATATAATAAATCATTTGAGTTTTAGTAAAACCTCCAATAGTTTCTACTGAAGTACTTTCAAAAATACCCTTCCAAGTAAATATAGAAATTAAAATACTTAATATATTAACAAATATATTGGAAATAAAATTAAACTTATAGCTTAATTGTATGTTCAGCTGATTAAAAAAAGTTGGTAAATATTTACTCATTTTAGTCCCCCTTTTTACCTTCACTGAATATATCAAAAACTACATCTTCAAAGCTCTTATTTTCACAGGCTATATTTTTTATTAATGAAAAATCCACATTTTTTAATATAAATTTTACTTCATCAAAATTTACCTGTAATTTTTTCTTATCCAAAAGTTTAAAACAATTAAATTCATCAGGTATAAAATCTTTAAATTCTATTATGTATTCATCTTTAATAGAGAACTTAGTTATAATTTCATTTATATTTGAATCTTCTTCCTTTTTACCATTTAACAAAATTATAACCCTATCACACAATGTTTCAATGTCTTTCATATAGTGAGAAGTTAAAAATATAGTCACATTGTCTTTTTTATTTATATCAAGTAAAAACTCATGAATAGACCTTTGACTTGTTATATCCAGGCCTATCGTAGGTTCATCTAAAAATAAAATCTTAGGACTATGAATTAAAGCACAGATTATCTCAAACTTAATTCTCTCTCCAAGCGATAATTTTCTAACAGGAATTCTTAGCTTATCCTCTAAATTTAATAATTTAACCATATTATTCAATTTATTTCTATAACTTACTTTATCTATCTTGTAAATACATCTTAACATCTCAAGAGTTTCTACAGCAGGTAAATCCCAAATTAATTGACTCTTTTGTCCTATAACCACACCTATTGATTTAAGATAAGCTCTTTCCTTCTTAAAAGGAATATATCCTTCACACTCAATATTTCCACTTTCCGGATTTAATATTCCAGTAAGCAATTTTATCAATGTAGTTTTTCCTGAACCATTAGGACCTAAAATTCCTACTATTTCTCCTGTTTCGATTTCTAAATTAAAATCTTCAATAGCAGATTTTTTTATTTCTCTTCTTTTGAAAAAATCCTTTAAAGAACCTAAAAAACCACTATCTTTTTCAAAAGAATTATAACTATAAAATAAATTTTCAATTTTTATCATAAACAAATTATTTCCTCTCAAATTAAATAATTAATTATTCTCAACTTCAGAAATTGTATATAATTTTTTAAAGTATGAATCAAAATTCATAAGTTCTTCAATATAAAAAGTTCCTTTTAAAAAATATTGTTCTAATACCATTTTTATTTTATGAAAAATATATAAAAAAGTCAACAGCATACATAATCTAGTTTATTAACCAAAAGTATTGAAATAATAAAACTACAATGTTATAATTTAACTAAATAAAATTGTTATATAAGGGGGGGAAATGAAAAAATCAAAAAACTTACAAATATATATAATTATTCTATCATTAGCAGGGATTTTGTCATCAATATTATTACCATGGTCAAGATTGTATATGGGTAGTATTCCACCAGGAAATATTCCTGATAAAATATACTATGGATATGAAAAAATTGGATTATATAGTTTAATTCCTCTTGTAATTCTTTTTTGTTTAACTGTATTTTCACTTATCAAAAAAATTTCTTGTAAATATATAAATAATTTAAGTATTTTATTAGATTGTGTTACTTTAGGAGTATGTCTATTCGATATTATAAGAATTAAATTTAAATATAGAGGAATAGTGGGAACAATACCAATAATAGAAAAAGGGCCTTTTATTATAGTTTTAATTTCAATTTTAATTTTTATTGTATTATTATGTATTCCTGTTGACGAAAATATAAACAACTAAAAAGCTGTGATTACTCACAGCTTAATATTTCTTCTATTTTATTATGGACTGCCTCTAAATTTGCTTTAGAATCCGAACTGAATGGAATAACTAAATTCATATCCTTTATTCCTAAAGTTTCTCTAACAACTTTTAAATGTTTATTCCATTGTCCTTTAGAAATTTTATCAGCTTTAGTTGCTATAACATAACCACTAAATCCATATTCTAAAAGCCAGTTATACATCATAACATCTTCCTTACTAGGAGCATGTCTAATATCTACAATAAGAATAACTTCACACAAATTTTCTCTATTAGAAAGATAGGTTTCAATAATTACTCCCCATTTTTCTTTTTCACTTTTAGAAACTTGTGCATATCCATATCCTGGCAAATCCACTAATCTAAATGAATTGTTTATTTTATAAAAATTTACTGTTCTTGTTTTTCCAGGTTTGGAACTAGTTCTCGCTAAATTTTTCCTGTTTATGAAAGCATTTATAAAACTTGATTTCCCAACATTACTCCTGCCGGCAAACGCAACTTCTTTTAAATTAGAATCAGGATACTGTGAAATAATCGCAGCTATTTGTTCTAATTCACTTGAGATTATTTTCACATTACACCTCTTTTTCTAAAACTAAATCTAATACTTCACAAACATCAGAAACTGTATAAATTTTTAATGTTTCTCTAATTTCTTCAGGAATTTCATCAATATCAACTTCATTTTCTTTTGGAATAATTATATTTTTTATTCCATACCTATTTGCTGCAAGGATTTTTTCTTTAAGTCCTCCTATTGCTAAAACTCTTCCTCTTAAAGTTACTTCCCCAGTCATTGCAAATTGTCTATTGACTTTCCTATTTGTAAGAGCACTGACAATTGCTGTTGTCATTGTTATACCAGCAGATGGACCGTCTTTTGGTACTGCTCCTTCAGGAACGTGAATGTGTATATCTTTTTCCTTATAAAAATCTTCTTTAATATTAAATTTATCAGCTTTACTTCTAACAAATGAAATTGCAGTCATTGCAGATTCCTTCATAACATCACCAAGTTGTCCAGTAAGTTGAATTTTTCCTGTTCCGTTGACAATATCAGTTTCTATTGTTAAAAGTTCTCCTCCTACTTCTGTCCAAGCTAATCCGTTTACAAGTCCAACCTTATCTTCTTTTTCCAAAATATCATCATGGAATTTTTTCTTTCCTAAGAAATCAACAAGATTTTTTGAATTAACTGTAACTTTTTTACTTTCTTTTGAAACTAAAATCACAGCTGCTTTTCTAATTATTTTCTCAATCATTCTTTCCAAATTTCTTACACCGGATTCTCTAGTATAATATCGAATGATATCCCTTACTGCATCAGCTTTTATATCAAGCATTTTCTTAGTCATTGAAAAGTTTTTAAATGCCTTTGGAATCAAATGATTAATGGCAATTTTTTCTTTTTCATCATAAGTATAACTAGAAACCGGAATAATTTCCATTCTATCAAGTAATGGAGATGGAATTGTAGAAGTTGTATTTGCAGTAGTTATAAACATAACTTTTGAAAGGTCAAAAGGAATATTTATATAATTATCTGTAAACTTATTATTTTGTTCAGGATCTAAAACTTCAAGTAAGGCACTTGAAGGGTCCCCCCTAAAATCATTTGAAACCTTATCAATCTCATCAAGTAGCATTACTGGATTATTAACTTTACATTGTTCTAATAAAGTTAAAATTTTACCTGGCATTGCTCCAACATATGTTCTTCTATGCCCTCTTATTTCACTTTCATCATGAAGCCCACCTAAACGCATAGACACAAATTCTCTATTCAAAGATTTTGCTATAGATTTTGCAATGGAAGTTTTACCAACTCCCGGAGGTCCAACTAAACAAATTATTGAGCCTTTTTGATTATTTGAAATTTTTCTTAAAGCTATTGATTCAATAATTCTATCCTTAACATCTTTAAGTCCGAAATGATCTTTATCTAAAATTTTTCTAGTGTAAGCAACATCTAATTTTTCTTTTTTTGACTTTTTCCAAGGCAATGCAACTATTTTATCGAGATAACTTCTAATTACATTTCCTTCCGGAGATCCTGGAGGTATTTCTGAAAGTTTTCTAATTTCCTTAAATAGCATTTCTTCGATATTTTCATCAAATCCAAAACTCATTATAGCACTAGCATATTCATCTAATTCAGAATTTAAATCCTCTCCATCTCCAAGTTCCTCTTTTATTACATTAAGTTGTTCTCTTAAGTAATATTCTCTTTGATTTTTATTTAGTCTTGATGAAACTTTTCTGGAAATACTTTCTTCTAAAAATGATAACTCTATAGATTTTTTTAAAATTTCATAAAGCTTTTCAAGTCTTTCTTTCATATCAAAAATTTTAAAATTTTCATAATGTTCATCATCAGATAATCGCATTATATAACTTGCTACATTATTTGTAAATTTATCCATATTAGAAGAGATTTGAACACTAATTTCCGTATCAACATCTAAATGTCTTTTCTTAGCTGTATATTCCTCAAATGCAACTTCAACCATATTTCTTAGAGTTGCCAATTCAGAGTCTACTTCTTCACCAACTTCATCATAATAGAATTCTTCAACATCAGCTGTTAAAAACTTACCATCATCATAAATTTTCTTTGCTCTACATCTACAAATACCTTCGGCTAAAACCCTAGTTATTCCATTGTTCATCTTTAAAATTTGTTTAACGATAACGACAGTTCCCATTTCATATAAATCTTCTGCCTTAGGATCTTCTGTCCTAATATCTTTTTGAGTAAAAGCAACTAAAATTGAATCCTTTTTTAATGCAGACTCTATTGCATCTATAGACTTTTTTCTTCCTGCATCAAAATGAACAACAGAATAAGGATAAATCCAAAGTCCTCTAAGTGCTATTACAGGTCTATTTAATTTTTCTTCAACATTAAAATTTATATTGCTCATAAATATTTTTCCTCTATTTTTTATTTTCATTATATATTAAAACGGGATTTGCTTTTCCTAAAACTACATCTTTAGTGACAACACATTTTTCAACATTTTTCTCAGACGGCAATGTGAACATTGTATCTAAAAGAGCGCTTTCTATAACAGCACGCAAACCTCTTGCACCTGTTTTTCTTTCAAGAGCTATCTTTGCAATTTCTTTAATTGCATCTGTTTCAAACTCAAGCTCTATATTATCCATAGATAAAAGCTCTTTATATTGTTTAATTAATGCATTCTTTGGTTCTTCTAAAATTCTAATTAGAGAATTTTCATTTAAACTTTCTAAAGTTACAATCATAGGTATTCTACCAACAAATTCAGGTATCAAACCATACTTAAGTAAATCTTCAGGTCTTAAATTCTTAATAATTTCAGAAAAATCATCAAGTTTATCCGTTTTAACATCTGCGCCAAACCCCATTGATTTCTTTTCGAGTCTGGCTTTTAAAATTGATTCTATACCTTGAAAAGCTCCACCTACAATAAATAAAATATTCGTAGTATCAACTTGTATATATTGTTGATCAGGATGTTTTCTTCCTCCTTTAGGAGGAACATTTGCAACTGTTCCTTCTATTATTTTTAAAAGTGATTGTTGAACACCCTCTCCACTAACATCTCTAGTTATTGAAGGATTTTCACTTTTCCTAGTAATTTTATCAATTTCATCAATATATATTATTCCTTTTTCGGCCCTTTCTATATCATAATCTGCTGCCTGAACTAATTTCAAAATTATATTCTCAACATCTTCTCCTACATATCCAGCTTCTGTTAAAGTTGTCGCATCTGCAATTGCAAATGGAACATCTAAAACTTTTGCAAGAGTTTGAGCCAAAAGAGTCTTACCGCTTCCTGTAGGTCCAACAAGTAAAATGTTAGACTTTTGAATTTCTACTTCACTCTCAACATCTCTATTAATTCTCTTATAGTGATTATATACAGCAACACTCAATGCCTTTTTTGCATTGTCCTGTTGTATAATGTATTCATCTAAAATTTTCTTGATTTCTACTGGAGTTGGTAATTTTTCTAAACTTTCTTTTTTCTTTGTTCTTTCTTGGTACTCAAGCATAGAATGGCAAATTTCAATACATTCATTGCATATATTTGCATTAATTCCGCTTACTATTTGATCTACTTCTTCAACCTCTTTCCCACAAAAGGAACATCTAGTTTTCTTTTTTTCCAAAATTAACTCCTTAATTTTCAATTACTTCGTCAATTATTCCATATTCTTTTGCTTCATAAGCACTCATATAGAAATCTCTGTCCGTGTCTTTTTCAATTTTTTTAAGTGATTGCCCTGTTCTCTTTGCTAAAATTTCATTAAGAGTTGCTCTAACTTGTAAAATCTTTTGAGCTTGAATTTTAATATCTTCAGCTTGACCTTGAGCTCCTCCTAAAGGTTGGTGAATCATAATGTCCGCATTAGGCAAAGCAAACCTCTTCCCCTTTGCTCCTGATGTCAATAAAAATGCTCCCATACTTGCAGCACGTCCAATACAAATAGTACTTACATCAGGTTTAATATATTGCATAGTATCATAAATTGCAAGTCCTGCACTAACTGATCCCCCTGGACTATTTATATAAATTTGAATATCTTTTTTAGGATCTTCTGATTCTAAAAATAAAAGTTGTGCAACAATCAAATCAGCCATTTGATCGTTTACTTCTCCACTTAAAAATATAATTCTTTCCTTTAAAAGTCTTGAATAAATATCATAAGACCTTTCTCCTCTATTGGTTTGTTCAACTACCATAGGTATAAGCGCCATAATTACCTCCTAATAAAAAATATAGCTTAACAAAATGCAAGCTATATTTTAACTAATTATTCTTCAACAGTTTCTTTTTTAGGTTCTTGGAATTTAACAAGACTTACCAAATGATCAACCGCTTTTCTTCTAATTAAACTTGCAGTAATACCTTCCAGACCTTCTCCTGATTTTAATTCCTTCTTAAATTCTTCAAAATCTTTAACTTTCATATTCTTTCCGAATTCATCAATTTCTTTATCGATCTCTTCTTCAGATACTTCAATATTTTCCAATTTTGCAAAAGCATCGATAACAAGTTCAGCATTAGCTCTCTTAGTAGCTTCTGGTCTTAATTGTTCTCTAACCGCTTCTTCAGTAGTATTTAACATTTTGA
>ERZ773042.899-NODE-899-length-18522-cov-4.883847_pt1 | contig 18522 bp, 17 predicted proteins | sample MGYA00511664_ERZ773042 | MGnify/ENA primary metagenome ERZ773042 (study PRJEB29015, sample SAMEA2737984) | human oral metagenome | biome: human oral; feature: human-associated habitat; material: dental | place: China | collected 2036 ... | reverse complement strand
AGAGGTTCTGAACACATATACTGCAGGAGAGCTCGACGAGCTCGAGCGCAAGATAATGAAAGCCGCCTATGATAAAAATCATGTAATCCTCGCAGGAATAAGCGTCTACGCGAGAAACAGCAGGGACGATAGGGCAAAGAAGGATTTTGAAAAGGTAAGGCATCTGGTAATGTCACACGAGTATGTTCTTCAGATGCACGGCTTTTACATAAATTACGAGGAGAAGATAATGAACTTTGATATCATCCTCGACTTTGATTCGCCGGACAGAAACGAAGAGTACCTGCACATACTTTCGGACGTCAATGAGGCTTTTCCCGACTTTGCCATAGGAATAACGCTCGACCTCGATGTGAGCGACTAGGGGGGCTGATGTACAAAATATTTTTAGTCGAAGATGACAGCGTAATTGCAAATCAAGTGGAGAAACATCTGAGAAGCTGGAACTACGAAGTTTTCACTGCTGAGAATTTTCACGATATCATGAGCGATTTTACAAAATCAGGAGCAGATCTCGTAATCTTGGATATTTCGCTGCCTTTTTTTGACGGCTTTTACTGGTGTCGCCAGATGAGGCAGATTTCTAAGGTCCCTATCTTGTTTTTATCAGGAGCTTCCGATAAGCTCAACATTGTGATGGCTATGAACATGGGGGCGGATGATTTCATATGTAAACCATTTGAACTTGATGTGCTCACGGCAAAGCTTCAGGCGCTGCTCAGGCGTGCATATGACTTCAGCGATGTTCAGTCTGCGGATGTGATAGAGCACGAGGGTATAATTCTCAACATGAAGAATGCCAGTTTATACTTTGATGGTGAAAGTATAGAGCTAACAAAGAATGAGTATCGGATACTTGAGATACTGCTTAAAAACAGGGGTGAAATGACAAGCAGAGATGACCTTATGATAGGGCTTTGGAACACCGACAGTTTTGTAGATGAAAATACATTGACCGTAAATATGACGAGGCTCAGAAAAAAGCTTGCAGAGCACGGTATAAACGATTTGATAAAGACGAAAAAAGGCTTGGGGTACATTATAGAATGAATTTACTAAGATATATTAAAAGCAGGCTTGGTATAATTGTTTTCTTTCTATTCATGCAGCTTATATTTGTGGGAATAACTGTACTTGCCGACATCCCGTGGAGGGAGAGCGCGTACGCAGGATTGGTTCAACTTTTCTTTGCTTTGATAATTGCAGCTTTTGACTACTATAAATTCTCCATTAGGGTAAAGATACTCAGAAAGATTGAGAAAAACAGTCTCTATATAAGCGAGATAGATTTACAGGCACGAGACCTTATTGATGAGGAATATCAGAAGCTATACAGTATTGTACACGGTGAACTTATCAGGACTCTTAAGGAGAAGGAAAGTCTGGAGGGTTCTCTTAACGACTACTATAAAATGTGGGTTCATCAGATAAAGACTCCTCTTTCCGCCCTGGGCCTTCTAGTGCAGAACAGCACGATAGAAGAGAAGAACGAGATGAAGATGGAACTTTCGAGAATCGAGAGCTATTTGGATATGCTTTTGAAGTTCATCAAGTTATCAGGCGAAAGTACGGACTTTGTCTTCGAGAGTTACAATATGGAAGAGCTTGTAAAAGAGATTGTGAAATCTCAGTCCATAGTTTTTATCAAGAAGAAGCTTTCGGTAGAGCTGAAGGGACTTGATGAGAACATAGTAACGGACAAAAAATGGCTTGGCTTTGTTATAGATCAGGTATTGTCAAATGCCCTCAAGTACACGAGCAAAGGCGGAATTGTAATCAGCATGGAAAAGTGCGACGGCATATACGCCATATCCATAGAGGATACCGGGATAGGAATAAGGGCTAGTGATTTGAGCAGAATTTTCGAAGACGGCTTTACGGGATATAATGGAAGGACAAGCACGGAGGCATCGGGAATAGGACTCTATCTATGTCGTAAGATTACTGATAAGCTAGGCTATAGAATGACCGCAGAATCAAAGCTCGGTGAAGGAAGTAAAATAAGTATCCTCATACCTTTCAAGAATGTAAGGTACGAGTAGCATTTTGAAAGGTAGTGTATATGCATTGCCTTTCAATTTTGTTTAGAATGGTTTCAAGAAGGGAGATAATAAAATGTCATTATTAGAAATCAAAAATTTAAAAAAAGTATATACTTCCAAACTTGGAACAAATGAGGTAATCGCGCTGCGCGATGTGAACTTTACGGTAGAAAAGGGCGAGTACGTCGCGGTCATGGGTGAGTCGGGCTCAGGAAAGACCACGCTTCTCAATATTTTGGCAGCCCTAGATAAAGCGAGCTCAGGGGAGGTACGCCTTGACGGCATGAATCTGTCTTCTATAAGAGACAGTCAGATATCATCGTTCAGAAGGGATAATTTGGGCTTTGTGTTTCAGGAATTCAATCTACTGGATACATTTACTCTGAGGGATAATATCTATCTACCGAGGGTATTGGCAGGAATAAAGCCGAGCCAAATGGAAGCTGAACTCAAACCTATTGCTGAAATTCTTGGAATAGAGGAGCTTCTTGACAAATACCCATTTGAGGTCTCGGGAGGGCAGAAACAGAGAGCTGCTGTGGCAAGGGCTTTGATAACCAATCCTAAGCTTATACTCGCAGATGAGCCTACAGGTGCTCTCGATTCAAACTCTGCAGACAGTCTGCTGCGTCTTTTCAACAGCATCAATAAAAGCGGCGAGACCATAATCATGGTTACACACAGCGTAAGAGCGGCAAGTACTGCAGGGCGCGTTTTGTTCATCAAGGACGGTCAGCTCTTCCATCAGATATACAGAGGTGATATGAGTAACGAGGAGATGTTTGCCTGCATATCGGATACCTTGACCGCCTTAGCCGTGGGAGGTAAGCAAAATGCGTAGTAATTTCACACTAAAGATTGCCCTTTCTAATCTCGGCAAGAACAGAAAATTTTATCTGCCATATATTTTGGCTTCAACGATAATGATTTCGATTTTCTATATTATGGGATTCCTTGTAGGGAATAAGGGGCTTAACAATTTTCGAGGAACAGAGTCGGTACAGCTGCTTTTGATGCTAGGGACGATTATTGTAGGGATTTTTTCACTGATTTTCATATTTTATATAAACAACTTCCTGATGAAGCAGAGGAGTAAGGAGTTCGGGCTTTACAATATGCTTGGAATGGAGAAGGTGCATCTTGCACGAGTTCTGTTTGCAGAGAGTTTGATAACATCAGCTGTATCTATCGGTTCAGGCATTGGGGTAGGAGTGCTTTTCAGCAAGCTGACGCTTATGATAATGGGCAAGGTTATGGGAATAGGAACTCCTCTGGACTTTGAAGTTTCCATTATGTCTATCAAGGTAACATCTATTTTATTCCTTGCTTTTTTTGCGGCTGTTCTGATGAAAAACATAGTATCCATCAGCCTTTCAAAACCGGTAGAGATGCTCAAGGGAGCTTCGGAACCGGAGCGTGAGCCTAAGGCAAGGTGGATCTTAAGCATCATAGGTTCTGTTTGCATGATTGCAGGATATGTTATTTCTATTAGAATAAAGTACCCTCTTGCTGCACTTGTGCTGTTCTTTTTTGCAGTAGTTCTGGTAATAATCGGAACCTATCTTCTCTTTACGACTATAAGCATAAGCTTGCTCAAGCTGATGAAGAGGAACAAAAGGCTGTATTACAGAAAAAATAATTTTACAACCATATCGGGAATGCTCTTCAGAATGAAGCAAAATGCGGTGGGTATGGCAAACATCTGCATCCTTTCAACCATGGTTATAATAATCATATCTGTATCGATTTCTCTAAAGGTGGGAATAGATACTGTGATAGATAAGGTAACGCCTAATGATCTTGTCATGTCTATGAGTTTGAATTCGGAGGATGAGAATTCAATAGAGTTTTCACATCTGTCAAATGAAACCATGGACAAAGAGAAGGAAGTAGTGAAGGAAAAGTTAAGGAAATTAAACATAGAAAGCAAAAATGAAAAAGCTTTTTTGATGCATAGCTTTGAGGTCAACTACAATAAGAAGATACAGAGCCTGAACTTTAAAACCAGAGGAATGCACCAATATCTGAATGTAATAAGTGCAGAGCAGTATCGAAGATATACGGGCGAAAAGCTGAAAATAGAGTCTGATGAGGCGATATCGATAGGTACAAATCTTGGCAGTAAGGTCAACATTGCCGGCAAGGATTTCAAAATCAAAAGGATGAACCTAAAAAATCTTCCTTCCAATATTTCTCCAATATTTGATGAATACACTCTTGTCGTCAAGGATGAAAAGACGATTGAAAAATTCGCAGAAAAAGCAAACAAGGAAGGCTATTATAAAGGGGCACAATTCTATATAACTGCAGACTTCACAAAAACCGTGGCTCAGGACTATAATAGGTTTGAAAAACTTTTGGGAGATTACATGGAAGAGAGGTCAAAAACCTTAAATCTCAGCACGGGAAGTATGGCTACGAGATCTGAAATAAGTGCACTTTTCAAAGGAATGACAAACGGATTTCTGTTCCTTGGCGTATTCCTCGGAATTGTCTTCACCTTTGCTGCAGCGCTGATAGTATATTATAAGCAGATATCCGAAGGGTATTACGATAAGGACAAGTTTGAAATAATGCAGAAGGTGGGAATGTCCGAAAGGGATGTAAAGCAGTCCATAAGAAAACAGATTATGGTAGTCTTCTTTGCACCGCTTCTAATAGCACTGTGCCATGTGGCGGGAGCATTCAATATGATAAGGTTGATGCTGCGTCTCCTTGCAGTGGATAATCTAAAACTCCTAATCGAGTGTACGGCCGTAAGTGCTCTGGGCTTTGCTCTAATATATGCATTGGTGTTTGCCTTTACCGCAAGGGAATATTATCAAATTGTCAGAAGACGAATTTAAACATATAATATCAAAGAACATAATTTCTCCAAGATTTGTTCTAAAAGAAAAACAAAAAAATAATCATAAAATATGTTAGCAAACAATTAAATAGGATATAAATACTTTGTAGAAATAATGTGTTTTTTGGAGGAAGATGAAATGTTAGATAAGAAGGTAACAGATTTACTAAACAAGCAGGTTAACGCAGAGCTGTACTCAGCATATCTTTATTTGGATTTTGCCAACTACTACCACGAGCAGGGACTTGATGGATTTGCAAATTGGTACGAGGTTCAAGCAAAGGAAGAGCGTGACCATGCTATGCTGATTAGAACTTATATACTGGATAACGGTGAAAGAATGGTATTTGAGGCAATCGAAAACCCAACTCAGGACTATGAAGGCATGGATGCACCGCTTCGCCTTGCACTTCAGCATGAGAGATTTATCACAGACCTGATCAACAAGATTTACAAGGCATCACATGACGTTGACGATTACAGAACAATGCAGTTCTTCGACTGGTTCGTTAAGGAGCAGCTTGAGGAAGAGAAGAATGCCGATGATCTGGTTAAGAAGTTTGAGCTTTTCGGAAGAGATCCTAAGGGTTTATATGCTCTTAATCAGGAGCTGCTTGGCAGACAGTACACAGCGCCTACTACAGCAGAGTAATCTAAATAACTTAATATAACAAGGACCTGCTTTTTATACACATAAATTGCAGGTTTTTTGTTAGCGTAACTAATATGTGTTGCATAAATATAACCAATTTTATGCTTGACTAACACTATTGTAGGAATTTAAAATATCTATAAATAATAGTTTGTAACGGAATCTATAAGACAAAATATATATTCCTAATTTATACGGTTTAAAAGAAAAGGAGATAAACAATGAGTACATGGAAAACAATAAGAACATTGGGTTACGGAGTTTTAGTAGGTACAGCAGGAGTTAAGGTGCTTGCTTCTGCAGATGCTAAGAAAGTATATACTCATGCTACAGCAGCTGTAAAGCGCGGAGTAGATGAGGTTATGAAGACGGTAACAAATATCAGAGAAAACTGCCAGGACATCAGTGCAGATGCTGATGAAATCAACGAGAAGCGTTGTCAGGAAGCAGAAGCTAAGATGATTGAGGATGCTAAGGAAGTTCTCAGGGCAGCCGAAGAGAAGGCAGAGGAAGCTGAAGCATAATATTGCTTCAGTTTTCATATAGGAGGCATTTGGATGAGGTGTAGAATATTACACGAGAGCAAGGGCAGGATGCGTGTGCAGCTGATACAGTATCGTATGACCTTTGAGGAAGCGGATATCCTGGATAACTACCTCAGCAAGCTTGCCGGTGTAAGTAGCGTAAAAGTACACGAGAGAACTAAGGTTGCAATCATTGAGTTTTCAGAAAATGTGAGGAATGATATAATCGATGCTCTCTCGGGATTTGATTATGAGTCCAATCGGGAGCTTCTAATGACAACGGTTGACAGACAGCTACAATATGAATTCGAAAACAAGCTCTGCCTACATGTAGGCAGACGTGTTTTTTCCAAGCTTTTTATACCGGCACCATTAATGGCAGCAGTAACAGTTATCAAAGCAATTCCGTTTATTGTAAAGGGATTAAAGGCACTGATACGAGGTAAGCTCGAGGTATCTGTGCTCGATGCTACAAGCATCACTGTCTCAATGCTCAGAGGAGATTTCTCAACTGCAGGAAGCATAATGTTCATGCTCAGAGTCGGCGAGATAATGGAAGATTGGACGCATCGCAAGTCAATCAGTGACCTGGCCAAAGCTATGGCACTCAATGTTGAGAAGGTATGGACAAGGGCTAGTGATGGAACGGAGATTCTAGTAGATGCGAATAAAATAGTGGCCGGAGACATAGTGATTGTAAGAACCGGAAATGTCATAGCGGTAGACGGTAAGGTCATCAGCGGCGAAGCTCATGTGAGTCAGGCTTCCATGACCGGAGAGTCGATGCCGGTGCGCAAGTATGAGGGAAGCCTCGTATATGCAGGAACGGTAGTCGAGGAGGGCGAGATTGTCATAGAGGCGGAAGGCTCACTCGGAAACAGCAAGTACGATAGAATCATTACCATGATAGAGGATTCGGAGAAACTCAAGTCTTCGACAGAAGACAAAGCTTCCAAGCTTGCAGATAGACTTGTTCCATACACATTCGGAGCTACGGCTCTTCAGTATATCGTAACGAGAGATATAACGAGAGCGACATCTATTTTGATGGTAGACTTCTGCTGTGCGCTTAAACTTTCTATTCCTATCGCAGTTCTTTCAGCTATGAGAGAGGCGGGGGAATATCGAATGACTGTCAAAGGTGGAAAGTTCCTGGAAGCTGTGGCTGAGGCGGATACAATAGTCTTTGATAAGACCGGAACGCTTACTGAAGCGGTTCCTGCTGTTCACATGGTTGTACCTTTCAGTAATATAAACGAGGATGAGTGTCTGCGTATCGCAGCTTGTCTGGAAGAACACTATCCACACTCGATAGCAAACGCTGTCGTAAAGAAAGCGATGGAGAAGGGTCTTGACCACGAGGAGAAACACAGCAAGGTAGAGTACATCGTAGCTCACGGAATTGCAACCACGCTTGACGGACAGAAGGTTTGCATCGGAAGTCATCACTTCATATTTGAGGATGAGGAGTGTACAGTAGATGCAGATAAGAAGGAAATCTTTGATAAACTTCCAAACGAGTACTCACATCTATATATGGCTATAGATAGGAAACTCGTGGCTGTTATTTTGATAGACGATCCTATCAAGCAGGGTGTTGCAAAGGCAATCAAGAAGCTCAAGGCTCTCGGTATCAAGAAAACGGTTATGATGACCGGTGACAACGAGAGAACAGCAAAGGTAATAGCTTCCAAGGTCGGAGTGGACAGCTACTTCTCTGAGGTACTTCCGGAGGATAAGGCTAAGTTCATTAAAGAAGAGCGAAGCAAAGGTCACAAGGTAATCATGGTAGGAGATGGAATTAACGACTCGCCGGCGCTTTCAGAGGCTGATGCAGGCATTGCGATAAACAGCGGTGCAGCCATCGCAAGGGAGGTCGCTGACATCATGATAGGAAGCGATGAGCTCGATGAGCTGGTGATACTCAGAGAGATAAGCATGATGCTTATGAAGAGAATCAAGCAAAGCTACCATCAGATTTTGGGCTTCAATTCATTCCTGATTGCAATGGGAATGTTCGGTATGTTTACACCGACGACAACAGCCCTGCTACACAACTCGTCAACGCTTGCGATAAGTCTTCGCAACATGACGGATTTGCTCGAGAAAAAATAAGCTTATGGGACAAAAGTAAGCAATACAAAACACCTATGAATGAGCATCAAAGCGATGCGCGTCGTAGGTGTTTTCTAATTATATTCGGTTTATGCCTGAGGCCCGGTGTAAGTTCATGGCCTCAATTTGCCTCCTAGAGCTGTTCAACCGAATCAGCTATGAGACGACAGTATTTCTTGCCATTCTCTTGGTAGACCTCAAATACGCCCGTTACAGAGGCATTGGACTTTAGTGTAGGGAATCCGTTAGGGTAGGTATGGCCGGGCCATACGAACTCGATGCCTTGCTGGCAACAGGCCTGAGCATCTGCGATTATGATAGCATAGTACTCAGTAGCTCCGCTTTCGTTACCCGCCTCGGCAGCGTAGACATTGAACTGACCGGACATTCTGATGCGCTTACCGATAAACTTATCGGGTTCTGTCATCATCTGGAAAACCTGAGCATAAACGACATTTGCATTCAGATTGTTCAGGTCGATGTCTATCTTATTGCTTTTGGCCTTAGACTTGCTCTTGCCGGTTTGGGTCTTGCCATTGTTGTCACCGACAGCCTTCTTAGTTACTTCTTTCTTATTATCACTTTTGGAATTCTCCTGCTTATTCTTAGCATCTGAGATAATCTTGCTATCTCCATTAGAATCCTTATCGCTTGCCTTTCCACACGCAGTTACGCCAAATGCGAGGGTGAGGCAGATTATACATGCTAAAAATTTTTTCATATCTTTGCCTCCGGTGTTTCTCGATATTTTACAGGCCGAAAAGGCCGTTCTGGGCTTTAGTCAAGCTTAGCTAAGCTCTCTTTGATGCAATTTTTCCTATCAAAGTGAAGATGCCGAAGAAAATGGCATCGACAGCGACGATGGTGGAGCCCACCGGAGTATTTCCGAGGATGGAAATCGCCATGCCGAGGACTGCACATAGGACGGATATGATGGCAGAGCAGATGGTTACAGACTTAAAACTATTGTAAACCCTCATGCTCGAGAGTGCCGGAAAAATTACGAGTGCCGAAATCAGCAGTGAACCTACAAGATTCATCGCTAAAACAATTATAACAGCAATCATAACAGCAATCAAGAAATTGTAAAGCTTGACATTCGTGCCTGCAGACATCGCAAAGTTTTCATCAAAGGTGACAGCAAAAATCTTGTTATACAGGAAGATGAATATCGCTACAACTATGATGGAAAGCACAACGCAAAGCAAAACATCGCTGCTTTTAAGCGTCAAAATCGATGTCGAACCGAAGAGGGTGACGCAGACGTCACCCGAAAGATTCGAGGAACTCGAAAAGATATTGAGCAGCAGATAACCGAAGGCGAGCGAGCCGACGGAAATCATTGCGATAGTGGCATCACCTTTAATCTTTGTATTCTGACCTGTTCTGAGAATCAAAATCGCGGATATTACGGTGACTGGTAGAATTACTATTGTTTGATTCGTAAGCTTAAGCACACCGGCTATAGCCATGGCACCGAAGGCCACGTGTGAAAGCCCGTCCCCTATGTATGAGAAACGCTTCAGCACCAGAGTTACACCTAGCAGTGAAGAACAGAGGGCAATCAGGATTCCGACAACGATCGCATATCTGACAAAGGGATATTCTAAATAATGCATGAAGTCGTTAATTATACTAGTCATTAGATTGTCCCTCTCTTTCCAAAAATATATGTCCGATATGGCTGTTTACATAATCTTCAGTCGTTCCATAGAATACGGTGTTACCGATATGTAGGATATGGCTCGCATACTTCACCGCAGCGTCCACATCGTGTGAAATCATGATTATGCTGATTCCTTCATCGTTCAAAGACTTGATGGTTTGATACATCTCTGCTGTTACTCTCGGATCAAGGCCGGAAACCGGCTCATCCAGTAAAAGGAGCTTCTGCGTAGCGCATAGAGCTCTAGCCAGCAAAACGCGCTGCTGCTGACCGCCCGAAAGCTCGCGGTAGCAGCGCTTTGATAAATCGGTTATATCCATCTTTTTCATGTTCTTTTCAGCGAGAAGCCTATCGGATTTAGAGTAGAATGGGCGAAGTCCCATGCGTCCCTGACATCCGGAGAGAACAATCTCCTTGACCGATGCGGGAAAGTCGCGCTGAACGATGGTTTGCTGCGGCAGATAGCCGATTTCGTTAGATTTCAGCCCCTCACCCGTCTCAAGCTTTCCGGAGATGGTCGGAATAAGCCCCAGGATGCTCTTAATGAGCGTGGTCTTTCCGGAACCGTTTTCTCCGACGATGCAAAGATAGTCACCTTTGTTTACCTCAAAGCTTAGATTTTTTAATATTACCTTGGAATCATATCCAACCGATAGATTTTGACAGATGATTTGAGCCATTTTTCCTCCTGAAGTTGCTTATTTCAGCGCCTTTTTCAGCACCTCGAGATTCTTCTCCATGATACCGAGGTAGGTAGCGCCGTTCTTTACATCATTTGATGTAGTAGACTGCATTGAGTCCAGAGTTAATATCTTTTGACTTTTATTTTTAGTGTTTTCTATAACTGCCTTAGCAATCTTGTGATTCTTTCCTTCTATTGTAAGGATATGCTTTAGTCCGAGCTCATCGATCTTTTTAGCTAGGAAGGTTACGGTTTCAAAACTTGCCTCTGATTCAGCCGAACAACCTACAAAAGCAGCGTAGTAATCCAGACCGTAGTCGTTTACGAGGTAGCGGAATGGGAAGCGGTCACCGAATACCAAAGTCTTGACCTTTGCGGAAGAAACAGCTTCAGCGTACTTCTTGTCGAGTTCATCCAGCTTCTCAGCATAGTTTTTGTAGTTAGCCTTATATGTCTTGGCATTGTCCTTATCTACCTCAGAGAGAACATCGCTAATCTTCTTGGTGAAAATCTTGGCGTTCTTAAGAGATAGCCAAACGTGCTCATCGTATTCAGGTTCATCTTTATCGTGATCGTGTTCCTTGTCCTGATCGTGCTTTTCGTCGTGGTCTTTGTCCTTATCGTGATCATGCTCATCCTCAGCCTGCATGCCTTCCTTAACTTCTTCTTCCTTGGCTTTATCACCAATTACATCCATTAGGTTGATAACCTTGAGGTTCTTGTTCTTAGCCTGCTTGAGTACGTCCTTAACCCACTCGTCGGACTCACCGCCAACGTAGATGAAAACATCAGCTTCGGAAATCTTTGAGATGTCAGCAGTAGATGGCTGGTAGCTGTGAAGATCAACGCCCTTATCTAAAAGCATGGTGACATCAGCCTTGTCAGCCTTGTCACCCAAAATCTGCATAACCCAGTCGTACTCCGGGAATATAGTCGTCACGACTTTGAGCTTCTTACCATTTGTACTTTCGCTTGATTTGGAATTGCCACATCCACTAAGTGCGCAAACGGAGAGTACTGCGATAAGTAGTAAAGTGATAATTTTTTTCATTATTTCCTCCATCAAAAATAACAGTAAAACGTAATAAATTGCACATCAAAGCGTGCAATCAAAGCTTGGTCAATTAAGTTGAAGCACTGATTAGCTTCGGCAATTTCCACAAATACCGTAGAAGACGGTACGCATGTTGTCAAAAGCAAAGTTATGATCCTTGAGAAGATGCTCCTCCAAGGAATCAAGCTCGTCGCAGGTTATGTGGAAAAGCTCGCCGCACTTCTCACACTTGCAGTGATAGTGGCGCCTGATGTGAGCATGCATGTGCTCGCCTACATAGACAAAGCATGCAGGGCTTGATGCATCAACGATGTACTTTTCGACAATACCCTCGTCAACCATTCTCTCAAGCTGACGATAGACAGTAGAGGTTCCAATGCTCTTGCCATGTGCGCAGAAGTGATTGCAGATTTCGGCAACCGTGGTGTGTTCACCTGCGATTGTCTCCAGATATCTCTGAAGCTCCTTGCGCTGATTTGTGTTATATTGTCCTTTCGCTTTCATATGCAAATCTCCTTAAATTGAAAACTATTTTCATTTTATACCCGTAGAAATAGCACGTCAATATGAAATTCATTTTCAATTTGAAAAAGATGCGAAAAAATTTGCGAAGAAATTTTGATGAAAAATATAAGCTTTTTTTAAAACGTAACATATGTTACCGAGTTTTGATGGAGAGCCGCATATAATCAGCGTATAAGAAAACTTATTAATGCTTTTGATATATAGAAAAGAGGAGAAAAATGGAAAACAAAATGTTTTGTTATCAGTGTCAGGAGACAGCCGGAGGAAAGGGCTGTACAGTTCAGGGTGTCTGTGGAAAGACTGCAGCGGTTTCAGGACTTCAGGACGTATTAATATATGCAACAAAGGGACTTTCAGCAGTAACTACAGCACTTCGTAAGGAAGGCAAGAAGATTGCGCCGGAAGTGAATCAGATGGTTACATTCAACCTGTTTGTAACAATCACAAATGCTAACTTTGATGATAAGTATATCGAGGATAGAATCGCTTTGACCCTAAAGACAAAGCAGGAGCTGCTCGCACAGCTGGACGACGCATCGGTACTTCCACACGCAGCAAAGTGGTACACAGAGGATAGAGCGCAGTATCAAATCATGGCAACAGCTACAGAGGTAGGCGTACTAGCAACGGAAAACGAGGACATTCGCTCACTCAGAGAGCTTATCACATACGGACTAAAGGGGCTTGCAGCATACAGCAAGCACGCAAATGCACTTCTAGAGGCAGATGAGGAAGTAGATGCATTTATACAGGAAGCTCTAGCTAAGACATTGGATGACACACTTTCAGTGGATGACCTTGTGGCACTAACACTTGAAACAGGTAAGTACGGAGTTTCAGGCATGGCACTCCTAGATAGAGCAAATACAGGAGCATACGGAAATCCGGAGATTACGGAGGTACAGATAGGCGTTAGAAAGAACCCGGCTATCTTGATTTCAGGACACGACCTACGCGACCTGGAGATGCTACTGGAGCAGACAAAGGGTACAGGCGTTGACGTTTACACACACTCAGAGATGCTACCGGCAAACTACTACCCGGCATTCAAGAAGTATGACAATCTGGCAGGTAACTACGGAAATGCTTGGTGGAAGCAGAAGGAAGAGTTTGAGAGCTTCAACGGACCAATCCTCATGACAACAAACTGCATCGTGCCACCTAAGGATAGTTACAAGGATAGACTTTGGACAACAGGAGCAGCAGGATTCCCGGGCTGCAAGCATATCGACGGTAAGTATGGCGAAACAAAGGACTTCAGCGCAATCATCGAGCAGGCAAAGCAGTGCCCACCTCCAACAGAAATCGAGACAGGAAGCATTGTCGGCGGATTCGCACATGAGCAGGTATTTGCACTGGCAGACAAGGTAGTTGACGCAGTAAAGAGCGGCGCAATCAAGAAGTTCATAGTAATGGGCGGATGTGACGGTAGGATGAAGTCGAGAGACTACTACACGGAGTTTGCAAAGGCACTGGCACCGGACACAGTTATCCTGACAGCAGGCTGTGCAAAGTATAAGTACAACAAGCTAAACCTCGGAGACATCGGAGGAATTCCAAGAGTGCTGGACGCAGGACAGTGTAACGATTCATACTCACTTGCACTAATCGCCCTCAAGCTAAAGGAAGTATTCGAACTGGACGACATCAACGATCTTCCAATCGTATACAACATCGCATGGTATGAGCAGAAAGCTGTAATCGTACTCCTAGCGCTTCTATACCTAGGCGTAAAGAATATCCACCTTGGACCAACACTTCCGGCATTCCTATCACCAAATGTGACAAAGGTTCTCGTAGATAACTTCGGAATCGCGGGGATCGGCACAGTAGAAGAGGACATGGAGCTGTTCTTTGGAAAATAAGATAGATAAGATAAGTTAAGTTAGATTGAGTAGAGTATATAGGTTACACAGAGTACATAGAGTACGTCGAACTTATAGAAACAAAAACAGGAGCTTCGCGAAAGAGGCTCCTGTTTTGCTATATAAATGACTTGATTATTACAAAACGATCGGAAGGACAATTCCTAAAAGCGTAGCCATGGAAGAGAAGATGACGCCCAAAATGCATAGCACTAATAAAAATGCGGGAGTATGATTGCGGATTTGAACAGAGTACTTACTTAAATCAATAGGCTGCTTGATGATTGCATTCCTGATAGATGCACCCACCTTATCTATGGCACTTGCTCTACCATCTAAGGAAATGACATATCTTCCTTTCTTTGCAAAAAAATAGTACAGTTCCATTCTTCCTTTTTTTAAACCGTTCACCTTGCTACGCATAATACTTAGCGAAAGAGGAATTTTTTCACCTGTCCCTTGATTGATAATCCTGAAACCGAAGTTTCCAACCGGGGAAACTGAAAAAAGCTTGCCGCTAATCCATAACCCGTATTCTCCGTCATCGCTGAGCGTAAAAGACCCCGTATCTCTGCTACAAGACATTTCATACAGTATTTCTGTTTTAGTAAAACGTATGAGGTTCTTAAGGCTTATAATAAATAGAGCTATTCCTAACGGCACCAATAAGAAAAGTAAATATTTCATGGTTACACTCCTCGTTTTATATTAATATGACAAAACATCTATATAAATTTATACCATTTCTCAGGCATTTTTTCTACTGCCTGTTTTCTTTGATGCATTAGCATTAGATTACAGAACATAGTCTCGGAACTTCGGGTTTCTGTAACAGATAACAGAAGCTTGCTCGTTGTTGTTGACATCGACAAAATTTTTAATCAAAAAGAGACCAACTATGAAAAGTCAAGGTAAATTTCAGAAGAAAATAGAATAAGTTGCATTTAGAAAGAAGCGCAGCTTAAAAAGACCTCCCAGCAGGAAGCCTCAAAAATCATATGGATGGAATCTAATCTAAGTTAAATTCCACATCGTCCTTAAGCATCTTGTAGATGATACGGACAAGCTTGCCGGCGCAATGTCCAAGAGCATTGTAATGGCCACGGCCTTCGGCCCTTTTAGAATCATAGTATTCCTTGAATGTCTGATTGTACTTCACAATATTGTGAGCAGCGTTCATGAGGGCATAACGAAGGGCGGAAGAACCCCGTTTTGACATTTTGGTTTTCTTCGCAATGAAGTTTCCGGATTGGTAAACGGATGGGTCAAGACCCGCAAAGGCAAGCAGCTTGCGAGGCTTGGAAAAGCGGTTAATGTCACCGATTTCACCGATAATCATTCCCCCGTTGATGGGACCGATACCCGGTATGGTCATGATAACAGAGTCGAGAGATGTGACAATGTCTTTCATCTCAGACTCTACCGCATCAAGTTGACTATCCAGTAGCTCGATCTGGGCGATAGATTGAGTAATCTGAATGGATAGAGATCTGTCGGCAGTGCCGACGGACTTCTGTGCCAGAACTCTTAATTCTAAGGCCGTTTCCTTCTTGAAGTGTCCGTGGGAATTAGACACAAGAAGGTTCTTAAGATGAGTCAGATGCATGGAAGCAATCCGGGTAGCAGAGGGTGCCTCTTTTAGGATAGCGTAGACCGTCTTTTGATGAATACCGGACTTGAAGAAATACTGGAGTTCAGGGAAGACCTGATCCAGGTAAGCAGTGAGCTGTATCTTGGTGCGAGAACGCCGCTTAACAAGCTTCATCCGGAATCTCCCTAGATTCTTCAGTTGCATGAGAGCAATATCATACAGAGTAACAAATCTTGGGTGATCCATCAATGCGACGGCTTTAGCAATTACCAGAGTATCGACCTTGTCCGTCTTGGTTTTACGGATATTGTTCTTCCGCAAAGTGGCGGTCTGTATCGGATTGATGACACAGACGTGCAGACCTTTGGTGACAAGGAAAGAAACCAGGTTGTTGCCATAATGAGCAGTGGATTCAAGACCAATGATGATGTCATCCAATTCAAAGGAATTGAGCTTGGATAAGAGGGTGTAAAAACCCGCATTGTCATTCAAGAATTCGAACGGCTCGATGAGTACCACACCATCGGAATCGATGGCAGAGGCATAGTGATTAAGCTTGGCGATATCAATGCCAACATATATCATTGAAAGCGCCTCCTTTCATAAAGATTTGATACTGTCAGATCCACCTTACAATTATCCTCGTAAACTTGATCGATATAAGTACTCGGAAAGCAAAGCCTCCGGCAACATCCAACTAATAAACATTTCAGATAATGTAGCGGCAATACACTCCTATCAAGTAGTCAATGCTACAGAAATAGATAAAAAGTCCACAGTATCTAAATGTATTATGACACAGACAGTAAAAATGGAAAGGAGAGTATGATTTAGCCTATGATATAATCATACAAGATAAATAGATGTTATAATATTTTCAAGATAATATATATTGAAACATAATGAAATGAAAAGCAAAAGATAAGCATAAACGGGAGGAATAAATGGATAGCAATAAGAGACCGGAAAGCATGGAGAGAATCACGACGCCAACGCAGGCACAGGCGTTTATTGACGAGCAGTTAAAGACCCTGCGCGAACAAATCGGGGACAGAAAAGTGCTCCTCGCACTCTCAGGCGGAGTAGATTCATCAGTAGTGGCAGCGCTCCTCATAAAGGCAGTAGGAAAGCAGCTGGTGTGCGTACACGTAAATCACGGACTCCTCAGAAAAGGCGAGCCGGAGCAGGTAGTACAGGTGTTCCGAGATGAAATAGATGCAAATCTCGTATACGTAGACGCAACAGACAGATTCCTAGATAAACTCGCAGGAGTATAAGAGCCGGAAGAGAAGAGAAAGATCATTGGAGGCGAATTTATCCGCGTATTCGAAGAAGAAGCGCGCAAGCTCTCAGGAATCGACTTCCTGGCACAGGGAACAATCTATCCGGACATCCTCGAAAGCGGCAACGTCAAAGCCCACCATAACGTAGGTGGCCTCCCGGAAGACCTACAGTTTGAACTCGTAGAGCCAATCAAATTCCTCTTCAAAGACGAAGTAAGAGTAGTCGGAAGAGCACTCGGACTCCCATCAAGTATGGTAGATAGACAGCCATTCCCAGGGCCAGGCCTCGGCGTGCGCTGCACAGGAGCAATCACAAGGGATAGACTCGAAGCCGTAAGAGAATCCGATGCCATCCTCAGAGAAGAGTTCGCAAAGAACGGACTCGAAGGCAAAGTATGGCAGTACTTCACAGTCGTACCGGACTTCAAATCCACAGGCATCAAAGAAGGCAAGAGAAGTTTCGAGTGGCCGGTAATCATCAGAGCTGTAAACACAGTAGATGCAATGACAGCAACAGTAGAGAATATTCCATTCGAACTGATGCAACATATCGTAGAAAGAATCACAAGCGAAGTCAAAGGCGTAAACCGCGTGCTGTATGACTTCACACCAAAACCAACCGGAACAATTGAGTTTGAGTAGTGGAACGCCATGGCGTTCCACTACGTCTACCCAGCGAACTCGAGCCTCGCTCCGCGTAGCGATGAGTGAGCTGCTGGTAGCCCCTATGCAAGGGTCAGGAGACGAAAGCGAGTTAAAGCGCGAAGATTGAGTCCCTGAGTGACTGCGCATTAAAGCACGAAGATTGAGTCCCTGAACTACTGCGAGTGGGAGATTGGATGCTGACTTGGTGCCAACCTTACGCCTACCCAGCGAAGCCGAACTACACTCTTCGGAAGCGATGGATGAACTGTAGGTAGCCCCTCTGCAAGGGTTAGGAGACGATAGCGAGTGCAGGGCACGAAGCTTAAGTCCTTGAGCTAATGCGAGTGGGAGATTAGGTCATGAAATAATGACAACTTTTGTCTATCCAGCGAGACAGAATTCCTTTGATATGTATTGCGAAGAAATTATAATTTCATGACAAGATTGAGACTGAAATAGCTGAAAATCATCGAGTAAGTACAAATCTACAGTAGACTACTAGTAAGTAAATTAGGTTTTCAACAAGTTCAATAAATGATTTTATTCTTAAATGAAATTTATTTATATGATTTTGTTATTTTTCAAGATTTAAATATCAACAAAGTTTTATAGGCAACCTTCTAAACATGAATTGCGAGCGCAAGTCAGATATATGTGGATAATTCAAGAGAAGCAAGTCAAATGGATAGGCTCTTCTTGGTTTACAGAAATAAATTCAGCATTTAATAACATACCACTTTTAAATAGTAAGCTATCTTCATCAATCAGTTACAGAGGGTAATTCACACAAAAATCATATACTCATGTTTTCTGCATCTACTTATTATCATAGGAGTTAGACGTGTTTTTAAATAGATTGTATTAATTTAATTTCCAGTTATTAATTTGGAGGATATATGAAAAAATTCTCGTAAGAACTTTAATAATGTTTGTTGTTTTGTTTATAATAGAATTCGAAAAAATAATCGAATATATGATTCAGCTTATGACTTTAAATGTTGCATGTTATGCATTTTATACATGGTATGAG
>ERZ773042.896-NODE-896-length-18575-cov-7.086987_pt1 | contig 18575 bp, 18 predicted proteins | sample MGYA00511664_ERZ773042 | MGnify/ENA primary metagenome ERZ773042 (study PRJEB29015, sample SAMEA2737984) | human oral metagenome | biome: human oral; feature: human-associated habitat; material: dental | place: China | collected 2036 ... | reverse complement strand
ACACCAATTCTGCTTGAGCCGGTCATGAAGGTTGAAGTGACCACTCCAGAAGAGTTCATGGGCGACATTATCGGCGACCTGAACTCACGCCGCGGCCGCATTGACGCGATGGAAGATCTGATGGGCGGCGCCAAATTGGTCAAGGCCTTTGTGCCGCTAGCAAATATGTTTGGTTACACCTCAGACATCCGCTCGATGTCGCAGGGCCGCGCAGCCAGCACCATGGAGCTAGCGCAGTACGAGGAAGTACCGCCGAACGTGGCGCAGGAGATTATCGAGAAGCGCAGCAAATAGCCGGTAAATCCGCAACAAACAAATATCCCCGGAATGATAACATACGGGGATATTTTAGTGGAGCCGCGCGGGCCGCCGCGCTTATCGGCCGCGTTTACCACTACTGCTTACTATCTACTGCTTAATTTCTTCAATCGCCTCTTGCCGAAACGTGCGAATAAGCCACCGTCGAATCGGCCGTCCAATCATATTTCCCAGCGACGCGCCAGCCGCCACCGCCAAGCCAATCATCACCGCCCTCATTAAAATCGCCAGCGCCGTCATAAACAGCGGATCGCTCGGCGGATGTAGCACGACGCCCATCAGCCCGTTATATAGCGACAATCCCGGCACTAGCGGCACGATTCCAGCAGCGATAATTGCCATTGACGGAAATCGCCACAGCCGCGATGTTAGCACCGCCATCAAGCCAATCACTGTCGCAGCGATACCGCTGGACACCACGACATCAAATCCCGCGATCAATAGCAGCCGCGAAATCCACCAGCCAAACACGCCGATCAACCCGGACACGATCAGACCAGACCACTTGGCGTGATTACCCACCGCGAAAGCCGCCGCCACGATCAACGCCCCTAAATATTGAAGATGCTTATCCGCCAGCGACAACCGATCCGGCGTCGCCGGAAAAGTAATGCCAAACTTAGTAGCGACATACAACCCGATCACCACGCCGACCACAATGCCGCCAGTCGCCATAATCACTTTTAACAGCCGCGCATTGGCCGTAATATAAAATTCATCAATCGCATCCTGAAACGCGCCAACCGTCATTAAACCCGCCACCAGCAGCACGATGCCGCTAATCACTAAAAGCGTCGCATTGATATCCATCCGCAAGCCGTACATATTCGCCCAGGCAATTCCCGCCGCTGCTAACGTCGCGAAAAGCGCCGCCGAAGCCTGGGAATAAAACGTCGTCATACCAACGCGCCACAGCCAGCGCAGCACGATCGTCGCCACAAATCCCATAATAAACGACAACCCGATCATAAGTAGATCGCCGTCATACATCACAATCACCCCAGCGCTAATCAATCCGCCGGAAGCACAAATCACCAGCGGCGAATGCCGTTTCGGCTGGCTAAGAATTTTCTCGACGCGCTGCTCGGCGATATGCAGAGGCAGATGCTTATTACGAATTTCCAGCGCCAGCGACTGCAGCGCCTGAATCTGCTGATAATTAGCATAATCCGGCACCATCACCCTGATCATCGTCAGCGGCTCGCGGTCAACCCCGCGGTCTTGAGAAATCGTAATCAGCGTATAGCACACATCCATATGCACCGGCCGCCGGCAATACGTCTCAGTAATACCCAGCGACAGCCGCACCACGTCATGCGCCACCACGCCCATGCTCAGCAGCTGCTCGGCAATAGTCATCGTCAGCCGAAGCGCCCGCATATTCGGCGTCAAACTATCATCAATTTTTTCCAAACTATGCATCGGCTCGACGCTATAAAGACTAGCGATCCGCGCCAGCGACTGTGTAATAAACCGGGGAACTTTTCTTTTCACATATTTAGTGTAACAAATTTCTCAGCAATGAAAATAGCCCGCCGAGAAAGCTCCAGCCGAGGCCGGTAAAAGCCTGCAAGGCGAACTATTTTCACGGCGGGCGCTATGCCCCGCGCCGAGATGCCATCAGATCAATTCTAGCAGAATTAATCATTGACATGACGAACGCAATGAGTGCAATAATGGTCAAAAAGTCACCTCCTCTAAGCACCAGAATAACAATTCCTATGACCGCAAGAAGCAATTTTGCAAGTATCTTAATGTCGCTGACAGACATTTCCCTCTCCTTTCTGAGGAGGGCTTCACTCAAAGCAAGGGCTCTTTTGCCCTTTTCCAAACTTCGAGCAAAAGCTAATATATATATCACGCTTGAATAAAAAAGTCAATAGTTTTCGCCAGAAAAAGTGTTTTTTCGCAAGAAAACGCCGCCAAGCACAGCCATACCCCGCATTGCAAGGGTAAAATTTACCACGATTTTGCCCCGCAATCTGTTCGGTCTGTGGAAATAATCGTTATTTTGCCGTTAACCCGCCAGAAAGTGCTTGCCTAAAATGAGGAAGCGTGATATATTGTGAATAGTCAATTTAGCAAAAATAGACAAGGAATGCGAGCCATATGTCTGAATTACCAGAGAAACAAGTCAAGCGCCTCCGGACGCTCATCCAGGAAGCAGAAACCAATTTAGCGGCAGCCAAAGAGTTGCTAATCAGCATCGTTGGCGACGACGGGCAAGTCGTTACCCCGAAAAATCCATCCGACGAAGTCGCCGGCAAGGTTATTGAGGGCGTGTTTGACGGGCAAATGATGCTCAGTCCTGACGGAAAGAATTATCCGATTCCTGCTAATTATGCCTCGAAATCTAAGCTGGTTGAGGGTGATTTGATGAAATTAACCATCGCTGAGGACGGCAGCTTTATCTATAAGCAAATCGGCCCAGTACCGCGCAAACAAGTCATCGGCACGCTCGTCCAGCACGACGGCGTCTATTACGTCGAGGCTTCCGGCCGCGAATATCGCATTTTGCTCGCCAGCGTCACTTATTTCCGCATTAACGTCGGCGACCAAGTCACCATCATCATCCCGGAAGACAATCCTGATGCCACCTGGGCAGCCGTCGAAGCGGCATTGTAGGGTAGTTTCTCGCTTTTTAAGCCGTCCGTGCCTGCGGGCGGTTTTTGATATAATTGTGCTATGCCAGACGATTTTTTACTCGCTTATGCCAGTTTTAACACCGACAACCAGCCGTTTATCGACTGTCAAATCGGCGATGAGATTAAGCGGCGGGAATTGTTTGGCCAAGATTTATCGCTTGAGTTTGACTTCTCGACCAAATATTGTACCGGCTGGGTAGATTTTGAAAATCATTGCAGCCAGATTTGTCCAGATTCCGCCACGGTTGACGGCAAATATGAAAATTGCCTGAAATGCCGCGATCGGACCGGCTTTAATCCAGCGTTTTATAACGCCGATTCCGTGTCGGCGCGGCAGGAAAGGATTAATCAAAACCCGCACTTCGTCTATCTGGCATGTTTCGCGCCGGGAGTTACCAAAGTCGGTATCTCGCAGGAAGAGCGCGGCATTCGGCGATTGCTGGAGCAGGGGGCGCGCTTGGCATTGAAACTGGAGACGTTTTCTTCGGCGCTGATTGCCCGGCAATATGAGGCGAAAATTGCCAGCCTGGACGACATCGTTGAGACCATGCCGATTCATAAGAAACTTGAGCTTATAAAGCAACCCTTTGAACGCGCGACTGGCGAGGAGAAGCTGCAGCAAAAATTACTTGAAATTGAGCAAAAGATTGGTGTGTTATTTCCAAAATCCGAGCTAATTCCTTGCGAAGATTATTTCCAGACCAATGGCATCGATTTAACGCGGGCAGTGCCGATGAAAGATCAGAACCAATTGGCTGGGCGCGTCCGCAGTATCATCGGTCCAATCCTCATCACTGACTACGACGGGCAGCTGCTGGCATATAACGTGAAAAAATTCATCGGCTACCAGGCGCGAAAAATTGACGGCGCCATTGACATAGAAATACCCAGCACGCAGCTGGCGTTGTTTTGACCAACCCGGCATATTGTATTACACTATTTGCAGAAACACGGAGTTAAATATGATCAGGAAACAAAATCAAACAACTAGCAGCATTAAGCGAATTTTTATTTACGGCGATTCTAATGTCTGGGGAGACAATTTCGTTGGATCACGAGTGCGATACAGCGACCGGTGGGTCAACCGCCTGAAGCGGGAACTGCGAGGCAAAGCGCATATCATCGCCGACGGCGTACCGGGCCGTATAGCGGGAGATTTTTGTAAAGCAAAGCCGCACAAGAATGGCAAGCAAGCTTTTACGAAAGCCCTCCAGCAAGCTGGCAATGTAGACATTATTATCATCGCTCTTGGCACCAATGATTTACAGCAGCAATACGGTAGGACGGCGCGAACTATCATCCAAGATTTGACGGATTATCAAAAGCTGGTTGACAGCGCCGACGTCATATACCTCTTACCGCCAGCATTTTCAACTGGTGAAGACTCTGGCCCAGAGTTTACGGAACAATCAAAAGAGATACGACAGGAAATCTTGAGAGATAAAGATTCGCTTGGTGAGTATATTGAGCTGCCGCTTATACCACTGTCTGATGGTATTCATTTTTCAGCAAAAGGTCACCGCTTACTGGCACGCATTGTTAAAAATGCCTTGAAAGCGAGGCAGGCATGAGCAGGGGAAAGAAACCGCTCCTGCAAACCATAGGCCGAGAAATGGCCATTACTACTCACGGCTTTGACGACATGCCAGAAGGCCCAAATGTATTCGTAGCAAATCATGCTTGCATGCGTGATATCTTTGCCATACCAGCAAGCCTACCTGAAGACTGCGATGTTGTTATCAGCTCGCGATTGGCGTATAAAAATAGTTCTGTGTACACGGCAGTGCGGCGACTAATGATAGAAAATGCGCTGCATACGATACCGCTTGAAGTACACGGCGGAAAAGAGTATCTGAAAGCTGGGCTTGAAATGGCCAGACGAGCGTTACTTGACGGACGCTCACTACTCATCTTTCCAGAGGGCGCATACACAGGCGACGCTCAAGTTACCAAAGGCCGAACGGGCGCATCGCGAATTTTATTTGGCGCAAACGTAGGGGGGGGTGAAGCCTAACTTATTGCCAGTAGGAATTCATTACGAACCATGGCCTACCGACCTAGACACATACGCACCTCAAAACGAACAGATCCATGTTACCCTGTGTGACCCCATTGACTATAGAGCAGCCCATCAAAGCTATACTATTTCGACAGATCATGAGTCTCGCCGCCGAGCTTTACGTGCACCAATAGACATGGCTATGCGAGCCATTGCAGAAGCAACTGACTTGCCGTACATTGACAAGCCAATAGAACTGTGGCCGAGAAAGACCATGATTTTAGAGAGCGGTGAAGAAGTTCCCATTCCTGGCCGCCAAACGGCTTACTAATCCCGCACTTTGCGCTATAATACATAAGTATGAGTCAGGCGCTGTACCGCAAATATCGCAGTCGCAGCTTGGACGAGGTGTTGGGACAAGATCATGTGACCAACATTTTGCGCCGAGCGCTGGAGCAGGGGAAAATCGCCCATGCGTATTTGCTGACGGGCCCGCGCGGCGTAGGAAAGACCAGTGTAGCGCGCATTTTGGCGCATGAGATCAATCAGTTGCCGTACGACGAGGAAGCCTCACATCTGGATATCATCGAAATTGATGCCGCCAGCAACAACGGCGTTGACGACATCCGTGCCCTGCGTGAAAAGGCTCAGGTCGCACCGATTTCCGCGCCGAAAAAAATCTACATCATCGATGAAGTTCACATGTTATCCAAGCCTGCCTTCAATGCGCTGTTAAAGACGCTGGAAGAGCCGCCGGCGCACGTGGTATTTATCTTGGCGACCACCGACGCCGATAAATTGCCAGCCACCATCCTCAGCCGCGTCCAGCAATTTTTCTTCCGCCCCATCTCAGTCGACATCATGGCGCGCCAGCTGATGACTATTGCCGAGAAAGAAGGATTTGCCATCGAGACAGACGCTGCACGGCTAATCGCTGAACGTTCGCGCGGCGGGTTTCGCGACGGCATTAGTATGCTTGATCAATTGTCAGCATTGGCGGGCGCTGACAAGCCGCTAAGCGCGTCGGACGTTGCTCAGTATCTGGGACTGAGCGCCACAGAGACGCTGGAGAACCTGCTGGCATTATATCAGCAGCACGACGCTTCTGGGGCGCTGAATGTGCTGGGTGAACTAGAGCAAACTGGCACCGATCCGGTCGTCCTATCTCATCAATTATTATCACTGCTGCGGGCGCGCTTGCATCAGCGGCCGGGGTTAATTACATTAGTCAAGCAGCTGATTGAGGTTGATCGCCATCCGCATCCGGACTTGAAATTATTGACGATATTTATGGATGGTGCTGGAGGTGTAGTTCATAAATCGTCCGAGGCCGCACCCACGCCGACTGCGAGCCCGACTGCCGCGATCAAACCGCCAGTAGCTATTTCCAAATCGCCAGCAGAAAAACCAGAGCCACCAGTAGCTACTTCAGAAGCGCCAGCCCCAGCCGCTCAACCAGCAGAAAATTCACAAAAAACCATCCCGAAACAGGAGCAAACTAATGACTCTGCAGATAAAACGGCAGCAGACGCCGCCCCGGCAGGCAGTCAACCGGCACCAGACAGCCCGCCAGATTCCACCGCCACAGACATCGACTGGGATAAAATCATCACCCTGGCCAAAGAACAGTCGTTCGCTATTGCGACATTGTTGCAAAAGTGCAGTTGGCAGCGAGACGGCAACACCTTGACTTTGTACGTTGGTAATGCCTTTAATAAAAAGAAGCTGGATAATGCGAAGAATCGCCCGCTTATTGCAACAATTATGCAACAAGTTGCCGGCACTGAACTAGATATTGCGACAATCGGACAAAAAGCCCCGCCCAAAGACGCCGAACTTGCAAAAATTGCCGAGCTAATGGGCGGCGGCGAAGAAGTTAACCTGGAGGAATTATCATGAGCGAAAAAAACCAAACTGAGACTATGGCGGGCAAACTGCCGCCGCAAAACCTGGACGCTGAAAAAAGCCTGCTCGGCGCAATTCTCATCGACGAGGAAGTCCTGGCCGACGCCTCGGAAATCGTCAAACCTAACGACTTTTATGATAAAAACCACGGGCTGATTTTCGCTGGCATGATGCGGCTGTTTGAGAAGCACAAGCCGGTTGATCTCTTGACCTTGACTGATGAGCTGAAGCGCAAGGACGAGTTGGAACTCATCGGTGGCTCGGCGTATTTGACGGAGCTCACCAACTACGTACCAACAGCAGCGCACGCGGCGGCATACGCCGAAATGGTGGCGCAAACAGCGGTGCGGCGGCGCCTGATCAAGGCCAGTAGCGGCATCACCGAGCTCGGCTACGATGAATCGACGACGACCCAGGAATTATTAGAAAAAGCCGAGGCCGAACTATTCAGCGTCTCCGACCAGTCATTGAAACAGGATTTGGTCAGCCTGGAAAGCATTTTGACCGATAGTTTTGATCGTATCGAAGAGCTTCACCGCAACAAGGGCAGCCTGCGCGGCATGCGGACTGGCTACCGCGACCTGGACGCCATGACGGCGGGACTGCAGAAGTCGGATTTGATTATCCTGGCAGCGCGTCCAGCCATGGGTAAGACTGCGCTGGTGACTAACCTGGCGTACAACGTAGCGACGATCGAGAAAAAGCCGGTGCTGTTTTTCAGCCTGGAGATGAGCAAGGAGCAGCTGACCGACCGTATGCTGGCGGATGCGGCCGGCGTTGATAGCTGGAATATTCGTACCGGCAATCTAAGCGGCGATGATTTTGAGAAATTATCCGAGGCCATGGGCGAGATGGCAGAAGCGCCGATTTACATTGATGACACGCCGGGCCTCAGTATTTTGGAGATGCGCACCAAAGCTCGCCGCCTAGCACATGAAGGCGAGATTGGCCTGATCATCGTCGACTACCTGCAGCTGATGCAGGCCACCAACAATCACAACGGCAACCGCGTTCAGGAAGTGTCGGAAATTTCTCGTGGCCTGAAGTTGATCGCTCGTGAACTCAACGTGCCGCTGATTGCCCTCAGTCAGCTGAGCCGTTCGGTCGAGTCGCGCACGCCACCAATTCCACAGCTAGCCGACCTGCGCGAGTCCGGCTCCATTGAGCAGGACGCTGACATCGTCAGCTTTATTTACCGCCCCGGCTACTACGAACCAGACAACCCAGAAGTCCAAAACATCACCGACCTGATCATCGCCAAGCACCGCAACGGCCCGGTCGGCAAGATTCAACTCTACTTCCATCCGGAGCGCCTGCGTTTTATGAGTTTGGATCGCAAGCATGACTAGAATTGTGATATAATCATGGCAGTGAAAAAGCAGCAAGTTACTGATATCTTTGTATACAAATGGCGCTATTTTTTTGGCTATATTGTGCTTGTGCTGTTATATATCGGCGCAGTGGTCACTTCGGCGTTATATGCGCCAGGCGGATTGACACAATCAGAAATCGACGCCATTAAAACGACCAACGGCCTGTCATTTAGTATTGACGGTTTAGCAGTCGCCAATCTGCCGTTCCACGCTTTGCAGCTGGTTTTTTTCAAATTATTCGGCGTCAGCTTACTGACCATTAAAGCGCCGGCCATCCTTCTTTCAATCATCAGCTCTATCGCCATATTCTTCCTGCTCAAGCGCTGGTTTAAGCCGAGCGTCGCCATTCTATCCATGCTTATCATGATCACCACCGCCCAGTTTTTATTCATCGGTCAGAGCGCTACGCCGGCAATTTTATACGTGTTTTACGCAGCGCTAATTTTACTATTCGCCACATTAACGTTGCAGAAAGCCAAAATTACTTGGTTGTGGCGGATATTACTGGCGATCACTGCCGCCGCGAGCCTGCTAACGCCGTACTTTTGGTATATTAACTTGGGGCTGCTATTCGTCGCCTTATTACACCCGCACCCGCGGTATTATCTTATTTCCAGAAAATACCGCCGCCGCTGGCTAATACCGTTTCTAGTGTTCTGTCTGGCTACTGGCGCGGTTGCTTATTTATGCTTAAAATCCGACGCTCTCAGAAGCAGCCTGCTGGGATTTGGCGCGCTGAATTTCAACATAACAAGCAATTTGAAGGTTCTATTTTACTCGTATCTTAGAATTGAACCGTCAGTTGTCGATGGACAAATTACACCGATTATGGACTTTAGCGCGCTCATCCTAATATTCCTGGGGCTCGCCAAAAGCTTCCAAAAACGCGCCAGCGCCAGATCGTCCATGATTTGGTCATGGCTATTTTTAGCGTTAATTTTAATTATCTTCGACCCGCAATTAACCGCCACTATCATCGTACCGCTATTCATCTTACTGGCAGTCGGCATCGAGACGCTAATGAACGAATGGTACAAACTTTTCCCGAAAAACCCGTATGCTCGCGGCACTGGCTTGGTATTTATTTCAGCGTTAATCATCGTTATGGTACTGGGCGGCAGTTTCCGCTACGTTGACGGCTACCAACATTATCCGCTGGCTGCCCGCGAATTTAACAGCGATTTATCATTATTAAAGAAAAAACTTTCCGCCGATAAGGAAGCCGCGCTGCTAGTTAGCGAAGCCGAATTACCGATTTATAAAGCCCTCATTAAGCACAATGCTAAGAATTTGCATATCGTCGATTCTATACCGTCTGGCATGCATCAGCCGTTATATATCAGCCGTGCCGCCCGCCAGCACGCGCCTAAAGCCAGCCTAAAAAAGTTATATCTATCGTCAATCCTGGTGAATAGCCGGTCGGAAAACGGCGACCGGTTTTATGTCTACACATCCAGCGAAAAATAAGTTATAATAACGTAAGTAATAAAGGAGGAATATGGCGTTTGACCAGGTGAAAATGCTGCAGCAATTGCGTAAGGCACAGAAACAATTAGGCAAAGAAATCGTTGAAGTTGAGGCTGGCGACGGCGCAGTCGTTGTCCAGATTACCGGCGAGTTGAAAATCAAGTCGATTAAAATCAATCCGAAGATGGTGGATTTGGATAACATTGAGCAGCTGGAACACTGGATTAAGATCGCGATACGCGACGGCATGGCAAAGGCGCAGGAAATTGCTGCCGAGACCATGAAGCCGCTGATGGGCGGACTAGGCAACTTACCGTTTTAGCTATGCCTCTACATATTTTGCCAAAGGCCCTAACGGCGCTTATTGACGACTTTGGCAGCTTGCCTGGAGTAGGCGCGCGAACAGCCGAGCGCTATGCATACGCCGTTCTGCGCCGCAATCCCAAGTCAGCCAAGCAGTTAGCGCAATCGCTCGACCGATTGCACGATCGAGTAAAAACCTGCCCGAAGACATTTGCGCTGATTGACGCGAGCGAAGAAATATCGCCGCTTTACGCTGATAAAAGCCGCAACAAGCAGCTTGTTTGCGTGGTTGAAGAGCCGCTGGATATTGTCGCCTTGGAAAGAACAGGGCAGTTTACCGGGACATACCACGTACTAGGCGGCGTCATCTCGCCGATTGACGGCATTGGGCCGGAACAGCTGCACATTCCAGAACTGATCGACCGGATCAAATCAGACAACGTCCAGGAAGTTATCATCGCTACCAACGCTTCGGTTGAGGGCGAATCAACTGCCTTGTTCTTACAGCGGTATATCCAAGAAGCAGGACTAACCATCACCGTATCGCGCCTAGCGCGGGGAATACCAGTCGGCGTTGACCTTGAATATGCCGATCAAATTACCCTAACGCACGCTCTGGAAGGACGAAAGCAGCTATAAGAATATAAAAGAAATACCCGCCTCATCCAGGGCGGGTATTATATTGCTGTCTAGTGTTTATTTACATCTGGCGGCGAGAAGCTACGTAAGCGATGATGGCTGTGGTTAGTCCGCCGAGGCCCAGTGCTGACATAACGATGTTAGCAGTACCAGTTTTTGGCAGTTCGCCTGGAGTAGGAGTCTCTGGAGTTGGAGGAGGGGTTGACGGCGTCTCTGGAGGAGTAACCGGCTTTTCCTTACACTTGCTCAAATCAGTTGTGTGAATCTCCTTGTTAAGCTCTTCTTTCTTGATTCTCTTAATCTGCTTGGTTTCAATAACACAGATTTCAATTTCTTCTGGAGTTTCTTTACAGCGGCTTAAATCGGTTGTGTGCTTGCTCTCGTTAAACTCTTCTTTCTTAATTTTCTTGATTTCTTTAGATTCAAGTATACAAACCTCGAGTTCTTCCGGAACTTCCTTACAGTCATTTGGGTTCTTAGAATATTTTTTCTCGTCAAACTCTGATTCTTTGATGGTTACCGGATATTTCTTATCCGACAAGCGGCAAACTTGCATCTCCGGCTCTGGTTTGACCGTAATTTGCGTCTGGCAGCCCTGGCTAGTCTTTTGAACGTCAGAACCTTCCTTACCGTTAACTGTCACGGTGACTTTATAGTTACCCGGCTTTGCATAGGTGTGCTGAATTTCAGATGATGTTGTAGTTTGAGTCGTGCCATCACCGAAGTCATACGTATAGCTGGTGACGCTAGCGCCGTCTTTGGCGGTTGCTTTGGTGCTAAACTTGAAAGTATTTCTAGAAACTTCAGTCTTTTGCAGAGCGTCGCAAGTTAACGACGGCTTTGCTGGCGGCGGGGTTGGATTACCCCAAACTGGGTTACCGCAATCCTTGATGACGCCAGCGATGAACTTGCCGTTGTCGTCAAACCAAGCAAAGATATCGAATTGGTTATACACAAAGCTGTTCTGAACGTCAAACTTGTAATATTTTGTACCGCCGACAACCTCAGTGCCATACGACGAAGCAGGATAACGGGTATTGCGCTGGACAGTTCGCGCGCCAGTTGCTACCACGCGGCCGTCAACCACCACGCGGCCGTCTTTATAGACGACACCGTTTTTCATGTTCTTACCTTCGATCATCGCGTCATTGGTATTATTCCAATTCATCAAAGACCGAAAGTCGCTGCGGCTATAATACGTACTTTTCAGCTCCTGGTGGCTGCGCGTACCGCACTCTATTACGTTAATCCACTTGTCGCAAACAGCTGCTCGCGATGGCGAAGCCATCCAGACTCCGCCGATGATAGCAATTCCCAGGGAAATAGCTATGCCGATTCTCTTTAGTTTGTTCATAAAAACTCCTCTTACTGCCTCTATTAACGAGGCTTATACATCCACGTTATCACAAACTTTATGTATTGTCAATAATAATTCGTAATCTTTTATGCTTATTTTCATTTTTCCTCTTTCCCAGGATCGGTCGGCTAATAATAAAAAATACCCGCCTTGGATCAGGCGGGTATCATGTAGCTCACTATTTTTATATTACATCTGGCGGCGGGAAACTGCGTAAGCGATGATGGCTGTGGTTAGTCCGCCGAGGCCCAGTGCTGACATAACGATGTTAGCAGTACCGGTTTTTGGCAGTTCAGCTGGAGTAGGGGTTTCTGGAGTTGGAGGAGTAACAGGAGTCTCTTTACACTTTGACATATCGGTTGTGTATTGGCTGTTACTCAGCTCTTTGCGCGTAACTGTAACTATCTGCTTGTCAGAGATACGGCACACTTCAGCTTTATCGCAATCATCCTCGTTCTTTGAATGCTTTTTCTCATCGTATTCTTTTTCCTTGATGGTGATAATCTTGCCAGTTTTCAACTCACAGACCCTTGTCTTCTGGCAATCTGTCAAATCCTTTGAATGCTTCTTACTATCAAATTGCTTCTCTTTAATTGTAATGATCGTGTTGGAATCCAAGTCGCAAACTTTCGTTTCTTTACAATCTTCAAGGTCTTTTGAATGCTTTTTGCTGTCGTACTCGTTTTCCTTAATCGTAACAATCTTTTTGCTCGTCAAGTCGCAGACTTTAATGTCCTTAGCTTTCCAGGTAGCTTGTCCCCAAACTGGGTTACCGCAATCCTTGATGACGCCAGCGATAAACTTGCCATAATTATCAAACCAAGCATAAATTTCATAAATAGTCGTTCCGTCGATGAAACTCTGGCCGGTGGTGTATTGGTAGTAATTATATCCACCATAATTAACCGTCTTCTCCGGCGAAACTTGGCGTGTACCGGCTTTTGCTTGATATGTACGAGCACCAGTAGCAACAACCTGACCATCAACGATAATATTACCGTTGGCATCAACCGTACCTCGTTTCATATTCGTACCATTATTAATCATACTGTCAGTGATGCCGCTATAATTATACAGACTTTTTACATGAGGCCTGGCGTAAGCTGCCTTCAGGTCGCCCTGACTGTGTGTACCGCAGGCAATGACGTTAAATTCGCTACATTTTGCTGCTTTTGACGGCGAAGCCAGCCAGACCCCGCCAATGATAGCAATTCCCAGGGAAATAGCTATACCGATTCTCCTTAGTTTGTCCATAAAAACTCCTTTTCCCAGCCTTATTCATAGGCTTTATGTTGCCATATTAGCACAAACTTTATATTTTGTCAATAATATTTTAGTACAAATTGTGTTTTAACTAGCTTTTTAGCTATTTTTGCCTGATGCGCCGCCCATTTACATATAAGCCTGGCGATAAATCTGATTAGCATCCCGAATATTTTATCTTGCCAATTTAATACCGCTTTTGCTACAATACAACCATGAAGCCAGAGGTGGGGAAGGCGCGCGACGAGGATGTTGCGGCATTTTTAGCGAAATTTGACGACGTCGAGGAAGCAATCGACGCAATCCGCGGCTTTGCCCAGCCGGCTGTTTCGGCCGGCTTAGTCGACTTAACTCCAACCGCCAAATCTAGCCCAACCGCCAAGGCTATGACGCCGCCCGCTGCCGCGCCAGAACGCTCCGGCCGCTGCCACATCGCCGTAACCGACCTCGCCAAATCTTACCGCGTCGGCCGCCAGACCATTCCAGCGCTCGGCGGCGTTAGCCTTGATATTTTCGCCGGTGAATTCGTGGCCATCACTGGCGCTAGCGGCTCGGGCAAAAGTACTTTACTGCAGCTCATCGGCGGACTCGACAAGCCGTCCGCTGGTCAAATCCTCATTAACGACCAGCCGCTCAGCCGCTTGTCCGACCGGCAACTGTCGCGGTTCCGATCGCGCGAAATCGGCTTTGTCTTTCAATCATTTTATCTGCAGCCATTCCTAACTCTGTCCGCCAATCTGGAAATACCCGCCATGTTTGCCCGCATTAAGTCCAAGCAGCGCCGAGCCCGCGCCCAGGAACTCGCCGAATTGGTCGGACTAGCAGACCGAATGCACCATTTGCCGCGCGAACTTTCCGGCGGTCAAATTCAGCGCGCTGCCATCGCCCGCGCCTTATTCAATCGCCCGAATATTTTACTCGCCGACGAACCGACAGGCAATCTGGACAGCGCCAATTCCGACCGCATCATTGATCTATTTCACCAAATTCGCCGCGAACTCGGCACCACCGTCGTTATCGTTACACATAATCCAGACATCGCCGCAACAGCCGATCGTGAAATCCGCCTGAAGGACGGGAGAATAGCCGATGCTTAGAATCACCGATTCGCTGCGGCTGGCTGGCACCAAACTCCGAGTGCGGCGTATTCGCTTATCCATCACCGTGGTCGTGTCCGGGCTGCTTTTCGCGGCGCTGCTGGCGGGACTGACTATGCTAATGGGCGCTCAGCGGAGCGTCGAGGAATTTGATCGGGGCAGCCTGAACAGCCGCTATTTGGTGGCGCAAACCGCCATTCGGCCAAATAATATTGAATTTACCTCGAACCTAACTGCCCGCGCCGAAGCCGAGCGCACGCAAATGATCAAGGACAAGCAGGCGCTGGCCGCCCGCCTCGGCCTGCCATACGACCCCAAATCCGAACCGCCAATCATGCAGTCATTTCCCGATAGCCAGCCGTACCCGAACGACCAGAGCGTCATCGTCCAGCGGCTTATTCGCCAGGAAACCGCCAAATTGCCGCGCCTCACAGCAGACGCGCAGTGGCAATTTGCCCGCACCCGCGGTGCCGTCCGGCAGTTTAGTATTCAATCAATCGCCGCCAATGGCATGCTGAATTATATGGAGCGGGGAATTGAGTCGTTTGACGACAAGCGCCAGCAAAACAACCAGCCGACACCGCTGGAAGAATTTAAGCAGCAATTCAGCAGTATAACCACCATCGACCAATCGCTGCTGGGCGGCTATTTGCTAGCTGGCGCTAGCGCCAAACCCAGCGAGATTCCGCTGATTATCCGCTACCAGGACGCCGAAGCGCTGCTCGGTCTCAAACCGCTGGATAAAAATGCCAATAATGACACGCAACTATCAAGACTAAAAGAATTGCGCCAAAAAGCCAGACAGCTGACATTCAGCGCTTGTTATCGTAACCCGGCTTCGCAAGAATTACTGCAAACCGCCAAACAACAAATCCAAGCTGCCGCCAATCAAACTAAAAAACCGTCCGCCGATTATGTCAAGCCAGACCGCGAATACGCCATGCCGTCCGCTGACTCCTGCGCCGCGCCGGCTGTTGTTAAGGATAATCGTTCAGCCGAAGCCAAGCGCACCGAGGCTAACCAGCGCCAATTTGATCAGACTTTCGGCTCAGCCCAGCCCGAACCCGCCCAGGCCAAATTTACTTTCCGTGTCGTCGGTCTGATGCCAGACGGTATTGAAGCCGCCCAAAGCGACATCGGCAGCTTCTTACAGCAATTCTTAAGCGCCCGCCTGTCATACACCTGGATCATGCCGCGCGGATCAATGACCACCGCGGCGCAAACAGCACTTGAATCGACTATTCAAACCGCCAACAATGATCAAGGCGGCGCCAATAGAGACGAGACACTGGCTATCTATGAATTCAGCGACCCCAATAAAGCTCGCAGCTACCTGGCAGCCGCTTCTTGCGGCGAAGGAGCTTCTGGCGATACAGGAGATACCAATTTATTCGCCCAGCCCGAACCCGCTGAAGCTTCCAAAACCCAAAAATCTAATAAGTCAATCTGTCTGCCGCACTACGTAGTATTCGCGTCGCCCACCGGCAGCAACTCGCTCGTCAATTACGACGCCATGGAACGCCTCAAGCCAATCATCATGTGGACGTTCATCGGCGTGACGATCATCGCTGCCTTTATCTTGCTGATTATCATATCCCGCACCATCGCCGACAGCCGCAAAGAGTCCGCAGTCTTTCGAGCGCTCGGAGCAACGCGGCTTGATATAAGCCAAATTTATTTCGTCTACACCATGATCGTGGCGCTGCTCACCGCGCTATTCAGTATCACCGCCGGACTAATCGTCGTATATATCGCCGACAATGTGTTCGCTAGTCAAATCACCGCGACGCTGCGCATCGCCATGACGCCGAAAGATTTGGCGACAACTTTCCGATTTTGGACAATTGACTGGACGATCATCGGCGCGGTCGCCCTCAGTATCATCGCTGCTGCTGTACTGGCATGCCTGATACCGCTCATCCGCAACACCCGCCGCAACCCGATCAAAGACATGCGCGACGAATAGCCCGATCGATATCTTTAATGGCGCCGTCGTTATCTCGCCAAATCCAAACTAAAATCAGCTAAAAATTTTACGAGTCTATAACTCCGGCAGTTCGGGGTAAGCGGCCTGAATCGAATCTAAGAATAATTGTCTTGCCCTTGTTCTGGAAAGCCGCTTCGGATTGAGTTGGTATTGTTTGCTTGAACACATCGCAGCAACCATAATTCCTATTGTCGCTGTAGTTTTCTTCCTAACAGCCAAGCCGATTCTCCGAATAGCGTCGCTATCTTTTGGTAACAGGTGAATTTTTCGCGCCACAGCTGCCGCACCAATGTCACTTTCCGTCTCCGTGAGGGCGTGATCAATTGCCTCCCGAAGAATCGGATCCTTATTCACCTCGGGATATTTTCTCTCCAAGTATTTTAATATACACGGTCCAAGTATTTTTCCCGCGCGCTCCTCATAGGCATCAGCTTGCTCTTGCGACTCAATTCGTCTCAAAGCATCACCATTCGGCAACGACGAATAAAATTTATCTAGCCTACGCGACGGCGTACAAGATACAGTGCACTTTTTGCAAGGGCATGGCGTGTCGATCCGTGTGATCAGCGGTGATAATCCGCGCACGGTGCAATATATTGCGCGGGCAGCAGGCATTCATAACCCTGAGAAATCAATCACCGGCGCCGAACTAGCGAAATTAAGCAGAGAAGCCTTTATGCGTGCTGCCGACGAGCATACGATCTTTGCGCGCGTCTTACCGGAGCAGAAAGAGCGCCTGATCGCCCATTTTCGCAACCAGGGTAAATTCACTGGTATGGTTGGCGACGGCGTAAATGATGCGCTTGCGCTTAAGCAAGCCGATCTTGGTGTCGCTATGCGTGCTGGTGCGCCTGCTAGCCGCCGCGTTGCCGACTTGATTCTACTGAACAACTCGTTTACGTCGCTGCCGGCTGGCATGCAGCTAGGCAATCGGATTATTCAGGCGATTGAAATCATCGCGATTCTCTTCTTCCATAAGATTATCTACGGTGTTGTGCTGCTATTTTCGACGATCGTGCTTGGCGTTGTCTATCCATATGCGCCGCGCCACGTGACGTTTTTGAATATTTTCCTCGTAACCATGCCGACGATTATGTGGACGCTGTTTCCGCCTTCGCCCGAGCACCGTGTGGATCCGCGTGGTTTTTGGCGCGATACGCTGCGGGCGGTTGCGCCGATCGCGATCCTCACAGGCTTGACGATTGCAGCTGTATATTGGATTATGTTGAAAACGCCTGGCGTCCAGCCGCCGCAGGCCGCCACGATGACGGTGCTCATCGCGACGTTTTTTGGCGTGTATCTCGTGTTTTTGGCGGGAATTATGCTCGGTGTTACGCTTGATAATCGCGCAAAGTTGGCGCGAGCGCTGTACCTGGCGGCAGTTGCGGTGGTGGCAATTGCCGGTTTCGCAATTGTTCCGCTGCGCCGCTTTTTTGACTTCACTGCGCCAAATGCGGCGTTACTGTGGCCTGGCGCGGCGATTGTAGCGGCTGTAGCGGTTGTGCAGTATATCATCGCTGGGCGCGCCGGCTTGAGGATTGAGCGCGGTATGGACGGGGTATCGCGCACGTCAGATACTACATCCAATCCAGATCTCAAAAAGAAATAACCCCACACGAGTAACCCGTGCGGGGACGCCTGGACTTCAGACGGTTTTACTGGTTAATTTATTTTGCACCCACCAGTTGGGTGCAGACACCTGCTGCTTACTCCTCTTCCTCCTCTCCTATGCCCTGGAGGGCAAGGAGGTTGAAGAAGAAGCTAATAATGATTATTATCATTACGAGCATAGATCGCGTACACACAATGGTGTACGCTTGGACGCTTACGGCCACGGCGTATGCCGTTGCCGTAATCCACGCGGTGGCGATGCCACGCCACCGCGAGCCTTCCATGGATCGCCATGTGGTGCACATGGCGAGGCTCGGGAGGGGCAGTGAGAAAACGAACAGGAAAACGATAAGAGCGGTAAACATTACCGTCTCCTTTCTTGTTGTATGAGGTGCCAGCCTTTGGCACCTCAAGCCTTCAAGTGTCTGACTTGAAGACGAAGTGCCTTAGAATGATAGCTGGTGCTATCAAAAAGGCTAATATATATATATCATACTGGAACAGAAATGTCAACACATTCGTACTAACCCACTACCTTTGCAACATCTCTGCAGGCGTTCGCATCTGTATACCTAAGTGTACTCTATGGTGGTTGTAATAATCCAGGTACG
>ERZ773042.888-NODE-888-length-18697-cov-8.865197_pt1 | contig 18697 bp, 9 predicted proteins | sample MGYA00511664_ERZ773042 | MGnify/ENA primary metagenome ERZ773042 (study PRJEB29015, sample SAMEA2737984) | human oral metagenome | biome: human oral; feature: human-associated habitat; material: dental | place: China | collected 2036 ... | reverse complement strand
ACTGGCTTGGGGGAATGACGCAAAAGAATAGAATGAAGATTCTTTTTCTGCCCCCGTTCTGAGTGATGACGGACAGTTAAGCGTCATCCTGAACGAATGTGAAGGATCTATTACCGTGGTGAGGAAGCCGGCAAAAAGGGGAATAGCTATTAGCTGTTAGCTGTGAGCTGTCAGCTGCAAGCTAACTATTCTTTTACGATTTGAATCATCCCGGCGAGCGAGTATCCTCGTAAAGTATTTAATCTGAACCGATAAGATTCGGAGCAAAAAAGACGGTCAGTGCAACCGTCTTTTGCTTTTATGGCTCTTATTTCTATTTCCCTATTTTCAGTTCTGTCCATGCTCTGTCGTACATGGTGAGGGATTCCCCGATGTCTTCAAGCCATTCGCCGCGGGAGATGTAGTCGCGGGCGGCTTTCAGCATGGGATCTTTGTTATATTCTTCGGAGTGATAGGTTTCCGCTTTGGCATTGGGATCATTGTAGCCGATGTATTCGTAATTTTTCGCGCTGACCTGCGGATCATAGAGGTAATTGATGAAGGCTTCCGCCAGTTCTTTGTGTTTCGCCCCTTTCGGAATAGCAAAGGTGTCCGCCCAGATGACGGCGCCTTCTTTGGGAATAATGAAGGCAATGTCTGGATTATCCTTGTGGGTAAAAGAAGTGTCGCCGGACCACATGGTGCCGATCCAGGCTTCTTCGGCGATGAATTTCTGCTTGATGGTGTCGGTGTCAAAGGCGAGGAGGTTGGGGATCAGTTTGTGGAGATGGTTGACGGCCTGTGTGACTTCGTTTGGATCTTTCGAGTTTACGGAATGCCCGTCTTTCTTGAGTCCCATGCCGATGACTTCACGGTTGTCGTTGAGCAGGATGACACGGCCTTTGTATTCGTCTTTCCACAAATCATTCCATGAGCGGGGCGTATCTTTGATGTATTTTGTATTGTAAGCAATGCCTGTGACGCCCCAGGTGTAGATGACAGAATAATCGCCTGAAGGGTCATAGGGAGGATTCTGCAGGGCGGGAAGCATATTTTCCGTATTCTTTATTTTGCTTTTATCCAGTTTTTCGAGGAGGTTCAGCTTGATCATGGTGGCGACCATGTAGTCTGACGGCTGGATGACATCATACTCCGAACCACCTGCCTGTATTTTTGCGAGGAGTTCTTCATTGTTTGCGAAAACGTCGTAGTTGATCTTGCAGTTGTATTTCTTTTCGAAATCCGAAAGGACGTCGGGAGAAAAATTGTCCGCCCAGCTGTACAGGTTCAGGACTTGCGTGTCTCCCCCGCTTTTCGTATTACCGTCAGGGGCTGATCCGCAGCCCGCAGCGGCAAGGCATGCGCCTGCGAGGAAAAGGGAAAAGAATTTTTTCATAGGGAATCTCCTTCAGGGAAAACGAAAATCGGTTCGGGATAATGGGGATGTAGGGGATTGAGCATAGGATGGTTCTTATGTACCAAAGAAATCAATATCAGGGTCTTTGTTCCATATGTATTCCATACGGGCGGCGATACGTTCTGCCGCATTTGCGCCGAAACGGTCGCGGATAAAGCCGAGTGTCATGTCCATTCCTGCAGAAATGCCGGACGAGGTATAAAATTTTCCGTCGTGCACCCAGCGTGCTTTTCTTATCCAATGGACTTTATCGGATGTGGAAACGACCCAGTTGAAAGCTCTTTTATTGGAGGTAGCCCTTTTTTCTTCGAGGGCTCCGCATCGGGCAAGAAGGGCGGAGCCGGTACAGACGGACAGGACGAAAGAGGCGTCTTCCGAAAGACGGCGTAAATTTTTCAAAAAAGGTTCCTCTTTTATCAGTGTGCGTGTACCGGCGCCGCCGGGAATGACAAGCGCGCCCGATGTATTCATATTTCTTTGGGGTTCCGTATCAATTCTTACACCCTGCGTACTCGTGACAAGGCCGCCGTTTTGTGAGATATAGTGAAGTTGGAAATCGGGATGGCGGCCGCATATTTCAACCGGCCCGAAGAGATCCAGTGTTTCAAACTGCTCAAATAAAAGGAAATTGATATCCATGAGAACTCCTGTCTAAGACAATCAAGGAATACTTTGGGGCGGCAATCATGAGAAAAGAGAAGCTGTTTACTGCCGGTCATCGGGCAGTTCTTTTTTTCTGCCGGTTCCCGCCTGCCGGATCTGAAAAAAATCCGCCAGAAGGACGAGCGCGATTTCAGCGGCGATCATGAGGGTGGAAAGGGCATTGATTTCCGGAGAAATCCCTCGCTTCACCATGGCGTAGATGTAAAGCGGGAGAGTTGTCGAATTCGGTCCGGCTGCGAAGAAGCTGATGATGAAGTCATCGATGGACAGTGTGAAAGCGATGAGCGCGCCCGCAGTGATTCCCGGCATGATGAGGGGAAGCGTGATGTAGCGGAAGCACTGCCACGGACGGGCATACAAATCGCCGGCGGCTTCTTCGTATTCCTGTTTCAGCCCGTCAAGCCGCGCCCCCACCGTGATGACTACGAAAGACAGGCAGAAGGTGATGTGGGCGAGGATGATGCTTGTCCGTCCCAGCGATAAATGGATTTGGGAAAAGAGGACGAGAAGGGAAAGTCCCATGACAATTTCGGGAATGAGGATAGGAAGATAGATAAGGCCGTTCAGGAGTCCCTGCCATTTATAACGGTATTTGTGAAGGGCGAGTGCCGCGGTCGTACCGAGAATGGTGGACACCGCCGTGGAAATGAATCCGATGACGAGCGTATTGGCGAGTGCCTCCGCCACATGGCGGTTATTAAAAAGCTGGGCGTACCATTTGAACGTGAAGCCTGCCCACACAGCATTCATGCGGGAGTCATTGAAGGAATACAGCGCCAGGATAAGAATAGGCAGGTAAAGGAAGGCCAGCACTGCCAAAGCGTAAGAAAGAAGGAGATGGCTACGCCATGTTTTCTGCATCGCTGTCTCCTTTCTGCGCCTGAATCGCCCGATAGTACAGGAAAATGAGGATGAGGGAAAGCAGGGCGAGCACGATGGACAGTGCCGAGCCAAAAGGCCAGTCGCGGGCGGAAAGGAACTGGTTCTGTATGACGTTGCCCACGAGAGCCGCTTTCGCTCCGCCCATGACGTCGGGGACGACAAACATGCCGAGGGAAGAAATGAAAACCAGTACCGTCCCTGCCGCAATGCCGGGCATCGTCAGAGGCAGGGTGATTTTTCGAAAGGCTGTCATGGGAGAAGCGCCCAGATCAGCAGCTGCTTCCAAGAGCCTGCGGTCGAGCTGTTCGATGGAGACATAAACGGGGAGGATCATAAAAGGAAGAAGGGCGTACACCATGCCCAGCATGACAGCGCCTTCATTGTACAGGAACTGGATCGGCTGGGAAATAACTTCCAGCTTCATCAGAATCGTATTCAGCACGCCTTGGCTGCGGAGGATGATCACCCACGCATAGGAGCGGATAAGGAAATTGATCCAGAAAGGAATCATACAGAGGATTAGTCCCTTCTGCCGCAGATGGCGGGGGAGCCGGGCGATGCAGTATGCCAGCGGATAGCCCATGAGGATGGTGCATACCGTGGTTACGACGGCTATGAAAATTGTCCGTCCAAAAATGGAAATATAAAGAGGATCCAAAAACCTCGCATAGTTTTGGAAAGTCCAGCCAAAAACGATCTGTCCGTATGCCGTGCGGGAAGCGAAAGAAACCGCTACCACGATGAGCATGGGGATGACAAAGAAAACAGCCAGCCAGACCATGGACGGGACGAGCAGATATTTTCCGTTTCTTTTCATCGTTCTACTCTGACCTCGTCTTTTTCATACCACCAGATGCCTACATGGTCGTTAATCTGCCAACGGTGGACGTCATCAAAGTACTGGTAGGCGAGGACTTCCTGGCCCGTGCCGTCAAGACGGATGAATACTTTATCAATGGTGCCGTAAAAAATCACATCGTCCACCGTGCCGAAGAAGCGCGGCGCGGGATGGGAATCATCGCCATCTTTTCCGCCGCAGAGATTCAGCTTTTCAGGGCGGAGGACAAGAATTTCCTTCCCGTTATCAAAGAAATTGCTTTCCCCTATGAATTCGGCGACAAATTTTGTTTTCGGATAATGGTAAATCGTATTGGGATCATCGTCCTGCTGGATTTCCCCCTTGTCCATGATAACGATGCGGTCGCTCATGGTGAGGGCTTCTTCCTGATCATGGGTGACGAATACGAAAGTAAGGCCAAGTTCTTCCTGCAGGTCTTTCAGCTCGATCTGGAGCGTTTTGCGGAGCTGGTAATCAAGAGCGCCGAGAGGTTCGTCTAAAAGAAGCATTTTCGGATTATTTACGAGGGCACGGGCCACGGCGACACGCTGCTGCTGCCCTCCCGACATCTGCGAAGGATACCGGCTGCGGAGATCTTCCAGCCGGATCAGTTTCAGCAGTTTCTGTGTGCGTTTTGCGGCTTCTTCCCTGCCGACACCTTTCATGCGCAGGCCAAAACCGATATTTTCCTCTGCCGTCATATGGGGGAACAAAGCGTAATTCTGGAATACCATATTCACATCCCGTTTATAAGGGGGGAGATTTGTGATATCCTGCCCGTCAAGGATGATTTTTCCTTTTGTCGGAGTGTCCAGCCCTGCAAGCATACGGAGAAGAGTCGTCTTTCCGCAGCCGGAAGGACCTAATAAAGTTAAAAACTCGCCATCATGGATAGAGAGTGAGAGCGGGGGGATAATGACATGATCACCGTAAGCCTTGGTGATTCCCTCCAGACGGACCAATTCTTTCATGTCCCGAACACGACCTTTCAAGGAAGTATAGAAGCGGTGACGCCGCAGCCGCTTTATGCCCGCAATCGGGCAACTATAAAAAGAAAGCGCAGGACTTTCCGCTTTCACGGCGGCGCGTTTTTTATTTACCTTGTCGAAAAAACGAAATTCTCTATGACTCCGCGGTTTTCCTTACGGGAAGATAAAAACTGCACCAATACAAATGGTCAGCGCTTCCTTCTGTTTGTACTTTATTATACATGGAAATATATAAAAACTGAATGCCTTTTGCCACTATTTTTATAAATAACCCTAATCTTTCGGAAAGGGAATGATGGCCGATAGCTGATAGCTGTGGGTCAGAGACAAAAGACTGAAAATAGGAGACGCTGTTTGCCCATTGCTTTGGATATCAGCGGAGAAGGATTTGCTGCTGTGGTGAGAAAAACCGTAAGAAGATAAAAGCTATCAGCTGTGAGCTGTCAGCTACAAGCTAAATATTCTTTTACGGTTTGAATCATCTTGGCATGCGAGTATCTGTTTCGGCTTCGTCGGTCACCGGGCGCATAATAATAAGTGGCGCTGAATTGGTAAGAAAGGAGCCGGCTTGATTTGTCCCCAAATTTGCCTTCTAAAGAAGGGGAGTTTCTAAATAGGAAAGTACCGGTTGATTTGATCCATTACCGATGGTATTTCTGAATTTGCGAAAAATTATTGACACAACCAGTTCTGACGGTAAGAATAATTCACTTACACCTGGGGGATGCTTGCATATATGCAAGGTATAAAAACAAAAACGTTTCTTCCTGATTATATATCCGGGAAGGAACGTTTTTGTATTGCGAAGATATATTTCTGACGCCTGGGGTGCGTCTATTTGTGGAAAGCTTATTGCCCGTGATTCTTTTATAATGCTATGCGGAAATCATGGTACAGCCCCCCAACCGCTGGATAAGGCAGAAAACAAATAATTACATCGATAAAGTAAATGTATGAATACATAGGAAATGGATGTGGAAGTGCTATGTGTGTTTACACCTGCCCGCTTAGATAAAATAAGCTGGTAATTCCGTTATTTTCCGAGAAAAGTGCGATACGGGATCTACTATGTTTTTTCGCTCAGTACAGCTTGAATGATTTGAGACAGCATATCCTGTTTTTCCTCTGAGAGAGTATACTTCGTTCCATTGAAGAGAAATGTGCTGCTCAAGATGGATCTCAGATCCGGTAGTTCTTTTGTATTGTACGTACTTCTATCTTCCTGCAGGATATAATTCCGGGGCTTTCCTATCTGAGACAGTTCGTCAGTGGAAAGGTGCAGACCACTGCAGATTTTTACTATATTGTACATGGATCCGCCATCTACATTCTTCAGAATGGAATATAGAGTTCCATATGGCATATTGATCTTTGCGGCGAAATCTTTCAGTGTCCATCGTTGGAGGATCAGCTTTTTCAAATATTCCTCTTTTGTCATAATCGCCTCCTTACTGTTGATTTTACATAAATAATATCGAAATTTCAATGAATCAGGAGTGGGATGTGGATTTTTTAGTAATAAAAAGTTATAATGATATAATAATTTGAAATTTCAAATTAAAGGGAGAGAGGAACGTGTATAAAAATCTGATGGCAGAATTGGCAAAACAGGAGATGAGCCTTGAAGAACTGTCAAAAGAAATGGGGATCAAGCAGGAAATGCTGCTGTTGAAAATGGAAAACCGTCATGGAATTAATTTTAAGGAGGCTGTGAAGATTAAAATGATTCTAAAAACGGATATGCCGTTGGAGGAGCTTTTTTTTTGGGAGTCGATTTGAAATTTAGAATTATATGATTGGGCCATTTTGTATGTATGCTGTTACAGTATGTAACGACATACACATGACGGGAAATAAGGAAACTCTTTTATTAAAGTGGACTTGAACAGAAATATGGAGAATAAGGTAGCTTTTTAGGAATGCCTTGGAAATAATCGATCGCTCCGAAATTCATCTCCATTCTTAAGAAATATTGATATGAATCATATTCATAAAGGCATTTGGAATTAAAGTAAGGACAGCTGTACTGTTATTGCAAAAATTAAGAGCACAGCTGTTTACATTATATGAATGAAATGGCACTGAACCGGTAGATAAATATTCATCAGTGAAAAATCTTGTGTTTTTATAAAGGCTGGTAAATATGATGAGAAGTATAGAAGGAGGTGTAGGAGATCTGCCGGATCATATAAATAAATTTTTGATATAGCATTATATTTTTTGGGTATGTAGAGAGGAAGGGTTATATGAACAAAATTTACAAAGTCATTTGGAGCAAAGTGAAGAACAGTTATGTGGTAGTTCCAGAAATTGCCGCCAGCAGCAGCAAAAATAAGGGGAATAAAGCATATAAATCTGCGCTGGCTGCGGTTTTAACGGCGATGCTGGGCTTTGGCGGTTTTGTCGGCAGTGAGGCGGCTACAGTCAATGATGGGGATACATTGAACGGCAGTACCCATATCACCGTAACTAAGGATCCGGCAACCAAGACGATTACCATATCAACGACCGGGCTGGCCACGACGGGTGATTTGGCTACATTAAGTACGCAGGTGAATACCAACACCGGCAATATCAACAATAATGCTACCCATATCAGTACGAATGCTACCAATATCAGCACAAACGCCGGCAATATCAGCAATAATACATTAAAAATCAACACGCTCACAGCACTGACAAATAGCCTGGGACTTGATGCTGCAAAACCGGGGATTAAGTATTTCCGTGCCAATTCCACGGGGGCAGATGCTTCAGCTGTTGGCTCGGATGCTGTCGCGGTAGGGACGCAGGCCAGAGCCACCAAAGATAATGCGATGGCAATGGGGGTGGAGGCCAAAGCAGAAGCCGAAGATTCCGTGTCGGTAGGGCATGCCTCCAGAAACGTTTCTAATGCAGTAAATGGCGTGGCCATCGGCCATGGGGCAATTAACGGTGCTGTCAGCGGTATGACACCGGATGGAGACAGCACGGTCGTACTTGTCGGCGGCGGCAAGAATAGTGTGTCTGTCGGGAATAAAGCCAATGCCCGTGGTAATTCTTCTATTGCGTTGGGAGATGGAGCGGTTGTTCAAAATGATGGCGGCAATCGTATAGTTAATAACAACAGTATGGCGATTGGAACAGCGGCAAAGACGGTGTCTTCTAATAATGCGACAGCTATCGGGCACGGTGCTTTTGTTGCCAAAAACAGTCACAGTGCGATTGCTGTTGGCGAAAGTGCCCAGGCCGGTAAGGAAGCCGCAACGGCGATCGGCAAAGAAGCGGCTGCTAAAGGCAAAAACAGTCTGGCAGCCGGTACTTCTGCTGTGGCCGAAGGAGAAAATGCCGTATCTGTTGGTCAGGGAACGGAAGCAAAAGGGAAAAATGCGGTTGCTATTGGGAATGCCAGTCAGACAGCCGGTTCCAGTTCTGTTGCTGTCGGTGATGAAGCCGGCGCGGCAGCCGGCAGATCTGTGTCTGTCGGTATTGGTGCCGGTAAGGGCATGATTGGTGATGTATTGGGAACGAAGGGCTCGCATGTGTCTATTGGTGACGAAGCCGGACAAAATGTGGATGGACAGCATGATATTGCCATCGGCACCAAGGCGGGCGGAAATGTATCCAGCAATTATAATATTGCCATTGGTGTAGAGGCAGGGACGAATATAGGTACTGCCGGTAACCCTTCTATTGGGAAAAATGTATCCATCGGATATAATGCCAATAAGAATGCTACCCTGGTGTCCCGCCTCCAAGCGACAGCAGTCGGCAGTGATACGAAAGCCGCTGATGACGCGTTAGCGCTTGGTTTTCATGCGCAGGCAGCAGGAAATGGATCCATAGCTGCCGGGTTTAATGCATTGGCGGAAGACGCGGCCAGCATGGCGCTGGGACAAGGGGCAAAGGCTTCCGGCGGGAACATTGCCATCGGTAATGGTTCGGAAGCCAGCGCGGCCATGATCAGCGGTACTGGTTACCTGACAGGGACTGCTGCTCCTTCCACAGGTGTTTCAGTCGGTACGGCGGCAGCATTGCGCCGTATTACGAATGTGGCGGATGGCGCGCAGGATCAGGATGCCGTTACCGTGGCACAGCTGAAGAAATCCATCGATGAAACGGTCCGGCAGGTGAATGCCAGTATCACCAGTACGACGGCTACAGGAGTTTACTATGATACTGTAACTACCGGGCAGGGAGAGAGTATCACTTTAAAGAATACCAATAACAAAGGAACCGTGATTCACAATGTGGCTAAGGGTACATCGGGAACAGATGCGGTTAATGTTAATCAGTTGAATGAAACAGTGGATCAGGCAAAGACTCATTATTACTCTGTGAAGTCCACAAATGCGAATAATTACAATAATGACGGGGCTGCCGGCGAAGATTCTATGGCAGCAGGCGTCGGCGCCAAAGCGTTGGAAAAACGCAGCGCGGCTATTGGGAATAATGTGGAGGCACAGGGAGAAGGCAGCATCGCCCTGGGAACCGGCTACGAGGAAATAAATGGCGGGACACCTACCATTACGCAGACTGTGGCCGCTTCCGGTTATAAATACAATATGGCCATTGGTGCAGGAGCACAGTCGGAAGGGAATCATTCTATTGCCATGGGTACCCGTGCCGTCACCACCATAAAGAATGGCGGAACCAGTGTGGATAAGGCGGTGGCCATCGGTTATGCCGCCGGAGCCTCTGATGATAAAGCGGTAGCAATAGGCAGTGAAGCCAAGAGTAACAGCCGGAGCGCGGCAGCTTTGGGTGATCGGGCACACGCATTGGCGAATGATGCTTTGGCTATAGGTACAACGGCAAGTGCTACAGGAGAATCTTCCGGCGCAATCGGTACGGCCAACACTGTCAATGGGGCAGGGACATATGTCATCGGCGCACGGAACAGTGCTCCCACAACTCCGGTAGCAAGCAATGGTTCAAATATCACGGCGGTCAATTCCGGTGTGTTTGGAAATGAAAATACGTTGGACGGTGAGAATAACAGAGTAACCGGAAACAGTAACATCGTCAAAAAAGAAACGGCAACAGGGCTAACGGATATCATGCTGACAGGGAATAATAATACAGTCAGCGGCGATACGGATACAACGACGCAGGATGATGCCGGCAAGGTATCCGGTATCACGATTACCGGTTCAAAGAACACGGTAAAGGCAAAAAATAATACAAAGAATCTTACAGATGTCCAGATTGTCGGGAATAATAATAAGATAGACACATCAAATAAAGCGCTTGATTTGTCCAATACCCAGATATTGGGCAGCAATGTGAATGCCACCATGGGGAATTCCGTATATCTGGGGAGCGGCTCCGCTTATGTGGCAGATAGCGCGTCCACCAAAGGCATGGCAGTTTATAACAGTGATGGCACTTATGCCTATGCAGGCGGCACACCGGCAGGTGTTGTCACGGTAGGAGCTAAAGGCAAGGAACGCCGTATTCAAAACGTGGCGGCCGGATTGGTTGCTCCGCAGAGTACGGATGCGGTTAATGGCAGCCAGCTTTATACCATGACTCGTCCGCTCCGTTTTGGCGGAGACAATTCCACTATCGGGGCGACAAGCGCGGCAGACGTCAATGTGGTTAAACGGGGATCTGATCAGGCGATGGCCATCTTGGGTGGCGCTGATGGTAGCAAGCTGAGTGATAACAATATCGGCGTGGTAGCCGATGCGGCGAATAATAAGTTCAATATCAAGCTTGCTAAAGAGCTGAAAGATCTGACCAGCGTAACGACAAAAGACGCGGCAGGAAATACGACGGTAACCAACGGAGCCGGTACGACTGTGACTGACAGTACCGGAAATAAGACAGAAGTCAATGCCGGCGGCATTACCATTACGCCGAAGACACCGGGACCCGGCAAAACGAATGTTTCTTTAACCGCGGACGGACTGAATAATGGCGGCAACCAGATCCATAATGTAGAAAAAGGCACAGCCGATACAGATGCAGTCAATGTCAGCCAACTGAAGGCTCAGTCTTCTGATCTTATTCAAAAGGGCTTCGGTATCCAGGCGGAAGATGGACAAAAAGTGCATAAAGACCTCGGTAGTGATGTGGAAGTTGTAGGTGATGGAAAAAATATTACCACCAAAGTCGAGGGCGGCAAGGTCAAAGTGGCATTGAAAGACGATATTAATGTCAACAGTGTGACGACAAAAGACGCGGCAGGAAATACGACAGTAACCAACGGAGCTGGTACGACCATTACCGACAGCACCGGGAATAAGATGGAGGTCACCGCCGGTGGCATTACCATTACGCCGAAGACACCGGGACCCGGTAAGACAAATGTTTCTTTAACCGCGGACGGACTGAATAATGGCGGCAACCAAATCCATAATGTGGCAAAAGGCACGGCCGGTACAGATGCGGTCAATGTAGATCAGCTGAAAGACGAGATCGCAGCCAATGCGACCAAGCTGGTAGACGGAAAGAATACCACCGTTGAAGGCGACGGAACAGCAGCGAATCCGTATAAAGTCAATGTGAAAGATAACATTAATCTTGGTGAAAAAGGCGCGAACGGCAAAGACGGATCCATTGGAGTCAACGGTAAAGATGGCTCTGCCGTAGTGATCAACGGCAAAGACGGTTCTATCGGTTTGAATGGCAAAGACGGAAAGGACGGTCTCACCATGAAATCTGCTGCCGGAGCGAACGGCGTCGACGGCACGGATGGAAATAACGGGACAAATGGCATGACCCGTATCGTTTATGAAGATAAGAACGGCGTTACCCATGAAGTAGCAACCATGGGCGATGGTCTTAAATTCGCAGGAAATAGAGGTACTGTAGCTAAAAAACTGAATGAAACCATGACCATCAAAGGAACCGGTACGAAGGCAGATGCGGAATACGATTCATCCAATATCAAAACCATGGTGAACGGTAACGGCGAGATGATTGTCGGCCTGGATAAGAACCTGAAAGCGGACAGCCTTGCCATCAACGGCAAAGATGGAAAAGACGGCGCCACGATTAAAGGCGGTGATGGGAAACCGGGCGTTGACGGGACAAATATCACCCGCCTTGTTATTGAAGAAAAAGACGGGAAGCAGCATGACATTGCGACCCTGGACGACGGCATGAAGTATGGCGGTGATACAGGAGCTGTCATCAAGAAGAAACTGAACGAACAGGTGAACGTAGTCGGAGGCATTACAGACACAAACAAACTGACGACAGAAGATAATCTCGGCGTCGTATCCGACGGCAATAACAACCTGAAAGTCCGCATGGCCAAAGACCTGAAAGGTTTGGAGACTGTGACGACAAAGACAGTTACTGCCGATACAGGAAATATCACTACGGTAAATTCCGATACGGTGAATGCCAAGACTGTCAAGACAGGAGATACCACGATCAATGATAACGGGTTGACCATTAATAACGGTCCTTCTATCACTAAAAATGGTGTAGATGCGGGAGATAAGAAGATCACCAATGTGGCGCCCGGTGACATCAGCCCGACCAGCAAAGACGCGGTGAACGGTTCCCAGCTGTTCCAGACAAACCAGAGCATCAGCAGGCTGGGAGACCGCGTGAACAAAGTTGGTGCAGGGGCAGCCGCCTTGGCAGCCCTCCATCCGCTGGACTTTGACCCGGATGACAAGTGGGATGTGGCAGCCGGCTACGGCAACTATAAAGACGCCCATGCGGTAGCGGTAGGAGCATTCTACCGCCCCAATGAAGATACCATGTTCAGCGTGGGAGGCTCCTTCGGCGGAGGAGAAAATATGGTGAATGCCGGCGTCAGCTTGAAGCTGGGACAGGGCAACCATGTATCCACATCAAAAGTGGCAATGGCGAAAGAGATCAAAGACCTCCGCAATGAAGTGGAACATCTCCGCAGCGCGCTCGGCCAGGTCGTACAGGGACAGGCGCTGGATCCGATGAAGATCAAGCTCTTCCCTGATATACCGGAAAACCACTGGGCCTACGAGTATATCGCCACCCTTGCGGGGAACGATATTATTGAAGGGTATCCGGATGGAAACTTTGGCGGCGACCGTATGATGACACGTTATGAATTCGGTGCTATCGTATACCGCGCGATGCAGAGAGGATTCGAAGTACCTGCCAGAATGCTCAAGGAATTTGAACCTGAACTGGAACGGTTCCGCGTGGACACGATTGCGCAGAACAAAGCAGGACAGCCGACAATCGAACGTGTACGTGTTATTCACAATAGATAATCCTGTAAAATAATTTCCATGTAATATGAAATCATGCCTCCATGAATATGCGATAGAATTCAGGAGGCATGATTTTTCTATTTTCTATAAAGAAAGCAGATGAACAATTTTGAAAATAAATGAAACGTTTTGTCCCTGCGGATCCAGTAAGGCGCCGATTTCAAAGACGCTAAGCGGCGCATGAAGTTGTGATCATCATCGATGCTGTAGCTCTGGGGATACTCACTTGCGGGAGCGGGATGAAGAATACGGAATGAAATGTTTTCCTGTGTAACTGTCCGATTTGCTGTTGCGATTTAGTTTGTTTCTTAATTATCCGTGATAATTCTTAAAAAGATGGAAATAAGATAAATTTTTTGCTACAATATATAAATATTGGAAAAGCAGTTTTGTGTAACCTGCGGAATTTATCCGTTGAAATCTGAAGCCGGTTGTGTGACAGGGAGAGGTGAGATAGAGCGCGAAGGGGAAAACGTGACAGCTCTTTTATATTTTTATTTTCTTTAATATTGGGAGGAAAGTATGAACAGAATTTACAAGATTGTATGGAGCAAGGCAAAAAATGCTTATGTGGTAACGTCGGAACTGGCGAAGAACCACACGAAAAGCGCTTCGGGGAAAGCAGTGAAAGCGGCGCTGGCGGCCGCCGTGGGGATGGGGCTCCTCATGGGCGGTTATACGGCAAGCGCAGCAGATAATACACCCGGTGCCGGCAGTGGAGTTGCCATCGGTACGGGCAGTAACGCGCCGAAAGCGGAAAATGTGGCTGTCGGAAAAGGGGCAACAATTAAGTATTCTAATGGTGCTAGTGCTGCTACCGGGGATGTGGCTGTCGGAAGTGATGCCGTTATTGATAACTATGCCAGCCAGGGCGGCAGTATTGCCATCGGGAAAAATGCAAAAATAGAAAATATGACTGGAAAGCAGGAATCATTATTTGCACTGGGGCAAACAACCTATCACTCCGGAAATTTTTGGGGAACATTACAAATTCCCGACAATCCGGAGAATGTGGCAGGAAGTATAGCTATTGGTGATAATACCTATGCACGGACGGGGAGCATTATGATTGGTTCTCATAATTATAGAGGAGATATAGGAGACCAATCTGTAGATACATCTAAAACAAAAGACTATGGAGTCAATATTAATGCAACCACTTTAGGAACGAATAGTTTTAATCAAGGAGCTTTTTCTACCGTTAGTGGTGCTTACTCCATTATTTCCGGTAAATATGATGGAAGCGGTTTCTCCTCACATGTTGGACAGAATTTTGGCGCAACCATTACCGGTTCTCTGAACAGCATCGAATCAGCCACGGCGTCTAGCCGTTATTCCGGTATTGCAAACAGCATTGTCGGGACGGCAAACCGGACGTTTAACTCTAACGGTTCCCTGATCTTCGGTGCCGGCAATGAAATTACCAATTCGATTACAAGTATTACTGCTCCTTCTGATGGAGGTTCTTCGGCAAAAGAGTTGTCGGATAAACTCCGCACGGCCGTGAAAAATTCCAACAGCGGCGGTGCCACCCTTGCTATCGGCGGAGGAAATACAGCGGATTGGACCCAGCTTTCTCAAATTATTGGTGTGAACAATACGTTGAAAGGTGAATCTGGGGCTATTAGTAAGTTTAACATGATTGATGGCTACAAAAATACCGTAACCAAGGTCGAGCACGTGTCCGTAATCGGCTCCGAGAATACCGTTGAAAACAGCAAGAGCCAGACCGTCATCGGGGACAGCAATAAGATTACCGATAGAAATGCCGGTACGGTTTCCGGGAAACAGGAAGAAAGGACGAAGAATGTGTCCGACCTTGTCATCGGCAAGGGAAATGATATTTCCGGCAATGACACCTATATGAAAGGGTATGAGAGCCTGACTGTTATCGGGAATAATAACAAAGCAGTCAATCCCAGCTCGTCTATCGTGATCGGGGATAATCAGAAGTTATCAGCGATTAAAGAATCTGTTGTTATCGGTTCCATGACACCGGAAGAAAAGGCCGATCCCGATATCGGGCAGAAACATGCCAGTGTCGTTGTCGGGTATCATGCCCAGAGCGGGACCAGAGACGGCGGCGGAATGAATGTGGCTCTTGGGCATGGCGCAAAAGCTTATGGCTGGCAGGAGACCGTGACAGGGATCAAATCCATTGTGGAGGCAGGCTCCGGCTATGACGGTTATCTGGCTTCTGTCTATGGCGGTCTTAATACCGTAGCGTCAAATAAGGCGGACCAGAATGATGGGATGGCAAACACCGTCGTCGGTACCCTGAACAAAACAGAAGGCGCCAATGGGGCACTCGTTTTCGGCGCGGGCAATAGCGTTACACATTCCTTCGGGACGGCACCGACCGATGAAGATGGAAACAGTATGAATGAGCATTGGAGCGATGCCATACTTGGAGGAGGACAGAAGTATGCTATGGGAGAAGGACCGCTGGGCCATGATGAGCTCAGGAAAGCGATGGGACTGGCCATGTCGACCGGCGGCGGCTCCGTGGTCACCATGGGGAATGGAAATACCTCAGATTATGCCGTCCATTCCCAGATCATCGGCTCCGGAAATATCCTTACAGGTACAGCAAATACACCCAGCATCAATAATACGATCAACGGATATGGAAATACAGGCAGGAATGTGGAACGTATGTCTATGATGGGTACCGGGAATAATATATCCGATGGTACTGCTGATGTAGTGATTGGGGATTATCACCATATGGACGGTGGTAAAAACAATGTAATCCTTGGATCCATGGCTACGGAAAAGAAGACTGTAGAGAAAACGTATACGATGAAAGATGCTTCGGGCAATGTTATTCTCGAAAAGAAATATAAGGTGACGGAAAATGTACCGATTAAATCGCATACGGCGAATATAAGCAATGCGGTGATGCTCGGCTACAATACGGATGTGGAAAAAGACGGCGGCGTAGCAATCGGTGCGGATTCCATCGCCGCTGTCGACAAGGGCGTTGAAGGCTATGACCCGGCTGCCGGTAATCATGCTAATGACACGACAGGCACGTGGAAAGCGACAGCCGCTGCTGTTTCTGTCGGTAAAGCGGCAACTCCGACCAGTGCGGCAGTCACCCGACAGATTACAAATGTGGCGGCCGGTACGCAGGATACCGATGCGGTCAATGTGGCACAGCTGAAAAAGGTACAGGCAGCTGCCGGTGCGGCGAAAGTGCACTATTACAGCGCCAAGTCTACAAAAACGGGAGCCGGCAGCAACTATGACAATGACGGCGCCGAGGCGGAAGACAGCATCGTGCTCGGTATTTCCTCTTCTTCGAAAGGGGTGAACAGCACCGTTCTTGGCAATAATAACAAACTGACCGGAGTGAAAAACGGAAGAAACAACAGTATTGTCGCCGGCCAGAATCTGGACGTGGAAGGCGTCCATAATGCCGTATTCGGCACGGATTATAACAATTATGACCATAAGCTGACAAAAGTCTTCGGGGAACAGAATACGGTCATCGGTGTGGGGAACCTGGTCGGCTATACGGCGGAAAAAGATCCGAGCGATCCGACAAAATGGATTTACACCAAGAACTCCAGAAGCAGCGACCAGAATGTGGCTGTTGGTATGAAGAATACGGTTAATGGTGCCAGTGTTGTCGTAGGTGCCGATTCCGAAGCGGAAGGGATAGGGGCATCCTTCGGTCAAGGAAATAAGGTCATCGGCCCAGATAATGGCGGCGGATATAGAGGTCTTGCCCTGGGGAATAACCTTACGGTTAAAGGGGAGGAAGCGGTAGCTGTAGGTACGAATGCTTCCGCGACTGCGGACTGGGCCATTGCCATGGGGTCGGAAAGTAAAGCGGAGAAAGAAACAGCTATGGCCTTTGGTTATGCATCTCATGCTAAAGTCGTTGGTGGCGTAGCGCTTGGTGCATGGAGTGTGGCGGATAGGGCAGGCGGTGTGAGCGGCTATGATCCCTCCACCAAAGCAGCTTCCACAGATACATCGGCTACCTGGAAAGCGACAGCTGCCGCGGTTTCCGTAGGCGATTCGACCGGGAACACCAAGATCACCCGCCAGATTACGAATGTGGCGGCAGGCAGCGAGGATACTGATGCCGTCAATGTGGCACAGCTGAAAAAAGTGGAAGCCAAGGCAGCAGAGGCGGAAAAGAAACATACCACCGTGAAAGCAGGAGATTATGTAACCGTAACGGAAGACACCAATGGCGACGGCGGAAAAGAATACACCATCAGCGGCCCCAAGATGGAATCTACAGACGGAACAGTAAAAATTACGGATAAAGTAGAAAATGGCAAGAAAGTTGGATATAACTTGTCTGTCAATACAAGCAGCCTGGGAATCGAAAAGACAAAGATAAAGGCGGGCGAAAATGTAACCGTGGACTCTGAAGTAAATGGAAATACGACGACATATACCATCAAGGCCAAGGATACAGTAGTGACCGGCGGCAAGGCTTCCTATGACACGGACGGCAAGGGTACCGCCACGCTGACAAACAATGATGGGAGTACAGCGACTATCACCGGACTGCGAGACCTCTATACATCATCCGCGGCGCTTGACGGGAATACCTTGAACTTCACCCGTAATGACGGCAGCACCTACTCTGTGTCCGGCATTGCTTCCACGAAAGATATCTGGAATATAACCAATAAAGTAGACAAACTGGGAACCCGGGTCAATAAAGTGGGAGCGGGAGCCGCCGCGCTGGCAGCCCTCCACCCGCTGGACTTCGATCCCGACGACAAGTGGGATATCGCAGCCGGCTACGGCAACTACAAAGATGCCCATGCGGTATCAGTAGGGGCGTTCTATCGTCCGAATGAAGATACGATGTTCAGTGTAGGAGGCTCCTTCGGAGGAGGAGAAAATATGGTGAATGCCGGAGTCAGCTTGAAGCTGGGACAGGGCAACCATGTATCCACATCCAAAGTGGCCATGGCGAAAGAAATCGTCGATCTGCGTGATGAAAACAAGGATCTGAAGAAACGCCTGGATACCATGGAGCAGAAGATGAATTCTATTCTCGGCATCCTGGATATGGGTAAAAAGAAAGACTTCCCCGATGTGCCGGAAAACCACTGGGCTTATGAGTATGTCGCTACATTGGCAGGAAACGGTATTATTGAAGGCTATCCGGACGGCATGTTCAGCGGTGACCGTTCCATGACCCGCTATGAATTTGCGGCAATGTTCTATCGTGCATTGAAGAATGGAGCGCCGGTAGATGACAATATGGATAGAGCCATGAATGAGTTCGAACCGGAACTCCGCCAGATCCGTCTGGACCGTATTCGTGTCGATCGTATTTCCGGCAAGGACAATGACAGAAATAAAGTGGAACGTGTCCGCGTCAACAACGAAGACGATATGGCGAACAATGATTACCGCGATGTGTACGGTTCTCATATTTCCCCGAAAGCGTAATGGAAAGCAAGGGTAAGGAAATAACTTAAGAAACATAAAATACGGTACTTGTCAGATGTGATGGGTACCGTATTTTTGTATGAGTGAGGATAAGCTGACGGTCAGGCGTCATCCGGAGAATCTGTTACCGTGGTGAGGAAAGTGGTAAGAAGATAAAAGCTATCAGCTGTGAGCGGTTAGCTACAAGTTGTTAGCCATTAGCTGTTAGCTATTAGCTGTGAGTTAAAAGCTGAAGCATATGATTTCCATTAGGTGTCATACGAAACAACAGCAAAGGATTTGCTGTTGTAGTGAGGGAAAC
>ERZ773042.887-NODE-887-length-18699-cov-7.555085_pt1 | contig 18699 bp, 9 predicted proteins | sample MGYA00511664_ERZ773042 | MGnify/ENA primary metagenome ERZ773042 (study PRJEB29015, sample SAMEA2737984) | human oral metagenome | biome: human oral; feature: human-associated habitat; material: dental | place: China | collected 2036 ... | reverse complement strand
TGATTTAAAAGATTTAGAATGGACTTTCACTCTTCAGGGGCTTAAACTTTACATCATCCCTAAAGAAATTTCTAAAGAAAACGCCCTTTCTTTTTTACAAGACTATCTCAAAGAAGAATTTCTAATTACTTCGGGTGACGGAAAATTAGATGCTGGCTTCTTATCTTTAGGCGATATAAAAATGATACCAAAGAACAGTGAAGTTTACCAGCTTATCGATAATAAAGATGGCTATATGATTGTTAATCAAGGAATAGAAGGCGCTGAGGATATTCTTTCAGTAGTCCTCGAACAAAAAACTTAAAAGCGTTGAATGGAAGATTTGAATGAAATTTACTTATGATTCTATACCCCTATTTAAAGAAGGATGCCAATTTAATCAAAATTCCCCAAAAGATTTATTGCAATATGCAATATCTGGACTTCTTTATATGCCCGCTCATCGAACTCAGATAGTTGATGAAATCATTGCTGGCCTCCATCCTTGCTGTAGCTCAATATGTCTAGATCTAGAAGATTCTATTGGAGATGGAACTGTTCATCAAGCTGAATTACAACTCTTTGAGACTTTAGACAAACTGAATCAAGCTTTGGAAACTGGCCAGCTATATTTTGATTCTCTCCCTTTAATTTTTATCCGAGTCCGTTCTTCCCAACAATTTAATCAAATGCTCGACCATTCTTCTCCTGATATCTTTAAACTAGTTTCTGGATTTAATTTTCCTAAATTTGATTCTACTACTGCTCCTGCCTACCTTCAAGTTTTCGACAATTTTAGCAAAAGAACAAATCAAACATTTTACATAATGCCAATTCTTGAAAGCGAGAGCATCATGAAAAAGAATACCAGACTGGAAGAACTTCTTTTTATATCAGAGTTATTAAAACCCTATAAAGAGAAAGTTTTAAATATCCGTGTGGGAGCAACTGATTTTAGTAATATTTTCGGTATTCGTCGTAATGTCCACCAGACTATCTACGATGTTAAACTTATTGCTGACTGTCTAACAGATATCTTAAATATTTTTTCCGCAGATTATGTCTGTTCAGGACCAGTATGGGAATACTTTAATAGCCGTTTTCAAGACGGGAATTGGGCTCATGGATTGAAAAAAGAGCTAGAGTTAGACAGACTTAATGGATTCATTGGAAAAACTTGCATCCATCCTTCTCAGCTAAGCCTTATTGCTGAGAATAACATTGTTAGTTTAGAAGACTACCAAGATGCTCTGACTATTCTTAATACGAATCAGCAGGAAATTGGTGTAATAAAAGGATATAAAGAAAATCGGATGAATGAAATGAAGCCGCATAGCAAATGGGCAAAGAAAATTATCCAGTTAGCCGCAGTCTATGGCATAGCTGAAGGAGATAGCACAAAGGATAATTCACTGAAATCGTAGAAGGACATATAAAAGGTGTTCTGCTTAACTTTTTCCTTGACTAAAAACACACGCATTAAACTAAACTTAATGCGTGTGTTTTATTTTAGATAAAAAAATAGCAACTATTCATCTTAAACATGCCAAATTTTTTAGCGATAAATTTAACCTTTCCCTCGCCATCGAATCACCAACTCTGACGTCAGGTGGGTCAGGATAATCGTCAGAAGGAAGGCCCAACGGCCATTTTCCCACTTGGTCAGCTGCTGGGATTTGAGCAGAAAAAAAGATAACTCAATAAAGATAGGATGGAGGAAGAAATAAAGGATACTTAGATCTTTTAAATGTCGCCAGTTTTTTTCGCGCTTCCACTGAGTTTTTAACAGCCAATTGAATAAGAAGAGCGTAAAGGGAATGAGAGCAAAGAAAAAGTTTTTATCCAGTCCCTGCCTGATGTAAACCAGCACTCCTTCGCCTGCTAGGAAAAGACTTGCCAACAGAAGAGACAGCCAGCGTTTTTTCTGAAATAAGGCTATCAGCTCGTAATCAGCTAGAAAGTAGCCCAAATAGATAAAAATGGGCGTATAGAAGAGGCCATTCCTGCTAGTGAAAAAGAGCTTGGCATAAGCATCATACCAGTTTGTCAGCAGACTAGGCGACAGATAGGCGTGATAAGTCTCAATAGCACCTAAGGCGTAGAGAATTAACAAAAGGGCAAATGTTTTCTTGGGACCCAACTTCCTATACAAAAAATGGACCAGCAGCAAACCTAAGAGAAAGGCAGGAATATACCAGAGCTGGTAGCTCATTCCGATGTAGAAGAGCGCTGCTAGAATAGCCAGCGGAGCCAGGTAGAGAGGCAAGTGCAGAGATTGGAAGTAAGTCAAAGCATAGGGGAGATAGACCAAGCTCCAAAAGCCATAGACCTTTAAAATACCTTTAATATACAGAGTCAGTTTCACGTCTTGAGGCTCTTGCTTCCAGCGTACTCGGAAAAAATAGGCTGAAGAAATTAAAAAGAACGGCACTGCCATGCGACCAAACATACTCTTTTGAACAAAATGCAGGGTTTCATGTTCAAAAAGCCTCTGGCAATGGACCATAATCACAAACACAGAAGCGATATATTGAAAAAGGCTGAGCAGGGCATAATTGACAGGTTGCTCTGGCTCTATGACTCCTCTCCTTTGCATCAAGCTTTCTCCTTACGAGGTTTGTTTAAGATGTAAATGAGCGCTTCTTCTCTTAAACCTAAGACTTGGCTAGCCAAACATGCTGAAAGTATCAACCTTCCTTTCTTGCTACTTTCTATTAAAAGATCTACAAACTAGATTATTTTAAAAATATAGAAGAATGTTATGACTATTACAATCAGGAAACTGGTGGTTTAAGAAGAAGATTAGAGATATTGAAAAAGATAGCTTACAATCTTTATTATTTACATAGTAGGGGAATAGTGTATGGAGATATTTCTTCTAATAATATATTTATTTCAATGGACTCAAAATATACAGAAGTATGGTTTATTGATTGTGACAATATTGATTATAGTTATGATATAGACTACACAATAGGTACAGATGGCTTTTGTTCACCAGAAATTAGAAAAGTATTGGCACCATATAATATTGGAAAACAAACTAATACAATAGAAAATGACATCTATGCTTTTGCAAATTTAGCTTTCAATGTACTATTTTTAGCTGATCCTTTTAGAGGAAGTATTTTATTAGAAGATAATGAAGATGATAGTGATGATTGGTGGGATGATGAAAGTGATGATGAAAAGAAATTTGATTTAGGTGAAGTATCTTGGGTTGGAGAAAATGATGAAAGTAATAAACCAATATATGGATTATCAATAAATATGGATAAAATGATTTCTCCTGAATTAAAAAATTTATTTAATGAAACCTTAGGTTATTTTGGTAGAAATAATCCTAAACAAAGACCAAGTTTAAGAATATGGTATGAAGAAATTAATAATCTTTTAAATAACTTAGTAGATAGTGATGACATAAATTCTTATTATTTTAGTGACATAGAAAATAAAGATTACTTAATTTTTGAAATAAATTATCAAGGATATAAAAAAAATAAAAGAATTATACGAAAAAAAGAAGAAGTCATAGAAATTAAATATTGTGATTTGGGAATAGGAAAGTATAGTGAAAAAGAAAAAACATATCTAAAATTTAGCTCCAAATATAATAAAAATTATATAGTAAATAATAGTTTAAAAGAAATTATAGTTGAGCAAAATCATAAATTGGATGGACAAGAGCAAATTAAAATAAAATCTGAAGATAGAAAACAAGTAATAAAATTTGAAGAATTGGTTATAAATATAGTTGAAGAGAAATTAAAAATAAAAATTATAGGTGAAGTCAAATGAGATTTGAGGAATTAAAAGGTTATATAGAACAAAAAGTTATAGATATTGATTTTATAGAAAAAGAAAAAATGAATATAAAAATAGATTATTTAATTGGATTTTTAAAATTTGGAGAAAAATATTATATAAAAGATATAAGAAATGAAAAAAAGGAATATTTTCAAATAAGTCTTAAAAAGAATGATGATAGAGTTTTTATAGATGAATTAATAGATAGGAAGAAAACTTACTTGGCTAAATTAACTGATATGGAGACTATTGAGGTAATTGTATATAATGAAGAGGAAATGAGTATAAATAATTTTTCTATATTTAGAAATGAATATTTAAAAATAAAAAAAAATAAAAACTCTAAAAAATATAAAGAATTAAAAAAATATATAGAAAGAGATATAGAAAAGAACTATGTATTTAAGAGTCAAGGTATGAGTTATATATTCTTTGGAAAATTAAAAGATAGCGAAAAAGAAGAGTATTCATTGTTAGGAATAAATAGTATTCTTACTCTTGAAAGAAAAGAAATGAGTTTTATTAAAGACAATAAAACTGAATTTATAGAAGCATTTTCAGTAGTTAAAGAAGAAGGAATAAACAATAATAGTGAAAAATATAATTATACTCTTATAAAAATAAAAGAAAATATAAAATTCACAGAAGATATACTTGAATATGTGGAAGATATGGAAATAAAGTCAAGAATAAATCAATTAAAAAATGATTCATCAAGCTATTTAAAAATATGGGAAGCTTATGCAGATAAAGAAAAAAAGATTTTAAGAGAGAATTTAGATACTTATTATAAGATAAGTGATGTTAAGGTTAAATCTGGAGAAACTTTTTTATTTGAGATTCAGTTAAATAAAAAGCATTCTTTTAAAGAAGGAGATACTTTAATAATAACAAAAGAAAATCCTGAAATTTTAATTGAAAATGATTCAGATGAAGTAGAAAAAAATTTTTTTAAAAATTTAGAATATGTAGAAGTTACCATTGAGAAAGTTCCTACAAATTCTAGTATATTAATTAGTTGTAATCAGGAAAAAGATTTAGAAGAGGAAAAAGATAGTTACATTTTTTATTCTATAAAAGGAAATAAAACAGTTAATGATAGAAGAGAAAAGGCAAGAGAATTGATTGCAAATAATAAAACTCCAATGAGAGAATTAAATTTAATTATTGAAGGAAAAAAAGTGACTAAAGAAAAAGTTGGAAATTATGAAGCACTTTCCATTCAAACTAAAGAAAGTCTGTTTCCTAAATATGAGCCTACTGAAAATCAAAAAGAAGCAATACAGATAGCTTTAAATACTCCAGATATAGCTATAATACAAGGACCACCTGGTACAGGTAAAACTACTGTAATAACCGCTATTTTACAAAGGTTAAGTGAGGAAAGAAAAGAAGTTGGGAATATATCAGGAAATAATCTATTGACTTCATTTCAACACGATGCAGTAAATAATGCCTTATCGAGAATAAAAATTTTAGGATTACCTGCTGAAAAATATGGAATAAAAGGTGGAATGGAAGAAGAATTAATTAATAAAAATTTTAAAAATTATATAAACAAAGTTATTAATATTTACTATGAAGAAAATCCAGAGTTCAAAAGAGCGAGTGAAGAAAATGAATTAAAAGAAATTTATAAGGATTATGCTGATAGAGTAAAAGAAAGTTTAGATGAAATTGAGATAAAAACTCTGATAGGAAAATTAAAATCTTTTTCAAGAAAATATCAACTTACAGAAGAAATTTTGGAGGAATTAAGAAAAATAGAAGATGACTGTAGAGGAGTAAGAAAAAATTATTTTATAGATAAGTCATATTTTTATAAAATACCAATTTCAGAAAAGATGTTGGCTGATAATGGAAGATACTTTATTGAAAAGAGCGTAGAAAAAATAGAAGAAGCGATAAAAGATAAGGAAATCCAAGCTAGTAATTTTTCAGAGGAATTAAAAATCTTAGAAAATTCACTTGCAGAAAATAAAATTAATTTCTCTCTTTTAAAAGGATGTAAAATTTCAATTTTATCAAAATTGACACCTGTTGAATATCCTTTTATGGATAAAGCTTTTAATCAAAAAATAGCAGAAATTTTTGAAAAAATAACTTTAATAATTAATAATATTGTAAGAGAAAATAAAAACTTTAAGGAAAGAATCAAGTTAAAATATCTCGATGAGTTAGAGAATAATCCATTGAGAGTAAGAGATACAATAAGAGAATACATAACAACTTTTGGAGCAACTTGTCAACAAACACAAGGGAAAGAAATATTTAAAGCTAAAAAAAGAATGTTAGAAAATAAAGTAAATACTAGAGAGTTATATAATCAAAGTAGAACTTATGAAAATGTTTTAATAGATGAAGCAGCAAGAAGTAATCCTCCTGATTTATTGATACCTATGAGTATGGCAAAGAAAAGAATTATATTAGTTGGAGATCATAAGCAACTACCACATCTAATAGATGAAAATATACTGGAATACTTAAAAGATGAGGAAGGAAAAAAAGAAGGACAAGATGTAAAAACTTTTATAGAAGAACAAATAAAAAAGAGTATGTTTGAAAAATTAAAAACAAGTTGTGAAGAATTGGAAAAATATGATGGAATAAAAAGGGTAATAATGTTGAATAGGCAATATAGAATGCATCCTAAAATGGGAACATTTGTAAGTAATCATTTTTATGAAGGAAAATTAGAGAATGGTTTGGAAGCTGATAAGTTCGATAATAGATTAAAAGGATTAGAAGGAAAAGCATTCGCCTGGTTTGATGTTTCAAATAAATATTCAGAAGAGAAAAAGAGGAAAAGCTATTATAGAAATATAGAAGCAAAAGAAATTGCTAAATTTATATATAGAAATATAGACAACGAAGAAGCAAAAGGAAAAAATTTTGGAATAATAACTTTTTATTCTAGCCAGAGAGATGAAATCTTAAAAGAACTATCCAATAAAAAAAATAAAGCTTATGAAGGACAAGATTTAATTGTAATTAGAGAGAATAATAGTTATAGGATAAATGATAAATATAAATATTCAACTGAAGAAGGAATAGGTGAAAAAATAAGAATTGGAAGTGTTGATGCTTTTCAAGGAATGGAATTTAATTTTGTATGTTTATCTATGGTAAGAAGTAATAAATTTCCTTTAGATGAAAAGAATATCAGAAATAAATTTGGATTTTTAACAAATAGAAACAGATTATGTGTTGCTATGAGTAGACAAAAAGAATTATTAGTAGTATTTGGAGATAGCAAGATGTTAGAGGGAGAAAAATATACAGATGTAGAAGTATTGCAAGAATATCTAAAGATGTGTAAAGAGGATGGTGAATATGGCAAATTTGAATCTATATTATAGTAAAGAAATACTTTCAGATACAGATAAAAAGAAAAACTATTTTGCACTTCCTATAAAAGAAATTTTAATAGATGTCTATGTTGATAGAAAAAAATTAAATTTATATCAAGAAATAATATTAGAGTTATATAAATGCGGATGTGGGAATATGGAAGATATAGAGGAAGTTTTAAAACTAAATAGTTTTCATAGTGAAAAAAGCAACACTGAAGACAGAGAAAGTCTTATCAAATACATAATAAAAGAACTAACGAAGTTAGGGTATATAAAGGATGATAATATTACTCAATCCGGAAATGATATTCTTGAGGAGAATTTAGATGATGAAAAATTATTAGGAAGTCTATTTTATAATCCTTTCACAAAAAAATATATAAATTTTCTTTTAATAAATGATTTATATAAATTGGAAGGAAGTGAAAGAAATTTAGATAAAATAGAATTGATAGAAGAAAAAAGAAAAATAGATAAAATAGAGGAGATTAATTTAGGTACTCCTGGAAAACCAAAGAAAATAAAAGTAATATTTTTGGACAGGAGAGATTTACAAAAAAAAGATTTAGATATAGAACAATTTATAGAAATTATAGCTAAAGAATTAAGGGCTTTAAATAATAAAGTAGAAAATCTAAATGGAGATACTTATTCTGAAAGTCAAAAAAAGGAATTTTTAAAAGAAAAAATAGAAGACTTAAAAAAAATAAGAAAATTCACAGAAAAAATGGAAAAAGATGCTTATGTTTTGATTTCATTGGATTCAGAAGAAAATAAAATAAGAACATCTTTTGAACCTGAGCTCTCAGACTATAAATTAAAAGAAAAACTAAAAAGTGAGCCTTTAATTGCTAATTTAATAAATCAAAATATTGATATTGAAAATGAGACTAGTGAAAATGAAAATATAGAAATTAGAATAAAGTACGATATCAAAGAGCAAGAAATAATAAAAGACTCTAATAATCAGTTATCAAAATTACGAAATTTAGTAAGGAATTTATCAAATTTATCTGGTTTAAAAGAAGACAGAGAAAACTATAAGATAAATATTAAATTAATTTATGAGAGTTTTGGAGAAATTTTACTGTATCTATTAGGAGATATTAATCTAGTCAAAATAAAAAATAAAAGAATGGAATTGGAAAGAATTTTAAAAAACAATAATTATTCAGATGAATTAATAAATACCTATCTAAGATTTGATTCAGGATTGAACCATATAAAAGATAATAAAAAATTGATAGATTTGATATGTCATCTAATAATTACTGAGGAAAGAAAAGAAGACAAAAAGTTTCAAAAATATCTCAAAAAAAATAAAAATTTTCTAAATTTTTTAAAAGAATTAATAGATAAAAGAAATGAATTTAGCCATTCGGAAGATGAGAATTATGATATTATTGATTCAGCAGAAAATATTGAAATTGAACATTATTTTGAGTTGGAAGCCAGAAAAAAACTATATGAATTTATAGAAGAAATCTTTAATTTTAAATTTAAAGATTCTATAAATTTTACAACTATTGATGAAGACACAGAAAATAAAATAAGAAAGAAAAGTAATAAGAAGATAAATAATGAGTTTTCCAATGTAATAATATCTGAAGTAAGGAATGAATTACTAGAAACTAGAATATTCTTTGAGTACTATAAAAATTTTAAGAATCAAATATATAAAGCTTTATTTATGAATAGGGTGGCTATTTTATTAGAAAAAAATATGAAGCTAGTCAAAAAAAATCTAAGTAGAATTTTGGAAATAGAAGATATAAAAAAATATTGTAAAAAAGACGATAAATTGGAAAAAATCTATTTAGATGAAGTAGAAGCTAATTTTTTTAAAGTTAATACAGAAAATAAATGGATTAACAGTAAATTTAATGAAATAAAAGGTATCTATATATTAGTAACAAAGGTTGAAGGGGCAAGTAAAAATTTTTCAAAGGGAACTTTAAATAATAATGCTATTACTTTGTTAGCTTTAAAAAATAAAAATAGTATCTTAGAAGAATTAATAAATAATTGTTTAGATTTTTTCAAATTAGTTTTTATTGTTTCAAATTTTAGAGGACACAATGGAGAATTCTGTTTAAAAAATGAAAATAATGACAGGGAAGAAATAGAAGAAGTGGAAGTATTTTTAAAAACTGTATATGAAATTGAAAAAAAAGTATTAAAAATTGTAGGAGGAAGATAAAATGAGTAATAAAAATATTAAAGAAAAACAAAGAATGATACCAATAATGATAAACAATATAAAAGAGAAAGATTTATTAGAAGATATACTAAATGACAGTGAATTAAAGAAAGAAGCACTTATGATGTTAGGTAGAAGTGAAAAATCAGTTGAGGAAATCTTAAAGGATGAAAGTAAAAAAAATGAGATAATCAATATATTAAAAACTGAATTAACAAATCAAATAAAGGCTACAAATCAAAAGCTTATAGAAGATAATAATTCATTAAAAAAGAGTGTTGAAGAATTAGGAAATAAAAAAAGTGAGTTGGAAAAATCTGTAAAAGAGAAAGAAGATTTAGAACAAAAATTGGAAAAAATAAAAACAGAAATAGAAGAATTAGAAAATGATAAACAAGAATTGGAATTATCTACTGAAGATTTAAAAAATTTGAGAGCTAAAATAGTGCAAAAAAATGAAGAAAAACATCTATTGTTAAGAGAAATAAGCAATAAGGAAATTGAGAAAAATGTTTTAGAAGAAAATATTAAGAAATTAGAGAAAACAAAGGAAGGTTTAGAATATAATTTTTCTGATATTTTAGAAAAAATAAGAGAAAGTCAAGAAAATTTACAAAAAGAAATAATTTCTTCCTATAATGATGAAACAGAAAGACAAAAAAGTATAATAAATCAGGCAATAAGTGAATTAAAAGAAGTTAAAAGTAGTAAAGAAGAATTGATTGATAAAGAAAATAAATTAAATATAAGAGAAAAAAAATTGATTGAACTAGAAAAAGATATTAAAAGTAAAATAGAAAATTTTGATAGAATTGAAAAAGAAATTAGAGAAGAAGAGAAAGAAAAAAATAACTCTGAAATATCAGATTTAGAAAAAGAATTACAAGAACTAAGAGATGATAATACAGTTGCAAAAAACGAAATTAGGAGGTTAGAAAATATAAATGCTAATAGTTTTAGTGTAGAAGAATTGAATAATGAAATAAATGCTTTAAAAGGTATAAAAAAAGAACTAGAAGACAAATTATTAGGAAAAGGCAATTTACAAACAGAAGAAATAAAAACTTTAAAAGCGAAAATCGAAACTTTAGAAAAAGAATATACAAAAGTTACTCAAGAAAATATAAAATTATACAATGAAAGCATAGATTTTATAAAATACAAAGATAAAATAGAAATAGCTGAAAGAACATTACCAGAACTAGAAAGAAGCAAAGAAAGTCTTATAGCATTAATAGTGAAAAAAGATGAAGAAATAAATGAATTAAAAAGTAGACAGATGTCGGAAACAGCTAAAAAAGAAACAATAGAACAGGCTTATTTTACAATAGAAGAAAAAGAAAATGATGAAGAAATAGTAGATGAAATAAAATGGTTAAATAAAATAAAAAATTCTTTTAATGAAGTAGGTTTTAAATTCAGTGATAGATTACTATATGCTTTTCATACTTCTTTAAAAGTTGGAGATTGGAATCCATTGACAGTCTTAGCAGGGGTTAGTGGAACTGGAAAATCTGAACTTCCAAGATTATATTCAAGATATGGAGGAATAAATTTTTTACCATTAGCAGTACAGTCTAACTGGGACAGTCCTTATTCTTTATTTGGATATTACAATTCATTGGAAGGAAAATTTAATGCAACTACTCTTTTAAAAGTGTTGTATCAAGCACAAGAAGACGCTAAAAATTCAATAAGTGATTATTTAACAATAATATTGTTAGATGAAATGAATTTAGCACATGTTGAATTATATTTTAGTGAATTATTAAGTAAATTGGAATTATTAAGAGGTAGTGAGGATGTTAAATTAGAAATAGATATAGCAGAAAAAAGTCCTTATGAAATAAAATTAAATAAGAATGTTATATGGGTAGGAACAATGAATGAAGATGAAACTACTAAATCTTTATCTGATAAGGTTATAGATAGAAGTAATTTGATAAATTTCCCAAGACCTAATGAATTCGTTAGTAGAAATGAATTAAAGGAATTGGAAGAAGCTCCTAAGTTAAAAAGAGAAATTTGGGAAAATTGGAAATGGAACAATGTAAAAAAAGCATTGACACAAGATGAAGATACAAAAAATGAAAATATTCAAATAATTACTGAATTTGAAAGTGAAATTGATGATTTGAAGAAAAAAATGCAAGAGATTAATGGATATTTAAAATATAGTGGAAGAGCAATAGGACATAGAGTGTGGCAATCTATAGAAAACTACATAAGAAATTATCCATTAGTTTTAGAAAGTATAAGAAATAAAAATACTGAAGAAATGAAAAAAGCTATTAAAATTGCTTTTGAAGATGCTTTAGTTCAAAAATTAATGCCTAAATTAAAGGGATTAGAAACAGAAGGACTTGTTAGAGATAGATGTCTGGGAGAAATAAGTTCAAAAATACAAACTTATGCAAGTGGTATAGCTTCTGATTTTGATAATTCTTTAAATAATCCTTATGGTGTGTTTGTATGGAATAGTTCAGAATATTTATTAGATAAAAACGATAAATAGGAGATTATAATGGAAAATATAAGCTTCTCAAGAGAAAAGGTATTGCCCTTTTCTCTTGAAAAATTAGAAACAATATTTAATAATTTAATACAGAGAGATACATATAGTAATAAAATATTGAATGAACCTTTAAGTGAGTTCTATAAGAGAGAAATAGAAAGTGAAGGAAAGTATAGAGATAATTTTCTTCAAATAGTTGAATATACCTTAAGCTCACTAGAAAAAATTGCTAAGAACCCTAAAAGAGAGTTATTAAAAGTTTCAGAATTACAACCTATAAATGAAATTAGAAGTACAGATTATAAAACTATGATATGGTTAGGGAATAAGCCAGGCAAGACTTTAGCTGAAAAGATAGGAGTAAGAGGAAAAATTTTAGCTCCTAAAAATAAATATAGTATTGATAAAAAAGAAAATAGAGTAGTAGTTTATTATTTTAAAGAAGTCTACAAAATATTGGAAGAAAGATATAAAAGATATATTGAAAATTCGGTGGATATTCCTGAGAATTTAAGAAGAATCTATGAAAGATTCTATAGAATAAAAAGAGAAATGATTAATAATGAACTATTTTCTTTAGACAGACCTATAGACTTTAGTCCAAATAATACTCTGATAGATCATAGAGATTATTCTATTATAAATAGAGGACTAAAATATTTAAAGGAGTATAAAGAGTATTTAAGTTATGATGAAGATAAATTACTAAGTATTGCAAAAAATATAGTATTTTTTAAACTTTGTCACTATATAGCAAAATTAGAAAATATTGATATATTCGATGATATTTTAAAATTTAAAGAGATGTTAAAGAAAGATGAGAAAGAAATTGAATTCTATTTTAATAGAAAGAAACCATATATATTAAAAGTTATTTCAGGAAAATCAAAAAGAAGTGTCAGAATTGAAATTCAAGAAATAATTTTACATAAAACTAAGAAAATAATTTTAAAAAATAAAAATAAGATTAATAAAATAGATATTCAAATAATCAATTCTAATGAAAATGAAATTCCTTTCTATAAATTAAAAATTCAAGAAAAAGAATATAATCTCAATGATGAGTGTTTTGAAAACTTATTACTTGAAAGTGTAAGAGATTTAGATTTAATTGATAGTATAAGATATAAAGTTAATAAAGAAAAAAAGATAAATGAAGATATTTTTATAAATTTTAATTCACAAAATTTACTTATTAATGATGAAATATTAGAAATAAGAAGTTATAATAAAAAATTAGGAAATTTTATGAATGTTAAAGATTATTTTACATCTCAAAATGATGAACAAGATTGTTATCATATAAGTGAAATATTATCTTCAGATGAAAATATAGAAAATTTTTCAAAATATTTGAAAGATATAAAAGATAAAAAAAATATAGATAATAAGAATATTTGTATTTATTCTACTTTAGAAGCACTGGACTCAGATAATCAAAAGATACTAAAGTCAATTTTTGATTCAAATTTTAATAATAGTTATCCTATATGGAGGAGTATTCTTGCAACTTATTCAATAAAAAATAGTGATAATAAAACTTGGTTAAAAAATAAGGATAAATTTTTTGTCCTAGATTTAAATACAGAAATTCCATCAATAAATATAATAGAAATAGAAGAAAATGTTTATAAACATCATCCAGCATTAAGTTTAGAAGAAATTGATGAAGAAAATAGTGTAAATATAAATGAAATATCTTTAAAAAGTTTTTTAAGAAAATATTTAGAAGAATATATAATATCTTACAATATAGAAATGAATGAAAATGAAAAAAATAATTTAATTTCTAGTGGAAAAATTTATAAGGTTATTTTTGGGAATAAAAGAAGATATTTAATTAATAATAAAACTTTTTATTTAGAAAAAAATGAGGAAATTTTAGAGAAAATAAAAATAGAATTTCATTCTAATTTATTGAACTTTATTAAAAAGTTTCTTGATAAATTTAGAATTGAAAAGAAAAAATTAATAATAATATCTGACTATTTACATAGGAAATATGTAATAGAAAATATGTTTATAAAAACTATGAAAGAAAAAGAACTTTCATTAGGAAAAGAAGAAATTATTGAAAAAATAAAAAATGGAAAAACTCCTTGGAATGAATATTTACCTAATTTAAGCCTAGAAACAATAAAAGATGGACATTTTTATAACTTAGAATTAATAAAAAAAAATCAAGATGTTGAAATTATTTTGGGAAAAGAACAAATAATTAATATAAATGAGGAATTACTTCTTCCAAAAGATGAAAAAATAATAAAATTTCCTTTGTATAGCCAAGATTCCAATAATAAAAAATTATATTTTTTAGAAATAAGAAGTGATTTATTTCCATTGAAAGAGAATTTGGTGGTTAATTTAGAAGTTATTTATTCTTATGGGAGTAAAGAACCATATAAGATTAATTTAAAAGCAAAGGATACAGATTCTTCAAAATTTTCTACTAAATGGACTGAAAATATTGATAATTTTGAAATAAAGTCATTAGATTTTTCAGAAAGTAATATAGAAAATAGAGATAGAGTAGAAGAAATCAATAGGATAATTAATAGTATAAAGCTAGAAGATGTAGAGTTAAAATTAAATTTAAAAAGAAAGAAAAATAAATTAAGATTTTATATTATTGAAGAAATTGAAAAAGGAAATTTAGAAGCTATAAAAAATATCTTAGGTACAAATAATAGAATTCAAGATTTACTAGAAATTTTAAATGAGAAAAAAGTAGAAAAAGATTTATTAGATGAAATTGCAGTATTTTTAGCATCTTTTGGGATTTTAATTTATGATAGAATTAGAGTTAATGACTTAAAATTTGATTATAAAAAAAGAACTGTATTATTTTTATATAAATTAAATGGCCAATTAAAATTAAAAGATATTTTAGGGAATAAAAATAAACATTATAGTAAACATATTATAGAAACAATAGCTGAAATTTCTTGGTTAGATAAATCGTTTATAAATAATCTTGTAGAAAAAGAATTAGAAATAATAACATTCTCTTTAAAATTTTTAAAAAATAGTTTAAAATTTTTTAATCAAGAATTTGAAGATGAATATAAAAAATGGAATAAAAATGAACAATTATGGAGAATAACAAATAAATTTGTAAATTATTTAAAGTTTATATTATCTATTCTAACAATTAAAGACAAAGAAAAGTTAAGGGAAATATTTAAAATATTAGATACAAGAACTATTTTAAAAATATTTTATGATATAAAAGCTATTGATAGAAAAATTCAAATAGAGTATCCAAAATTAAAAGAAGAGTTTAAAAAAGCTATAGAAAAATTTGATAGGGAAATTGAGACAGAGATAATTGTTCAAGAAAAGCAAAAAAAAGAAGTAGGTTTAGAATTGATGTCAGATTTAGCTTACACAGTTTATTGTTATTTAACTGGAAATGATGGTAGTGAAGCAATAAAAATACAGAAAATGAGTAAAGAATAGAAAGAAGGGTATATGGAAAAAGAAAATTTTAATGTAAAAGTTTCAAATAAAATAGTAGAAATTTTAGATAGGGATATGGAGATATTTAATCAAAAGAATCGCAATAGTATGATAAATAAGATTATTCTTACTTATTTAAAAATAAAAAATGAAGATGATGTTCAAGAAAAAATATTTTATGATATAAAAAAAATAGATATTAATATATCAGAGGAAAAAGAAAAAAAGATAAAGGAAATAATTAGAAAAAATCTTTATGGAACTCTTAAAATAAAAAAGGGAAACTCAAAGTTAATAAATTTTCATTTAAATAAAAAGACATTTCAAGAATGTAAAAGTTTAGGAGAAAATTTAAATTACTTTGATACTGAATTTTTTAGAGTTATTTTTGAATGGTATAGTTTGAAAGCAAAATATGAAAGAGAGCAAATTCTTTTCTATGAGGAAATGGCAATAATAAAAGAAGCTATAGATAAAAAATATGAATTAGAATTTAAAGTAAAAGATAATAATGCTAAATTATTAAAAATAACAAATTCTTATCCTTTTGGAATATTTGAGTCTAAAGATGAAAATTATAATTATCTTGTTACAGCTGATAATAATGGAAATATATACTCTACAAGAATATCTAATATAATGGATTTGACATTAATTAGAAAAGTTTTTTCAGTTAATAAAGAAGTTCAAGAAGAAGCAAAGAAGAGAATAAAAAATAGATATTATGGAATGGGAAATATTGTTAAATGTAAAATAGAATTTACAGAAGCAGGATACAGGATTTATAAAGTGATTTTCCATTTGAGACCAAAACCAATAGAAGAAGATGGAAAAAATAGGATATTAATCTTTAATGAGCCAGAAGATAGTCTATTCTTTTATTTTAGACAGTTTGGAGAAAATATTAAAATTTTAGAACCTGAATCTTTAAAGCAAAAATTAAAGACATTTTATAAAAAGGCTTTAGAAAGTTATGAAAAGAATTAGTAAAAAATTCCCAACCTACCATAAAAGTTGGGAATTTTTCTATTATTTATAACTAACTTTCAGTTTCTTTCCATAGAAAGCTATTCCAACAAGAGTTATATTTTCAAAACTTCTTGCTTTTAAATTTACATCATATTTTTTTTCTTCAATTTGCTTAATTGCTTCTTGTGATAACTTTTCTAACTTATTTTCATCATCAGATACTTTAAATTCTAATATAAAGGCTCTATTATTTTTATTCTTAGGTTCCAATATCACATCATACCTTCCAAAACCTGCTTCAAAATTAGATGTTACATAATAATCATTATCTAAATAACTTAACATTCCTAAGGATAATCCATGATAAAAAGCCTCTTTGCTTGTATCCCAATTACTTGTTGATTTTAACATTATCTCTTGGAAATACTTTTCAAAATCATTAAATTTAAGATTTTTTAATGCTTCCATTGTTTTTCTAAATAAACTTATTCCAAAGTGTGTATTGATAAATTCTTTTTTAAATAGATTTTTAATTTCTTTGTTTGGCAATCTTAAAGAATAAATATCACTATCTATTTTTTCTTTTACTGTTAAATAACCACTAAATAGTAATAATTCCCATACTTCTTTACTATCCATTAATATGGATAAATCAGATGTTCCAGATATTGCTTCTTCCACATCTTCTCCATTAAATAGATTTTCTAAAATATCATTAGTATCTGTTGTAGCTTCTTTCAATACATTTTTTATTAAAAAGTTTTCTGATGTTCCTACCCAATAAGGTTCTAATTCCTTTGATTGTAAAAAGTTTAAAATACTCCAAGGATTATAAAGTTCTGAATTTCCAAATCTATAACCATCATACCAAGATTTAACTTCTGGTAATTCATATTCTATATTAAAATATTTTAATGCTTCTATTACCTCATTTTCTGTAAAACCAAAAAATTTAGAATATTCTTTATTTAAAATTGAATATACTTTTAAATTATTCAAATCTGAAAATATTCCTGCTTTAATAACTCTAATTATTCCAGTTAAAACTCCCATTTTTAAATATTGATTAGTTTTTAATGCTTCTCCTAAAAATATTTTATAGAAATTTATAGCCTCATCATAATATCCATATTTATATGCTGTAATTAAAGGTATATCATATTCATCTATTAATAAAACAACCTCTTTTTTATAGTATTTATATAGAAAAGCTGTTAAATTTTTTAAAGAATTAGTATATTCACCATTTTTTTCTCCAAGCCATATATTATCAAAGACTTTTAATTCACTTTCATTTAAAACTTCTCTTATATATTCAAATTCATTATATAGTTCTCTAATCAAAATTTTTAATTGTGTCAAGTTTTCTTGCCAAGTATTTCCTTTTATACCTTTTAAAGAAATTAAAATAGTTGGATATTTCCCTTGTTCATCTATATATTTTGAATTTTCTATATCTAAACCATTAAATAATTTTCTATTTTCTTCATTATTTCTGATATCAAAGAAATATTTTAGCATAGACATATTTAATGTTTTTCCAAATCTTCTTGGACGGGTAAATAATTTTACTTGTGATCCATCATATATTAACTCATCTATATATTTTGTTTTATCTACATAATAAAAATCTTCTTTCATTATCTTTCTAAAATTATCTATGCCTATTGGAATTCTTTTCATATTCTCTCCTCCATTAGTTTTCTTTTATTATATCATTTCAAACTATAAAAATAAAATAGCAGATGTATAAAAAATTTGGTATAATAAAAAGAATAAAAAATAAAAATTAGCTCATTGATAGCCAGATTTTTAATATTAAAATAATTTTTCTTGAAATAAGGTTATATAAAATTTCTTTTGTTATATATCAACTACTTGACAGCCTATAATGTTTCAGTAGCTCTAAAATGCTCCTTCAACATTATAGGACGTCGCAGTAGTTTTACTTAAAAGTTATTTAATTATTTTTCAAGAAAAATTTTAATTTACTAATTTTATAATCTGGAATTTAATTCGCTTATTTTTATTTTATAACTAGTAAAAGATCAAGTGAAGTGAGGTTAAAATGTTTATAGATGAAGTTATAATCACAGTTAAAGCTGGGAATGGTGGAGATGGTTCAGCTGCTTTCAGAAGAGAAAAGTTTGTCCAATTTGGAGGACCAGATGGAGGAGATGGAGGAAAAGGTGGAGATGTTGTTTTCATAGCTGATTCTAATATCAATACTCTTATAGACTTTAAATTTAAAAAATTATTTAAAGCTGGAAATGGGGAAAATGGACAAAAGAAACAAATGTATGGAAAAAAGGGTGAAGATTTAATAATTAAAGTTCCAGTGGGAACACAAGTTAGAGATTTCACAACTGGAAAATTAATTCTTGATATGAGTGTAAATGGAGAGCAAAGAGTTTTAT